>Ga0334882_1001410_pt1 | contig 28751 bp, 22 predicted proteins | sample GraSluR1_MG_5_FD_207226 | JGI IMG/M metagenome (GOLD analysis project Ga0334882, IMG submission 207226) | Sludge microbial communities from methane-producing bioreactor in Wageningen University, Netherlands - Granular Sludge_15_04-R1 | ecosystem: Engineered > Bioreactor > Anaerobic >...
TGGTCTTAGAGTCGGTTACGTCTGTAACAGCTTCAACGACACCTTCCAGACCTACGTCATGGATGCCGCCAAAGCCTACTACGACGGTGTGGCCGATGTCAGTATCGTTCTTCAGGATGCCCAGGAAGATGTTATCCGCCAGCAGGACCTGGTGAACACCTTCATTTCCCAGGGAATCAATGCCCTCATCGTGGTTCCCGTTGACACCAGCGCCATGGCTCCCATCGTTAAAGCCGCCGCCGATGCGGGAATCCCCCTGACCTTCGTCAACCGGAATCCCTTCGGAACCGGTGCCCTCCCCAGAAACGTCTACTATGTCGGTTCCCAGGAGATCATCGCCGGTCAGCAGCAGGCCCAGTACATGGGAGAGCTTCTGGGAGGAAAGGGCGGAGTCGCCATCCTGATGGGCAAGCTTGACAACGAAGGCGCCCTGAAGAGGACCGAAGGAAACGAAGAAGTTCTGGCCGCCAAATTCCCCGGAATCCAGATTCTGGCCAAAGAGACCGGTAACTGGCAGCGGGATCAGGGCATGAGCCTCACCGAAAACTGGATCACCGCCTACGGCAGCCGGCTCAACGGCGTTCTGGCCAACAACGACGAAATGGCCCTCGGTGCCGTGGAAGCCCTCAAGGCCGCCGGCCGGACCGATGTGCCCGTCATGGGTGTGGATGCCATCCCCGATGCCAAGGTCGCCGTGGGTAACGGATCTCTGGCCGCCACTGTCCTTCAGGACGCGGTGGGACAGGGCGCCGGCGCCGCCAAGGTGACTCACACGGTGCTGAAAGGCGGTTCCGCCGATGCGGTAACCTGGATTCCCTTTGTGCTGATCACCCCGAAAAACCTGGCTGATTTCCAGTAGGATCCCATCGGGGGGAAGAGTAATCTTTCCCCCGATTCTTAAACCAAGGAAGGAAGAGTAAAGATGTCTGAAGAAAACTATATCTTGCAGATGAAAAATATCGTGAAGACCTTCCCGGGGGTAAAAGCCTTGAGGGGGGTTGACCTGAATGTCCGCCCCGGAGAGATCCATGCCCTGCTGGGCGAAAATGGAGCGGGGAAATCCACCTTGGTGAAGTGCCTGGCGGGAATCCATAATCCCACCTCGGGGGAAATCTTTTTCGATGGAGAAATACGGGAAAACTATAACACCTCCCAGGCTCTGAAAATGGGAATCGCCATGATTCATCAGGAGCTCAGCCCGGTTCTTCACCGGCCCATCATGGAAAATATCTGGCTTGGCAGGGAACCTCTTAACCGTTTCGGCCTGGTGGACCATCAGAAAATGTACGAGATGAGTAAGGCCGTTCTCAAGGAGATTGACCTTAAAGTAGATCCCCGAACCCTGATGGCCGACCTGACCGTGGCGAAGATGCAGATGATTGAGATTGCCAAGGCCGTTTCTTACGATTCCAAACTGATTGTCATGGATGAACCCACCTCGGCCCTTACCGATAAGGAAGTCAATCAGCTTTTTACCATCATGAGAAAGCTGAAGAGCCAGGGTAAGGCGATTATTTATATATCCCACAAACTGGACGAAATCTTCAAAGTTACCGACCGCGTCACGGTTTACCGGGACGGTCAGTACATCGGTTCGGAAGACACAGATAAAATCACCGTTGAAAAGATGATCAACATGATGGTAGGACGGGATGTGGATGAAATGTTTCCCAAGGTGGAATGTCCCATCGGTGAGGTGAAGCTGGAAGTGAAAAACCTCTCCCACAGCCGTTTTTTCACGGATGTTTCCTTCTCGGTACGGCGGGGAGAGATTCTTGGCTTCGCCGGCCTGGTGGGGTCGGGCCGAACAGAAGTGATCGAGACCATCTTCGGAATTCACAAAAAATCCGGGGGAACCATCCTGGTCGATGGAGTGGAAGCGGACATCACCAGCCCCCGGGACGCCATTGCCCGGAAGATGGCCCTGCTCACCGAAGACCGCCGCCATTCGGGAATCTTTCCCATGCTGCCGGTTCGGCTCAATATGATCATCGCCAATGTTCCCAAGTTTCTCAACAAATTCGGGCTGATCAAAGAGAAGGAACTGAAGGATACCTGTAACGAATACGTCAAGCGGGTTCAGGTGAAGACTCCCAGCCTCATGCAGAAGGTGGAGAATCTCAGCGGCGGCAATCAGCAGAAGGTTCTGGTGGCCCGCTGGCTCATGACCCAGCCGGAGATTCTGTTTCTCGATGAACCGACCCGGGGTATCGATGTGGGCACTAAGGCGGAGATACATAAACTGGTTACCAAACTGGCGGGGGAGGGGAAATCGATCGTCATGGTTTCTTCGGAACTGCCGGAAGTGATGGGGATGAGTGACCGGATTGTGGTGATGCATGAAGGCCGGGTGACCGGTATTGTGGAGAACCGGAAGGATCTCACCCAGGAAGAACTGATGTCCTACGCCACCGGCACCGCCCACGCGGTCCAGGCCTTAGAGAACAAGTAAGGAGGAAAATTGTGTCGAACACCGGCGCTTCTGAAAAACAGAGTATTGATGTAAAGCATATTCTTCAGAAATACGGGATTGTCTTTGTCCTGATTCTGATGATTATTGGGCTCAGTATTGCCGAACCGGCTTTCTTGAGCCAGTCCAACATTTTTAATGTTCTTACCCAGAGTTCCATATTCGGAATCATGGCCCTTGGGTTGACCTTTGTCATCATTTCCAAGGGGATCGACCTTTCGGTGGGATCGGTTCTGGCTTTTGCCGGGGTTGTCGCCGCCAGCCTGGGTCAGGCCGCCACCGCCACGGGGAAGTATTTCCCCCAGCTCGGCGAGATGCCCGTGATCGTTCCGATTCTGGCTGCCCTGGCCATCGGGGCCCTCTGCGGAGGAGTGAGCGGCTTTCTTATTGCCAAAACCAGAATTCCCGCCTTCATTGCCACCCTGGGCATGATGACCGTGGCCCGGGGGCTTGCCCTGATCTATACCAGCGGCAAACCCGTGAGCACTCTGATCCCTTCCCTGACCCTGCTGGGAGGCAAGGTTTTCAATGTCATCCCCATTCCGGTGATCATCTATTTCATCATGATCGTCATCAGTTCGGTGTTGCTGAACAAGACCAGGTTTGGGAAGAATATCTACGCCATCGGGGGGAATATAACCGCCGCCGAGGTTTCCGGCGTCAATGTCAGCAAGAATCTGATCGGCATTTACGCCTACAGCGGGCTCCTGGCGGGTCTGGCGGCGGTGGTCTTCGCCGGCCGGGTCGGCAGCGTCCATCCCGGCGCCGCCACAGGCTATGAGCTTACCGCCATCGCCGCCACCACCATCGGCGGCACCAGCCACTCCGGCGGTATCGGCACCATCTGGGGCGCCTTCGTGGGAGCCATGGTTCTGGCGGTCATGAGAAACGGCCTCACCCTGCTTGGGGTGGATGCCTACTGGCAGCAGGTCACCGAGGGTGTGATCATCGTGGTGGCGGTCATCATCGACATGCGCAAGAACGCCAAGAAGAATTAGCAGGAGAACTCAGGGTGAAAACAGTTCGTATAGGATCGGTGGGTCTGGGCCGTCTGGGCCTGAGGCATGCGGAAAACATCGCCGGGAAAATTCAGAATGCCGAATTGACGGCTCTCTGTGATCTGGATGAGGCGAAGCTGAACGAGACGGCGGATAGGCTTGGGGTTTCCCACCGGTTTACCCGTTTTGAAGACATGATTGCCCTGGAAGAACTGGATGCGGTGGTTCTGGTTTCCCCGAGCCACCTGCATACGGGGCAGATCGCCGCGGCGTTGAAGGCGGGAAAGCACGTTTTCTCTGAGAAACCCCTGGGGACCACCGTAGAAGAGTGCCGGGTGGCCCAGGAGGCGGTGGAAGCCCACTCCGACAAGGTTTTTATGCTGGGCTTCATGCGGCGGTTCGATGAATCCTACATGTACGCTTACGAAAAAGTAAGAGCCGGAGAGATAGGGAAACCGGTGCTCTTCCGCTCCTACAGCCAGGACCCTGAGAAATTCATCGATGGCGCCATCGCCTTCGCCGGCCACAGCGGGGGGCAGTTTCTGGATATGGCGGTCCACGATATCGACCTGGCCCGCTGGTTCCTGGACTCGGAACCCGAAACGGTTTACGCCGTGGGAGGGTGCTATGCACACCCCGAATTCTCCCGGTATAATGACGGGGATAACGTTTCCTGCCTGATGAAGTTCCAGAATGAGGCCATGGTGTTCCTCTTTGCCGGGCGTACCGCTCCCCATGGCTACAACGTGGAGACCGAGATTATCGGTACCAAAGGAACTCTGCGGATCGCCTCGGTGCCCCAGAAAAATCTGGTGGAGGTACTGGACAACCACGGTGTTCGCCGGGAATGCAGCGAAAATTTCCTGGAAAGATTTTCCTCATCCTACGTCAACGAGGTCCAGGAGTTTGTGGACTGCATTATACAGGGACGAAAGCCCCTGGTAACGGTGAACGACGGCACCCGGGTTTCGGAGATTGCCTACAAGTGCAAGGAAGCGTTTGAATCCGGAGAGCTGGTGAGGTTTTAGACTGTGAAGAGTTCCCAGGTGACCATCAAGGACATAGCCGCCATCGCGGGGGTCAGTTTTTCCACCGTATCCCGCTGTCTCAACGACAGCCCCCTGGTATCGGATGTGACAAAACGCAAGGTGACTCAGATAGCCTCCGAGATGGGGTTTGAGTTCAATGCCAGCGCCCGGGGACTCATCACCAGCAAAATTGGAACGGTGGGGATTGTCCTGCCGGAAAACTATACCGCCATCAATGTCAACGTCTACCACGGCATGCTGATGAACCACCTCCGCACCAGTCTGGAGCGGGCCGACGTGGACCTCCTGGTGACCTACCAGAAGAACCACTTCACCGGGGGGAACAACATCAACAGGTTGGTGACCCGGCGGAAGATCGACGGCCTGATCCTCCTCACCGAAAACATCCGCCGGGAGACCCTTGAATTCCTGGAGGACCGGCAGATCCCCTTTGTCTGCACCCACTATCCCCCCGCCAATAACGTGAAGGATCAGGATGTGATCTACACCGACCACTACGTGGGGGGAAAACTGGTGGCGGAACACCTTCTCGCCCGGGGACGGAGGTCGTTTCTGCTGCTGGCGGTGGAGGAGTTCCATCTGGAGTTTCAGCTCCGGGAGCAGGGGTTCTGCGATGCCATCGCCGCCGCGGGAGGCAAGGTGATCCGGCTGGCCTGTGAGTCCACTTTCGACTCATCCTATGCCGCCATCCTGGAAAACCGGGATCTGCTTGAAGGTATCGATGCCGTTTTCGCCCTGAACGATCTGATGGGGTTCGGAGTTTTGAAAGCCTTAAAAGCCCTGGATCGGGCTGTTCCCGATGATACCGCCGTGGTGGGCTACGACGATACCGAATACGGCCGCTATTACACCCCCACCCTCTCCTCGGTGCATCAGCCCCGGGAAGAGCTGGCGGTCATATCCTGCGACCGGCTGTTTTTTCAGATGCAGAAACAGCGGGAAGGCGGGCCGGTGCTGAAGAAACTCATCAGCATTCAGCCGGTTCTTATGGTTCGGGAATCGTCCTGACCGGAATCCTTCCCGGCATAAATTGATACAAGGAGACAACAACCATGAAAACAGAAAGAATGACCGTAGGCCAGGCGCTGGTCAAGTTTTTGAATAATCAATGGGTCGAGTTTGACGGAAAACAGACCCCCCTGTTCAAAGGGGTTTTCACCATCTTCGGCCACGGGAACGTGGTGGGCCTGGGGCAGGCCCTGGAGGAAAATCCGGGACATCTGGTGGTACATCAGGGAAAGAACGAGCAGGGCATGGCCCTGGCGGCCATGGGCTTTGCCAAACAGATGCTGCGGAAGCAGGTCTATGTGTGCACCTCATCGGTGGGGCCCGGCGCGGCCAACATGATCACCGCCGCCGCCAACGCCACGGCGAACCGTATCCCCGTGCTCTTTCTTCCCGGGGACACCTTCGCCACCCGCCAGCCCGATCCTGTGCTGCAGCAGGTAGAACGCTTTAATGATGTAACCCTCTCAGTTAACGATGCCTTCCGGCCCATCAGCCAGTACTGGGACCGGGTCAGCCGGCCGGAACAGCTCATGAGCGCCATGATCAACGCCGTGCGGGTCCTGACCGATCCGGCGGAAACCGGTGCGGTCACCGTGGCTCTTCCTCAGGATGTCCAGGGCGAGGCTTACGATTACCCCGAATCGTTCTTTCAGAAGAGGGTTCACCGGATTGAAAGGCGTCTGCCCACCGAGGCCATGCTGGCCGAAGCGGCGGAGGCGGTGAAGAAGAGTAAAAAACCGGTGATGATCTGCGGCGGCGGGGTACGGTACTCCGAGGCGGCCGAATCCTTCCGGAAATTCGCCGAAGAATTCAACATTCCCTTCACCGAGACCCAGGCGGGAAAGTCCGCCATCACCTGGGAACATCCCCTGAATCTGGGTGGAGGAGGCACCACCGGAAACCTGGCGGCCAACACCATCAGCCAGGAAGCCGATCTTGTCATCGGTGTGGGCACCCGGTATACCGATTTTACCACCGCCTCCAAGTGGATCTTCCAGAACGAAGCGGTCAGGCACATCAACATCAACATCGCCCCCTTCGACAGCTACAAGCTTGACGCCATCCGGGTAACCGCCGACGCCCGGGAAGCCCTGGATGCCCTGGGAGCCCGGATTAAAGCGGCTGGTTACAAATCGGCATGGAAGGATGAAATAAGCCAGGCCCAGAAGGCGTGGCAGACCGAACTGGAGCGGCTGTACTCCATTGAGTACACGGGAGACGGCTTTGTCCCCGAGATCAAGGGACAGCGGGATCAGGTGCTGCCGGAGTTCGTCAAACAGTACGGTTCGGCCCTGACCCAGACCCGGGTGATCGGTCTCCTGGACAGGCACCTTCCCGAGGACGCCGTCATCGTCGGGGCCGCAGGGAGCCTCCCCGGGGATCTGCAGAGGATGTGGCGGGCCAAAACTCCCGATACCTACAACATGGAATACGGGTTTTCCTGCATGGGCTACGAGATCAACGCCGCCCTGGGGGCTAAACTGGCCTGCCCTGAACGGGAAGTCTACGCCCTTCTGGGGGACGGATCCTACCTGATGCTTCACTCCGAACTGGCCACATCGGTGCAGGAGGGAAAGAAGATCAACGTGGTTCTCTTCGACAACGCCTCTTTCGGCTGCATCAACAACCTTCAGATGGACCAGGGGCAGGGGAACTTCGGCACCGAAACCCGGCTCAGAAATCCCGAAACCGGAGCCCTGGACGGCCCTTTCCTGCAGATAGACTACGCCATGAACGCCGCCTCCTACGGTTGTAAGACCTACAAGGTCACCTCCGAAGAGCAGCTTATTGCGGCCCTGGAGGATGCCCGGAAACAGACCGTTTCCACCCTCATTGACATCAAGGTGCTGCCCAAGACCATGACCGACGGCTACAAAGGATTCTGGCGGGTGGGAAGCGCCGAGGTGGCGAAAAACCCCGAGGTGGTGAGAATCCATAAAGAAATGGAAGAGGAACTGAAAAAAGCCCGGAGGTATTAGATCCGCCGGAATCTTTCGGCCCGGTTTCGGCCGGGCCGGGGGGAAAATATGTGTTTCAGGCCCTTTTGATATAAAGGGACCTAAGGAGAAATAACCATGATGGATAAAAAGCTCGTTAAACTGGCCATGGCCCCCATCGGCTGGACCAACGACGACCTGCCCGATCTCGGCGCGGAGAACAGCTTCGAGCAGTGCATCAGTGAGATGGCCCTGGCGGGCTATACCGGATCAGAGGTGGGCAACAAGTATCCCAAAGATCCGGCGGTGCTGAAACCGTATCTTGATGTACGGGGACTCACCATCTGCAATCAGTGGTTCAGTTCCTTTCTGGCTTCCCAGAGCCTTTCTGAGGTGGAGAAGGCGTTCCGGGCTCAGCTTTCCTTCCTGAAGGGTGTGGGTGCCCGGGTGATCGGTCCTTCCGAGCAGACCCGGTCGTGTCAGGGGCAGGACGTTTCGGTTTTCTCCGGTAAGGCGGTCTTCACCGCCGAAGAGTTCAAGGCGGTAACGACGGGGATGAACCACCTGGGAAAAATCGCAAAAGATGAAGGAATGAAGCTGGCCTTCCATCACCACATGGGTACGGGTATTCAGACCATGGAAGAAACCGAACGGTTTCTCAACGACACCGATCCCGATGCGGTTTATCTTCTCTACGATTCGGGCCATTTCGCCTTTTCCGAAGAAGACCCCGTGGCGGCGTTGAAAAAATTCATCAGCCGGGTGGGGCACGTTCATCTCAAGGATCTTCGGCCCGCCGTTTACGCCGAGGTGAGGAAGGCAGATTCTTCCTTCCTGGATGCGGTGCGGGCGGGAGTTTTTACCGTCCCCGGCGACGGATCCATCGACTTTCCTGGGATTTTTACAATCCTTGAAGAAAACGGTTACCGGGGCTGGATGGTGGTGGAAGCCGAACAGGACCCCGCCAAGGCGAATCCCTTCGTCTATGCCAAGAAAGCCAGGGACTACATCTACGAGAACACCGGATTATAGGGAGCTGCGACATGAAAAAGGAATTAGTTATTGGAATACTGGGGGCCGGCCGTATCGGCAAGGTCCACACCGAAAGCATCACCACCGGAATTCCCGGTGTGAAAATCAAGACCATCGCCGATCCTTTCATGGATGCCGATACCGAAGCGTGGGGACACGCCCAGGGCGTGGAGATCATGAGCAAAGATCCCCGGGCGGTTTTTGACGATCCGGAGATTCAGGCGGTGCTGATATGTTCTTCCACCGACACCCACGCCGAGTTCACCCGGGAAGCGGCCCGGAAGGGAAAACACATTTTCTGCGAGAAGCCCCTGGACCTGGATGTGGAACGGATCCGGGAAACCCTGAAGATCGTCGATGAAGCGGGTGTAAAATTCCAGATAGGCTTCAACCGGCGATTTGACCATAATTTCCGGGCTCTTCGGGACGCCGTGGAAGCCGGCAAGGTGGGAGATCCCCACATCATCCGCATCACCTCCCGGGACCCCGCTCCTCCCAACCCGGCCTACATTCAGGTTTCCGGCGGCATCTTCATGGACATGACCATCCATGATTTTGACATGACCCGTTTTTTAAGCGGCAGCGAAGTGGAAGAGATCTATGTTCAGGGGGCGGTTCTGGTGGATCCTGAAATCGGCAAGGCCGGCGACATCGATACCGCCATCATCACCATGAAGATGGCCAACGGCGCCCTGGCGGTGATCGACAACTCCCGGAAAGCCGCCTACGGCTATGACCAGCGGGCCGAGGTTTTCGGCAGCAAAGGGTCGGTAGCCTCCTCCAACGACAGCGCCTCCACGGCGGTTCTCTCCAACGAAGAGGGGGTAACCGCCGAAAAGCCCCTCTACTTCTTCCTGGAGCGGTACATGGGATCCTTCACCACCGAGATGAAGGAGTTCATCACCGCCATCCGGGAAGACGGGCCTACCCCTGTGGGTCCCGTGGATGCCCTCCGGCCGGTGCAGATCGCCCTGGCGGCCCGTGAATCCCTGGATGCGGGGAAACCGGTGAAGATTACCTACTAGATTATTGGCGTCAGCCGATAAGCGGGGCAGAGAGGGATGGACCTTCTCTGCCCCTTTTTTTCCAGGAATCCTTGCGGTTTAAACTTTTAAATCTGTACTTTTCCGCATTATCTCGGCTTCGACGGCATGCTGGATAAACTGGTTTAACGAAATTCCTTTCATAACAGCCTCCTCAGATTCAACTCTTCAATGATTTGTTCTATCTGATATTGTTTTAACTCATTTCCAGGGTGGGGCTTGTTTCTGGGGAACGCTATCATGAATTACCTGTTAAGATCTACAAGGAATTGGCAATCTCTTCGAGATGCTTTCCTATGGCGAAGGAGGCGGCGCCGAGGAGAGTCGCCGATGAATGGGCCTCGTTGAGGATGATTTCTGCCCGATTGCTGTTGCGAACCATGGAAACTTTATAAAATTTCTCTTTTATCAGATTCAGGAAGTCGGGGCCGGCTTTGGCGTACTCACCCTCCAGGATGATGAGCTGGGGATCAATGAGCAGATTGATATTTGAGAGACCGATGGCCAGCCAGTGGGCCACCTTTGTCAAAAGATGTCGGGAAAGAGGATCGTCATTCAAAAAACCATCGATTATCAAATCAAGATCCGGCTTATCGGAGGCTCGAAAGATTGTTGAGTCCGGGAATTCCTCTCGCATTTTCAGGGCATCCGCCTCGATTCTGCTGGTTAGAATAAGTCTCTCCAGGCAGCCCCTTCCTCCGCATTGGCAAACTTCGGTATCGTTCGGGTCAATGACCATATGCCCGACTTCACCCGCCAGATTATGTTCGCCGTCATAAGGTTTGTCATTATGGAAGATACCAGCCACAACACCGTGGTAACCGGCGTCAATAAGAACAAACGAAGACAATTCCTTTGAAACTCCCATTTCCTTGGCCGCATGGGTTTTGAAGTTAATCCAATTGTCCAGGTAGACGGGAACCTTGATGTCGGTCATGTCCTTGAATAAATCTACCAGGGGAATGTTCAACCCCCAGGAAGGGAAATAGGTGGAGTGAAATAGAGTACCCTTTTCCCTGTCCACGGTACCGTGGACGGCCATGACAACGGCAGTCAGGGGCCTGCTCTCTGCCGCTTTCAGGCTGTTGTTGAACATCAGGTTAAGACGGGGCAGCACTGTTTCCAGCGGCGCATCTCTCAGGATAGTTTCGTCTTCCCTGTAGATGGTTTCCAGGCGGAGGTTAAACAATCTTAATAAGATTTTCTCATACTTGATATGGAAACACATGACATAACCATAGTCTGCATTGAGCGAATAGATTTGTGGTTTTTTCCCGCCTTCATCGGTTGAATCACCCTTTCCCTGGGGAATAATAATGTTTTTCTGCAAGAGGGAATCATTGATTTTGTTGACTGTCGTCCGGCTGAGGTGGGTCGTCTGGGCAATTTTTGATACTGACAATAAGGAGGTATCGCGGTAGAGGTTCAGGAGCAGTTTTGTATTATTATCACGGACATTCCTTGGCTTGGAACCTCTCCTGGTCATTTCTCACCCACCATGAATACTCATACAGGATTCCGGGCAAACTATCAAGTATGAGGTTTGCTTTTTACACAAATGTTTATCAACAAAGAATAAAAACAAGGTAACGAATTAAAGTTACCAAACTAAGTTGACAATATAGTATTTTGTGGTATTCTTTCTTTGTAGTTAGGAGAACATAATCATGAAAGAGATAACCTTCGGCCTGAATCGTATCATCAGTCCTGACCTGAACCTGGACGGTTTCTTTTCCATGGCCAGTGCATTGGGAATCCGATATGTTGAGTTGAGAAATGATATACGAAATGGTCAAATCTTTGACGGACTCGACCCTTCGGATGTCAAGGCAAAGTGCAGGGATCATGGTCTGACCATCTTTTCCATTAACGCTCTGCAGCAGTTCAATAAAAAGGGCCCCCTGGATGAGAAAATTCGCGAAGTGCGGGACCTGCTTGCATCGGCAAAAAACTATGGCTGCAAGGCCCTGGTCATGTGTCCCGTTAATGATCCCGCTGATACACGCAGTAAAGAGGAATCTTTTGAAGATACAGTCACGGCCTTAAAGGCGTATGGGCCCTACTTCAAGGAGTCGGGTGTCCTGGGACTGGTCGAACCGCTGGGATTTTCCATCTGTTCCTTAAGAACAAAGGAAAAAGCCGTCAAAGCCATCAACCAGGCCGGGGGGACGGAAACATACAAACTTGTTCACGACACATTTCACCATTTTCTTTCCGGTGAAACGGTTATTTTTCCAAAAGAAACAGGGCTGGTGCATATATCAGGGGTTGAAGAAACCATTGAGAAAGAAGAGATCAATGATAGTCATCGTGTTCTGGTTGGATCATATGATCGAATGTTCAATATCGGCCAAATACGAAAACTGATAGAGGGTGGATACGAAGGAGTTTTTTCTTACGAGCCATTTGGGTCTCAAATTCAAAAACTTTCGATTGGCAGGTTAAAAGAAGAGCTGGAGAAAAGCATAAGAAGCATCACGGACTGATCAGCAATCCATTTTTGATGAAGGTATTGCCCCAGTAAAACGAAGATTCTCGAGGATAGGCACCTGCGCTCAAAAAGAATCGCGCTGGCAACCCTCTTCATTCTCATCACCATTCAGAATTGCAAATTCATATTTACTGTATAAAACGTCAAAACTCTAATAGTTGCAGGTAATAGTTGCGGGTTGATGATTATCCTTGACAGATCCCCGAGGCCCGGTTAATCTTGTTTTGGTGGTAATACCACCAGCCACAGGAGGGTCCATGCACAAACATCTGAAACCCATAAATCCCACCACCCCCAAGGAAGAGTTTGTCCGTCAGCTGGAGGACCTGATTCTGGCGGGGCGGCTCAACCCCGGGGAGAAGCTGCCCCCCGAAAGAGTCCTGGCGGAAACCATGAAGGTGTCCCGGCCGGTGGTTCACGAGGGGCTGCTGGAACTGGAAGCCAAGGGGCTTATCACCATGAAGCCCCGCCACGGCTGCTGGATCAACGACTACCGGCGGTCGGGGTCGCTGGAGCTGCTCAACGCCCTCTACCGGTACAACCGCGGGGCCTTGGAGCCACATCTTGATGAGGGTCTGGAGGAGCTGCGGCGGATTATCCTTCAGGCGGCGTCGGCGCGCCTTCTGGCCATGGAAAAAGGAGGGACGGAGGAAAAGCAACAATGGACCGAAGCCCTGAAAGCCCTGAAAAAGGAAACCGAAGAGTGGGAAGCCCTGGAAACGGCCACGCCCGAAGCGATGGCCGAGGCGGATTTTCGGTTCTACTTCGCCCTGGTTTACCATTCGGGGAATTCAATTTTCCCCCTGCTCCTCAATTCGGCCCGGCAGGTCTATATCGGCCTCCTGGGCCGGTTCTTTTCCCATCCCGGTGCGTGGCAGACCTCGGGTCGGCTTAAAGGAGCTTTCCTTGAAGCCCTGCGGCGTGGCGAGACCGAAGATGTCCGACATGCGGTGGCAGCCATGAGCAGCTACGCCTCCTATGGGAGGAAGTATGGAGAGTAGAAGCGCCCGGGGGGAGAAAATTCTCGCCGTATATCTGAAAAAACTAGGCAGTAGAGGCATCACCGGTGTCGAAGCCTCCCTGGAAGACGGAGTGCTTTTCCTTACCGGAGACGTCCCCACCCTGGAGGACCGGCTTACCGCCGGCTTCGAGGGTGCGAAAATCAAGAAAAAATACCGGCTTAGGGGGGTGGTCAACGATGTGACGGTGAATCAACGTTCCTCCGTCCCCATGAGCCTTCCTTCAATAAACGATACCCTTCTGGAGGGACGGAGGTTCGACGCCGTCATCATCGGGGGGGGTATCATCGGTACCGCCGCCGCCCGGGAACTGTCCCGGTGGAATATTTCCATCGCGGTTCTGGAAAAGGAGGAAGACCTGGGTCTTCACGCCTCCAGCCGCAACGACGGCATGGTCCATCCGGGGTTTGCCGCCTCACCGGGCACCCTCAAGGCGTCCTACAACGTCAGGGGAAACCGGCTCTACACCCGGGCGTCGGAGGAGCTGGGATTCACCCTCCGGCGGCCCGGCTCGATCCTTTTGTTCAGCCACCCCGCCATGATTCTTCTTCTTCCGGTCTTTAAAAGGCGGTGCCGGAAAAACGGTGTTTCCGGGGGGCGCTGGGTGAGCCGGCGCACCCTGGCCCGGTGGGAACCGGAGCTGACGGATAAACAGAGGGGCGGTTTTCTCCTTCCCACCGCGGGAATCATCTCCCCCCAGGAGGTTGTTTTAGCCTATGGAGAAAATGCCGCTTCCAACGGCGTGGAGTTTTTCTTTCATACCGCCGTCACCGGTATGGAGAAACAGGGGGACATAATAACCAGGATCGTGACCAACCGGGGAACCCTCTCGGCGGGGGTGGTGCTCAACGCTGCCGGAGTATGGGCGGACCAGGTGGCCGATTACGCGGGAGACCGCTTCTTCAGCATCCATCCCCGGAAAGGAGTGGATGCCATCGTGGATAAAAAGCAGAAAGATTCTTTGAATCACATCGTGGGGATGCCGTCCCTGCGGGGAAACCGGAGGAGTCACTCCAAGGGAGGAGGTCTGGTCCTTTGTGTGGAGGGGAATCTGCTGCTGGGGCCCACCGCCGAGGAAGTCCTCGACCGGGAGGATTATACGACCCACCAGAAAGACCTGGCGATCCTGAAAAAACACATGGAACTGGACCGGCGCCTCAGAGAATCGGACATCATCACTTACTACGCCGGAACCCGGTCGGCCACCTGGGAGGAAGACTTCATCGTCCAGCCCTCGGACCGGGTGGCCAACCTGGTCTATGCCGCGGGGATCCAATCCCCCGGGGTGGCTTCCGCTCCGGCCATCGCGGAAGATCTGGCGGCGTTCGCCGTTAAGATATTGGAAAAATCCGGCGCCGTGGGGCCCCGGCCCGATTTTAATCCGCATCGAACCCCCCGCCCCGTGCTGGCGGAGCTTTCCGAGGAGGAACGCCGGCGATGGATTGAAAAAGATCCCGCCTACGGCCGGATCGTCTGCCGCTGTGAAGAGGTTTCGGAGGGAGAGATCAGGGACACCCTGCGGGGGGGCCTGCCGGCAACGACGGTGGACGGGGTGAAGCGCCGTACCCGGGCCGGAGCGGGACGGTGTCACGGCGGTTTCTGTCTGCCCCGGGTGATGGAAATCATGGCCCGGGAGACCGGTAAAGATCTTGGCGATATTCCCCGGGGCGGCGACGGCTCCTGGATTCTCATGAAGCGGAAGGAAACGGTTAATGGAAAGTAATTACGATGTGACCGTCATAGGCGGCGGTCCTGCCGGGATGGCCGCCGCGGTGGCGGCGGCGGACGGGGGCGCCCGGGTAGCCCTGGTGGAACGGGAAGAGAAGCTCGGGGGCATCCTGAAGCAGTGCATTCACGACGGCTTCGGCCTTTTCCGGTTCAACGAAAGACTTACGGGACCGGAATACGCCTGGCGGTACCAGCAGATGCTGATGGGGCGTCGGATTGACGTATTCACCTCCACCTTTCTTACAAAGATTCAAAGAGGGACGGAGGAAGGGTTTCAGATGCGCTTCGTAGCCCCCGGGGGCCCCTTCGGCTTGACCTCGCCGGCGGTGATCACCGCCACGGGGTGCCGGGAACGCACCGGGCGCCAGGTTTTCCTCCATGGCGATCGGCCCGCGGGCATCTTTACCGCCGGGCAGGCCCAGGGCTTCGTGAACCTCCAGGGGTATCTGCCGGGACGGCGCTGTGTCATCCTGGGAAGCGGTGATATCGGGCTCATCATGGCCCGGCGGCTCACCCTGGAGGGGGCCGAGGTGGAGGGGGTGTATGAGGTGAAACAGGAACCCTCCGGGCTCACTCGTAATCTGGTTCAGTGCCTGGAGGATTTCGATATTCCCCTCCACCTTTCCACCACTGTAAAGGAGGTTCACGGCCGCCGCCGGGTTGAAGCGGTGACGGTCTGTCAGGTGGATGAGGCGGGCCGGCCTGTCACGGGAACCGACCGCCGGATCCCCTGCGATTCCCTGATCCTCAGTGTGGGGCTCATCCCTGAAAATGAGATTCTCGATTCCCTGGGGATATCCCTGGACGAGCGGACCCGTGGCCCCGGGGTGGACCAGAACCAGATGACCCGGCTGCCGGGGCTTTTTACCTGCGGTAACGCCCAGCACGTCAACGACCTGGTGGACTATGTTTCAGAAAGCGGGGCCGCCGCCGGCCGGGGCGCCGCCCGGTTCGCCCTGGGAAAAAGAGGGGCCGAGGAAAGAGGGACGGAGGAAACAATTCCTGTCCGCCCCTCGGGAGAAATCCTCTACCAGGTTCCGGCCGCCCTGGTACGCCACGGAGAAGACCCTGTTTTTTTCTTCCGGGCTTCCCGTTCCCTGGAAAAAGCCCGGCTGGAACTGAGGTCCCCGGGAGGAGAGGTTTTGTACCAGAAGAGATATACCTTCCTCCGTCCCCCGGAAATGGAGCGCTTCGAATTCTCCATGACCAAACTTCCTGAAAACTGTGGTGAGCTTATTTTTCACCTTGAAGAGGTTTAGGAATGGAAAAGCAGATGACCTGTATCGCCTGTCCCCGGGGCTGCCGTCTCGTGGTTATTCCGGGGACGGAGGAAGCGGTGTCGGGAGCCAGGCCAGAGTCCGATGGCGGTTCGATCAACCGCGGCGGCCCGGTCATAACCGGCAACCGCTGTCCCAAAGGGATAGATTACGCCCTGCAGGAAATAACGAACCCGGTACGAATTCTCACATCCACCGTGGCCACCACCAGCCCCGGCGGCATCCGTATGCCCGTTAAAACATCGGTGGAAATCCCCAAAGAACTCATGAAGGAGGCCATGGCGGTGATACACAGGACCGTACTGTCCCGGCCGGGGATTCCCGGCGACGTCGTAATAGAAGGTTTTCTCGGATTGAAGACCGATCTGGTGGCCACGGGAGAGTGGGATGGCCAATGAAATAATTCTCTCCATAGACTGCGGCACTCAGAGTCTCAGAACCATTCTCTTCGACACCCAGGGCCGGGTGGTGGGGAAGGTGAAAATTCCTTACCGGCCCTACGACTCTCCCCGGCCCGGCTGGGCGGAACAGGACCCCGAACGGTTCTGGAACGCCCTGGTCCAGGGGTGTAGCGCCCTGAAATCCGAGTATCCGGAATCCTTCGCCCGAATCAGCGGCGTGGGGGTTACCTCCCAGCGGGATACCGCCATCAACCTTGGTCCCGGCGGGGAGATCCTCCGTCCCTCCATCACCTGGCTTGATACCCGGGCCGCCCGGGGGAGCTACCGGCCCAACCCGGTGATGAAAGGGCTCTATCGGATTCTGGGGGTGCTGGAAAAGATTCAGACGATCCAGAGCGCCGGGGCCACCAACTGGATAAGGGAGAACCAGCCGGAGATATGGTCGACAACCTGGAAGGTTGTTCAGGTTTCGGGATTCCTGAACTACCGGCTTACCGGCCGGGCGGCGGATACTCCCGCCTCCCTGGTGGGACACCTGCCCTTCGACCACCACCGGCAGGCCTGGGCGAAATCCGGAACCCTGGTGGCAAAACTCTTTCCGGTGGAGCCGGAAAAACGGTCTGATGTGGTGGCACCGGGGGAGGTCGTGGGGGGATTGACCCCGGCGGCAGCGGAGGCCCTGGGCCTGCCCGAAGGGCTGCCGGTGATCGCCTGCGGCAGCGACAAGGCCTGCGAGACCCTGGGGATGGGAGTGGTGGACACCTCTCTGGCCTCCTTAAGCTTCGGTACCACCGCCACCGTGGAAGTCACCACCTCCCGGTACTTTGAACCCATGCCCTTCCTGCCCGCCTACAGCGGTATCCTTCCCCGCACCTGGGTGGCGGAAGTTGAGATTTTCCGGGGATACTGGATGCTCAGCTGGTTCAAGGACGAGCTGGGGGAGGCGGAGGTGCGGGTCGCCCTGGAAACCGGATGCATCCCCGAAGAGATCATGAACCGCCTTCTCGATCAGGAACCGCCGGGGAACCGGGGCCTTATGCTGCAGCCCTACTGGGGGGCCAGCGTGAAAGACATCCGTGCCAAGGGTTCCATCATCGGTTTCGGCGACGTTCACGGCAAAGGCTCCATCTACCGGGGCATCGTGGAGGGCCTGGGGTTTGCCCTCCGGGACGGCCTGGAAACCCTGGAAAGGCGGGGCCGGTTCCGGTGTGAGGCCGTGGCGGCCTCGGGAGGGGGCAGTCAGAGCGACCAGATCTGCCAGATCACCGCGGACATCCTCGGCAGGCCCCTCTTCCGGGGTGATACCTTTGAAACCTCCGCCCTGGGTGCCGCCATGGTCACCGCCGCCGGTATCGGTCTCTATCCCTCAATCGAAGAGGCGGCCCGATCCATGAGCCGCCGGGGTCGGGTTTTCACACCCAACGCCGAGAATCGAAAGATTTACGACGGCCTTTTCAATATTTACCGTCGGATCTATCCCCGCCTTAAAGGCATTTACAAAGACATTCAGAAGGTCACCGGGTATCCCGAAACGGGATACGGCACCGGGGAAAAAGGAGAATATAATGGGTGAAAGAAAGAAGTATAAAGGATATAAACCGGTCTGGGAGGAGACACCGCCCCCGGCGGGGTCGTTCCGGTCCCTCTTTAAATGGGGGAACCCCGATGAGTTCAAGGAGCCCAACGAGCGGCTCTATCGGCTCATGAAGAAGACCTTCAACCTGACCGATGACGATTTCCGGTCCAAGACAGATCCCGGTACCGGGCCCGTTCCCGATGAGGCACCGGTGAACCTGGTGTCGGAGCATCTCGAGTACTTCCGCCAGGTGGTGGGGCAGAATAATGTAAAAACCGATACCTACAGCCGCCTCGGGGTGGCCTACGGAAAAACCATGTACGACTGCTACCGGATGCGGGAAGGGATTGTCGAGAACCTGGCCGATGCGGTGCTCTGTCCCCGGTCCCGTCAGGAGGTGGAATCGCTGGTAGCCTACTGCCATCGCCACACCATCCCCCTGACGGTCTATGGCGGCGGTTCATCGGTAACCCGGGGGGTGGAGCCGGTGAAGGGGGGGGTGTCCCTGGACATGCGGCCCCACTTCAACAAGGTCATCCATTTCAACGAAAAAGATCAGACCATCACCGTCGAGGCGGGCATGTCGGGACCCAGACTGGAAGAGACCCTGAATCGGGCGGTAGAGCTCTTTGGGGCCAAGCGGGCCTATACCTGCGGTCATTTTCCCCAGTCCTTTGAGTATTCGTCGGTGGGGGGCTGGGTGGTCACCCGGGGGGCGGGGCAGAACTCCACCTATTACGGCAACATCAAGGATATGGTCATCAAGCAGAGCTACGCCACCCCCCGGGGAGTGGTGGAAAGCTACGGCCTCCCCGCCCACGCCGTGGGACCCGACATCGACCAGCTCATGATGGGCGCCGAGGGGGCCTACGGCGTCCTGACCCATGTGACCCTGAAGGTTTTTCGTTACATGCCGGAAAACCGCCGGAAATTCAGCTACATCTTCAAGGACTGGGAATCCGCCCAGGCGGCGGCCCGGGAGATCATGCAGTACGAGGCGGGATTCCCCTCGGTGTTCCGCCTCTCCGATCCCGAGGAGACCGACGTGGCTCTGAAACTCTACGGGGTGGAAGGCACCATCCTCGAGAAGGTGATGAACCTCATGGGGTACGCCCCCCGGGAACGCTGCCTTTTTCTGGGCTGGACCGAAGGAGAAAAAGGTTTCAGTCGGAATTTACGTAAAATCATCGGCCGGGTGGTTCGGAAACACGGAGGCTTCACTCTGACCAGCTATCCCGCCAAATCATGGGAACACGGCCGGTTCGCCGACCCCTACCTGAGGGAGGCCCTGCAGGACTACGGCATCATCATCGACACCATGGAATGCGGTGTCACCTGGGACATGATGCCCGAGGTTCACCGTCGGGTCAGGCTCTTCACCAAGAGCCGTCCCGAAACCATCTGCATGACCCACCTTTCCCACGCCTATCCGCAGGGAGCCAACCTCTACTTCATCTTCATCGGGAAGTTCAAGGACAAAGAGGAATATCTGGAATACCAGTACGGCATCTTCGACAACATCCTCGCCGCCGGAGCCTCCATGAGCCATCACCATGGGGTGGGGAAGATGACCGCCCGCTGGGTGGAAGCCTCTATAGGAACCGAACGGATGGAGATATTCCGGGCCCTGAAGCGCCACTTCGATCCCCGGAATGTGATGAACCCCGGGGGCACCCTGGGGCTGGACATGCCGGAGACGGAAAGGCGGGTGCCCCGTTTTGCCGACCGCACCTGGGATGATCCGGCTTATTAAGCTAGGTTCTTTTAATACCGCCCCCCTTACGGAGGGCGGTATTTTTTAAGATACGGCCTGAGACACTGCCCCTGTCGACTCAGAGAAAACGGCTCTGAGAAAATAGTGAACCGCCCACAGCATCGACACCCCCCCTGACACCCGACCTGACATAAAATTTCTCTTGACAAAAGGGAAGGAGTGATTTTAGAATGAACAAGTTCAGTGAACATATTCAGCGAAAATTTATAGGGGGAACAATGTGAGGCCCAAAAAAGAAATCCTGGCGGAGATGCTGGGAAAGGAAAATGTTTCGGATGATACAACCCTGTTGGAGTCTTTTGCCGGTGACATGAGTTTTGCTCAGCCAATAAAGCCCCAGCTTGTTGTCCGTCCTCAGAACGTAGAAAAGGTACAGGAATTGGTCCGCTGGGCTAATAACACGTTAACACCGCTTGTCCCGGTAAGTTCCGGGGCACCGCACTTTAAAGGGGATACCGTTCCCAGTGTGCCGGAGACAGTTATCGTTGATTTGAGTGGAATGAAAAAGATTATCAGCATTAACCGTCAGCAGAGAATGGTTATTGTTGAGCCTGGTGTCACCTACGGTCAACTCCAGGAAGCTTTAAAAAAGGAAGGCTTAACCCTTCCCACCTCATTGGCGCCAAGAGCCAATAAATCTGTCTTAACCAGTGTTTTGGAAGTGGAACCAAGGCTTAATTGTGTCCACCAGTTTAATTACACCGAACCGTTGAGATGTACAGAAGTCACATTTGGTGACGGAAACCGGATTTTTACCGGAGAGGCTGGTAATGGCCCCCAGGATTTGAAGAAACAGTGGGAGCTTGAGAAATGGCAGGTGCATTCAAATGGTCCCAACATGACCGACATGTTGAGAATGGTTATGCAGGCTCAAGGAAGCATGGGGATCGTGACATGGGCGTCGTTAAAATGCGAGCTGCTTCCTACAATACATAAGATGTTTTTGGTTCCGGCTAAAAAGTCAATTGATCTTGAGGATTTTGTCTATAAAACAATTCGTGTCAGGTTCAGCGACAAACTGTTTATTGTGAATAAGGCCTATTTATCCAGCCTGCTTGGTGAAACCAGGGAAAAAATTGCTGAATTAAAATCTCTTCTTCCCAACTGGATTGCTCCTGTGGGAATATCCGGGGATGTCCTTTTACCCGAAATGAAAGTAAGTGCCCAGGAGCAGGATATTGCTGATTTTGCAAAGGAATCCGGACTGCCGTTTCTTTCCACAGTACCGGGAACAACCGGTGATGAGGTCCTTTCCAAGTCAATTAATCCTTCGGGTGAGATTTACTGGAAACAAACGTTCAAAGGGGCTTTTCAAGATTTATTCTTCATTACAACCCTGGATCAAACTTCAAAATTCATCAATGCCGTTTATAACCTTGCCATCGATGCAGCCTATCCTACCGAAGATATCGGAGTTTATATCCAACCTCAGCACATGGGCACTTCTGTTCACTTAGAGTTTAGTTTTCCCTACGATCCTGACAATTCCAAAGAAGCAAGGAAAGTGAAAGAATTATTCACTTCAGCAAGCAGGGAAGTGTCGAAACTCGGCGGGTACTATGCAAGACCCTATGATATTTGGGCTACGATTCAGCTTAATAAGGATGCTCAGACATACAAGGTTTTGAAAGATCTTAAGGATGTTTTTGATCCCAATAACATCATGAACACCGGCAAACTTACTTTGAAATAATTAATACGGAGGATTTGAGCATGGCCTTAAAAGATTATAGAGCTATGATGGAACGATGCAGCAGCTGTGCAGGCTGCAAATTCATTCCATTTGACAAAATAAAAAGTTTGAGATTCGGAGAGAACTGCCCCAGCATCGGATACTACAATTTTATGACTTATTCGGCACGAGGACGGTTTCAGATCGGGCAGAGTGTTCTTGACGGCAGAGCCGATCTCAATGATACGGTAACCGAAATGATTCATTCATGTACTTCCTGTGGTGCCTGTGATGTTACCTGCAAGGTAGCCAGGTACAACCTGGAACCCCTGGAGCATAATATTGAACTGAAAGCCTATGCCGTAGAGCGGGACAGGGTCCTTGACGGGCAGAAACCGGTTATCGAGAACCTCAAAAAAGAAAACACCATGATTCCCGGCACAAAGAAAACAAACCGGACCGACTGGGCTAAGGATCTGAAACTAAAAGATCTTTTCAAAGAGAAAGGTGACGTGGCATTCTTTCCGGGGTGTAAATACAGCTATGATGAAAAACTCCAGAAAGTGGCACAGTCTGCCGTTAAGCTTCTTCAGGGGGCTGGTGTAGAGCTCGGCTATATGGGTGCTGCTGATAACTGTTGTGCCGGCCGTGCCCACCAGATGGGTTTTTATGATGAATTTAAGACAAAGGCAGCTGCGAATATCAAAGCCTTTGAAAAGGCTGGAGTGAAAACGATTATAACCCCCTGTTCAGATTGCTACCATGCTTTCAAACGTCAATACGCCAGGCTGGGTTTTGAAGTTGAAGTGCTTCATGTCGTAGAGTATGTTGACAGGTTAATCCAGGAAGGAAAAATAAAATTCACCAAGTCAATTCCCATGACAGTGACGTATCATGATCCCTGTCATCTTGGGAGACTGGGTGAAAAGTTTGAACCCTGGAATGGAAAGGAAAAGAAAATCCTTAATCAGATTCAGATCTGGGAGCCAAGAAGGCCGAGGTATAATGGTGCGAACGGTGTCTATGATGCCCCGAGAAATATTCTCAAATCGATTCCTGGCGTAAGGCTTGCTGAAATGGAAAGGATTCGTGAATACTCATGGTGTTGCGGAGCCGGTGGTGGATGTAATGAATCTAATCCGGAATTCTCCTCATGGACGGCGGGTGAACGAATAACCGAAGCAAATGCAACCGGTGCAGATGCATTGGTCACCGCTTGTCCCTGGTGTAAAGATAATTTTGGTAAAGCCGTGGATGAAGATGGTAACAAGATTGAAGTTTTGGATGTCATCGAACTTGTACAGCAGGCACTTTAAAAGGAGGTAATGTTATGGCTTTATCGAGAGAAATATATCAGGCACTTGAAGATATTGTGGGAAAAAGAAATATTTCAGAAGACATAGGGGTATGTGAAACATACAGGAGTATCCCGTCCCAGAGCTCGGCTCATTATGGTCCATCCAAAACATGGACTCCGTTGCCGCAGGCTGTTATTCTTCCGAAGACTACGGAAGAGGTACAGAACATAGTAAGAATCTGTAATAAATATAAAATTGAGTTCAAAGCTTCGACCACCTTCTGGTCTACCATGGGTCATATCGGCAGCGATTATGCCGTCCAGCTGGATTTGCGTCGTATGAAAAGTGTCACCATTGATACGAAAAATATGACAGCCGTAATAGAACCATTTGCTATTGCTGCCACAGTTCAGGCTGAAGCGATGAAGGTGGGACTCAACGTCAGTATTCCCGGTGTCGGGTGCAGCAGTTCAACTTTAGCAAGCACTGCTGCCTGGGCTGGATTCGGCCCTGGAACCATATTTATGGGGTCAACCCCGGAGAATCTTCTCGGAGCCGAATGGGTTCTTCCCAACGGTGAGGTTTTAAGAACCGGGTCTCATGGTTCAGGCGATGGATGGTTTTGTGGTGAAGGTCCAGGACCTAGCCAGAGAGGGATGCTCAGGGGTATATTCGGAACGGCAGGAACATCAGGGGTCTGTACCAAAATGGCCGTGAGACTTCACCCCTGGCCGGGTCCCAAAGATTTTCCCACAAGAGGAACCATCCCGGCCTACAGGGCGGAATTCGGTGACAACCTCAAGGCGTACACCTTGTGTTTTCCCGACTGGAAAGCATGGGCCCGCAGTGTCCAGTTTTTTCATGAAAGCGATGTGCTTTATCTTGGTCACAGACAGTTCAGTATGTTTGGCCGAAATCTGAAGGCTGCCATGTTGCGCATTATAAGCAGTGCTGACTTACAGCTGTCAGACCTTGAGACGGTGCTTGCAGATCCTGAAGTGCAGAAACAGAATGAAAGCATGAAGCTGGATTATCAGATTGTCATAGCCGGAATGACAAAACGGGATATGGAATATAAAGAGAAAGCCATTGAATATATCCTCGAGCAGACCGGGGGATGGAAAAATGAAATGGTTCTTGAAAAAGAATTGCATGATTTCGTTCTTCTTTATATGACAAGATTGGGACATAAAAATCTTAATTATGTCATGTGTGGAGCTTACGAGGGCACATTCGGCCTTTCCTCTAATGTCTGGAAAACGATTCAGGTTATTGAAGAGGCTGTTGAAATTAAGAGAAACTGGGAACTTGAACATACTCATATTGCCGCTACCGGTGGCGATTCCGCCATGGGAAGCACCTCAGGAATAGGCGGGGGTGGCGCTACCGGCTGGGAATTCTTCACAAACTTTGATTCTTATGAAGATGAATCGGTGGAAGGTACCAATAAGTTTATGGATGGCAATCAGGAATTCCATAACAAGTACAGTTTTGGTCCTGATTTCTGTCGTTGGAATTCCGATGTACGCCACATGAATGGCTACAATTATACCCAGGAAGAGCACGACGCCCTGTATATAAATAATCCGCAACCTTGGGTCTACGCGTATCAGTATAAAATGAGACAGGCCATTAACCCCAACAATTTATGCGGGAGTTACTTCAGAACGTTGACACCTTCCAAGCTGGAGGAGGCTGAGCAGGCGAAGTAAAGAGGACCGCTTGTTTCACTTTTAAAACAATTAACTTCATACTCTGAGGTCAGGCCATGATGTGGTTTTGGCCTCAGAGTCTTTTGTCGATGGATGGTGTGTTTTAATAGGTTTGACCGTAGATCGGTTTATACTAAACCAGGATAGTGGGAAGCACCTTTTTTATGTAGGTATCTATTTTATTCAGCAGATCGTATTGGCCATCGTGGAGGCTCCAGTCGAATGTAATTCCTCGGCAGAGAATATAGAGGAAAATCGCCAATTCACGGGGTGTTTCATCATTTTTAATTACTCCCTTTTTCTGCCCCTCTTCGATAATTTCCTCCAGGATAGTGAACATGGCTCTGTTGGTATTGGTGAAAAGCTTGATTCTTGGGTTATATATGGCCTTTGCATGTTCAACTGTTAACTTCTGGTTGAAGATGGCATAATTATCAAAAAAATGTAGAATCTGGTTTACCGTGTCTTTGCCTTCGAGACCAGGCTTCACCACTTCAATAAAATACGTATCACCTCTGTGGAATATTTCTGAAAGAATATCAAGCTTGGAATTAAAATAGTGATAAAAGGAACCAACCGAAACATTGGCTTTCCTGCTGATGCACTGTATGGTTAAATTTTCAAAACCCCTGCTGTCCAGGAGTTCGATCGCCGCATTATAAATTCTATTTTTAGTTTCTTCGGCCTGCTCTTTTCGAGTTTTACCCTTTGATGCTGCCATTCTTTTTATCTCCTGGCGTGTTCGCCCTCTTATTCCATATATGTACTTCGGAGTATAAGACTATTTATTCTGGAAAATCAAGAAGAGAAAGTCCCTTTGTTTGCGAGATAAAAAATAATCAACTTTGGAAATGTCTTTTGCGGTTCCAGGTCTACGCATCCAGGAAGGAGACAGCCTTGTTTGTTACACCATCATTTTCTTAAGAGATTTGTCGGGTGATAACAATCTTTGTAAAAATTCTTCGGGTAGAAATGGAAGAAGCATAGTAAAATGAATCGGTGATTGAGAATAATGAGTCTTTCACATTCAAAAGACTTTGGTGATAAAAGAATCGACATGATGCCGCCTCTTTTTGAAGGGTAGAAAAAAAAACGTTGACAGATGAAGAATAATGATGCTAATCTCGAATAAGTTCACTGAACATATTCAGCGAAAATAAAAGTAAGGAGAGGAGGCTTTTATGGTATTTTCTCGAAGGTCCAAGATTTATTTAGTTTTGATATTAATAGCTATGGTCATTGTCCTGGGTTTCACCGGATGTAAGGCATCGGATGATCAATCCAGCACCGGGAATGGATCGGCAGGAAAAGCTTCTGCCCAGAAAGTTGTATTTCATCTCAATGATTTCATGCCTGCCACACACCCGCTTAACACCAACATTCTGGAACCCTGGGCCAAAGAAGTAATGCAAAAAACTGAGGGAAGGGTAGAAATTGTTGTTCACCCGGGCAACGCATTGGCAGCACCTGGCGATACCTATGACGCCGTTGTAAGTGGGGTAGCCGGGATGGGCCTTGTTCTTCCTGCCTATACTCCGGGGCGTTTCCCCATGTCTCAGATTCTTGAATATCCGTTTATGTTCACTTCAGCTCTGCAAGCCAATATGACGGCTTGGGATATGCTGCCTATTTTGCAGGAACATGAGTATACCGATACTGAGCTGTTGTGGTTTGGTGGTACCGATCTTGGACATTTTCTTCTTAAAACCGATGTAAAAACCTTGGCTGATGTAAAAGGCAAAAAGCTCCGTTCTCCCGGCCCTATATATAACGATGTCATCAAGGCTATTGGTGCTGTCGAAGTCAGTTTACCTGTCAGCGATTTATATGATGCCGTAGACAGAGGGATTGTGGATGGAACAGTTATGGCGCCCAGTGCCCTTATTTCTTTTCGGCTTATGGAAGTGACCAATCATATTGCCTTGATGAACATGTATACCACACCCCTCATCCTTTTTGCCAACAAGGAACTTTGGAACAAGGTTTCTCCTGCTGACAAAAAAATCATCCAGGATATTGTAAAAACCTTCCCCGAGAGAATTGGAAAACAGTATGATGGAGAAGTAGAGCACGCCATGTCACTGGCAGAAGAAAAAGGCAAGGATATTTATACTTTTTCAGATGCTGATATGGTCAGGTTCCATCAGTTAGTTGATCCCCTCGTTAAAGGCTGGATAGCCAAACTGGAGAGCGCCGGAAAACCGGGACAAGAACTTTATGATTTAGCGGTTGCCGCGGCAGCGAAACACAAGCAATAGTAATTATGGTTTTATAACGGAATCCTGCCTTAAACTGCAGGATTCCGATATTTAGGACTTTAGTCGAAAGAGACTGAGCGACAGTTCTACACCGGCTACAAGTCCTGTTTTTTAAGGTAGGTCGCCATGAGCTTGATTAAAAAAATAGTCGGGATTTGCTGTGAGGTGTCCGCAAAAATTGGAATGCTGGCTATTTTCTTTCTTCTTTTATTAACCGTCGCCGATGTGACTGGCAGATTTATTCTAAACAAACCGATAGCCGGTACCTTTGAACTAACCAAGATCTTTTTTGCCCTTTCGGTATTTTTTTCTTTTCCCATTTCCCAGTACAAGGGTGAGAACCTCGGCATTACCCTGATATATAACAAACTTCCTCTCAGGTTCAGAGGAGTCCTGGATTTTTTTAGTGCTTTGATCAGTGTGGCCATGTTTTCCGTGGCTTTTCGACAGATGCTGCAATACGCATCGAGGATGAGGAGATCCAACACTGTCACGAGCGTTCTTCGCCTTCCCATGCATCCCTGGATTTACATAGCATCAATAGGCCTTCTTATTCTGGTTCTTGTTCTTCTCTGGGATCTGGCTGTGTCTATCAAAGAATTAAAGGGAGAAAGAATCGATGAGTCCTGAAACAATAGGATTGCTGGGAGTAATAACTCTACTTGTTTTCATAATGCTCAAAGTTCCTATAGGTTTTTCCATGCTCCTGGTAGGTGTCCTCGGTTATGGCGTTATCATCGGTCCGAACGCTGCCCTGGCCAAATTAGGAACCGACCTTTTCAACAATTCCCATAATTACAGCTTGAGTGTAATCCCCATGTTTACCCTCATGGGAATGTTCATCGGAAGTGCTGGACTGGGACGAGATATGTTCAAGGCTTTTAACGCCTGGTTCGGACATATTAAAGGCGGTCTGGCCATAGCAGCCATTATTACCTGTGCAGCCTTTGCTGCAGTTTCAGGCTCAGTCATTGCCACCACAGCCACCATCGCGGTTATTGCTGTTCCGGAAATGCGCCGCATGAAATATGCCGATAGTCTTGCCGCCGGAAGTGTAGCTTCGGGAAGTACGCTGGGAATTCTGATTCCTCCCAGTTCTGTGTTGATTATTTATGGTGTACTAACCGAAGAATCCATAGGTCAGCTTCTTATCGCCGGTATTATCCCCGGATTAATCACGGCGCTTTTTCTGTCAATTACAGCCTACATCATGGTGTTGGTTAAGCCGGAATTGGCTCCAAGTGCTCCTAGGACGTCATACAAAGAAAGATTTCTATCTCTCAAACCCATCTGGCCCATACCCGCCATCTTTATTTTTACCATGGGCGGGATATATTTAGGTGTTTTTACTCCCACCGAGGGCGGTGCCATGGGTGCTTTCCTGGCTTTGGTATTCACCCTGGTCACAAGAAAAATGAATATTAAAGCCTTTCTTTCCGCCTTGTATGACACAGTTAAAATAGGCGGTATGCTGATGATGATAATGGTGGGTGGGATTATTTTTGGGAATTTTATTTCCATCTCCCGAATTCCACAATATCTTGCCATACATATGGCAGACATGCCTCCTGCCCTGCTGCTGGCAACCATCTTTTTTGCGTATTTCGTTTCCGGATTCTTTATGGATGCCATGGCTACCTTGGTGGTTTTTACCAGTCTTTTCTATCCTCTGATCATCAGGGCTGGATACGATGGAGTCTGGTACGGTATCATCACAATTCTGATGATTCTGATTGGATTTCTTACACCTCCCGTGGGGGTTGTCAGTGTAGTCACATCGGGGATTACAAAAATAAAACTGGAAACAGTGTTTAAAGGAACCATACCATTCTGGTTTGCCCTGATAGCCTCGACGGCACTTTTGATGGTTTTCCCAAAGATAGCCACTTTTTTACCGAGTTTCATGGTGAAGTAACCAATGAGCTCCCTCGTTTCGCAGGTGTCCGAATAGTTTACTGAAATAGCCGGGGCTCCCAGCGAGCCCCGTTATTTCCCCAACCTACGGGGG
>Ga0334882_1001411_pt1 | contig 28726 bp, 23 predicted proteins | sample GraSluR1_MG_5_FD_207226 | JGI IMG/M metagenome (GOLD analysis project Ga0334882, IMG submission 207226) | Sludge microbial communities from methane-producing bioreactor in Wageningen University, Netherlands - Granular Sludge_15_04-R1 | ecosystem: Engineered > Bioreactor > Anaerobic >...
ATCCATGCAAAATACCATGCTCCGAGATAATAGGAGATAAAATCATAGAAAGGAAGGTTCCATCCTGCCTTTGCACCTACAAGATAAGTAAGGGCAACAATTGTTACAAGACTTCCTGTTATCAGCCCTGCCTTGGCGCCTGCCCTGTTTGAACCGCTCCACCATATTCCAAGAAGAAACAACGGAAATATCGTGCATCCTGCCATTGAAAAAGCTATGGCCACCAGCTGAGCGATAAGAGCCAGGTCAAATAAAGCTATGATGGTTATGATTATCGCCATCAGAACAGTGCTGATCCTTGCTACCCTGAGCTGAATATTCGGAGTGGCGCCGGGATTAATGACCTTAACATAAATGTCATGAGCAAAAGCAGAAGAGCCGGCTACCAACAGGCCTGAAACGGTAGAAAAGGCCGCCGAAACTCCCCCTGCCGCCAGCAGGCCCACTATTAGAGGATGCACATCCCCAAGCTGAGCAGTGTAAACGACTATCGCATCCTTGGCCAGTTTTCCGACCTCAGGATTTGCCGACAGCATTTTTCCGAATGCCGAATAGACAGGAGCACTCCAATAGAGCAGGCAGATGAAGAAGAGTCCCCATACTACCGACCACCTGGCGTCGCTTACTTTCGGTACAACATAAAACCGCTGTATAACATGTGGCAATCCTGCCGTGCCTATCATCAGTGAAAATGCTATCGCCACCCACTGAAAAAACGTCTGTCCTGTTGAAGGATCCCAGGGCATTGCATATTCAGGACTTGGCACTATCGCAAAATGGTGACCCAGGGAATTGAAAAGACCTGATTTCTCAGTTATCTGTATGCCCTCAACAATATCCTGTACCACAGAACCATACCCTATCTGTGGCAGTAGCCAGAAGTAATCAAATTTGGCTGTCAGAATGAAGAGCGGAATTATAAAGGAAGAGATAATGATAATATACTGTATCTGCATATTCTTGGTGACACCTAACATCCCTGAAATAAGGGTATAGGCCAATACCACCGACCCCCCAATCATCACGGCAGGCAGGTAATCGATGCCCATAACCCATTTAAACATCAGGCCTATGCCTCCAAATTGTCCGACAGCATATGCTATCGAAATTACTATAGCAATAGCCGCGCCTATTGTCCTTAGCGAACTTGAGTAGTACCTGTCGCCAATGAAATCGGCGGCTGTATACTTACCATACCTTCTTATCTGCCCTGCCATGAGTATCAGCAACAGAACATAACCTCCCGTCCAGCCCACAACATATGCCAGCCCGTGATAACCAACATCGTACATAAGAGCCGCCATTCCAAGAAATGAGGCAGCACTCATCCAGTTGGAAGCAATGGCCATACCCGATCCTACCCTTGATATTTTGCGCCCGGCAGCATAGTAATCAGTGGTATCCTTAGCCCTGAAAACCACTCCGACGAGGATAAAGAGGGAGAGTATCAGTATTAGTATTATTGCGGGACCGACTTTAAATCCTCCCTCAAGCTGTGTGACATCGCTGGCAGCGAAAAGTACTGCCGGTATAAACGATAATAAGAGTAAATATATCCTTTTCATCTTTACTATTCTCACTGGTTGAAATTAAGTAGTCTGTTCAGTAAAATTCAGCCTGGCATGTACCTTGTCGGTCCTGTAACAGTAATACCAGCAAAGCGCTATAAAGAAAACAAGCAGGAAAACTGCAGTATAGAAGTAATGGAATGGAAAGCCAAGAAATATTGTATCAGTGAGCACAGACCGGTTATGAGTAAGATATGTAGTCATAATATCCGGCAATTTCATTCTGCTTTCCGGAGATAATTCGGCAAGGTCATTATCAAGGCCCAGTGGTAAAAGCTTTGCAAGCAATGACTCTTGTCCGACACCGAGGGCAGAACCTGCCTTCAGTTCGATTACCTCCTTAGCTGCAAGATACTCTTCATCTTGCAGTGAGGTTATCCTGTTTCTGAGTAAATTAAAGTTTATTACTTCTTCCTGAAGGCTGCTTAGTTCTTCATCCGATATTACCCGGGCAACCATCCAGCCAAGAGCATCTCTGACAACGTCATACTCTTCCGGTTTTAGTGAGGACTTGCCCAAAACCTGGATAACGGGCAATGCCGCAGCTTTGAAGGCATCGGTATCAGCAGCTTCGGCTTCGATCTGGTTCCATGCTGTTGTAAATGAAATTAGTCCCTCTTCCGGTACAGGTTCTTCAATAACCCTAAGCAGTATCTGAAATCCGAAAATTGCGACTGCCCATGCTATGAAGAGCTTCAAGGTAAGGTTACGGTTAAGCCTTGCACGTTCAGTGGTCGGCTTGAAAAAGCTGATCTTGTAGTCTTCTGTTTCCACTAGGTTAGGTTTTTAGGTTATTAATATCAGGCGTTACAACTATTTTTTGCCAGCGCTGGTATATAGGTCAATACAATGTGGTACAGATTTGAACAGTCAGCAAATGTATCAAGATTTTTTACTTATACAAGAGCGGGGATTACTTTTTGCAAATAGTCTGTGGTCATCATCCCTGGAATGCACTCATGAACTCAGCCGTGAGTATCTCATTGAAGCTGCCGGCACGTGATAGTATCTTCTTAAGTATTACCTGCTCCGTTTCATTCATCGATGAGACCGGAATGTTGTTTGTAAACTCCTCCTTTGCTATAGCCTGGCCAAGGAGTGACTGCATCCTGTGATACATCAGAAAATTATGATAATATGATAGTTCGTCGCACGTCTCCGCACTTAAAGTGCCCGAAGCCTTTAACGCCCTTATCCTTTCCAGGGTTCCCTTTTGCCTGAAGCCCTTGTGAAGTGCATATATCCTTGCTATCATAACAATGGGAGCCATGGCTGCCTTTATATCAATAAACTGGTCCCTCCGTTTACCCTCTTCCTCTGAGTTGACCATGGTTGTTATGGAAGGGTATTTAATCCTTGTAATTGACTGGGCCAGTGAGAAAAAGAATGTGGTACGCCTCTTAAAGGCCTCAAAAACAAAATCCTCCAGTTCAACAAAGATTGATTCATCGCCATATAGCAGTCTGAAATCAAAAAAGACTGAAAAATTAAGAATACTGTCAGCATCAGAATTCATTATCCAGTCGTTGAAATAACCTTTCCACTCTTCAAGAGGAGCACACCATTGCGGATTCGAAGCCATGTATCCACCCTTGCAGCGAACCAGTCCTGTATCGTGAAGAGCATTGCATATCCTGGTTCCCAGCTTTAAATAATACGCTCTGGTCTCTTCGGGCGATAGCGAATCTGATTCAGTGTATATTATCGTATTGTCCTGGTCGGAGTTGAAAGTCAGCTCCTCCCTGCCGGCACTGCCGAAAACCACGAAGGAGAATGATGAAGGCGGCGTCCCGATTTCCCTGATTGCCATCTCAATTATAGCCTTAGAGATTGCATCATTGTAATGGGAGAGTATCCTGGTAAAAGTAGACACATTGCCTATTTCACTTAGCAGTGGCTTTATCATAAATGGCAGCTTCATCCTGCATCTTTCCAGATCGTCAATACTGTTGCTGTTACTTATACAGGCATCTGTAATGACTGCCGAATCAAAAAGGCTCTTGTAAATCATCCCAGCGGTGATAATACCCGTTACCTGACCTTCATGATTTCTAACAAGCAGTTGCGAAATTGCTTTATTGGAAATGATCGAGGCCGCGACAGCCAGGGTAGTCGCCTGATCAACCGCAATCAACGGTGCTGACATTATCTCTGCCACAGGAATATCGACAGATATGCCCGGTGCTGTTACTCTCTTTAGTATGTCTCCAGAGGTAACTATTCCTGCCGGCTTATTATTGACAAGGATTACTACCGGCAACTGGCCGTTCCGGTTCATTATCTCAACAGCCACCCTTACAGGTGCGTCGGCACTGCATGTGTCAAAAGGTGCTGCATAGTCAGATACTGCCTGGTTATGCAACGATGCAACGTTTGAGGCGTAGGAAGCAAACCTGTTTATATCTCCGGCAGAATATCCCGCGGCCTCCCTGAGACGCTCTCTCAGGTCTTCAACCTCGGTAACCAGTAACCTGTGTTCACTGATATCCCTGAAAGTGAGCAACACTCCCTGCTTGCCGGCGAACTCTACCGGCAGGACAGTAAGAAGCACCTCCGATCCTGAACCCTCTTTGCCTGTTACCCTGGTTTCAAAACGTGTCTCACTCTCAACACCGTTTATTTCATTTATGCTTACCGATGGTATTATCTCACTGAGAGACATCGATTGCATCTCAGTCCATGAGTACTTCAGCCATTTCTGAACAAACGCATTGGCATATGCAATCTGAGAATTGATCAGAAGAATAATACCTTCAGTAGATGATTCAAGCAGTGAGCGGTATTTTTCCCGCGATTCCTTAAGCATCGCCTCAACAGCTCGCCTCCTGTTCTCAATCTCAAGGCTCTGGTAAGTAATGAAGAATATTATAAGCGCAATAATAAGTGTAATTCCTGTCAATATCAGAAGAAGCCTGTTTCTAAGAGCTGATAATTCCTTGTGGACGTCATCAATATAAATACCCGTGCTGACCACCCACTTCCACGGGGTGAACAGCTTTACAAAGCTCAGCTTCGGTGCAATCTGGGTAGAATCATCCCTAAGCTGCCATTTGTAGTTTATAAACCCCTCTCCCTCCTGTTTGGCAATATCGACTGCTTCGCGAAATAGCTTTACCCCGTCAGGATCGGCAAAATCTCTCAGACTCTGGCCCATGAGCTCATGCACATACGGATGCATAATCATTTTGGGAGCCAGATCAGTAATCCAGAAATAATCCTTTTCCTGCGGACCGTATCTGAGTGCCTCAATCTCTGTCATGGCAGCTTCCTGGGCCTCTTCAATCGGCATATGTCCTTCAATGACAGCTGAATTGTAATTATCGAGTATGCTCCAGGCTATATTTGTCAGCTCCCGCAGCATATTTTTTTTCTGCTCCATCGCGTTCCTCTCAAAAGTAGGCACCACATATATAAACAGCGATAATACGAACAACAATATCGCCAGCATTGCCGGAAGCAATATTTTCGTAAAAAAACCAGCCCTTACAATTCTTTTCATATTACTACAAGCCGATTGGCATTTAAAGATAGTGCATTTATGCTGAAATCACCACTGTCAAACACTGCAAAGCCGTTTACCTGGCTGTTGTCTGCCAAAGCCGGTATGGTAACGCAGCAGCGATAGTTCTTCAGCCGTCTTCTGCCATAAGGGTAATACCTGAAGCCCCTGAAAAGCCTCGGCAAAAACGAATCGCGCAGCTCATAGCTGATCCCGAGACCCTCGATATGCATATGTCCGCAAACCGACAGCACACATCCGTTCTCCTCCATAAAGCCAAAATGAGACGACAGCATCCTGTCACTTCCGTTCTTGTCAGATACATACCCTGTAAGGTTCGGAAATAGCGAATGAGAGAGAAGCACCCTGTTGCCTCCAGCCTCCAGCACGGCATACTCAGGCAGCGAATCAACATACTCAATCTCTGAGTCATTGAGCGCAACCGGACAGTCATCAGAGTAGTTCCAGACCCTGCCTCCGGAAATTCTGGTCTTCATCTCCGGGGGCATTTCATACCAGTCATGGGGGAACCGAAAGCCGTTGGCATATTCAGGCAGCTTGCGCAGATGAAAAATATCGTGATTGCCGGCAACCACCAGTGAACAGTTGCTCCTGATAAGCGATATACACTCATTCACGTTCCGCGATTTCTCATAGCTGCCACGCAGATAGGGATACCCTAAGATATCGCCCAGGCAGACAATCTGATCGCACTTCTCGGTCTCAATCATCCGAAGGGCCCTCTTAAGGCTTACAACATCTTCATGGATATCGGTCAGTAATGCTACCCTCACGGTAGTGATGAATTTGGTTGGTTAACGGTTATAAAGATAACAAGATTGTAAAAACAACAACCACTGGCAAAAAGAACAACCCTGGCGGTTGAAGTTGTATAATACAAAAGAACAACCCCAGCAGTTGAAGTCGTGTAATACAGAAGAACAACCCCAGCAGTTGAAATTGTGTAATACAGAAGAACAACCCCAGCGGGGTTGAATGACAATAGCAAGAAGACACCCCCCCTTTCTTTTGTGCCGGGCAATAAATTGATAAATTTTACTACCTTTGCACCCGCAAAAGAATTCCGCAAACACAAAATGTGACCGGCACTCTCAAAGCTTATTATTAACGGGTTAACCTGTCATTGTACGGTGATTGTAAATACGGGGAGGCTCATAAAAAATTCAGAAAATGTTATTCAATCAGCTGGAGCTCTACCCGGAGCTCCTCAGGGCAACCGAAGAGCTTGACTTTTTGGTTCCCACACCAATTCAACAAAAAGTAATACCCTTACTGCTTGAAGAGAAGTGCGATATAATCGGACTGGCACAGACCGGTACCGGCAAAACTGCAGCCTTCGGACTGCCGGCTCTTCAAAACATCAACCTTGACACTCCTCATCCCCAACTGCTGATACTTAGCCCTACCCGTGAGCTCTGCATGCAGATTGCCCGCGACCTCGAGAGCTATGGAAAGTATCTCAGAGGACTTACAATTGTCTCCGTTTATGGAGGTGCCTCTATCGACAAGCAGATTGGAATCCTTAAAAGAGGAGCTCACATCGTTGTTGCAACGCCGGGAAGGATACACGACCTTGTACGCAGGAACAGGATTGACCTCTCAAAGATAGAGACACTTGTACTTGATGAAGCCGACGAAATGCTGAAGATGGGCTTTCGCGACGATCTCGATGCCATACTGGCAAAAACACCTTCAGAAAAAAACACCCTCCTCTTCTCTGCTACAATGTCACAGGAGATAAACAGAATCGCAAAAACCTATATGACTGATCCTGTCGAGATAACTGTCGGAGCCAAAAATGCCGGAGCAGAAAACGTTTCGCACATATACCATATGGTGACAGCCAAAAACAGGTATAATGCACTGAAGAGAGTGGTTGACTACTACCCCGACATCTATGGCATAGTATTCTGCCGCACACGTCAGGAGACTAAAGAGGTGGCAGCCTCGCTCATGAGCGATGGCTACAACGCCGAAGCACTTCATGGTGACCTTTCACAGGCGCAACGCGACTACGTAATGCAAAAATTCCGTGAAAGGAACCTCAGTGTGCTGGTTGCAACAGACGTGGCAGCACGAGGTCTCGACGTGAATGACCTTACCCATATTATAAATTATAACCTTCCTGACGACAACGAGGTTTACACCCACCGAACAGGCAGGACAGGCAGGGCAGGTAAGGAAGGAGCCGCCATCTCAATAATAAACCTGAAGGAACGAGGCCGCATCAGCCAGATTGAAAGGGTGGTGAAGAAGAAGTTCGAACAGCTCCCTGTGCCGGGAGGTACTGAAATATGTGAACGTCAGCTGTACAGTATGGTTGAAAAGATGAGAAATTCACATGTCGAACATGAGAGGATTGATCCCTATATGGATAAAGTGTACCAGACACTGGGTGACCTCTCAAAAGAGGAGATAATAAAACGGATGGTATCTGTCGAATTCAATCGCTTCCTTGACTACTACAAAAACGCACCTGACCTGAATATTGATGCCAGGGAGGCTTCAGACAGGAGTCACAACTCCGGCAGAGCGGGCGAAAGAAACGGAAGAGACAGAAGAGACAGAAGAGACGGTAGAGACGGTAGATCAGGAAATGCAGAGAGATCAGGCAGAGAAAAGAGTGAGGCAGGAGCTGGCAGAGATGGGAAATGGGATAAAGGCTCCCGAAAGGGCCGGTCTATGTCAAGGATTGTGTTCAACATAGGAAAAGGAAAAGACATAACTAAAAGAGATGTTATCGAATTTGTTAAAGACATCTCAGAAAACGACAACATAGAAATTGGCCAGATAGAGATCTTCCAGAGAGCCTCCTCGGTAGAAGTGGAAAGCAAGATGGCCCGCAAGGTAATTGCCGCGATGAATAATGTAATATTCGACGGCATCAAAGTCGAGGCCGCTGAGAACTACGAGTTCACCGGAAGGGAATCGGCCCCTAAATACAGACACCCGCGCGACAGAAAATCAAGAGGTTACGATAAGAAGAGAGGATAACTCCAGGAAAACGACAAAATCTCAACGGACTGATTAACAGTATCCATGAAAAAAACGGCGACACCATTATTCGACAGGGTACCGAAAAAGCAGTTGTAATTCTGCGTTAGAGCAAATCAAAACCGGCAATTAGTAAGGATTATAAGAATAAATCGCGGCAGATATCGCAGTAGTACTTAAGATCAAGTCCGCATGAGGCCATCAGTTCTCTGTTCCGGGCGAGTTGCAGAGGCTCTCCCGTGGCAACAATCTCACCCTCTTTAAGTATGGCCATGCGGTCGCAGATTGATATCAACGGCAATATCGATTGTGAAACGATTACCAGGGTTGAATCCATTGATCTGATTATTTCCATCAACTGCTGTACCATCGAAGGATCAAGATTGGAAAATGGCTCATCGAATGCTACAACCTCAGGATTCATGGCAAGGACCGTTGCCAGGGCAACTCGTTTCCTCTCCCCGAGGGAAAGATGATGTGAAGTCAGCTTTTCAAAGCCGTTAAGATTAAGCAATGCCAGTGTGTCCCTGACTCGGCTGCCTACCTCATCGCGCGGCATTCCGAAGTTGAGCGGTCCGAATGCAACATCCTCCTCGACGGTTGGATTGAAAAGCTGGTCATCAGGATTCTGAAATACAAGACCTACCATCTTTCGTATCTCACCCAGGTTCCTACGGTTTAAAACAAGGTCTCCAACCTTGACCGTCCCCTCTTCGGCAGAAAGAACTCCGTTGAGGTGAAGCAGCAATGTCGACTTCCCTGAACCTGAAGGACCAATAATACCGAATTTCTCTCCCGGCCTGATATCGAGAGATACCGATTTCAATACCCTCTTTCCTGAGGTATATGAAAATCCTAGACCCTCTGTTTTAATTCCTGCCGGCATGCTATATCACGATTCTTACAGTGAGCAGCAAAGCTACAAAAAGAAGCGGAAGTACAATATCGATCAGTCCGGCCTCCATTGTATTGATATCATAAAACTCACCTGTGAAGCCTCGCGACATCATCGACTTGTATATTACCTGCGACCGCTCCCAGCTGCGGATAAAGATTACGGCCACCTGATTTCCGTAAGCCCTTATCCTGCCTCTCCTTAACCTGCCGGGTGTCCTGCTCTCGCGTGCCCTGGTTGTCTTGAGAGTTTCATCGGCTATCAGAAAAACATATCTGTACAGCAAAGCTGAAACTGTTGTAATTATTACCGGAACCCTAAGCTTGCGGAATGCCATCAGAAGTCTGTGAAACTTCTCTGTCGAACTGAGCAGTACAAGAAGCACTACCGCCAGCGTTGCCTTCAGGAAAATTATTACTCCTGACATGATTAACTCATCCCTCACCTTTTCCAGGGAGTCTGAACCGAGTAGTAGCGACACCGGATAAAAAAGTGATGCCATCAGGATAAAAGGGGTAACGATCAGCAACCTCTTCAGAACGTATGCCACTGGCAACTGACTGATGGAAACTACGGCGGTTATAAGTGCTGAATAAAGTAAAAAGTGAAGCAGATCAGCTGTCAGAGGTTCTGTTACAATAATAGTTATGCCTGCCAGTACGGCAATAATTTTCATTCTCGGATCAAGCCTGTGAACCGGTGAGTCAAGATGGCTGAATTTATCTATAAAGTCGTGCTTCACTTAACTCTGTTTCTGATTCTTCCTGGCCCTTAATCCATAAAAAATTCCTGTGAGCCCAAAAATTAGTGACAGGCCAATCAATGCCTTTTGCATCTTATTCATTACTGTTACACCAGCAATCTCATCAGTGCCGGCAGACTCCTCTTCTGGCTGCTCTGCGGAGAGCAAATCAGCGGGCACTTCAATTAATATCCGTTTCATATGCCCCTTCTCATCATCAACAATAAATACCCAATCACCTGCGCTGTCGGGCATAAATGCAAAATGACCGGTTTTGTCTGTTCTGCCTCTTTGCCATATATTATCAGCGTCGGCAGGCGAATAGACAGTTACGACAGCATCTGCCAAAGGCTGAGATGGAGAATAGGAAGACATTAAAACAACTGTCTTTCCCTGAAAACTTGTCTCCACATTAACCCCATGAGCCGAGAGAATTCCTGAAAAAGCCATAAAGAACAGAACTGTTGACAATACTTTCATCTTAATCATGATATAAGTTTAATTGGTTGATAATTTAAAATTTCGGACCATTAATAATCTCAGGTTTAACCTTTCTGAAAAACATAACCGCCGACATTGTAATACCCCCCTCTACCAGGGCTGTCACAATATATATCAACAGCAGCAGTGTTACACTACTGCCATACCCGGTAATTCTGAATTCGGCAATCATCATAAGAGCCGGTATGATAATCCCTGCAAAGCCAGCCACCGCAGCTCTTACGGTCCATGGTACTCTTCCGGTATTCCATATTAATACGGCTGCGTAAGCACCGGCACCCATATTTATTGCATTCACTCCCAGGGTCAGCAGGCCTCCATGCTGAAAAATCAGTGACTGAAATAAAAGAGCCGTAAAAACAACCGGGAAGGCTCTCTTACCCAATATTATGCCTGCAATACCAAATAATCCGAGATGAACCGAGGTGCCTGCAATAGGGAAATGTATGAGAGACGTCACAAACAGAGCGGCACCTGTCATCCCCATGCGTGGTATCTCTTCGCTCGATGCCTTCCTTCCTGCAATCCAGACCAGGCCTAGAGAGACAACGTTGGCTGCAATACAAACCGGTGTGCTTATTATTCCGTCAGATATGTGCATGGTAGTATCAGGTATCAGGTACCGGGTGCCGGGTACCGGGTAGCGGGTACCGGGTATCAGGTTTCGGGTGCCGGGTATTGGTATCAGGGGTAAAAATACAATTTTTTGGAGATGGCCTTGGCAGGTTTGTTTACAATAATTGCATAAATTGCCCTGCAATTTTTGCTTTGAGATAATATGGCATCGGAATACTTCACTGAGAAACAGCGATTCAGACAGTTTTGGGTATGGGCTTTGGTGCTGGGATTACTGGGGCTTTTCGTGTGGGCATTCGTTCAGCAGATAATCTTTGGAATTCCATGGGGTAATAATCCGGCTTCAGATACCGGATTAATCTTATTCAGCCTGATTCCGCTGGGAATAGCAGTCCTCTTTCTGGTAGCCAGACTTGAGACCCGTATTGACAGAAAGGGGGTTAGTTTCAGGTTTATTCCCTTTCACCGAACCTGGAGAGAAATAGACTGGAAAATGATAAGCAGAGCATATGTAAGATATTATAAACCACTGTCTGAATTCGGAGGATATGGCATAAGGCTGGGACTCAAGTCAGGAAAGGCCTACAATGTTTCCGGAAACCAGGGACTGCAGATCGAACTTAAGAATGGCAAAAAGTTGCTCATAGGTACCCGAAGACCTGAGGAAATGGCTAAACATATCCCGGAACCCAACCGGGGCTGACCCCCTTTAGCTACACATCGACCCCTTACGCCTATTACGCCTTATACGCCTTATACGCCCTTATACGCCCTTACAACCTGCCTATATTCCCCATCCCAGGGTAGTATAAATACTAAAAATCACAATATCAGTACACTTATGTACTCTCCGCGCGAACGGGAATATCTTCTTATAAATACCTTTGGCCCCGATTAATGAGGCCTGACATGGACCATGTAATTGTCTTTATGACTCTGACATTTGCCCTCCTGATGTTCGCATGGGGCAGAATACGCCACGACATTGTTGCCTTCCTTTCATTATTCATTCTTATAATCACAGGTGTTATTGAACCTTCCTCAGCCTACAGGGGCTTCGGCCATCCTGCAGTAATTACAGTAGCCTCTGTACTTGTTATAGGCAAGGCCCTGGAGTTATCAGGATTAATTGACTTTCTGGGAAGGTGGGTAATGAAGGTTGGAACCGGAATACCCTCACAGGTATTCGTTCTCTCACTGCTTGTAGCCGCAGCATCATCATTCATGAATAACGTCGGAGCACTGGCCATTATGATGCCTATTGCAGTACATCTTGCACGAAAGAGCGGCCATCCTCCCTCGTTCGTGCTGATGCCGGTGGCATTTGCATCTCTCCTCGGCGGAATGACAACACTTATAGGTACACCATCGAATATAATAATCGGATCACTGAGAGCCGATGCAACAGGAGAATCTTTTGGCATGTTCTCATTTACCCCGGTTGGCATTGTACTAACTGTAACCGGACTGCTTTTCCTGACATTTATAGGCTGGCGCCTTCTGCCCGGCCGGGTAGCGCCGCGCAGTGAAAGCAATCTGTTTAACATTGAAGACTATATTACAGAGGTAGTAGTAACAAAGGGATCTAAGGTAAGGGGTAAAAGCCTGGGAGAATTCGCAGTAAAACCAAAAATTGACATGAAAATCCTTGGCCTCGTCAGAGACAATAAAAGGATACATGCACCCGGGCCTGATACCATACTTAAGGTCAAGGACCTTATCATCCTTGAGATTGACGCCAGTCAGCTTAAGGATCTTATAGAGGATACCGGTGTGAAACTTCTTGGCGGCAAAAAGTTCCGCAACGGTGGCGAAGGGACACAGAGCATATCAATTGCAGAGGCAGTAATTATGGCAGACTCAATACTGGTAGGAAGATCTGCTTCTGAACTGGGTCTCGAATCAAAATATGAACTCAATCTGATGGCAGTGGCCCACAGGGAAAAGCAGATGCACAACCGACTTGACGACATTATACTTGCCGTTGGTGATGTAATCCTGCTCCAGGGCAGGGAAAATACACTGCATGATACCATAACCTCAATCGGCTGCCTGCCCCTGGCAAAAAGAGATATACGCCTTGGGTTCAAGCCTAAGTTCACCATGGCGCTGTCTATCTTTGCGATAGCTATTATTCTTGTAGTTACAAATGTTCTGCCGGTTGAAGCGGCATTCTCAATGGCTTCAGTGGCAATGGTACTGCTTAAAATAATACCTTTAAAAGAGATGTACCGGAGCATAGACTGGTCGGTAATAGTTCTTCTGGGAGCAATGATACCGGTTGGAGCTTCACTGGAGACTTCAGGAGGTGCTGCAATTATTTCAGAAGCAGTAATGAACCTGGGTGGAGGACTGCCTCCATGGGTGATGATAGGTACTATCCTTACCATCACCATGCTTATAACCGGATTGATAAACAATGCGGCAACCGTGCTGCTGATGGGTCCAATAGCTATAGGTATTGCAAACGGACTATCATACTCCGTCGATCCATTCCTGATGGCAGTTGCCATTGGAGGATCTGCGGCTTTCCTTACACCCATAGGACACCAGTCTAACACCCTGGTTATGGGGCCCGGAGGATATAAGTTTACAGATTATACCAGAATGGGATTCCCCCTATCGGTACTCCTCATAATAATAGCTGTTCCGTTAATTCTCTGGATATTTCCGGTATGATAGTGCTATACTTTCCACTTTAATGCCTGGCTTCTGATTCCGCCCCGGTTGTACCGCCGGTACAGCAAGTATCAGGTTGCTTCCGGATGCATCAGGGAAGACATTAGTGAGGTTATTACTATATTTAGACTCTGATAGATTAGTAGAATGGACCATCTCATTGTCTTTGCAACATTAATAATTGCCCTTGGCTTGTTCGCATGGGGTCGCTTCAGGCATGACTTTGTGGCTCTTATCGCCCTGTTCATCCTGGTTGTTGCAGGCGTAATTGAACCCGGGGCGGCTTTCAGTGGATTCAGCCACCCTGCTGTTATCACAGTTGCATCGGTACTTGTCATTGGCAAAGCTCTTGAGTACTCCGGACTAATAGTCCTTCTGGGGAAATGGGTTATGAAGGCCGGCACTCACCTGACTGTTCAGATTATGGTCCTCTCGCTGATCGTTGCGTTTGCATCCTCATTTATGAATAACGTGGGAGCACTGGCAATAATGATGCCTATAGCAATTCACCTTGCCCGCAAAAGCGGCCACCCTCCTTCCTATCTGCTTATGCCTATTGCTTTTGCCTCTCTCCTGGGTGGAATGATCACACTTATAGGTACCCCTCCGAATATTATCATATCCGCTTTCAGGGGAGAAGAGACCGGAGAAACCTTTGGCATGTTCTCGTTTGCACCTGCAGGAATACTTCTCACACTGGCAGGTCTCGCATTCATTACCCTTGTGGGCTGGAGGCTGCTTCCCAAAAGAGCAGCAAAAAAATCTGAGAGAGACCTGTTCGATATCGACGACTATATTACGGAAGTTACCGTAACCAGTACCTCTTCTGCTAAGGGAAAGACTCTCAGGGAATTCTCAGAGATGACTGATATCGACATGCAGGTTCTCGGACTGGTTCGGGCAAACAAGCGCATACATGCTCCTGAGCCTGATGAAATACTCAAAGAAAAAGACATTATCATTATTGAAACCGATGCCGATGAGTTAAAAACACTGATCGAAGATACCGGCGTTAAACTGCTTGGCGGTAAGAAATTCAGGAAAGATGCTGTCGGATCGGAGGATATTGCCATCACCGAAGCTGTAATAATGGCCGACTCTTCACTGATCGGAAGATCGGTGGCTGAGCTCCGCATGAGAAGCAGATATGGCATCAACCTGCTTGCAGTCGCAAGAAGGGAAGAACAGATTCACCGGAGGCTGGCAAAAATAATATTCAGGGTTGGAGATGTGATACTGGTCCAGGGAAGAGACCACCTTCTTCATGAAACCATAACCTCAATCGGGTGTCTGCCCCTGGCACGCCGCGATATAAAACTTGGGTCCAAACCGAAATTCACTCTCGCGCTGGCACTATTTGCTGCTGCAATAATTGCCGTTGTAACCAGGCTGCTGCCCGTCGACGTGGCATTTACCATGGCAGCGGTGGCAATGGTTCTCACCAGGATACTCCCTGTCAAGGAGATGTATAAAAGTATCGACTGGCCGGTAATAGTACTACTGGCTGCAATGATCCCCGTAGGCCGCTCGCTTGAAACCTCGGGAGGTGCAGAAATAATTGCTTCTTCAGTACTTCAGATGGGAGCACGCCTCCCTGCATGGACTATGATAGCTGTCATCCTTACCGTAACTATGCTGCTCTCTGCAGTAATCAATAATGCGGCTACGGTACTGCTTATGGCACCTGTGGCATTAGGTGTGGCAAAAGGACTTGAATACTCAATAGATCCGTTCCTGATGGCCGTGGCAATAGGAGGGTCTGCTGCATTCCTGACACCTATAGGACACCAGTCTAACACCCTTGTAATGGGACCTGGCGGCTATAAATTCACCGACTATTTAAAATTCGGACTGCCAATGTCAGTTATAATAATTGCAGTGGGTGTGCCGGTTATTCTCTGGGTCTTTCCGGTATAAAAAGCGTCTGGCACAGAGCCTTTTATATAAGTTTTACGATTAACGTTTTTGTATTTAAGATATGGTTTACCGCTCTTCCTACTCACTATAGCTCATCACACTGGTTCCTATCTCAAACTCAGGTGCATTATTGATGGTTTTCTTCACGGCGCAAAGATTTGCCACATTTATCATAGCTTCCTTGTATTTATCGGGAAAATCAGCCGGCACCCTTATGTCAAGCTTAATAACAGCCGGCAACCTGCGCTGAGGGTCAATCTCCATCGACTGAACTATTTTCATCCCCTCGGTTGAAATACCTCTCTGATCACAAAATGACTTTACGTAAATACCGGCACAGGTTCCGATAGATGCAAGAAAAAGATCATAAGGTGCAGGTGCCGTATTGGTGCCACCGCCTTCACTCGGCTGATCGGTTCTGATAGTATGTCCGTTCAAATGTGCGGTGATTACCTTCCCGCCGTCAAATGTAATTTCCATAATTTCTGATTATTTATAGATATATTTATATATGTCGTTATTTCAATAACAATATAACAATCCTGCACAAAAGTTGTTTAACGGACTTGCACAGTATTTACGGCATTCCTTTGCGACAGATGATTATAACAATACTACAACGCTATTTTTTAATATCAGGTGTCACAACATCTATGTTTACCACCTCCCTTATCCGCTGCTCTGCCTCAGCAAGTACCGCATCAGCCTCCCTCCCCGCCGGCTCAACAGGAGCCAGAGCTGTGTATTCAAGACTTACAAATGCTGCCGGCAGCTTGGTTTTATCCGGAGTAATACTATGATTACCTTTGATTGCGAATGGTATAATAACTGCTTCCGGAGCCGCCTTCAGGAGTGACGCAAACCCGGCAGCTTTAAATCTCCGCACTACTCCGTCACGGCTTCTGGTTCCCTCAGGGAAAATGCATGCTGAGAAATTATTGGCGCTGATAAATTCACCCAGTCTGATAATCTCCTTAACTGACTGCAGCCGGTTGGCGCGGTCGATAAGTACCGACCCACCGTGCCTGAGGTTATATGATATGCTGGGGATAAATCGCCCCAGCTCCTTTTTGGAGATGAATTTAGGATGATACTTTCTGAAACCCCATATTACAGGTGGTATGTCAAATGCACTCTGATGATTGGAGACAATAATCAGTGGTCTTCCTGAAGGGATAGTCTCAAAGCCTTTGAACACAATCTTTGCTCCAAGGATATGAAGGGTTCTCAGCAACAGCAGATTCAGAATAACGACCGATCTCTTGTGTGCTTCGTATCCACCAAGCCTGCGGCTGATAACCTGAAGAGGATGAAACACCAGGAGCAACATCCCAAAAACCAAATAAAAGGGAATCGCCAAAATGGCGCCGGCGGTGCGTGACAAAATATACCTGAATCTCATCTGAAATGCTAATCTATTTGGCAGAAACAGTGGATACTCCCAGACGATTCTGCACATTTGCTTTCCTGAAAATTCCACGTGCCCTCAACGGATCTCCGTCATTGGGCTCCGGACTGATATCAAGAATAGCAGCCACAATATTATATATGTCAACATTATGTAATTCATCATGCACGTAGCGCTTCCTGAATGATGGCCCCGCAGCGTAGAATATTGCATGCATGTCACTGTTAAGGGGGTCATAGCCATGCGTTCCGCCGGTATATCTCGAACCGTCTGGTCTCATGCCAATACTCCAGCCACTGTCTGCAACAACCACCAGGTCGGGTATCCTGATATGGTTTCGGTAATGCAGATGCTCCGGAACACTGTCACGGTGCCATGCACTTACTCCTTCCGTTGCATTCAGGTCAGCAAGGGCTCTATCAATGTAATCGTCGACCAGATCAATATTGTATGTCGGATTTCCGCCCAGCGACATAATTATCTTATCCTGCGGTATTATTTCTGCCAGGTTAACATACATATTGGGCGACAACTGACCCATGCCATGGTCTGAGAGTACAATAAGGTTTATCTTCCTTGCTATAGGCAAAGCCTCAAGCTTGCTTTTCAGCACCCCCAACAGGCTATCTACATGCTGCACCATCTGTCCTGTTTCAGGTGACACCGGTCCGGCACTGTGAGCTACGCCATCGGGTTCCTCGTAATAAAGAGTCACAAACCTTGGTCTGCGTTCCTTCTCATAACCAAGCCACTTTACAACGCTGTCAATCCTGGTGGCAAAAGGCACAGAATCGTCAAACCGTTTCCAGTATGTGGGCTGAACTCCTTTTACCGGGGCCTCTGACCCCACCCAGTAGAATGAACCGGTAATGAGTCCATGCTTCGAAGCCGTCACCCATATCGGCTCGCCACCGTAGAACGCCCCGTCTTCCACAGCGGTACGGTCACCCATACGGTACATCCTGTCAAGATCGGGAGCATAAAAGGTGTTATTTACCAGTCCGTGATTGCCCGGATGCAGTCCTGTTGCCAGTGTGTAGTGATTCGGGAAAGTCTTGGTAGGGAAAGAGGGTATAAGCCTTTCAGCCCTGACCCCCTTTTTTGCAATCCTGTCGAAGTTTGGCGTTTCGTAGAGGTCGGGATAATCCCACCTGAAACCGTCAAATGACAACAGCACGACATAGCTTTCATCATCATTGCCGCTGAAAGCTGAACAACCGGCAAGCAGCAAAGCCAGTACCGATACTGATAAAAATCTTCCTATGTATTTCATACTCGTCACTTAACAAAAAATCTTCCGGCTAAATTACAGCTTAGCCGGAAGAATAACAAAATGTCTGCCATAAAGGTTGACTACTTCTGCCTTGAAGAAATGAAATTATCGATCAGTAGACCAAAATCATATTTACACCGTTCATGATAATAAAGCATATGGCATTTCAGCCGGCTATGACTATTTTTGAGGTTTATTGCTTACAGTTATGAAAAGAATTCTTTTTACGCTTTCATTGGTTCTTGCCGCAGGAACCATGGCCGCCCACCCCTGGAAACCAACCCACTATGTGATAATCGATACCGACGGGGGAATTGATGATATGCGTGCCATCAGCCTTTTGCTGGCATCACCCGATGTAAGGGTTATGGGCATAACCACCTCGGGAGGGGCACTTACCGCAGAGAGGGCATGGATAAAGGTTCGCTCAATGCTGAATGCCTTTCACCACGAGGGACTGCCGGTTGGGATCAACCGCGGAAGCAGTCCTGCTGCCCGCAATTTATCCGTTCCCGCTTCAATGATATACGGTGACGAGACGGGCCTCGATCCCTCAGCAGCAGGGGGACACATCGACCTGATTGCCCGCCTTCTTGAACATGAACCCACGAAAATATCATTCATCTCCCTCGGAAGTCTTAACACGGCATATTCAGCGTGGGTTAGGATACCTGCTTTTCGTGAACAGGTTAAACAGGTTGTCTGGAGCAGCAACTCTCTGGCTGAGTTGTCAGGATTCAATTATGAGCTTGACACAGATGCGGCCGCCAACCTGCTGGCATCAGATATGCCGCTAAGGGTTATCAGCGCTGCCCGTGGACTCTTCTATGATGACTCGCTTCTTGGCAAGCTGCAGAACTGCCCGACCCGTTACGGGAAAATGACAGCTTCAACCTTCGGGTCGGCTACCGGTTCCCACGAATTTGCATTCCGTGCCACCGATGAGATGGTGGCACTATGGCTGCAGTTCCCCGACCTTTTTGAGGAGAAAGAATTGGAGACACGTACCTTTCATCAGCTTGCCGAAGGGGCACCGGCCAACGAAAATTACATGAAAATGATTCGCGGTGAAACCGTCGAGCGTAACCAGGTAATACGGGTTATCCCAACAGACCCGGCATTCTATTTTGAGGATCTCGAACCCTTTGTTACAGAGATAATTGAGAAATACGGTATTGATGAATGGACATCAGGAGTCCTTGGCAACGAACTTCACCGTCACCTGGGAGTCTATGCAATAATAGGTGTCAAGATGGGCATCAGGGCAAGAGAGTATTTCAACACCGGCGTTGATGAGTTTTTTATGACCTCCTACGCCGGTAAGCAGCAGCCGCTGAGTTGTATGATCGACGGGCTGATGGTAAGTACCGGCTCGACACCCGGACATGCATTGCTGGAGGTGGTGGAGAGCGAGAGTCCGTCACCATCGGCCACCTTCAGATATAAGGATGTAACCATAAAGCTGACCCTCAAGCCTGAAATTGCCGCGAAGATCGCTTCAGAGCTCAGGGAGTACAACTTCGTATACGGCCTCGACAGCAATATCTACTGGGAACTGGTACGCAAAAGCGCCATCAGGTACTGGCGCGACTTCAGCCGGCACGAGATTTTCATAATAGAAGAGTTGAGGTAAACACCAGATGGTCTGGTTTGGCAAACTCTGATGGCTGACTATAGCAATGCAGATACTGAAATGTCTTCATCAAGAGAATCCCAATGAATTCCAACTCCGTTTCCTATAAGCCTCCAGTTATTAAGCTGTTCTTCAGTAGCTTGTCTAAGCCGCGGGAACCATAATAATGGAACTCCTATCTCCCTTCCATCCAGAAGAAGTACATAGAGCATGTCCTTAGTGAACCAAACTTTTGAAGCGAGGACATTTGTCGTTTTATTTGCTAAAGTGCTCATTCCATCTCTCCCTTATAAGGATTTCATTCTTTTCGATTAGTATACTGATCTCTCTCAACTCCTTACTTGTGAAGCCGTAGTTGACTGCAACAAAAAGAGGATCAATCCAGAACTTTGCATACTTTTCAGCCTTTTCAATATGGATATGCATTGGTTCGTTTCTTTCATTGCTAAAGAAAAAAAACCTATAACCGTTTACTAGTAATACTGTTGGCATGCTTATACAAAGATAGTTTAATTTCCCGGTTTGCAGCAAGGCAAGATTGCCAGGGTCGCATTTGTTGCACCACGATCAATACCGAATACAGATTACCTGTTTCTCCAGTGTCCTCTGTCCTGCTTCGCCAGCCGAAGCTCTCCGAGGACCATAGCCCTGCTGTGCCAACCGAAGCATTGCATAGGTTGGGCGAAGGTCCTTGGCGAAGGCTGGAGCTCTGCGCTCTCTGCCCTGCGCGGCGGCGTAGCCGCCCCGGATGCTGGATACCAGACGCCGGGCACCGCTATGCGTACTAGTTCTTAAGACTTACTATCGCTAGTATTGGGTTATCTTCTGGGTTTATGTTGTTAAAACCTTTAAGCTTGTCATCAAGCCTCTCTGCTTTATCAGGATTTTTGTCAAACCAGTCTCTGACCTCAATCGCGGGGATGATTGAGATAAACTCATCTCTTCCATTTATAAAAAAGTGCTGGTTAGTTCCGATCGGCATAAAATCATCGATGTCATTATCAAATCCTATACATCTTACACTATAGTAATCTGGATACTTGTAAAATTCAAGGTTATCAATGACATTACATACATGAGTCGATTTTAGTCTCTTGTCATAGTAGGCTAAATATCTGTATCTGTCTATGCCAACAGTAAAGAAAAGGAATCGTGAGGACTCTCTCAGGTTTAACAAGTAGAAATAGTTTAGGACTTCATTAAAGCGATGATCCGGCTTTGCCTTTAACTTATACGGCAACTGAAGGTCTCCCATGTGGATATGAAATCTGGGAATTACTTTCCCTGAAGTAATTGAATATACTGTATCAGTGTGCTGTTCATAAAAGCATACAGTATCTGAGTATTGATAAAAGATTGACTCTGAAGGGCCATCTAATGGGGGTCTGAAAAAATCCTTACTGTCAATCATATTATAGTTGGGATGAAATTTAACGATTTCCCCATTATGAAGGAATTCCGCATGCTTAACAGGGCTTTTACCCGTGCTGTTATTCACATACCCTATATAACTTCTGTTGTTAATCGGCCAGAAAACACTTAGAACAAAAACTGAATCCCCCGTAAAAACATTCGCTGGCAGGTTTGTGTTATTTGTAAGGTCTCCATAAATATTATAAATGCCATACCTTCTAGAGATCTTTTGTCCATCACCTACATCCCTAAGGTACACATAAAACAGTCCCTCATTATACTCATATACTCTGCTTGTGGCAATATATTCACCCGGGCCTCTGCCATATCGGGATATTTCGTAGAGAAACTTCCCTGTGTTTCTTGAAAACACAAGAATCTGCCTGAATGCTATATATAGGATTAAACTATCTCTTACATCAATAATGTAAGGATCTCTTAGCATTTGACCCTTTTCTGTCTCTAACCGGATGTATTCAACCTCATTAGCCACATGACTTAAAGGAATAATATTCCTGGCTTCGTAAGCAGAAAGCAGTTCTACAGTTTCAATAGCTGGTACTGCAATCTCAGGTATCTTGCCTGAATCTTTCTCAGGAGCGTTACATGAGATCATTAAAATTATAAATACCATACCAACAGTTTTCATAGATTGCCATTTAGGACCATTTTAGTTTTTTCTTTTCAGGTAGACAAGCATTAATACCGGATTATCTTGATCGTAAGACTTGGCGGAATTTATCTTATTTCCATAATAATATACCGCCGGAATCGCCTTTGCAATTATTTCACCTTCCTTACCGGTTCTCTTTCTGACATTGATATAAAAGGTTGTGTTTTCATCATTACTAAGGTCGTTCTTAAACCACGGGCTCCGGTCATACCTTAAATACCCAATTGGATCCTTTCCCATTGACTTAACATGTGAACTAGATACTTTACCAGAAATACGATCATATCTGAAGAGCACTTTTAGGTCGTTAAGATTTTGCTCGATGTATAACATTGAATCACAAACCATAAACCCGGCCCCGGCGTATTCAAGAAGATATTGATTTTCGCCCTTAATCCGCTTATATCTGTATTCGGGTGGTGCCGAGTAGCTGCCTCTGCCAATAACAGCAAAAGGTTTGAAAGTCTCGCCATCTACCAGATATATGGTATCTCCCCAGGCAGAATAGAGGTACACATCTTTCCCGTTTCGTAACATCCCAAAAAAGGAGCCGGCACCATCCAAATCTGCATTCTCATCTTTGACCCTTAACATAGGATGTGGAATTGAATCCAGCAAAGTGCCTGAGGAATCATACATTTCGAACATGTTTGGTTTCCTGGTAGTATAACGCTGCCGACCTGAGAATGAGCCTTGGAATATATACCTCCTGCCAGGAAGGCAGATGAAATTCTGTGAATTATAAACAGCCTTGTCATTTAGTCTGCCCTTGTATTTCCCGTCATAGGTATAGGAAATCAAATCCTTTGATGTATACCACCTGAATATGACAAATTCCTGGTTGTCATAATCTATGGAAAATGAGCTGGCTAAATACTCTCCTGGTCCTCGTCCAATTGCTCCGAAACTATTTAAAAATTCACCTCTTCGATTAAAGCGGTAATAATACGCGCCTGAGCTTGTACCTGATGTCTGAACAAAAATATTGTCACCATCAACTTCAACATGGGAAATTGTCCCCAAAAGAGGCTGTCCATTGGTTTGTAACGGTATATATATTACACTGTCAGCAATTTGGCTTAACCGCAATTCATCACCCTCATTCCGTAACCCCTCCTCCAGATCAATAACAGGTATATCACAATTTGAATTACTCTTCTGATTCTGCCTCCCAGCCCGGTTACAGCCAAAATTACATAATAGTAGAACTATAACTGTCAGAAGAAAATGTCTCTTTACCTCACTCAAATTTCTCATCTATTTCATTCTTCATTAATAAGGAACACCTCCTATCTTCTAAATGAATTTCTGCGGGCTGTTTTGATGCATCACAAAGCTTTCACTTTTTCAAATATATCAACACAATAACAGGGTTGTCGTCATCCTTAAGTTCATTGAGAAGTTTAAGTCTTGCGCCAAGCATGCTTTGACAGAATTCAACCCCTTCAGGCAGTTCCCGGGCACCGAACCTTTCTTTGAAATATGAAACAGGATGTGAGATCGCCAAAACAGATCCGTCCCTTTCAGTCCTTGACAGAGGCGCTATCCATCCACCGCTTCCGCTCAGATCATCAGTAAACCATGGATAGCGTTTATACTCAAGATAACCTATCTGGTGCCGGCCTGCAGATTCTTCCCGTGAGCTTACGGTTTCACCTGTGGCCTTGTCAAATCTGAAGACATATTTCGTGGCCCCAAGGTTCTGCTCAATGAATAGGTAACGGTCCGTGACTAACAGATTGGCTGAAAGGTATTCCCCTAAATAGTGGTATTCATCTTTATACATTTTAAGATATCTCAGCTCCATTGGTGCAGAGTTTTTGCCCTTATCCAAAATAAAGGCTGGTTCAATTGAGGTTCCCTTTGTATGGTATATAGTATCATCCCATCTGGCGTAGAGGTAAGCTTCATTGTCTGATCTGTAAATTCCCGGGTTAAAATCATCCGCCTGAAGCCTTTCATAATAACTTTTATTAACTTTCAGTATCGGATGCGACACCTCATCCTTCTTAACGCCAGCAGAATCAAACAACTCGAACTCTGAAGAGGAATCAGGAATCTGACTCCTTACACCCCATGCGGTATTATAAACTGCAATTCTTCCATGGGTAAGAACTGATATCTTTCTTGCTCTCTCAATCACTCCGACCGGATGCCTTCCAAGGAAGTCTCCATTATAACTGAACCTCAGAATATCCTTAAAAACATACCATCTGTGTACAAGAACTTCCTTCTTGTAATAGTCCAGTGAAAATGAACAATTCAGGTACTCCCCGGGGCCTCTGCCTACCCTGCCAATTGTGTTAATCAGTTCGCCTCTTGAGTTTAAACGATATATGTAAAACTCCTCTTGTCCGCTCATGGACAGAATGAAAATATTGTCCCCATCTACCTCCACCTGCTCTATTTTATCCAATAGAATTCCGTTTGCTGCTTCTGGTTTAAGAAAAGCTATGCTGTCTGCAATTTCTGAAAGAAAAAACTCATTGCAGGCATTTAGCATACCCTCGACCAGATTGACATGGAAGGGTCCTGTGTTTGCCGGAAACTCAAAAACCTCATTTGATTTTCTTTGATTAGGGCCACAGCCTAAAAGGGGAATAAGTGCAATAATCAATATACCTTTATGGATCATCTTAATTTCCTGTTACCTTGATCTCTAATTCTTATTAAAAGATTTGGCCATCAGGTTATACTGCCCGATGACCAAATCAGTAAGTAATCAGAAAGGTGTTGCAGCGCACCAGTCCATATAAAAGGCTTCTGGTTGAGCTTCAGGATAAACACAACCTTGCGGCCAACTGGGAAGCCCACAAGGGGAAGTCAATCCTTTGACAGCATTAGCATCCCGATTTGTATCCCAATCGGAGCCTCCAGGTTCTCCTTCGTAACAACAGGCACACTGGCAGCATTTGGTGCCACCTCCTTCATCACCACCGCGCAGAGAGAGTTTTTCTCTGTTACTTAACTCACTGCCACTCAGGTCAGAAAGATTAATATTCATCTTTTTCATTTTCATTCAAATTTAGTTATAATTACTCCGTCATCCTCGCTCCTCCCTGCCAATTATCTGAGTTACCGGCTAAAATTCTGATTTCGCACCCTATGACTTGAAGCAGGAGCCGCCTGGAACCCCTGCATCAGGATTTATACCTCTATCTCAAGGTGACCTCCTTTCTTTGCATAGGGAATTCCAGGGAGGAGAAAATATCGTAAGACTAAGATTTTCATTTCTTTAAATAAACAAGTACAATTACCGGATTGTCTTCCACCTTAGTCATAAGCAGAGCTTGTTCCCGGCTCTGTGCTGAAGCCAGGTCAATAGTTGAATAGGAGTTCGTATCAGTTTTTTCAAAGAATTTCTTGAATTCATTTGCTGAATATACACAGTAGGCGATCCTTCCACCCTCTCCAGTAACTAGTGCATAAAAGAGCCGACGACCGCTTCCGCTTACATCATCAACGAATCCCGGGAGTTCCTCAAATGGGATACCCATCATAAAGTTTTGTCTTAATCTGGATCTGGTTGTTCGAACTGACTTATCAGAAATATTAAATTCAAACAAGTATAACTCGTTATTCAATAATTGTCGTAAAAATACTTTGTCTTTGACTCTAATAACAAATGGACTAAAATCCCATAACCTATTTTCCTGACCCATCCTCAATCCAGGTTTAAAAATTTCGTCAATAGATGGTTTATACCCTCCTTTCTCAAGAATAAATGCTGGTATGATGCTGTCCTCATGTGTGCTGTACACAGTATCATCGAATTGAGAGAAAAGAAAAGCTTCTGTATCCCAGGGGGTGATAGCCCCGCCATTTGTCGACACAATTCCTTGTCCACTTCCTTCTGTTTTCATGTATTCAATAAGTCGACTGGGAAGACTGCTGGTTATATTGCCAATTGAATCATACAATCTGAATGTCGAAATATCATCTGGCACCTGAGAAGCCCTGCCGGCAAATCCCTGAAGGGTTACCAACCGGCCACCATGAAGAATGGAAAACAATGAACCATCATATGTTACCGGGAGGAACTCTGTTTTACCCAGAAATTCCCCATCGTAAGAAAAAGCAATAAAGTCATTCAGATTCAGGTACCTGAAAACTATTATACGATTGTTTTGTCTATCAAGAGAGAAATAGCTTCCAAGATATTCACCTGGACCTCTGCCAATATTGCCGACTCTGTTTTTAAACTCTCCATTGGAATTAAAACGAAAATAGTATGATTCCTTTTGTCCAATATATGAGCTTACAAATATATCATCTCCATCAACTTCGACCTTCTCTATCCTTCCAAACAGAATACTATCATCCGTTTCCAGTTTTATAAATCTCATACTGTCAGCAATATCACTTAGCACAAATTCATAATCAGTATTCCTCAAGCCTTCATCAAGCTCAATTACCATCGGATATGAAATCTCTACCGGTTGCTCATTAATTTCAGTTCTATTGCTTTCTTTACAGTTTATGGATAGAATACAGCAGACTAACACAATTATTTTCTTATACATCTTATTATATGTTAAAACAAGGGGCAGGAGGTCTATCACCCCCTACACCCTTTTATAATCCAATTAAATCATTGTTGTTCAAGTGAACAGTGATCAGCTTGCCAACCACCCTGTGAATGCGAAATCCAACAGACAGTATTCTCGGAAGGACAAATTGAATTCTTCCCTTCATTATAATTAGCAACCATATTATCCCATTGTGATGATCCTCCAGGTTCACCCTCATAACAACAACCACATAGACAACAGTCGCCTATTTGCATATCTCCTCCTTTAAGGGACAACTTCTCCCTGGCACTCAACTCCCTACCACTCAGGTCAGAAAGATTTATATTCAACTTTTTCATTTTCTATCATGTTTGATTATAATTACACCGGCTTCCTCGCTCCTCCCTGCCAATTATCTGAGTTAACCGGCTAAAATTCTGATATCGCTCCCTATGAACTGAAGCAGGAGCCACCTGGAACCCCTGCATCAGGATTTATACCTCTATCTCAAGGCTACCTCCTTTCTTTGCATAGGGAATTCCAGGGAGGATGAATGTCGTAAGATTATGATTTTCATTTCTTTAAATAGATTAGAACAATTACAGGATTGTCATCATCATTAAGATCGTTAAGAGTTTTCAGTCTTTCTGCAAGCATACTCTGCCGGAAGTCTACTCCTTCAGCCACTTCCCGGGCACCAAACTTATCTCTGAAATATGAAGCATAATGAGGTATTGCCAAGACAGACCCATCCCTCTCGGTTCTGGCGCTAACCTTGATGCCTGCACCACTACCACTTAGGTCGTCAATGAACCAGGGTGATTTTTCATATTCATAAAAACCAACAGGGTGTTTCCCTGAGGGTGCAACTCTGGAATTTCTCACCTCACCGTTAACCAGGTTATATTCGAATACTATCTTCTCCTCACCCAGGTGTTGTTCAATATAAAATCGTGTCCCTAGCAGTAAGAGTTCTGATGTAATATATTCACCTAAATAAGGATCTTCCGTAAAATAAACTTTCCCATAACGCTCTGGGAAGGGAGCCTGGTATTTCCCCTTTTTAAGAATAAAGGCAGGTCTTAATTCGTAGCCAGAAGAGATATATATTGTATCATTCCAGCGGGAATGCATGTAAGCTTCATCACCATATCGGTATAACCCTTTTGAGTTGTCAGAGAGAAACAGACTGTGTCCTTTGTAGTTTTCTCTGTTCTTTAACGACATGATAGGCTGCAGAATCACCTCCTTTGGGATCCCCGATGAATCAAACAACTGGAACATCTGGCCATTTTTCTCCATCATGACTGCTGGATCCCACCATGAATTATGGTAAGAGATTACCCTGCCTCCTGTAAGTGTCATTATACTGTTAGATCTTTCAAGCTTGCCAATTGGATGCTGCCCTTTAAAATTACCATCGTAATCATAAATTATTATGTCCTGGAAAATATACCATCTGAGAATAAGGAGGTCTTTGGTTTCATAGTCAATGGAAAAAGAACATCCGGCGTATTCTCCCGGTCCGCGCCCCAACCTGCCAATTGACTGTATAAACTTACCGTCAGTAGTATACCTGAATATCGCGGAGCGTTCCTGACCTGCAGGAGAATAAAAAAATATATTGTTGGAATCAATCTCTACATTGTATATATTATCGAAGATACAATCCTCTCCCTTTTCCAGTTTTACAAATCTTATGCTGTCAGCAATTGAGCTCAGCAGAAAAACAGCTCCTGAATTCTCAAGGCCTTTTTCAAGGTCTATGATGTAGGGAAATCCTAAAGAGTCTAAAGAAGTGACCTCAGCATCACCTGAACTTCTCCAGGTGCATCCGGCAATAAAAACAGTCATGTAAAGAATAATTCTCTTCATGCTAATGGCAATTATTCTAAGAGTCTGAAAAGTGATGCCGGGTGACATAAACCATCCGGCATCATTCAAATCACTATTGCTCTCCACCTCCTCCTCCAGGGATTATGCCACACCAATCCATTAGAAACATACTCCCATTATTCTGCTGATATGCACAACCGGCCTCCCATTCGGGAATACCACAAGGAGAATAATAGCCAAAATTGAAGTTTTCATTGCGGTTATTCTCCCAGTTTGATCCTTCAGGTTGCCCCTCGTAGCAACAGGCACACTGACAACACTTCATCCCACCTCCTTCATCTCCTCCTCTCAACCTTATCATATCCATAGGATCAAGGACTTTACCTGAAATTTCACTTAGTTTTCTATTTATTGTTTTCATTTTTTTCTGTATTAAAGGTACTCCATTTCATCAATCGATCCACCCCGCCCTGTGATTTGATTTGATTTTCTAAATTTGTATATCTTATTTTTCTATGACCTCCGGCGGAAACTCCCCGAGTCGAAGCCGGAGGATTTCTTTTATCATCTCAAGGTGACCTCCTTTC
>Ga0334882_1001415_pt1 | contig 28673 bp, 31 predicted proteins | sample GraSluR1_MG_5_FD_207226 | JGI IMG/M metagenome (GOLD analysis project Ga0334882, IMG submission 207226) | Sludge microbial communities from methane-producing bioreactor in Wageningen University, Netherlands - Granular Sludge_15_04-R1 | ecosystem: Engineered > Bioreactor > Anaerobic >...
ATAAATGCTCTTCAAGCCGCCATTTTTATAAAATGACAGCGACTCAATATGCTTTCTTCTAATTCCTCCATCTTCATACTGAGGCACAAGAGTTCCATAAGAACTATTTAACCTGTTTAAAGAATTTAAGGTACACTCCTTTATGCTTCCATCTTCATAATAATCTATTCTTGATATTCCATTGAGTATTCCATATCTGGTATTCAATTCTTCCATACTATTCACTCCTGGATTATTTATTTTACATTAATATATCATAATACTAAAAAAATATCTACAAAAATATGCCTTTCTATTAATTTAGAAAGGCATATTTTTGTAATTTGACAATTTCTATAATTTAAACCATAATCATTACATTTGAAGCTTTGATTACTGCTGTAGCCTCGGATCCAACTTTCAATCCCAAGCTCTTGAGTGAATCCATTGTAATAATAGAACATACTGATTTGCCTTCACCTAAATCTATTATCACTTCTGCATTTACAGCCCCTTCTTTTATGTCGGTAATTTTCCCCTTCAACTGATTTCTTGCACTAATTTTCATAATTGACTACCGTGCTAAACGGTTCTCAACTCCTTTTTCATATATTTGACCATAAAGAGTAAATTTATACTATTTACTTGTAATTTAACATATTATAGTGGATTATGCAATATTTTTTTGCACTTAATATGTCCAAATATATAAAAATCACTTAATTAAAAAAACTTTTTCCGGATTGATATACACGTTCCACGGCTGTTCTACATTCTTTAAATTATTCCATATTTCCTTTTCAATTTCACACTCCAGATACTTTGTTCTCCTATATGGTTTGTCATCAATAATATTCAAATGAATCATAACAGTAAAAGGACTCTCTACAATACTGTCAACACGACATTTAAAAACATTGTCATCACTATCGTCATCTACTATATCCACATAATGTGCCCTTATACCTATATATTGCGGAGTGCCTTCAATTTTATTCTTCAATTTAATAGTGCATCCCCACTCTAAAGCTTCAACAGTCTTTTCGTTTAATATGTCAATTTTTGATATATTTTTGCATCCGGTAAGCTGTGCAGCTGCCATAGTCGGCGGTTTTGAAAATATATAATTTCTGTCTCCATAGGCATCAATATTTCCATTGTCGATTACCGCGATACTGTTGCAGATACGATATATTTCATCTCTGTTATGGGATACAAACACAGCAGTTCCTCTATATCTGGACAATATATCTACAATCTCCCGTTCCATCCTGTTTCTAAGATGACTATCCAAGGCGGAAAAAGGTTCATCCAAAAGCAATACCTCCGGATCAATAGCCAATGCCCTTGCTATTGCAACCCTCTGCTGCTGACCACCTGAAAGCTGGCTTGGGAATCTTTTTTCCAAGCCTTCAAGATTCATCATCTTTATTTTTTCCTCAACTATTTTCTGTCGATCCTCTTTTGGAATATTTTCCAGTGCAAAGCCTATATTTTGAATTACTGTCATATTCGGAAACAAGGCGTAGTTTTGGAATAAAAATCCCACCCTTCTTTTCCTAATTGGAACATTTATTCTTCTCTCTGAGTCAAATAAGACTTTTTTATTGAGAACTATACTTCCCTGATCCGGTGTAACAAGTCCTGAAATACACTTTAATGTCATACTTTTTCCTGATCCTGATGCCCCCAGAAGACCCATTATATTATTTTCCGTTTCAAATTTAATTTTCAGATCAAATCCTCTGAAGTGTTTTTTTATATCAACATAAAGTCCCATCCTACTTTCTCCTTATTCCATAAATGTTTCCCTGCTGATGTTCATTCCAGTAATTCATTAAAAAAATTACTACAGTTGAAATTACAACAATCAGTATAACCCATATAAGAGCTATATCCATTTCTCCATTTTCAGCTGCAAAATAAATTGCCATAGGAATAGTCTGAGTTTTATGTGGTATATTCCCCGCCACCATAAGAGTTGCCCCGAATTCTCCAAGAGCTCTCGCAAAGGAAAGCACTGTAGCCGCCGCAATTCCAGGCCATGCCATTGGAATCATCACCCTCCAGAAAATTTTTCTATTGGATACACCAAGAGTCCTTGCGGCATTCACAACATTCCCATCTATCTGTTCAAATGCACCTTTAGTTGTACGATACATCAATGGAAATGCAACAATGGTAGCCGCCACAACTGTAGCCGACCATGAAAAAATCAGGGTTTTTCCAATTTTTAAGAGTAGTATTCCAAGAGGTCCATTTTTTCCGAAAAACAGCAGTATGAAAAAACCAACCACTGTAGGAGGAAGCACAAGGGGCAGTGTAAATACAGTATCCAGAATATTTCTCAATTTTCCATTGTAGTTTGTCATCCAGTAAGCAGTGCCTATTCCAGCAAAGAACGTTATTACAGTAGCCAGAAAAACAGTCTTTATTGAAATCAATCCTGGTGAAATATCAAATCCCAAACTACATCCCCTCCTGCATCAATAAGATATCAAATAAATTAACTATCTATTTTCCAACTTTGAATCCATATTTTTCAAATACCTTCTGTGCCTCATCACCTGATAGATACTCAAGAAATTTTTTGGCTGCATCCTGATTTTTGCTTGCTTTTACTACAGCCGCAGGATATATTACATCCTTATGGGAATCTGCCGGTGCAGCAGCTATAACTTTAACTTTATCCGATACCAGTGCATCTGTCTTGTATACAATTCCTGCATCGACATTTCCTGTTTCAACCCACGTCAGAACTTCCTTAACATCTTTTCCATAAACAGCCTTGGGACTTACTTTATCCATGAGTTTTAGATTTTTAAGTATCTCCTGTGAATATTGTCCTACCGGCACGCTTTTGATTTCACCAAGTGCTATCTTTTTAACCTTGTCACTTGCAAGATCCTGAAAACTTGTTACATTGGATGATGCCTTTGGAGCTATAAGTACCACATCATTTTTCAGCAAATCCTTGATAGTGTCATTTACAAGCAGATTCTTGCTTTTGAGGGCATCCATCTGTTTAGTTGCTGCAGACATGAATATATCTGCAGGCGCGCCCTGTTCTATTTGCTGCTGAAGGGAACCTGATGATCCGAAATTATATGTGATAGTTACATTTGGATGTTCTTTAGTATACAATTGTTTTATTTCATTCATAGAATCCTTCAGACTTGCAGCTGCAGATACCGTCAATGTTACAGCCTCGTCCTTTTTGGAAGCTGAATCAGATTGCTGATTACTTGAATCTTTGCTTGTAGTACCGCACCCAACCGATAAAATTGTAATAAGCAGAAACAACACAACCGATAAAATTCTTTTCGACTTTTTCATTATAATACCTCCCCAAGATTTTAAATTTATATTTGAAATTATCATAGAAAACGTTATATAAAGTTACATCAAGTTACATAACTTCTTGTAATATTAATATATATTATATTCTTGAAATGTTATATTATACATTATATATAAAACGTGCTAATTAATCAATATTCTTTTAATAATTTCTTAATTTTTAGCAGATTTAATTATATAATTATCAAATAATGTAATGTTTAGGTACTAAACTTCATGTTATGTATATTTTTAACCACTTTTTAATATTCTTTTACTTATAGAGAGAAATTTTAATTTATGTATATTTACATTACATGATGTAAATAATAATATCATAGATCAAATTGAAGGAAGGATATGCAATAGATGAATATCAGTGCAAGAAATCAATTAAAAGGAAAAATAGTAGATATTAAAAGAGGATCTGTAAATGGTGAAGTCATACTGGATGTAGGTGACGGGAAACAGATATGTTCCATTATAACACTGGATGCAATAAACAGTCTCGGTTTAAAAGTCGGCTCAGAGGCTACTGCAGTAATTAAAGCATCCAATGTTATGGTCATGGCTTAATTTACAGATCAATAGACAATAAAAAAAGAACTGTCAATTGAACTGACCCCAATAAGTTAGGCCTAAAAATCTAACTTATTGGGGTCACATCATAAATTAAAACAGTTCTTTTTTATATCTATTTTTTTAAAGACTTACAGCAGTTATTACAATTACAATAAATAGTATCATTCCTATATAAACAGCCATTCCAACAGGTCTTCCCGCGTTTATGGTCCACCCTATTCCAAATCTTTTTTCAATAAATACAGATGGATCATCTGTATTATAATATATGGTATTCCCGAATTTCCAGTAAATATCATCATCTCTGTTTTCTTTTGAAAATTTATTTTTGTTCTTTTCGTCAGCAAGTATTATATTGGCTCCACCTTGGCCTAATTTTATAGACAGTATAATAACGCTGCCGAAGATTAAAATGAGAAATACAACAATTACAATTATGAGAAATCCATTCCCTATGTCAAATACCCTAAATATCTGAATAGTTCCCATTGTAAGCAGGAGATTGATAAGGATACAATATACAATCATGTATATTGACCATACTCTCCTAAATATCCTGTTTTTTTCTGCAGAAGCCATTGGATTGGAGGAATTTATTTGCTGTTTTGACCAGCCTATCCCTTTATAAACTATAAAAAATATAACAGTACAAACAATTTGTCCCAGAGGGATTTCCCATATCAACAGCTTTGATTTACTCTGATATCCATTGATGTTTCCCGAAAAGTCCCAGTGGGTTGCCACCTTGTCAGACAATAAGTCATAATATGAATACCCTAAAATTATATTAATTGCAATTATTATTATAGGAATTATAAATAACCACGGTGATACAATAGACTTTATTCTATTTTTTGAAAAATCCGTATCAATAATTACAGACTGTTTCCTGCCCTTGAACCATTTTTCCCTTTCTTTTAACCTTTTTACTTCCCTGTTCGACATTAAATATACAAGGAAACCTATAAATATAAAACCAAATGTAGTAAACAGTATCACGCCGATACCGGATAAAATATAATTCATAAGACTGAATAAAATTATAAATGGAATTCCTATAAGCAAATTATTTCTTATATACTTTTTCTTTATATCTACAATTTTCTCTGAGTCTACTTTATCATAAGGCACCCTTACACCAAATACAATTTCCTTTCTAGTAAATCTCGGGGTGAGTATTTCCATAATTAATACTATTAAAAATATAAAAAGCATGTATAAAGACATATACAAATTTTCTCTCATGATCTTTGCCTCCCTATGATTTTAAATTTTTAAACATTTCACGGCAATACCCGGAAAATTCTTCCTGGTTTATACCCCTAAGATACGCTTCTGACACCAGGTAAACAAGTTCATTTTTAAGTCTATCCCTGAATTCTTGCGTAACATCAGGGAGTTTGAGGCTTACCACCGCACCTTTTCTTCTATCTATATTTAAATATCCTTCCGACTTCAACTCATTATAGGCCTTATTCACAGTATGAAGATTTATGCCTATATCCTCCGCCATATGTCTTACTGAGGGCAGACTTTCCCCTTTCTTCAAATTTCCCAATGCTATAGCCTGTATTATCTGCCTCTTTATTTGCTCGTAAATCGGTTTTTCAGATTCAAAATCAATCTCTATCAGCATCCATTAGCCCCCTATGCTATTTGTTATATATATAATATAACAGTTGCGTGCATATGTCAATACAAACAGATTTCTAGACAGACAGCCCCGCTGATAATAAAAATATCATGACAACCGGGATACCAGCACATAAAATCCACATTAACACAAGCAAAAACATATTTAATTTTCCAAATCCATTATAAATATATAAAATTACATTGTATATAAAAAACAAATTTGTAATTATAAAAAGCAGCAGTATAGGAACAGGGTTAGTCATTCCATATGCAAGCAATATATGCAATATAACAACCATAATCAAAACTGTGGCTAAAAATGAAAATATTTTTAATCCATCTCTATTTTTAATGTACTTAAATATCTTAAGTCCGGCATATATACACATGATCACAGGCACAACAGCTATATATTCCAGCCAGTCGATAAAAAAATATGCTGATATTATAAACGCAGTAAAACACACTATTTCCAATACAAAGTTTAAACTTTTATTTTTTACATTCATCTATATTGTCTCCTTAAAATATATATTCAATTATATATTACCATATAGTTGCTGAATTTTTTCATAAAAAAATTTGATATTGAAATCAATACTCTCAATATCAAATCTTCTTTTATATGGGTAGCGTGCTGGCACCATATGGCATAAGTACAACGTCCGGATTGTCACTGCTCAATGTGTATGCAGTCTCAACTGCTTCATCAAGTGACTTCACTGGAATGAAGCCAAATTTACGTACAACCTCATCTTCAAGAGATGACAAGAAAAGAACCTTTCTATTTTTTGCAGTATACAAGGTTTTATAAGCTGCATAACCAGGAACTGTAAAATTTCTCTTCAAAGCTTTCTCCATATCTTCAAGAGTCTCATATTGGAACCATTTCATAAATTCATCTGCACCCAGTCCTTCTATACACTGTGCAGCTATAACCAACACGCTGTCCTGCTTTCCTGCATACAGGGCATTATCAATTGTTTTAACCGTCTGGTACAGATTTATGTCTTTGGGGTATCCACCTGAAGATACAACAGTAATATCCGCCTTGTTCTTAATTTTCACTCCATAAAGCTGTCTGGTTATGTTACATCCTTCAAGCCAGGCCTTTTCGAAATCTCCGGCTACAAATTTGACGAATTTTCCATCGGTATCAAGTACTGCATTGACTAAAAAATCCGTTGAAATCTTTCTGCATATTTCTGTAATGTCTTCACGCATAGGATTCCCCTTAATCTTATTTGGCCCTGCACTGAGGTTGAGTCCGGAATTTTCTCCGCTGTTAAAAACCAGTCTATGATTACTTTGAATGGTTTGGAAACCTGCAACACCCGGAACAACACTTTTAGCCCCACCGCCAAAGCCTGCAAAAAGATGAAATGTGATGCCTCCTGTAAGTATAACCCTGTCTGCCTCAATCACTTTTCTGTTTAAGTATACAGGAGTACCAAAGCTCGATACTCCCATGTACCTAAGTTCATCTTCATTTTTGCTGTCATGGTTGTATACTTTTATTCTGCGGTACAATTTCTCCCCCACAATATCTCTCTTTTCGTCTTCTGAGGCAGCCCTGTGAGTACCCGTTGCAACTATGGCCGAAATATCCTCATCCTTTATTCCAAAAGAATTCAGATAATTAACTATATAGATAAGGAACTCTGCAGTTTTTATCCATGACCTGGTTATGTCCGAAACTACAAATATGACCTTTTCCCCCGGTATTACTATCTGCCTCAACGGCTTTGAATTTATTGGATTTTCAAGAGATGCAACAATTTCTGCCTCTACATCCTGAACATGTCCGGCCTTGCCTGGAAGTACATTGTCTATTTTCCCTTCCATATTTATTTCAAGTATATCATTTCCATATTTAAAATTATACAAACTCATCTGCATCACCTCTAAAATGCTGCTATAACAGAGCCCTTGAAATGCTCATCTATGTATTTCTTAACTTCGTCTGACTGATAGATTTTGATCAATTTCTTTACATTTTCCGCATCTTTGTTGTCAGGTCTTGCAGCTATAATATTAATCCAGGGAGAATCCTTCGGCTCCTTGAATATGGCATCCTTATTTGGATCGAGTTTGGCCTGTATTGCATAATTGGTATTTATCGCCGCAACCGCCACATCACTTAACGAACGCGGAACCATCGGAGCTTCAAGCTCAAGAAACTGGATATGTTTAGGGTTTTCAGCTATGTCCTTTATGGTAGCCTTTAAGCTTACGCCACTTTTCAACTTTATAACCTTCCCTTTTTCAAGAAGCATAAGTGCTCTTGCTTCATTAGTAGGATCATTCGGCAGTGAAATCTTATCCCCATCCTTCAGTTGAGCCAGAGATTTCAGTTTACTGGAATATATGCCCATAGGAAAAGTTACTGCATTGGCAACCTTTACTAGATTCATATTGTGATCCTTGTTGAACTGCTTCAAGTATGGTTCATGCTGATATATATTTACATCCAGCTGTTTTTCATTTAACTGCGTATTAGGCTGAACATAATCATTAAAACTAGTATACTCCACATTCATCCCTTGCTTTTTTGCAACTTCTTTAACCTTTTGTATTATTTCCTCGTGAGGTCCTGCTGTAACTCCTACTTTTATGGTATTGGCTTCAGAATCTGATTTCTGTGATGTACTTCCACAACCTGAAAATACAACTGTTGTTAATAATACCGACAATAAAATACTTCCAATTTTTTTCATAATAGTCTCCTTTTAACATAAATTTATTCACTATAAAATTCAGCTTTTTCTTTAAGTGTTTTCAACTTTTCAATGGCTTCCAGAAGAGTATCGTCCTTTTTTGCATAATGAAGCCTTATAAAATTATTCACATTTTTCTTAAAAAAACTTGAACCTGGTACTGCACCTATTTTAACTTCTTTAGCCAGCCATTCACAAAATTTCAAGTCATTTTTTACATTGAACTCCGATACATCTATCATTACATAATAAGCTCCATTGGGTTTTACATACTTTAGGCCAGCTTCATCCAATCCAGCTAGGAAAAGATCCCTTTTTTTCATATACATGTTTTTCAGCCAGTCATAATATTCATCAGGCATTTTAAGTCCTGCAATTGCTGCTTCCTGAAGAGGTGCAGCCGCTCCAACCGTCAAAAAATCATGCACCTTTCTAACATTTTCTATTATCCTTTCATCTGCTATAACATATCCCAACCTCCATCCTGTTATGGAATATGTCTTGGAAAGAGAACTGCAACTCAAAGTCCTGTTAAACATTCCTGGAAGTGAAGCAAAATAAACATGTTTATATGGATCCATAACAATATGCTCGTACACTTCATCCGTTATTACAAATGTGTCATATTTTTCAGCCAGACTCGCAATATACTGGAGCTCTTCCAAAGTAAAAACCTTACCTGTAGGATTTGATGGATTGCACAGTATAAGAGCTTTAGGTTTCTGCCTGAATGCATCCTCCAATTCTTTTCTATCAAACGAAAACTCCGGCGGATAAAGAGATACATGTATTGGATCTGCCCCACTCAATATTGCATCTGCAGCATAGTTTTCATAAAACGGAGAGAATACTATAACCTTGTCACCTGGATCACACACCGTCATGACAGATGCCATCATGGCCTCGGTACTACCGCAGGTAACAGCAATTTGTGTTTCAGGATCTATATCAATCCCCATAAATTTCTTCTGCTTTTCTGCAAGTGCCTCTCTAAAGTTTTGTGCACCCCAGGTAATTGCATATTGATGAGGTCCTTTGTCCGCAGCAGCTTTAAGTGCCTCTTTTATTTCTTTTGGAGGATCAAAATCAGGAAAACCCTGTGATAAATTAATAGCCCTATATTTATTTGATATCCTTGTCATTCTTCTTATAACAGAATCTGTAAAATTAACCAACTTACTGCTTAGTTCGGGCAAGAAAAACACATCCTTTCAAAATTTTATTGATATATAAAATCTATTCTTTAAACTAAAAAAACCTCTTTACGATAAAAGAGGTATCTTCCTCTTATCTTTCAGTTAAAACTGCAGGAATTAGCACCTGGCAATAATTGCTGGCTGCTGGGTTTCATTGGGCCTTTCCCTCCGCCTCTCTAGATAAGATAAACCTATTAAATTACAGGTATGATTATATTATTTACATAGAACAAAGTCAAGCCCTTTCTATATCTGAAATCACATTTAAAAAGTTTCTGGAAGCGGCAGACATATACCTGTCCTTTACACATATTGCAGCTATACTCGTTTCTAAGCTTGACTCATGAATTACTCTATAAGTTAAACCGGATGCCTTTACTATATCCAGAGCAGTCATTGGAACCAAGGCAATCCCAATACCGGATTCCGCCCATAGCAGTGTAGTTCTTGCATCATCACTCTTGCATATTATCTCGGGCATAAAATCCATATTATGGCATGCCTCAAATATGATTTTTTCAAACCTTCTATATATGATAAGCGGTTTACCCATAAGCTCCTTTAGAGTTATTGATTTTCTATCCGGGAAATAGTCCAGATCATCTCTAAAAACTGATATCATAGGCTCTCTGGAAAGAATTTTTATGCTTAGTCCTTCCTTGTTAAACGGTGTTCTGACTATCCCTATATCTATCACTCCACTGTTCAATATTTCAAGTATTCTATATGTATTTCCCTCCCATACCTCAAAGTTTACTTTTGGATATATACTATGAAATCTTTCTATTATATTTGGAAACAGTGTAGCTCCTGAAGATGAAACAGTTCCAATTGACAATGTTCCTTTGATGCCTTCGTTGAAATCTTTCAATTCTTTTATGGTGGAATCCACCAATTCCAATATCTGTTCAGCCCTGTTCTTTAATATTTCCCCTGCATCCGTCAGATGAATTTTTTTATTTCCCCTATCCATGAGTTTAGTTCCCAGCTCCTCTTCCAAAAGCTTCAAGTGATAACTGAGAGGCGGCTGTGCTATATTCAGTTTTTTAGCCGCTCCTGTTATCTTCCCTTCTTCTGCAATTGTAAGAAAATACCTAAGCTGCTTAATATCCATGAAGAATATCACCTCGATAATTAAATAATAAAAGTAATTATACAATTTTTATATACACATAATAGATAATAAATATTTTTAATATAAGCTTATCATTGATATAATAATACTTGAAAATCAAATTTTGTTCAATACAGGGAGATGATATTTTGTCACTGATAGTACTGGAAATCTTGTTGATATCTGTTGTGGCAGGCATAGCCGGATCTATTCTTGGCCTGGGCGGGGGAACAGTAATTACTCCAGCATTGACACTTATATTTGGAATTGATATAAGATATGCCATAGGAGCAAGCATAATTTCAGTAATAGCAACCTCAAGCGGTGCTGCTATAGCTTATGTGCGGGATGAAATGACCAACATAAGAGTTGCCATGTTTCTTGAAATAGCAACAACAGTCGGAGCTATAACCGGTGCCTTTCTAGGTGGAATCATAAATGCCAACTACCTCTATGTGTTATTCGGACTACTTCTTCTATATTCCGCTTTTGCAATGTTCAAAAATGGCAAGACTGAATTGCCTGATAACGTTATAGAGCATCCACTTGCACAAAAACTTAAATTAAACGGCCAATATTATGACGATGTTTTAAAACAACCCGTTGATTATAAAGTTGCAAACGTGCCGAGTGGATTCGGTGTAATGTATGGTGCAGGAATTATATCAGGGCTTCTTGGTATAGGAAGTGGGAGCTTCAAGGTTATGGCCATGGATCTGTTTATGAAACTTCCAATGAAGATATCAAGTGCCACAAGTAATTTTATGATGGGAGTCACCGGTGCCGCCAGTGCCGGAGTGTTTTTCCTGAGGGGTGATATAGATCCCAAAATTGCAGGTCCGGTAGCACTTGGTGTACTTGCAGGTGCTACCATTGGGGCACGTATTATGAAGCGAATGAAAAACAAGACTATAAGAAAGATATTCATACCCTTTCTCGTATATATAGCACTTCAAATGATGTATAAAGGAGTGATTGCATTATAATGAATGATAAAAAATTGAAAGAAAATACAAGAGAGATGGAAAAGATAATAAGCACGTTTTTATTTGTAGGAGTCCTGACAAGCTCTGCCGTTATAATAATAGGACTTATAATGTTTCTAATCTCTGGAAGCAGCGGGTATCCCGGCAACTTTTATCCGACTTATCCCTTTGAGATACTCCATGGATGCATGGCCTTGAAACCTTACTCCATAATACTCTTAGGACTTATGCTGTTGATAGCCATACCAATATTCAGAGTTGGTATTTCCATATTAGTATTTTTTAAGGAAAAGGATTTTCTGTATGTAAAGATCACAGCTGTTGTATTCATAATATTGATAATAAGTTTGTTCATGGGCAAAAATTGAAGGTTGTGCCTTTAAGGCACAACCTTCATAAAGGGGAACTTCCACTAATCCGGATTTTGTGCATTCAAAATCTTCAAGGCATCATCGGCAGTAAGATCATAGTTCAGAAATTCTTTATAGAACTTCTGAGTTTCTTTCACCATGTCAAGATTTTTAAATTCATCAGGATGAAGAAGCTTTGCCAGCCACTGAAATTGTAGTGCCGACTCCATACCATATCTATCCCACAGAAAAACTCCCATTGGATTTACATACACCTTTTTGTTTTTAACCGCATTTACCTGACTCCACTGTGGATTGCTGTACAATTGATCAAGTGTTTTTATAGGGCTGTTTTTATCATTCAATACACTTTTTCCCATAATTATTATATCAGGATTCCATTTGAGCACCTGCTCCATGGAAGCAGGTTTCTTGTTTCCTTCTATCTCGGCGGCATCTTTACCACCGGCAGCCTGTATCCAGTCATCTACTATTGTTTTTTGTCCATCAATTGTAAGGGGCTTAAAAGATTCAATATGCAGTATTTTGGGTTTTTGAGAGTCGGGTATTTTGGAAGTTACCTCTTTTACTGCTTTAAGTCTTTCGTCCAGATAGGAATTGTACTTATCTGCTTTATCCTTGGCATCTCCACCTAAAACCTGTGCAGTTGTATTGACAACCTTTTTCAAATCGTCATAATTCTGAAATATCAGCTGTACAGTAGGAATTCCGAGTTCCTTTGTCTTTGCAAGTAATTTTGATTCAGTAGGCATGAACAATACATCCGGTTTTAATTGTGCAAGAGTTTCTGTATTGACCGTTGTATTTGTGAATATAGTCTTAGCTTTGTCCATGTCTGGAAATACTTTATACAGCCAGGGGTATGCTTTTTTCGAATCAATAGTTGCAACTATTTTATCAGATCCGCCAAGCATAGCCACTATTTCATTGTGTGCCGGCCATGCATCTGCTATTTTGTTGATCTTCTCGGGAACAGTTACCTTTGCACCAGTTGAATCTGTAATCACATTTCCCTTGCTCTCCTGAGCAGTATTTCCAGAATTCGTACTGGTCTTACCACATCCGGCAAACAAAAACACTGCAGAGAAGATAATAATAAGCAAATTCCTTACATTGTTGAATTTTTTTCTCATAAGTTTCACATCCTTAATTTAAAATAATTATTGACTAAATTAGTGGAACACAGGATTTAATCTTATTTCCACCTTCAATGGCTGTATCTATAATTTTCACATTTATTCCATAGGCATTCTTCAGGTTTTCTTCAGTAACAATATCATCTGGAGCTCCAACCATAAATTTATTATTTTTGTCCAGAAGGGCTACCTTGGTAGAACATAGAAAAGCATGATCAGGAAAATGTGATGTCATTACAATAGCCAGTCCTTCTTTAGAAAGTTTTAAAATCTGCCTCAGAACTCTTATCTGATTTCCAAAATCCAGATTGGAAGTAGGTTCATCCATAATAAGTATATCCGGCTCCTGAGTAAGAGCTCTTGCAATAAGCACCATCTGCCTCTCTCCACCACTTATTTCCGTATAGATTTTGCCTTTTAGGTAACTTATCCCAATTGTCTTCATATTGTTTTGTGCAATTTTCATATCCATGCGGCCTGGAGAACTCATTGTACCAAGATGGGATGTTCTTCCCATAACAACTACATCTTCCACTGTAAATGGAAACGGGGTATTATGTGTTTGCGGTACATATCCCATAGTCCTTGCCATTCTCTTTCTATCCCATTTGCTTATATCCTCATCGTCTATATATATTTCACCTGATTTCAATTTCAGAAATCCCAGTATAGTTTTGAACAAAGTCGTTTTTCCTGCCCCATTTGGACCAAGAATACATAGTATTTCCCCTGACTTTACAGTTAAAGATATATTTCTCAATATAATTTTTCTGCCATAGCCACAGCATATATTTTTTATATCCATGATCAAATCCATCCCCTCCTCCCTTTCAAAAGCAAATATATAAAGAATGGAGCACCAATCAATGAAGTCAATATTCCAAGGGGAATTTCAACTGTAAATATACCCCTGGCTATATCATCTACCAAAAGCAAATATATACTTCCGATGAGCATTGATGCAGGAAGTGCAGTTTTATAGTTGGGACCTACAATCATTCTTGCAAGATGCGGTATGATAAGACCCACCCAGCCAATTATGCCTCCTATTGATACTGATGCTGCTGTAATCAAAGTTGAACAAACTATCACAACAGCCTTCATCCTGTAGGTATTAACACCAAGTGACCTTGCCTCCTCGTCTCCAAAAGACAGTACATTTAAATTCCACCTTAAGACAAAAAGTGGAATTGTCCCAATAAGTACGGGAAAAATCATAATTATAATATCTCTGGTCGTCACAGTTGAAAGCCCTCCCATAAGCCAGAAAGTTATTTCAGGAAGCTTGTCCTCTGGATCACCTACATATTTGATTACAGATATAAAAGACTGCATTAGACTTGATATAACCATTCCTGTAAGTATGAGACTGAGTACAGACCCCTCCCTTCCGTGATTTATTGCTGAATTGATTCCAAACGTCAAAAGCACCGCTGCAAGTCCGAATATAAATGACATGATTTGAACTTCCAGGGAACCTAGAGAAAGTAAAAGCCCCATAGCTGCTCCCAGGCCGGCCCCTCCAGATGCTCCAAGTATATCAGGTGCCACCATTGGATTTCTAAATAATCCCTGATAGGCAGAACCGGCTCCTGAAAGAGAGCAACCTATAATCAACGCCGCAAAAATTCGCGGCATCCTAACTTTGAATATTACATTTTCCACATTCGTGCCATAATAAGAAGCTGTTCCTGCTATCTTAGAATGAAATACATTTATAATTTCAGAAAGTGGCAAATGGTAACTTCCCACAGTAAAAGAAAATAAAAATACACATAAAAGTATAACTGAAAATATCCAATTGGCATAAAATCTTTTATTTTTATCCAATCCACCAATAGTCTCTGATGGAATATCAAGATTTGCTCTCACTTGTATCATCACCACCTTTTTGCTGCATTATATATTATTACGACGTATTATAAATGTACATACTGAAAATTATCTTTCATATTTTGTTATGTTTTATCATATTTATTGTGGTATTATTAATATAGTAATACCTATAGCATAAAATTGCAATATCAATAATTAATTAATATCATATTTGCCATAATTCTAAAGATTAATCAATCTTTAACACATTTATTACGTTTACTTTGATAAATATAAATAATTTATCAAAATATTCAAAAGAAAAAGGTAAATTCATTTTAGAATTTACCAAATAAAATTAAATAATATTATTCACATGTCATCCCAGTGAATTTTTTCCTGGTTTTCATCTACCACAGCAGATTTGTCGAATATTTTTATGAATATCACTGCAAGAGCAAATGCAACTATCCCTCCAATAATCTGTCCCGTTTTAATTGATGATCCTGCAGATCTTCCAATATATCCTCCGGCAAAGACTCCTATAAAGACTGTGACTATTGGAAAAATAAAGAGCATAAAAGCAGCTGCTACCATATTCGTAGTTTTTACATCTTTATCATTTTCATTCACTTTACACATCACCATCCATTTTTATTATAACGTGTCGAATACATATTATAAAGGATTTTTTATATAAAAATTGAAATATGCATACACAACAAATAAAATATAATTATATGAATCCATCAGGAGGCTTTACGATGATTAAAATAGGTAAAAAGATGATACTAATAAAAAAGGGCAATATAACGAAGGAAACCAGTGATGCCATAGTCAATCCTGCAAATAGCTCAATGCAGCACGGTGGCGGTGCTGCCCTTGCCATATCAAGGGCAGGTGGACCACAAATACAAGCTGACAGCAACATACTCATAGGGGAAATAGGCCCCTTACCTGTAGGGAAGGCTGTAATAGCATACGGCCACAATTTACCTTCCAAATTTGTCATTCATACTGTAGGTCCAATAATGGGAGAAGGCAGCGAGGAAAGAAAATTAAAAAAGGCTGTCATGAGTGTATTGAATCTTGCAGAATCCTATAATCTGAAGTCCATATCAATACCGGCCATAAGTTCAGGTATTTTTGGATTTCCAAAAGGTAGATGTGCTGAAATACTTCTTGAAACCTCCGCGAAATTTTTCAAAATAGATGATATTGATTTGGAAACTATTGTAATGTGCAATTACGATGATGAAACCTATAACATATTCTTGGATAAGGAAAAGAAGTACAATTAAAATTGGACTAAAAAACCGTATCAGAGACATCTCCAATACGGTTTTCTCTTTTCTATTGATTAAAAATATTTCCTGCTACAATTACATTTTCTTTAAGCATCTGAACATACAAGTATTCATTTTCCACATAGAATCCATATAACTCTGTTTTTTCACTAACTTCACCGCATTCACCTATGAACTTATCAAAGGAATATCTCCCAAATTTCACAGGTAACTTTACAGAGCTGCTCTCATTGTTTATACCTATAATGTCCCCTTCAAAAATTTCCTTTCCACTTCTATCCTTCAATCCGGTAAATTCAGTTACCACAAATCTTTCCTTTTCTTCCAGCAAGTACTCAGGATAAGGATTTCTACTTATATAAAAGTCTCCATTTTTTTTATCCCAAATTCTAAATTTAAATTGTCTCATATCATTTCTCCGACCTCATTATAAAATTATCAACAGCATATGCAATTCCTGAATCGTTATTTGACGTGGTTATATATTTTGCAATTTTCTTTACATCATCCACTGAATTTCCCATTGCTATCGGCATGCCGACACTTTTAAGCATATCAATATCATTATAGTTGTCCCCAAAAGCAATAAAGTTCCTCAAATCTACATTTAATTTTTCAGATAAAATTTTAAGTGCACCACCCTTGGAAACATTAGCTGCCATAATATCAAGAACACATCTCAATGGACATACCACAGTAAGTGAATCAATCTTTGAAAAACATTTCTCCAGCAAATTGACATCATCTTCATTATCACAAGCCAACAAAAATTTCAAAATATCCATGGTATCTATTTTCCCTGTAATTCCGTTGTCCGTAAATTTAATGGGAAATCTTAATTCCTGTGGAAGATTCTCACAAAATTTATAGTACTCTTTTCCTCTGGGATTTTCTTTGGTGGAATATATCATATTACTTGTATAAAAAGGTAAACATCCAAAATAATGTTTACCCCCATAATTCCATATAAAATTATTTTCCCAAATTAGCCAATTCAATTGTCTTTTTGATACTCCCTGCACTCTTTCTGAGCTTTTCTATTTCTTCATCCAGAAGAGGCACTTCAATTCTTCTCTCGACACCTTCTGAAGTTATTATTGAAGGAAGACTCAGAGCAACCTCTGTCAATCCATATTCTCCTTCAAGAGTAGTGGATACAGGCTGAACCGTATGCTCGTTCAAAACAACAGCTCTTGCCAACCTGCAGGCAGCCATAGCTATTCCATCATTTGTCCATCTTTTTAGGTTAAGTACATCAAAGGCAACCTGTACCACTTCCTTTGCAACTTTATCCCTGTCAAGAGGTTCTTTCGGAAGAAAGTATTTATCAAGCTTGTCATACGAAATTCCTGCAATATTCAAACGGCTCCATGCAGGAAATGCAGAATTCCCATGTTCACCAAGCATATATCCCTGAACACTTTTTGGATCCACGTTGTACTTGTTTGCAATAATTCTTCTAAATCGTGCAGAGTCAAGGCTTGTTCCTGTTCCAAATACCTTATTTTTAGGATATCCAAAGAAATTCTGTGCATAGTAAACCATGACATCAAGTGGATTGGTTATTATTATGATAACTGCATCTTTAGTATATTTAGCTATGGAACTCATTACATCTTTTATTACAGGGACATTCTTTTCCACAAGGATAAGTCTGTCGGCTTTGTCTTCAGGCATTATACTCGGACCTGCAGCTATTATAATTACGTCAGCATCCCTGCATTCCTCATAGCCCCCCGAATAGACCTTCGTGTTGACATTGTATTCAAAAGGTGTGCTGTGGCTTGCATCCAATGCTTCACCTTCAGCCTTGTTCTTATTTTTGTCTATAGTAACGATTTCAGAAAAAAGGTTGAGGGCCAATCCTGCATTTATCACTGTAGAGCCAACATGTCCAGTCCCTACTACTACAAGTTTGTTTTTCATTATATGTACCTCCTATTATTATGTATTTTAAACAGTAGATTGCTTTAAGCAATCTACTGTTTTTTGAATATTTATTAATAATTATATCACTTAATTACAAAAGATTCATATTTTTTTCATTCTTGAAATTTCAAACTTGTCTAGCAACTCCCAACATTATCCTTTACATCTTTTTTTTCTTCCCTTGTAAAAATACTTACATCCAGATTTTTCTTATTTCCAAGTAATATCAATAAGCTCAGTACTATACCAACAGCAAGTCCCCAAGCAGCACCTCTTGCAACTATTACAGCCGCCATTATACCTGCAATTCCAAGATCATTCATGGTACGTGACTTTAGTATACCTATCCTTACAGAAACGTATCCCTGTATCAACATGGTAAGAGCCAGTGCTATATTTAAAACAGGAGTAACCAAAGTAACTATAGGCATGAGAAAATATCCTGTCAAAGTTCCGAATCTGAATGATCCTGCACCGCCGTTCACTGAATCCATTGCCTTTCTCCCATGTTTATATCTATCGCATACAACAACCTGCATAGCAGCCCATAACGGTCCGCACATGGTTATATCCGGTCCTATAATAGACATAAGGCAATTACGAAGTCCAAATATCAAATGTGTTCTATTAGGATTATAGTCTATCAATTCATCTGGACGGGATTTTGCTGCATCTTCGAGAAGTGCCTGTGCCTGTATCATTTCACCAAACAATATTACATAAGCTGAAAATACCATAGGTATAGCTTGAACAAACATCTTGGCCGGTGGAAAACCTATGGACCAGAACGTCCAATTACTCCATAATTCTCCGAATGAAGGATTTGAAAATCCCCATTTAATAGTCGGCCATACAGTCTCTCCAACAAGTGGGCCCACCAAAACTGCCAATAAAACACATGGTAAAACTCCTAAATTTGAAATAACCTGAAAAACTTTATTCTTGTTCCTCAAACTTTTAAAATGGTTTGAGAACAGAAGATAAAATGCAAGACCTATACAAATTATAATTGCCCAGGGATACTTTTCGAAATGTCCCCCCTTGCCAAATACTGTATTTACAGCAGCAAGACCTGCTCCCATGATTATACCCGCCTGCATGCAATTAGGTATCAGTGTAATAACTTTTTTACCTAATCCTGTAATTCCAAGAACTGCTGCAAAAACACCAAGACTTAATTCAAATGCAATAAGTGCCTGTACTCTTTGAGGCCCCAAGGGGAATTCGCTGACATACAACATTAAAAGCGGTATGGCAGGAGTAACCCATCCAGGTACAACTGGGTCACCAAGCAAAACATGAGTACAATAGAGTACTCCATTGAGGGTAACAATAGCCAATGCAACTTCAAATGGCATTCCCAAGTACTGCTGGAGCATGGGAATTGCTCCAAGACAGACGGCACACATTAGAAGTCCCTGAATATAATCTGGAAGTTCAAATCTGTAATGAACTCCTGGAATACGTATTTTGAAAGGGCCTGCCGGTATATATGGTTGTTCTTTTCCATATTCTCTTTTATAAGCCATATAAATTTTCTCCTTTTTTGAATTTTAATTAAATTTTACAATTAAATCTTTTTTCAAATTCTTCTTCTAACGATTCTCTAAAATCGGGATATGCAATATTTATCAATGCTCTGGCTCTATCCTTCAAGGTCTTCCCTCTGAGATGTGCGATACCATATTCTGTAATTATATAATCCACTTCATTTCTGGAAGTTGTAACAGCTGCACCTGTATCGAGCAGTGGAACTATCCTTGAAACCTTTCCATGTGATGCAGTGGAAGGTATTGCTATAATGGATTTTCCATCTTCGGCCATATCAGTTCCCCTTACAAAATCGACCTGACCTCCAACACCACTTATCTGCTTTAATCCTATACTTTCGGAACATACCTGTCCCATTAAATCAACCTGAACACAGGAATTTATTGAAACCATCTTGCTGTTTTTCATAATTACAAGCGGATTGTTAACATAATCTACAGGATAAGTTTCAACCATGGGATTATTGTCTACAAAATCATACAGCTTCCTTGTACCCATGAGGAATGTTACAATTATCTTTCCAGGATGAAGAGTCTTCCTGCTGTTGTTGATAACACCTGCTTCCACCAGTTCAACTACACCATCCGATATCATCTCGGAATGTATGCCGAGATCTTTTTTGTCCTTTAAAAACATCAGTACTGCATCTGGAATGGCGCCTATACCAAGCTGAAGTGTAGAACCATCTTCAATAAGCGATGCACAGTATCTCCCTATGGATTTCTCAACTTCTCCAAGCTTGGCCGGTTTTAATTCTATAAGTGGATGTGAAACTTCCACCATATAATCAATATTTGATACATGTATGAAAGAATCGCCAAGTGTCCTTGGCATATTTTTGTTGACTTCCGCAATTACCAGCTTTGCACTCTCTGCAGCAGGTTTTGTGTAATCGTTTGAAACTCCAAAACTGCAGTAGCCGTGTTCATCCGGCTCACTTACCTGGATAAGTGCTACATCGACAGGCAGATACCCCTTCTTGAACAACCTTGGAACTTCATAGAAGAAGCATGGTGTATAATCCCCTCTTCCTGAACTTACCGCATCTCTCGTACTTGCACCTACAAAAAGTGAATTGTGTCTAAAATATTTTTCCATTCCGGGCTTGGCATATTCTCCTTTACCCATGGCAACCATGTGTACTATTTCTAAATTTTCGTAGTTTTCTTTATTTTTAACCAATGCATCTATTAATTCTGAAGGTTCTCCAACTGCGTGTGAAAAAACCACCCTGCTGTTTGATTTTATTTTTGAGACAGCCTCTTCTGCATCAACCAATCTACTTTTATATATATCTTCCCAACTCATAAAAAATTATTTCCCCCTTACATATTTAAATACTTTTTTAATAAATTACGGACTTCATCAAAATCATCTTTAGAATTTACAAGTATTTTCTGAAATTTGAATTTAAGTTCACTCTGATCCGCACAGCAGCTGCTGCACCCGCATAAAACTATAACCACATCATAAACTTCACCCGGTCTGGCTATTTGAAAATTAAAATTGAATTTCTCCTTTAAGCTATATAGAAATTCTTTCCTGTCATATTTTGAATTACATCCGCCGCAGTATTTAATTCCTATATTCAAAATCAATCACCCTATGCATGTTTGCTTAATATTTTTCTCGCCATATTCAAGGTATCTTCACTTATATAATCTATGAGTTCAACCCCTTTTATCCCGGAAATTTCTTTCTTTATGGCAGATTCAATTATGTCATGTACAGTATATTTAGCAGAGATACAATTGCCGCACTGTCCCAAAAGTCTTATCTTGACCACGCCATCCTTTATATCGAGAATCTGTACATCACCATTATGGCTGTTCAAATATGGCCTTACCTTTTCATCAATAACCTTGAGCACTTTCTCATTCATAAACGAAACACCTCATTTTCAAGAAGAGGTGAAAACACCTCTCCTCCTAATCTTCTATTCTGGCTATAGCCTTTGCAAGCTTTTTCTTCTGTGCTAAATTGCCCTGTCTTGATATCATTATTCTCTGTGCCTGTGGCGAACCTGCACCATGCATTGATTCAGTTCTATATCCCACTGCAGCAGTACCAAGGCTCAAATTCTCTATAAGTCTGAGTATTTTCATTCTGTTTTCCAACGGAACAGATGCAACACCTACAAGATATTTCTTTACATATTTTCCTACCTCTGCACTCTTATAATCCTTTTCAGAAGGCATCGTAACCATCAATCCACCTGCTATATCTTCTGCAAGTCTTACAATCTCATAAGGGAATCTTGTAACATTCTGCTTACATACATTGGCAAGCAAGAGATCTATCTGATAATTTCCTGCTTTTGTAGGATATCCCTCAGCTGAGCATGCAATTCCACATGCATAAAGTGTTTCATTCAAGTGCATCATTTCTATCAGTTTATCCTTTATATGTGATGCCTTTGCTGCCCCATTATACTCGGCAGCTAATGCAGCAGCTCCTATAAGTACATCTCCGACTCCTACTTTACATCCACCATAACTCTGTCTATGATATCCTGCAAATCTTTCTACCAGCATTCCTGCATATTCAGTTTCACCATTCAAGAATATCCTGTCATTTGGAACGAAAACATCATCGAATACCGTCAGAGCTTCTACTCCACCAAAATTCTTGTTACCTACATCTATATCCGCATCTTTTTCAAGTTTTCTCGTATCACAGGACTGCCTTCCAACTATCATGGTTATTCCCTTTGTATCTGTAGGTATTGCAAAGGATATTGCATAATCCTTGTCTTCAGGTCTCATTGCAATAGTAGGCATTACAAGTACTTCATGAGAATTGCATATACCTGTCTGGTGAGCTTTTGCTCCTCTTACAACTACTCCATCCGGTCTTCTTTCTACAACTCTTAAATATAAATCAGGATCAACCTGTTTGCTTGGTGACAATCCTCTGTCTCCCTTTGGATCTGTCATTGCACCGTCAACTGTCAAATCATTTTCCTGAACATATGCCAAAAATTTTTTAAAGTTTTCAAAATAATTTGTATTATACTGTTTGTCTACTTCAAAAGTAGTACTATATACGGCATTGAAGGAATCCATACCTACACATCTCTGAAAACACGCAGCAGTCTTTTGTCCACACAATCTCTGCATTTTAACTTTCTTTACTAGATCTTCAGCACTTTGGTGCAAATTAGTAAATCTATTTATTTTCTTGCCTGTTATATTTGATTTTACAGTCATAAGATCTTCATATTGAGGATCCTGGGCTAAATCATAAGTCATTTTAACAGAATTAAGAGATGGACGAAGCACCGGATTATCAACAGGGTTGTCTATCTTTTCTCCTAAATAATAAACATTCAATTTCAACTTACGCAAACTCTCTACATACTCTTCTCCAGTCATTAAAGACATTAAAATCATTCCTTTCACATAGTATAATTTTTATTACACCAATTTATATAAGCAACTTCAATGCCAATACTCCAACTATAAATAAAAAGCCGGTACAATCCCATTATTATACCGGCTTTACCCTATATACGGCAACAGTTTATTATATTTTAAATCGTTGCCTTGATGCAATAATGCAATATAAAACGTTTACCATTGCATTATATTCTCTACTTTCAGTCCATACTGCCTTGCAATTGTCATATATGCATAATTGCAACAAATTTTACTTTTGCAACATAAATCCATCATATATTATCTTATTGGATTCATATGACTCCTGAAGCATGTCAATGGATATTGATGCCATTGTACCATCATGCGCGGTAATCTCCGGAAATGTTCCTTGTTGAATACAATTTGCAAAATTTTGCATTTCCAATAAAAATGCCTGCTCCCATCTTTCAAAAAAAGTAGTTAGTGATTCATCAATGACGCTGAAATTTTTATATATCTGCATTCTGGTCCTATTAGGATTTGTACCGATACGAATTGTACCTTCTGTACCTACTATTTCAGATTCCACATCACATTGAGGAGCTGTACGTCCACAATAAATGAAGGCACACCTGCCATTTTTAAAATTCACCATGGACCATCCGTTGTCGACATCCCTGTATTTTTCAAATTCCTTGTAGACATAGCCGCCTCCCCTTACATATACTGATTCAAAATCCCCACCTAGATACCACCTGGACAAGTCCACATCATGAACCGACATTTCCTTGAAAAAGGATGCTGCATTCCCCTCTCTCTGCCTCTGAAGATGAAAAGGAACAACGGTTATAGGGTCCAAACTGTATCCCCTGAAAAATATTGGTTCACCAATTACACCTTCCCTGATTTTCTGCATTGCTGCCGCATAGGAAGGATCAAACCTTCTCATAAATCCAACAGTAAATATCTTTCCGCCGTTTTTCTTAACAGCTTTCTCAATTTCCAAGCATTCTCCTGTTGTTTTCCCAACTGGCTTTTCACAAAATACATGTATCTGCTTCTCACATGCTCTAATTGCCTGATACTTATGAGCAGCAACAGAAGTTGCAATAACAAGTGCATCTATTTCATCATTTTTCATCATTTCATCGAAATCTGTATAGGCATATTTTATATTGAGTTCTTTTTTCACTTTTTCAGCACGGTCTTTGCCATCACAAATTGCAACTACCTCTGCATTTGCAATTTTATTTTGAATATTGGCAGCATGCATCTCTCCTAAAGCACCTACTCCTACAACGGCAATTTTTACCTTATCCACATGAAACCCCCCTTTAAAGATCTTTAACAGTTACTCGCACTCTGAAACCTTGACCCATCTATGCTCACGGTCTGATTTCAGCATGGCATCTATTAAAACGTTTATTTTATATGCATCTTCAACATCAGGTCTTATTTTTTTATTTTCTGAAACTGCTTTTAGCATTTTATGAGCTTGAATTGTCATTAAATCGATATAACTGATACCTAGTCCAGCCTGTGTACAAAATATTCCATACTCTCCATGCAGCGGCATTGCACGAATCAACTTAAATCCCTGATTTTCAGGTGGAGCACTGTGATCATACACTTCCAGCTCATTCATTCTTTCCTGATCAAAACGAATAGCGCCTTTCGTCAGCTGCACCTCAAAACGTTCACCCACTTTATTTCCAGGTGCCACACGGCTGGAAACAAGTGTGCCAAGGCAACCATTTTTAAAAGTATAAATTGCATTTACTTCGTCATCATTTTCTACTGGCAACATTTCATTTGAATCTTTCGACTTTTTCCTCTGTTTATAAACAATTTGCGTTTTTGCACATACTTCATCGATTTCTCCTACTAAAAAATTAGAAATACTCAACATGTGCGCCCCAATATCACCAAGAGCACCAGAAACAGCATCGTACTGTCTCCATGTGTGAGGAATATCTTTCCCTGCACAGTAATCCATGTCATATTCTCCTCTGAAAGATATCACCTTCCCTAATTTTCCAGACTCCATAAGCTCTCTGGCATAAACAACCATTGGATTATTAATGTAAATGAATCCACACATAGTAATGTTATTATATCTGTTAACAGCATCCAGTGCTTTTTTTGCTTCTCCGGCATTCATACCCATTGGTTTCTCACAAAATATCGCCTTGCCAGTTTTAGCTGCTTCAATCAATAAAGGTACATGATATTTATTAGGTGTTGTAATTACAATCAAATCAATAGATGGATCATTGAATATATCTTTAACTTCCGTGCTCCATCTGTTAAATCCATATTGTCTGCAAACTCTTTCTGCCTGTTCTTCACAAGTATCTACAATTAACTCCAATATCGGAACAACATCCAGGCCATAATGCTGTCTAACATTGTTATACGCCCGCGCATGTGTTGTTCCCATCCATCCACCGCCGATAATACCAATTTTAATTTGCTTCATCTTTTCATTGCTCCTCTCATATTCAAGTTAAATCAAAAGGATAAAGAACTACTTCCATTGCTTTTCCTTTTCTCATAGCTTCCATTCCAGCGCCAAATTGTGTAAGGGATAATTTATGGGTAATTAGATTTTGAATGTCAATCAAACCACTTTCAAGCAATTTTGCAGTGGACAACAAAGTAAAGTTTCCAACAAAATTACCATATATTTGAATGGATTTTGCAGCTATATCATATTCACTTACAGTTTGTCTCATACTGTTATTCAAACCAAAGATCATTACCTTACCGGCTGGCCTTACACAATTTATTGCATCATTAACCAGCGTGCCTACAGCATCAACAACAACATCGGCTCCAATATTACAAGTCTCCCTCAACACCTCTTTATACAAATTTTCCTTTGATGGATTAATAACCCTGTCTGCTCCTATTTGTGAGGCAAATTTTGAACGATATTCTGAAACCTCAGAAACAATTACCTTTGCTGCACCATTAATTTTTAACAGTTTTGCAAAGTAAAGCCCAATTGGTCCTCCACCCAATACCAATACATTTTCACCAGGAAGCATTCTTATTTTATCAATTGCTCCCATAACACAATTCAGTGGTTCTGCAAATATTGCAGTTTCCAGGGGAATATCGTCAGATATTCCAACACACATTTTTTCAGGAACCACTGCATATTGTGAAAATATTCCGTCAACATGTACTCCCATGGAGTGCATATTCATACATAAATTCCTATTGCCTGAAAGACACATAGGACATACATCACATGGGATGTTGTTATCGCAGATAAGCCTATCTCCAACCTTGAATGCTGTAACATCTGAACCTGTCTCCAAAACTTCACCTACAAACTCATGTCCTAATATAATTCCCTTCTCTGCAGGAATTTTAGGCGGATTATCCAAAATATGGACATCTGTTCCACAAATACTTGCAATCAAAACTTTTACCAATAAATCTTTAGGCTTTATTATCCTAGGTATTGGTTTTTTCACAATTTGATATTCACCTATATCTTTAAAAATTACGGCTGTCATATCATCAGCATTTTTCATAACTAACTTTGCCGCTCCTTTCTATTGTAATACCCATATACATAATTTTTATTTCATACCGATATCAGCAAGAAATTTACGTGTCCTCTTTGCAATTGGAAAAGGTTTATCAAAAGAACACGGATACATATCCTGTTCCACAACAGCCCATCCATCATAGTCAACCTCCTGAAGTGCTTTATACATATCGGCAAAATCTACAGCACCTGCACCAGGTTCACACATCAATCCAAGTCCTACTGCTTCGACAAAGGAAAGTCCTTCGCTCTTGATTCTGTCACGAAGTTTCTGATTGCAATCCTTTAAATGCAGATATGGAATACGTTTGTAATGTTTACGGAAAAAAGAAACAGGATCGCCTCCACCATAAACATGATGTCCAGTATCAAAACACAGCATGACATCAGTATCGTTCAACAAATGCTCAATCTCATCTTCACTTTCACAATAGGTCTGGGCATGAGGATGATAAACCACCATTAATCCATACTTGTCACGTGCATAGTCACTAACCTCCTGAATATTGGCACAGAACTGCTTCCATTCCTCATTACCAATAGTTGCAGGATGAATCAGTTTTCCAGTATTCAAATCCGTATATACGTCAGTAAACAATACCATGTATTTTGCTGTAGAGAATTTTATTTGAATCGGTCCAAGCAAATCAATCGTATCTTTTACAATACTAACCCCTTGATTAGAGCACATATCACCGCTTAGTGTCGCACCAATCAAATCAAGTCCTCTTTTGTCAAGAGCTTTTTTCAATTCATCGTAGCTAGTCGGCAGATAACCAGTAGGGCCAAGTTCAGTACCTTCATATCCAGCAGCAGCCATTTCATCCAAACATCGTGTCCATGGGATCTGCTTCTCATTTTTTGGAAACCAAACTCCCCATGAATCCGGACAACTCCCAACTCTAATTTTCATAACTATCTCCCTCCGAATCAGATACTTTAACCCATTTGCCTGTCCTGGCTGACTCAGACATAGCAGCCATAACACGATCTACATAATAACCATAAGGAATGTCAATGTCGATATTTTTATCATTTACAATTGCCTCCAGCATATCATGGGCCTGAATGCCCATAACGTCTGCATAGGAAATTCCCAATTCATCAGTTTCACAGAATGATTTATAATCACCATGATCAACATTGCCTTTTAGAATTTTAAATCCACTGTCACCTGCTTCTGATTTATTTCCATCATACAATTTAATTTCATTAATACGAGTCAGATCAAATTTTATAGTACCTTTTGTACCCTGTATCTCATAAGCCAGTGCACAAGGCTTACCTGCCGAAATACGGCTCGAAGACATCTGCCCAATATGTCCATCGCTATACTTGATCAAAGCATAAACCTGATCATCGGTATCTACAACAACCCTTTTACTTGAATTTATCGATTCCGGACGAGTTGGATAAACTGTTTCCCACATTGCACAAACTGCTTCTACTTCTTTTCCAACCAGCATATCAGACAAACTTATAACATGTGCAGTTAAATCACCAAGTACACCGGTACCTGCTATAGAAGCATACTGTCTCCAGGTGGATGGAACCAGTGGATCCACACAATATGAGCAGTCAAATTCACCTCTATAAGTTATAATTTCCCCTAATTTCCCAGCACGAATTATATCTCTAGCATATACATTAGCTGGACATTTGCGGTAAATAAAATCTACCAGGCTCTTTACACCAGCTTTCTTGACTGCTTCAGCCATTGCCTTGCTGTCTTGAAGAGTATTGGCCATGGGCTTTTCACATATAATATGTTTGCCTGCCTTAGCAGCAGCAATAACTATAGGTGCATGTAAATTATTTGGAGTTGCAATAATCACCAGTTCAATCTCTGGATTTTCAATTACTTTCTTCCAGTCGGTGGTAAAATTTTTAAATCCAAAACGCGAACATGCTTTCTTAGCAGTTTTCTCATTGGAATCAGCCACCATCTCAAATACCGGGCAGATACTATCACCATATGCACGGCGAATATTGGTAAATCCAATCGCATGATAACTTCCCATCCAGCCTGCACCAATTAATCCAATTTTAATCTCTCTCATTTTATAATCTCCCCTTACTTGTTTATTTATAGAAT
>Ga0334882_1001419_pt1 | contig 28654 bp, 32 predicted proteins | sample GraSluR1_MG_5_FD_207226 | JGI IMG/M metagenome (GOLD analysis project Ga0334882, IMG submission 207226) | Sludge microbial communities from methane-producing bioreactor in Wageningen University, Netherlands - Granular Sludge_15_04-R1 | ecosystem: Engineered > Bioreactor > Anaerobic >...
TAAAGAAATTGAAGAGGTTAAAGATATGCTTTCAACTTCATTAAAAAAACGTGATAAAATGCAATTTCAGCAAGGCGTTCAGCAGGGACATGAAAAAGGTATTCAGGAAGGTATACAGAAAGGTATACAAAAAGGTATACAAAAAAAAGCTGCAGATACTGCAAAAGCTCTGCTTAAGGAAAATATGTCTGCCAACAAAATTTCAGAGATCACCGGTCTTTCTCTTGAGGAGATTAAAAAGCTGAAATAAAATGGCTTTAATCTGAATCCGGGGAATCAACAATCCCCCCGCCCTGCGGGCACCCCCCTTAAGGAAGGGGAGATTAATTAAAAACATAGACTGCAGGCCTTATTAAAAAAATCATACTGCTATTTAATTTTTTATATCCCTATGCCTCTGCAAAATCTTTTCAGCAGCAGCTTCTACAGAAAAAAGCTCTTCAAGCATTTTAGAGGCATTATTGCCCGTCTTAAGCCTTAAAGAGCTATCCTTTAACAACTTAACTGCATTCTGATAGAACAGCTCATCTTCTCCATTAATGCTTACAAAGCCAGCCTCATGGTTTTCTATTGTCTGCTGTAAATCGTTACCCTTATTAACACTGCCTAGAATAGGGATATTCTGCACCATGTATCCAAGAAGTTTTCCGGGGAAATTATGGGTATTATGATCTGCTGCAAGGGAAAATAACCCTATATCAGATTCGGCAAGTATTTTTTTGAAACTTTCCTGATCAACAGGCGGCAGATAAAGAGTATTTTTCAGATTTTTATCCTTAATAGTTCTTTTTACAAGATCAACCTCATCTCCCTCCCCGAGTATTACAAAAGCGGCATTTTTTTCATCCTTCATCTTCTCAGCCAGCCGCATTAAGTTCCCCATATCCTGAGCCCGGCCGATATTTCCCCCATAGAAAAAAATTACCTTATCTTCCAGAGAATACTTTTCCCTGAAAGTGTAGTCAGGCTCAATTCTGTTATTTTCGGCCCAGTTGTACAATAATAAAGCTTTTTCAAAAATCTTCGAGTTATAATTACAGTTAAACCACTCCAGGTTTTTGGGAGACTGAAGAGCAATTGTATCCGCATTCCTGTAATTTAATTTTTCAAATAATTTAAAATAAAAGGTTATGGGTGAATACCTGCTTATAGTTCCATTATCTATAACCCACCGGGGGAAAAGATCACGCAATATAAGGAAGGTTCTGCAATTATAAAGTTTTTTCAGCTTCCCGGCAAGAGGCCCGAAGAATATGGTGGGGGAGTAGTAAACTATATAGTCATATTTATCATTTTTAAGTATATGTTTTAGAGAGTGCCAGGCCTGATACGAGAGAAGCAGCTCATTGATTGCACGTTTTACCAGGTTGACATTTTTTATCTTCCCTGATTTAAAATAATATACATTGATACCATCAATATTCCTGTTTAAAAATCTTTCAGAAATACGATGATCAGGTGTGACTACCGACACTTCGTGCCCATTACTTTGTAATTCCAGTGCCAGTTCATGCATCATCTTTGCCGCGACTTTAATGCTATGGGGGAGATAATCATCAACGATTAGAAGAATTTTCATTTTTTCTGCCATACTACCCGGTTTACATAATCAGTATAACTGATTATTATTCTTAGAACCTTCTCAGAAACATTATCAACATTATAATCATCAACTATACGGATTGCATCCGGATTTTCAAGAACCGCAATGGCATGCATAACGCGCTCAGGGTTTAACCCGGTCATCATAACCGCCCCCTCCTCCATTGCTTCAGGACGCTCATGTGCTTCCCTGATATTTACCGCGGGAAAACCGAGTATTGATGATTCTTCAGATATGGTTCCGCTGTCGGAGAGTACCGCTTTTGCATTCATCTGCAGGGCAAGATAATCAATAAAGCCGAGAGGTTTCATAAGCCTTATTAAATCATTAAACTTAACCCCTGTCTCCTCTATACGGTTTCTTGTCCTTGGATGAGTTGAAACAATTACAGGCATATTATATTTTTCAGCAATCCGGTTCAATGTTTCAACCAGCTTAAAAAAAAGATCCGAATTTACATTCTCCTCCCTGTGACTTGATACAAGGAAAAAATTTTTTTCACTTAATCCATATTCAGCTAAAATATCACTCCCCTTAATTTGAGGAAGAATTAAATGAATTACCTCAAACATAGGGCTGCCGGTTTTAATTACACGATCTGCGGGAATACCCTCCCTGAGAAGATATTCCCTCGCAATGGAGCTATATGTAAGATTGATGTCGCTTATATGATCAACTATTTTACGGTTAGTTTCTTCAGGTACACGCTGATCAAAACACCTGTTTCCTGCTTCCATGTGAAATATTGGAATCTTTCTTTTCTTAGCAGGGATGGCGCATAAACAGCTGTTTGTGTCCCCAAGAACAAGAAAGCTGTCGGGCTGCTCCTTCTCCAGAACCGGATCAATTTTTATAAGAATATTGCCGATTGTCTCTGCCGCATTTTTACCTGCTGCCTCTAAAAAATAATCCGGTTTTCGAAGCCCCAGGTCTTTAAAAAAAATTTCATTTAATTCATAATCATAGTTCTGTCCTGTATGGACAAAAACATGTTCAATAGATGGTGATTCATCAAGCTTCTTTATTACACAGGACAGGCGAATTATTTCCGGTCTTGTCCCAACTACAGTTAGTACTTTAAGCTTTTTCATATAATTTAAACTTCCTGAAAAAAAGTATCAGGGTTATCCCTGTCAAAAATTTCATTCGCCCATATAACAAGAAACATCTCCCCTTCTCCGGTATTGGTGATATTATGGGTATATCCCGGGGGGATATCAACTACCCGAAGTTCCCGATCAGAAACATTATACTCAAAAACCTCAGACTCATGAATGTGCCGAAACCTTATTACAGCACTCCCCTTTATTACCAGAAATTTTTCATTCTTTGTATCATGGTAATGATTACCCCTTGTAATTCCGGGAGCAGATGTTGAGACAGAAAACTGTCCGCTACTTATGGTTTTTAGTATTTCGACAAAGCTTCCACGTTCATCAGAATGCTCTGTTAAGGGATATGAAAAATTATCCCTTTCAAGAAAACTCAAATATGTGGCATATAATGCACGATCAAAACCCTCACCAACCGGAGGTATTGTTAAATTATTTCGATTTTCCCTGAAACTGTAAAGAAGGTCAGATATTTCCCCCAGAGTTTTTCTGTACACTACCGGGATATCATAATAAAAAGTAGAAAGATCGATACTCTTATTATGTAAAATACTGATAAATTCCTTAACAACATCATCAATATAGACAAGAGTAAGCTCAGTTTCCCTGTTATCAATCCGTATATCATTACCGCATGAAAGATTATGGCACCATGTAGCTATAACTGTATTATAATCAGGCCTGCTCCATTTACCAAAAACATTAGGGAGACGGTAAATATAAACCGGTACTGATTGCTCAATACTGTATTCTTTAAGATAATTTTCTGCTTTAAGTTTACTCCTGCCGTAATCATTATCCCGCTCTATCTGGGTGGATGATGTCATTAAAACAGGAATTTTAATATTTTTTTCCCGGATTATATCGAGCAGCTGAGAAGTTAAATCACTGTTCCCCTCATAGAACTCTTCAGTATTTTCAGGCCTGTTTACCCCTGCAAGGTGAAATATAAAATCAATGTTATTTAATGCTTCATCAAGACAGCCCAAAGAATCATCTTTATCAAATTCGATAATACTTATATCATCAATACGCCTGAGCGCCTGGATAAGATTTTTTCCTATAAACCCCTTAGCCCCGGTAACAAGAACCCTCATTAAAGCGCTCCAAATTCCTTGAGATCATCCTGGATCTCCCGCAGATTTTTGAGCATTTCAATCAGTCTCTCTTCATCTAAGCGCTCTGTGTTGTGGGAGTGGTATTCATGGGCCTGGGTGACTACCTCTTCACCGTCTTCAAAATACTTGGAGTAATTAAGATCACGGCCATCTGCGGGTATGCGGTAATAACCCTCAAGATCAATTGCGTTTACCATCTCCTCTCTGGTGAGAAGGGTTTCATAAAGTTTTTCTCCATGCCTTGTACCTATCACCTTGATAGGATGTTCGGGCCGGTTTAACAGTTTCACTAAGGTTTTTGATAGCAGTTCGATTGTTGCAGCCGGTGATTTCTGCACAAAAATATCTCCGTTTTTCCCGTTTTCAAAGGCGAATAATACAAGCTCAACTGCCTGGTCAAGGCTCATCATAAAACGTGTCATAGCCGGGTCTGTAATGGTTATAGGTTTATTATTTCTTACCTGGTCAATAAAGAGAGGGATAACCGAACCACGGGAGGCCATTACATTTCCGTAACGTGTGCAGCATATGGTAATCTGGTCATCGTCAAGGTTGCGGGATTTAGCAACCGCTACTTTCTCCATCATTGCCTTTGATATTCCCATGGCATTGATGGGATAAACAGCTTTATCTGTGCTTAATACAATTACTTTTTTTACCCCTGTATTTATAGCAGCTGTAAGCACATTGTCTGTGCCTATTACATTGGTCTTTACTGCCTGCATGGGGTAAAACTCGCATGATGGAACCTGTTTTAAAGCTGCTGCCTGGAAAACATAGTCCACACCCCTGAGGGCTTCATATATGGAATTATAATCGCGCACATCACCTATATAAAATTTAAGCTTGTCATTGTTATAGAATTTCCGCATATCATCCTGCTTTTTTTCATCACGGGAGAATATGCGAATCTCTTTTATTTCTGTTTCTAGAAATCTGCGGCATACGGCGTTACCGAATGATCCGGTTCCGCCGGTTATTAGTAAGGTTTTGTTTTTAAACATTTGACTCTCCTTAAACTCAGGGAAACCACGGGGATGTGATTTATTTTTCAATAATCGAAAAATAATTCAATACTGAAAAAAGTCATCTATAATTTTATTTTTTGCCTCCCGGGAGGGATAATTTATTAAAACAGCTTTATAGGTACCTTTAAAAACAAAAAGACTTCCGGCAGCGCATCCGACGATACCAATATTGCTTATAAGTGTTCCAATATCATTTAATGAACCTGCCCCGCCAAGCATAGTCATGGGAATATTTATTACATCACCAATTATCTTTGCAAGCTCCATATCATATCCCTTCATTTGGCCGTCATTGTCGATTGAATTAATAACAACCTCACCAGCACCAAGGGATTGTGCTTTCTCAGCAAATTCAACCGGGCAAATGCCGGTTTTTTTTCTGCCATTGTGGGTAAATATTTCATATACGGGGCCCCTGCCGGTTTTTTTAACATCCAGAACTGCCACAACACTCTGACTTCCTATTTCTGATGCTATTTGAGGAATCAGGCCGGGATTTGATATAATGCCTGAGCTAACAGCCACTTTTTCAACTCCGAGGCCTATAATTTTTTTTGCCTGTTCAAGAGTTTTTATCCCGCCTCCGTAACAAAGAGGCATGCGGCATTCTGCCGCAAGATGTCCTATCATAGTGAAATCAGGCTCCCTTTTTTCAACTGATGCATCAATATCAATAACAATGAGCTCATCCGCTTCTTTTTCATTAAATATTTTAACCGCATTTATTGGGTCACCTACATATTTTGGTGAAGAGAACTTTACGGTTTTAACAAGCCCTTTTTTATGAACCAGTAAACAGGGTATAATTCTTGGATTCAGCACATTACAACTCCGCAAAATTTTTCAATAAACTGATCCCGGCTCTATGACTTTTTTCAGGATGGAATTGAACACCGTAAATGTTGAATGAATTAACAACAGAACAAAATTCAAAACCATAGTCAGTTGTACCGAGAATATTATCGTTCATATCACACTCCAGATAATAGGAATGAAGAAAATAAAATCTCTCATCACACTCATAATCTTTAAATAAACCAGACCGTTGCCGGGATTTGACGCTATTCCACCCCATATGCGGGAGAGGATAATTTTTATCCATTACTTCCGGGTTGAATTTTTTAACTCTCCCCTTAATCCAGCCCAAACCCGGGCAAAGTCCCTCCTCGCTTGATTCAGCAAGAATCTGCATCCCGACACATATACCAAGAACTGGGACATGCTTTGATAAAACTAGCTCATCAATAGACCCCCTCATTCCGGAACGGTCAAGGCTCTGCATGGCAGCATCAAAAGAACCCACTCCCGGCAGTATCAGTTTACAAGCATCTGCAAGATCATCGCAGCTGCATGCAATCTTCACCGGAATATTAAGGCTTTTGTAAATATTAGCAAATGCATTAATATTTCCAAGACCATAATCAATTATTGTTATCATCTGATGATTGACCGTTGAACACCGATAATTCTGAGAATTTTAGTACCCAATTCCATGACAGCCATTTGGTTTTTATAATCCCGATATGACCTATTAGGTCCTTCCATAATGTCTTTCAATTCTTTCACTGTTATACCAAGTTTATTTGCAATATATTCAAAATCCTGTGCTATTGTTTCATCGTCATAAGCTTTCATTGAAATTTTTTTTAAGGCTTCATCCCTGGTCATCTGCTTTGTTAAAATTAAACTGGAAAAATGGGCACGTTTTTTATCAAATCCGAATTTTTCAGGGAGCCAGTATCCTTCATAAAACCTGGTAAAACGTGATTCATAATGTTTATGAGCATATTTCTGCCAGCCATATTTATTTACAAGCAGATGCATGGCCTCCTCTTTTATATAGGGGATATAATTTAATGGCTTTACTACTCTAACACCTTTAACAAATCTATAATAAATTTTATAAGTAAGAATATTTGCGAGGGGGAAGGTTTTTAACGGACTGGTACCGAATTTCTTATGTATATCTTTTAACTGCTTTAAATCTGAGGCATGATAATGCCATTCTAACGGTTCCCGAACACACTCAGTTGAGTAATTCGCGCCTGTAAGTATATACTTAAATTTATTCTTTGAAGCGAAATTATAAAGAGATGCAAAGAAAGCATGATCCTGAGGAGTATCGATGTGAGCAACCTGGGCTTTAAAAAAAGCAAGCTGAAGATCTTTCATCTCTTCCCAGTTGACAACCTCCGTGTGCAGATCAAGCCCGAGGCCATCAACAAGCTTTTCAATATTATTTGCTGAAATCTGTGTATTCCACCCGGCGTCAACATGATAAAGAAGAGGCCGCAAACCGAATTTTTCTTTTGCAGCATATGCAACATATGAGCTGTCTACACCGCCGCTTATGCCAATCAGGCAATCATGGGCTTTCCCTTTTCCGTCACGCTTAATTTTATCAACAATCCTCATTATTTCATGTTCACTTGATTCATCCGGATGCCAATGAGGCAGAATGCTGGAATGAAAATTATTGCAATAATCACACCACCCATTCTCATCAAATATTATTTTCGGATCTGATGTATCCATAATGCAGTTAGTACAAATCTGATAAGATGATTGTTTCATTGATCTTACATCCTTAAATGATAATAGAGTTATTATAGAGGCTGGTGACTCCCTATTTTCAAAAAACATTCAGGAGAACAATAATACTAATTATCAGAAGGACAGGGAGTCAAATTCTAATTTTTTTCAATGTAAAATCTATGTAAACTTGTCTACTTTCTGATCAGCTTATCAAGTTTAAGGTGGAACATTACTTTAGAACCTATTCCGAACATCCAATTACGATTTTTATAATCTCTGTATGTCCGGCGAGGCATTTTGAAATAATTATTAAGCTCATCTGCAGTTATTTCAAGCATTGCTGTCACTTTAAGAAATAGAGCTTCTCCCTCTTTCTCTGCTATGGGGGGTATTTTCATTTTATTTAAAGCTTCATCTCTGGTCATCTGCCCTGTCAGTATAAGGCTGCTAAACTGGGGTTTTCTGACGTCAAAATCGAATCTTTTAGGAAGCCAGTAACCCTCTATAAATTTGGTAAGGATATCTTCAAAATGTTTCTGCTCATAAGGGATAAATCCATATTCTTTTTTAAGCAGTTTTTCAGCCTCAGATTTAATGTATGGTGTATAATTAAGCAGCTTTAAGACTTTAATGCCATATATATAAGGCATTACTATTTTTCGTTTTATAACGCTTGTAAAGGGGTATTCAACAATTGGGATAGTACAGAATTTATTTACTATATCTTTATTGTGAGTTAAATCAGTGCCCCAATAACCCCAGCTATTAGGATTTACTATTACCTCAGTAGAGATGTTACCGCCGTTAAGAACATATTTTATTTTATTCTCTTTAGCGAATTTATCAAGAATTGCCACAAAAGCGTTATCCTGAGGTGTATCAAGATGAGGCACCCCGGACTTGAAAAAAGCAAGCTGAAGATCTTTCATCTCCTGCCAGTTCATTTTTTCAATTTTTAGATCAACACCCAGTTTATCTGTTATTTTCTTTATATTCTGTACAGCCAGAGGCTCATTCCATCCGGCGTCCACATGAAAAACCAGGGGGCGAAGTCCTAATTCTTTTACGGCAAAGTGCAGAAGATAAGAGCTGTCGAAGCCTCCGCTTAAACCGAGAATTGAGTCGTATTGTTTTCCCCTACCCTGCTTTTTCATTTTTTCTACAAGCTCATTGAGCTCTCTTGATTTATCTTTGCCGTAATTCCAGGATGGTAAGATGTCCTTATAGAATTGGTTACATCTGTCACATACACCTTTTTCGTTAAAGGTTATATTCGGGTCGGTTGTGTCCATGACGCAAATGGTGCAAACTGTTTTTTTCATTGTAAATTCCGCCAATACTTTTTTCAATTATTAGGATAATGCTTCTTTTACTAAACCTGAATATTTCTTTATCTCGTGTTCACCCGCATTTATAGAGTGAACAATCGCGAAAATCCCTTGACTTTCGTATTCTTGCACAAGTGTAGATGGATAGGAAATCAATAAATCAACTTTGGGGAAATAATCTTTTTGTTCAACTACAAACCAATCTTGCATATATACTTTTTTACTCGACGCATTTTTAGGGTGAGGTTTGTAAATACAATAAATACCCATTTTTTGCATTTCGCTTAAAATATTTATATGAAAATTCTCACACGCAGGATGCCCAATAAACATTACTGATTTCTTGAAATTATTATCAATTTCTATTAGATCGATATTAGAAGAAAAATACTTAACATCAAAATTGTTCCCTAAAGTATCAAGTATAAAACTTATAAAATAATCTTTTGAATATTCATCATAAACCCATAATTTTGATACATTTTTTAATCTGTAAGGTAATATGATTTTCTGTCCCTTCATTTCTATGTCTTTTAAAATACCATGTTGAATAAGCTGCAATTTTGATTGTTCATAAGATTCCAATATCAAACTCTCGATATAGCAGTCTGTTAAAACCGCCCATCTATCAAAATGCTCTGCAATAAAAAATTCACCCTTTATTTTATTAATCGCAACTCTAATACTAAACCACCGAAATGCAGTATATGTCTGAAGGATCCATTCACGATCTGTTGTTAAGTTGAATTTATATACAGATGTAATTGCCAGCAGCAAAACATAAAAAGCATCCTTTAAAGATAATAATGAAAAAAAACTGATTTTATAACCTACCACATCAACTTTTTCCCAAGGTACTGTCATTATGCAATCAGGTTGAATTGAAGTAATAGTTGGTATAATTTGAGCAGCTCTTGCGGAGTAAGCAAGTAAAAATGTATTGCAATTGCTTAATTCTTCCTTTGATATTCTGGTTATAGTAAAAAATCTGGTTAATTTAATCATCTCCACAAAATAAAAAATTAATGCACCACCTGAAAGCCAAAATAATTTCAATAAAAAAGCAATGCTCCTGGCTAAACGCAGACTGGAAATTTTTGTGCGGATATTGACCGGTCGAGGTAAAAATCCCATTTCTTCGGGTGCAATTCTAATTGTATCATATCTGATAATATCAATTGCTATTTCATTAGATAATGCTTTAAAATAATCATTAATTAATACTTCTTTATTTTTCATAATTTAATTATACTTCGATTAAAGTTATATTTTTTTAATACTAAATATATAATAATAAACATTGGATACAAATAAAAATCAACATGATTATACAAACTACCTCTTAAATGTGACAAGATTGAAACTGATAATAAAATAGCTGCAACTGAAGCGCCGAGAGCTTGCTGTTTCTGTAAAAAAGTATATATCATTGAAACAATAAGTAGATATAAAAAAAATAACCATATACCCCCAAAAAAATAAAAATTTAAGTACAAATCCGTTTCTACAGGCCATTGCTCAGTTGCTCTTATTGCCCAATGTTGAGGCCAATATATATCTGTAAGATAATGATTCATATCAAAATAAAGATTCGGATCACTTAAACCAATCGGAGTTAATAATTTGTTAAAAGGCAAAAAAAATGTTTTAAAAAAATCCGGTTTGAAATCACGAACCGAGAGTGCTAACAATTCAAGAGTATTGAAATAATTAAAACTATATGCTAAAAGCTGCTTAATATCACTTATATACAGATTTCTAAAATATAACCCCAATAAAAATAGGCAAAACAATGATAGCATTAATATTACAGCTCTTGGATCAAAAAATTTCAAATTCCTAATCCAAGGGGTAAAAACCAGTAGAATCAGCAAACCCATTTGAGCCTTACTTCCATGCACTGGACTTGTTACTAACAACCATAATAGAAAAAACAAAATTGGCATTAAAGTTTTTTTTCGATAAGAATAAAAACCTGTAACAGAAGCAAATAAAAATGAAAAAAAATGCGAAAAAACAACAAAGACTCCGGAACCGGACCTATTCAGAAAAGCATCACCCGGGTTTTGGATCCATCTAGTAAAACCACCTGTTGCATTAATAATGCACATGATCATAACTGTGGATAACAGAAAAAGAGAAAAGATCATTAATTTTGGGGGAGTTTTATCTGATTTGCTTTTTTTAATAACATTCTTTTTACGCAATACAAGTAATTCACCTGCATTGATTGCAATAACACCCGCACCAAAAACAGTATAAACCATAGCAAATGCTAAAGAGAAATCTTTTGTTGCCAATAAATCCTCATATCGCCCAGCAAACAATGGAGCAAAAACATACCATACTCCATAATACATATATAAAATAGTTAAAGGTGAAATAGTATACCTTGGTGGGATAAGTAGTACTGTGAGCATGTAAAACAATAAAAAGAATATAAATACATACAGATCCGCTAAAAATGTTATCCATATTATTATTAAACAAAAAAAATATATAATGGAAGACATGACAACTCTATAAAACTTAGGATTCATTCTTAGCCCTTTTTAATATTTTTTAGTACAACGTAATTCAACGCAATTATTTTCATCAAATACATAAATATGAAAGAAACAAATTGCCCAATAACGACTGCATTTACACCACAAGAGTCTTTTAGAAGTATATACAATGCAAAAAAAACGGCGAGAGACAACAAATGACTAACTAATATGATAACATCTTTACCAAACCCATATAATGTTAGCTGAGGTATTACTCCAAGACAATAAATGAAAACCGATGCCATTTGCCAGTAAAGAAAATATATATATTGTTCATATATTTTATCGCCAAAATATGGCAAAAATATCTTTACCACAATAACACCACATAATATTAAAAAAAGTGATAATATTATAATTTGAAAATACAGTTGAGTATTGTATTTCTTTATAAGTACAAGATCATTTAATTTTGCTGCTTTTATAATCTTAGGGTAATAAAAGACTATAATACCTGCATCAACAAACGCAATAACAGCTGCACTAACACCGGCAAAAAGTGCGTATGGACCCAAAATATCAAGACCACCGATACGTTCAATAAATATTTTATCAAAAGAAAAGAGCCCTCTAAGGGCAAGGCTCGCGACTAGTAGCGGCAGTGCGATTACTATACCTTTAAAAATCCATTTCTTTGATATTGGAATTTTTACAGCTGTTTTAGAAAGTATAATTACAAAAATAATACCAATAATTGTGGCTGTAAAAACTCCTAAAAACCAGTATAATAATATAACATCAAGAGTTCTTTGAGATGATATTCCAAGCATTAATATTATAACTATGATAGACCATACAGCAGTACGAAAAAATAAAACAAATCCCGCCCATAATGGCTTAGACATTGCAACAAGTATTCTATTCAATTCATGAGATAAATGCTCAAATACTAATATTAAGTAAAACCATAGAATTAAATCAAATGGAAGTAAATGGAAGATAAAAATTAACGATAGTAAAGGTAATACTACTGCATAAACAATTGATGTAAATACGACCTGATTTTTAAGTATCCAACCCCATTGTTCCCGATCAGCATTTACAATTTCTCTTGTTGAATAATTATAAAACTCAAAGCCAATAGCATATATACAATATGAAATATATGAAAGCAACAAACCATATAAACCCACATCTTCAGGTTTTAAATAGATGCCTATTATAAATAACAAAATAAATCGTGATAATAATGAAGATCCACGAATAAAAAGATTAATTAACCTATCTAACAAAAAAACCTCTCATTGTTGATTCAAATTACAATTTGCTAATAATACTATAAAGTAAAACCATCATCAACTATTATATTCTGTCCATTAACAAACTTACTCATATCAGACAATAAATAAAGAAGAGTACCTTTTAAATCACTTTTATCCAGCATCCCTTTTTCAGCACACTTTTCTCTATAATTTTTCAGAAATGGTTCCGGCTGATTGTCAAATATACCGCCGGGACTAATTGCATTAACCCGTATATTCATACCTTTAAAATACTGAGCCATATATTTTGTAAGATGAATAAGAGCAGATTTTATAACTGCATATTCCACCGGTACAGTCATAGACGTATCTTTATATATTTCAAATCTTGGAGTAATAACACCATAAATAGATGAGATATTAATTATATTCCCATAACCCTGTTTTTTAAAATATTCTGCAAACTGTTGTGATGTTAGAAAGTAACCACCAAGATGAAGATTTATATTTTCACAAAAATCAGAGTATTGAACATCAAAAAAATGTTTCCCATAATGCTTATTTCTCGGGTAAGCATTGTTAATCAGCGCACTAATTTTACCATATTTGACAGCTAGTTTTTCAATAACATTCACAAGAGATTCTTTTTGTGTTATATCTAATTTTATAAAATCCAACTTATCCGAATTTAATTCATTAGATATAGATTCGCAAACTCTGCTTCCAGTTTCTTCATTAATATCCAATATCACCGCAGTACCATTATTTTCAAGAATCGCTTTTGTAAACTCCTGACCGATCAGACCGCAACCACCTGTAACCACAACAACTTGATTTTTCAGCACTTTATCACCTGTTCTATTTTAACTTTTTAATAATTTTAGCCGGATTACCGGCAACAACAACTCTATCGGGTACAGATTTTGTAACAATACTGCCTGCACCTACTACTGAATTTTTACCAATTGTGACGCCTTGTAATATAATTGCACCTGCACCGATCCAGAATCCCTTTTTTAAAATTACATCCTGCGCTTCATAATGGCCTTGTTTAATAATATCGAGATCACCCTGATGAAACATATGATTTGCAACGTATATGTGCACTCCAGAACCGATCAAAACATTATCCTCTATAAGAATAACGCCTTTTGAGTCACTGCGAGGATCAGCAAAAAGCATAGTGTTAGGTCTGATAACAACATTATTCCCTATGGAAATTTTGGAGCAAGTAACAGCATAGGAACCTGCCCTGAATTCAGAATTTTCCCCAAAAAATTTAAACTTTTTTTTACAAACCTTACGCATAGATGATTTATAATAAAGTTTATAGTGAGTAAAGGGGCAATCAGGCCCCAACCTGTCACTAACTGTATCAAATTTATATTTTTTAAATATTTCAAAAATCATTATTTTTTCTCATTAAAAATTCCACAAACTCAAAATCAAGCGGTGTATCAATATCAATTGATCTTTCTTCCGGCATTACATAAAGACCGGTATTATCAAGAAACAGGGTATTGCAGTTTAAGATTATATCCCTTTTCCATATATAAATTGACGCATTCATATCATAACTTTTTGGCGCATCCTGCCTTCGCACTATACCCTGTTCAAGTTTTTTAGACAGTATTACCTTGCCGTTTTTATCCACTTCCACAAGATTAAAGTATGGACTTCTTCTGCTGGGCATTGCTGTAATAAGATTATCATTACCATCATTCAAAAACTGGGAGAATGAATTTCTTATATCATCAACACTGCGCAAAGGGGCTGTTGCGTCTAAATCAATGAGATAATCGTATTTTTTCCCGAAATAGTTTTCGCTTCGAATAAAAGCATCACGAATTACCTCAAGCTTGCCGGCAGTATCACTGGCCATCTCAGCAGTTCTTTTAAAAAAAACTTCACCTCCAAAGTGAGAGGCCACTTCAGCGATTTCGTCACTGTCTGTGCTGATAACGATATGGTCGAATAATCCTGATTCTTTAGCCTGCTCTATGCTGTATGCAATAAGTGGTTTACCGTTTAGAGGTTTAATGTTTTTATTCTTGACCCCTTTTGAGCCGCCTCTCGCACAGATTGTGCATAATACACTGCTCATATATTCTGCTCCTGAATCATTTTGATTGTATGCATTACATCCAGCCCTTCTCCCATAGTGCAGGCGTGCCTGCCGTCTGACAAAATCGATGAATGCATACTGATAAAAAGATCATTTCTTTTTAATTTTTTAACATCGAATAATCTGCTATTACCATTTTTATCATTCTGTTTTAGAGTATTGGCTATAAAATCGAGTTCGTAAGTTCTTTCAAAAGTTTCTATAATCATTTTTCTATGTGTAATTTTACTAATGTAGTCAACTGAAAGATTTATTAAAACTCCATTACCGGTTTTCCCGATAAACATTGCAATATCATCAGAATCAATTTTAAGGTCAGATATCTTTAACTGGTAGCTTTTTATTTCTGACAGCTTTCCGAAAAGCCACTGGCAATAATCAATTTCATGACTCAGATCAAGTAAAACTCCTCCCCCTTCACTTTTTTTCGCGCTGTAGGAATTTCTATAATCAATATTGGGTCTCCAGCCTGGCAAATACTGACCACATTTGATCGAGGCTGTTATGATTTTTTCATTTGATAACATTTCCTTTAATTTCAGCATAAGCGGATGAAAACGTAATACATATCCGATATATATTATATTATTGATATTGCCAAACGGTTTGAACTTTTCGAAAAGAGGTTTCTCACAGAAAATAATTTTATTTTTGAGTTTTGAATTTAAATATTGCAGCTGGTCATAATGTTTATGTGTTTCAGATGCTATTATGAAATAATCATAAACGCATAAATCATTTATGGCATCAAGGTCTTTAAACGTAATTTTTTCATTCAGGTTCTGTTTTGTAACAATATGTATTTCAAAGTTTTTGTCTATAGTCTTTAAGACTTCTTCATGTCTTTTCCCGATAGACCCGTACCCGATTATCAGTATATTCAAAATTTAAACCTGCTTTTATATAATATTTTTTATATTAAATCATCTGGCTAACAGCTTTCCGATACTCGTCCCACTGACCAATGTCAATATATTCACTTTCATTAACAATATATGTAAATACATTTTTACCATCATTCATCAGCGCGTCAATCAAATGAGTCATGTGAAACACACCATCTTTAGGAATATAGCTTAAACATTCCGGTTCAAGAAGATAAACTCCGGTGTTTATTGGGAAGCTATACTCCGGTTTTTCAATCATTTTACTCACTTTTCCACCATTATCAAACTCAACAACACCATATGGTATTGCATGATGCTGAATTGAGGAAACAATTGTTAAAACAGATTTCTTTTCTTTGTGAAATTTATAAAGATCTGCCACATCAGCCTTGACTATAATATCACAATTAGATACAATGAAGGTTGAATTTATTTTATCTGATAAAAGATTAAGACATCCGGCAGTACCGGAAAATTCTTTTTCCCATATATAACTGAGATTGTATTTTTTTTCAATACTATCAAAATATGCTCTGATAATATCGCCCTTAAAATTCAATGTAAAATAAAAATCATCAATACCGTAAATATTAAACCCTTCAATTATCAATTCAAGTATTGTTCTATCACCTATGGGAATCAATGGTTTAGGAAGAACATTAGTAAATGGAGCCATTCTTGTGCCCTTACCGCCAGCCATGATTACAACGGGTATATCAAGTTTGGCATCAGATTTTTTTATGATTTCCTTTTGACTTTCAGGAAGAGAGAATATACTGGCTATACTCCCATCAGGTGTTAATACAGGGGTAAAAACAATATCACGCTTCTTCATCTCCTGAATAATATTTTCCCTATTAAAATTTTCACCTACACTGAAGGAGTTTTTATTACATATATCTGTTAAAGATGACTCCAATGACTTGTTAGATAATAGTCCTCTTCTGATATCTCCATCTGTTAATGAACCGATAAATTTTTTATCATCATCAATAACAAAAAGAATTTTAGAAGCCGCCGCATCAAGTCTTTTCATTGCTTCCTTGATTGTTGCAGTGCTGTTTATTAATATATCAGCCAGATCAAATCTTTTCATATTATTTCCTTTATAAGCATAAAGCTTTCAGCGTATTCACAACCGGCAGTTGCTCCTCGATAGGTAGCAAGCGCTCTTATATTTTTTTCACTTCTCGGGAAGGGGTGTTCCCCCATTTCACTTTTATAAATTTTCATAATTTCGATCTTTTTATCCATATATTCGCTTATATCAATAAAAACATTTGGAATAAATACAGTATCAGGTGTACCTGGAGAAAACTCAGTTTCACTTAGCGTTTCCATCATATATATTTTTTTTATAAATGGATATCTGAAAGATTTTGTGCAGCTATATGCTGCTTCAAAGATTTTTCTGTGATCACTGTGGACATCGCCCCTGAAGGGGAGATAAATAATACATGGTTCAATTTCTTTTATTATTGCGGTAAATGCAATAGTTAGATTACTCATATTATATTCATCAACTTTCGTTGTTGACAAACCCATTTTTTTTAAACTTTTAAAATTATATAAATTTTCAACTATGCGTATTTCATCCTCGCGCCCATCGACAACTTCTTGCGAGAATCCATTAGACACTTTTACATCAGTGCAAAAAACACAATGAATTTCATCACCAGCTGATTTATGTTTTAAAAGTGTACCACCACAACCAAGAGTTTCATCGTCAGGATGAACTGCTACAACAAGAATTTTATTCATATCAATTTTCTTTTTACATACCATTTTCTATCATTTAAATCTATTTTTTCCAAAAAACTCACAATTTTTTTATGAGCAAATCCATCTCCATATGGATTTACTAAGTTAGACACCATTATTCTATAGTCCTCATCAAAACAAGCCTTAGATACAGCTTCAATGATTTCACTTTTATCATATTGAACAAACTCAACATTGCCTGCATTCAAGCGCCCCATTTGGCGGTTTCCAATATTCACAACCGGAAGTTTATAAAAAGGTGCTTCTAATATTCCCATACTTGAGTTACCGACCAAGCATAGAGCATTTCTCATTATATTGACAAATATATTTCGTGGCAAAGTTTTAAAAAATTTAATATTTTCGTTACAACTTTCATCAATGACATTTATAATTTCATAAGAACCTGGATCTGTATTTGGATATATACCTATTATTTTTATATTATTTAATAAAGCGAAATCTTTTAATGATTCCATAGTAATTTTCATCTGATTATAAGATTCTTCTACTTCAGAAGACAACGGATGTTTTAAAACTACAAGATATTTATTGTTATCAATATCAAGATTTAAAAAATCACCAAGGTTTCTCTTATCAATAACTGGAGTCTCAAGAATATTGTTTAGTGCGGGATTTCCACTGAAACAAATCCGGAATTCTTCCTCTCCTATTTTTCTTAAATTTTCTGCATAAGTTGCTGCTGTAGTAAAATGGACGTGCGCCAATTTACTACACGCAATCCTGATAGGATCATCGGCATTACCATATACCGGATCACCTCCCCCAATGTGAGCGACTAAAACATCCATATAATTCCCTACAATACATGTAGAAATACTTTCCTCCCTATCACCTACAAAAATCATAATATCCGGCTTAATTCTATCAACTGCCTGAGTAAGACCTTCAATAAGTAAGCCAACCCCTTTTGAACGTTGTGTTTTCCTATTTGTCATTAAAAGGTAATCAATTTTTTCAACTACATCAAAGCCGTCCTCTTCAATTTTATTTAAAGTAAAGCCGTGCCAATCAGACAAATGAGCACCTGTAACAACAATTTCCAACTCAAACTTATCGTTTCCCTGAAACTCTTTCAAAACAGGATATAAAATATCATACTCCGAACGTATACCTGTAATAGCTAATATTTTTTTTTTCATATAAAATCCATTTTAAATCAACTTTATTGAGCCGTTACTTATTATATAATTATGTGCGCTTTCAAATTCATTAAAAAGTAAATCAATTATACTTAAATGTTGCACGAAACCAACTTTCGGCCAAAGCTGATTATACTCAGCATAAGTAAAACTATATTCATATAACGTTACTTCACTTTTAATAAATTTATTCAAGTCCATGTAATTTAATCCACCACTTCCAGTTATATATTCTTTCTCATTATTTGCCAATATCAAATCTAAAACCAGATCGTCTTTTGTTGATTTCAAAGCAAATTCACTTGAAAATTTTATTTTTGTTTTCGAACCTAATAGTTTCAATATAAAATTTAATAATTCGATATTTAAATCATTTAATTTCACAAATGGTTTATCAGTAATAATATTTTCAATTCCAGGGTAAATTTGATCAAAATATCTCGACTTACCATAATTCATTTTTATCGTCTTGAGTATTTTTATTAAATCGCTATGTTTGATACCCGCTTCATTGATTAAAGTATTTGATTTAACTTCTACAGGTACAGTAAGCCATAATTCTCCTGTTGGTGTTTTAATTTTATTCCTATTTTGTACACCGTTTTTTTGATACTGTACATCATCCATAATGATAAAAATATCACTTTTTAAAATTTTATAAAAATATGGAATCCATGGTAGAAATTGAGATTGATGTATACTAATCATTCAAACAATCCTTGAAAACATTGGCAATATAATGTGCATCTTCCTCACTTATAAGCATATGCATAGGTAATGAAACATGAGTTTTGCTTAATCTTTCTGCATTATTGAATGTCAGGTTTGATCCAAATACCGGCTGCATATGAAGAAGAGGTGAATATGGCGCATCAACTTTTATTTTTTTTTCACTCATCTTCTTTTGTATTTCATCTCTGTTAAACATCTCATCCAAAAAAACAATAAAACGCCAATAAGAATGATAATAATCTCCAGCATAATTCTGAAATCTTAACTTGCCATTATCAGCTAATTCATTCAATTCTATGCGATATATATTAGCAATTTTATTGCGATGCTCTAAAAATTCAGGCAATCTTGCAAGTTGGCTTCTTCCCATAATCCCTTGTATTTCGGTGACACGATAGTTGCTGCCTAATCTTATAAACACTTCACTCGAACGTGTAACATCCATCCCCCGACTTCTAATGCTTGCACAAACTTCATAGTATTCACTATTATTTGTTGTAATCATTCCGCCCTCTCCAGCAGTTATGATCTTAGTAGAATAAAAAGAGAAACATCCGAAATCACCTATATTTCCGGCTTTAACACCATCAATTGTTGCGCCATGTGCGTGTGCACAATCTTCAATGAGAATAATTCCCCTTTCTTGCAAATATGCTCTTATTCTAAAAATATCCCTACTTATCAAGCCAGCAAAATGTACAATTATAACAGCTTTAGTTTTGCCTGTAATAGTCTTTTTTAAACTTTCAAAATCCAATTGGAAATTATCATCTACATCACAAAAAATGATTTTTCCACCTGCTTTCAGAACACTTGATCCAGTTGCAATAAAAGTTTGAACTGGAACAATAACTTCATCATCATCAGATAGATTTAAACATCTTAAAGAAATTTCAAGGGCATTTGAACAGGAGCTAGTTGCAATAGCAAACTTAGTTCCACAAAAAGCAGAAAACTCTTTTTCAAAAGATAATACATTTTCACCCATTGTCAGTAATTTGTTACCTTCTAACACTTCTCTTATTTCTATAATGATTTTATCAATATCATCTTTTGGGAAATATGGGAAAACAGTACTATAAGTTTTCATTTTTCATTACCTCAACATATCTAGCCAAACCTTCGTCAATACTCCAAGGTTTAAACCCCATACGTTTAATTACTTTTGATGAATCAATAAAAACATCCGAATCAGTAGGAGAATGTTTATCTACAAGCATTATTTCTGAAGAACTTTGTATTAGTTGTATAATTTGTTCAGCTATCTCAACCAATTTTTTTGAATCACTGCTCCCAGCCATAAATACATCATATTTTCCTGATACCTTTTGATTTTTAAATACCTGATATAATAACTCTATTACGCTATCAATATATATTATATTTCGATGTCTTGTTCCATTACTATACAATTCAATCTGCCTATTTGTGACAGCCAAACTATACAATGTATGGATAATACCACCTAGATGATTTTTCCCGAAGATTGAAGGAAATCTGATAATCGTCGTCTTAATCCCAGTATCACTAAGTTCAACCTCAAGTAGTCTTTCTGACACATATTTTGATAATCCATAATATGAAGTTGGATTTACAAGTGTTCGCTCATTTAAAACAGATGTTTGACCATCACCAAAGACAGCACTTGTCGAGATATGAATTACGGCTTCAATACGTAAAAATTTTGCCCAAGAAATAACTTTTTGAGTTAAACTCACATTACCGTTATACATTTTCTCAAAATTATTAATACCAGAAGCAGGCTGAAGAGAAGCCAAGTTATAGATACACGCAATATTATGATTTTTTAATTGATTTACATCAACACTTAACATATCGGAATGAATAAAAACAAAATTATCATGTTTCAAAAAGTCTGCATTTATAAATCCTGGATATTGAAGGCCAATGCCAATAACTTTTTCACCTTTGTTGAGCAAAGTTTCGATCAAAGAGCTCCCCACAAATCCTGATGCACCAGTTACCAAAATTGCCATACTATTTCTCCAAAACTACATAATATCTACTATGCATATAATCCTGAATGTAATTTTTTTGTATATGCTGTTCACACCATTTAATATTAAAACTTGTTTTTTCAATCAATTTTTCAATTTTATCAAAATCATAAAAACATTGAATAGTTCCTTTCTCATGAGTTTCATTCACTTCCAATTCACCATTGAAACTTTCTTCTAAATTTGAGTTTTTAAATATCTGTGTAGATTCAGCTGCAATCAGACTTAGATAAAAATATTTCTTCGTCACTCTATCTACTTCTTTAATCAATTGCTTTGCCAGCTCAAAAGGCATACTATCAAATACTGCTTCACTTATTGTAAAATCAAAATAATTGTCATCAAAAGGGACTTTTAATCCATCATATACAAAAAAGTTTTTATCCAAACCATAATTAAAAAATTTCGAAAGATTCTTCGCTTCAGAAATAGCAACCTCTGATATATCTATTCCATATCCATCAATATCAAATTCATGCATTAATATAGTAATTCGTCCTATACCACAACCAAAATCTAAACCTTTAATTTGTTCACCATCCATATTCAAGACATCTCGAAATTCTGATGAAGAAATTTTTTTTTTAATATATCTATTTATAAATTTCACAGCTTCTTCTTTGGGATAATAAATAAAATTTTCACCTCTGCCATAACTTTCTTCCCAATTCTTTTTTTTAAAATCAATCATATCTACCCTCTTTTATCATTAATATTTCTCTATAATAAACTTATTATAAGCTAATCATATGATTCGTTTCATTAAACCATGATGGCCTAATACCTTCTGAAGCAAATAATATTATCATATATTCATTTGGGGATGTCGCAATTTGCGACTTCCAATTTTCAAATTCCTCTTTTGTCATTTGGAACATAAATTCTTCAGGGAATCTTTCAATATTTCTTTTTACCTGCTCATTTATCCTTCTTGTTTCAACGCCATACAGTTCAGCCAGATCTCTATCTACCATAACCTGCATATCTCTTATAGTATATATTTTGTCTTGTATGGTTTGATTGTCGGCAATAATTAATTCATTCATATCAGTTCATCTTCTTCATAATCTTTTTGAGCAGCAGTCCCTATAACCTCATCCCACCTCATGGGGCTTATGCCATTACCCGGACGTTTTACAGTAATATTATTTTCTGTAAAAACTTCACCCTTTTTGATAACTGCTGCTGCAACAATACTTTTACGGGCAATCTCTTTATTTTTAAGTTCTGATGGGGAAGGTTTTTTAATGCCATCACCAAGTGCATTTTCTATGTTGCGGATCGCCTTTATCATTGCTTTCAGCTCATCAGGTTCAAGGCTCGCCATATGGTCAGGGCCTTCCATGTTTCTATCCAGGGTAAAGTGTTTTTCAATAACAGAAGCCCCAAGTGCCGCTGCAGCTATGGGGATTCCAATGCCAGGGGTATGGTCGCTATAACCGTAAGATACGTCAAAAGTTTTACCTATTGTTATCATTGCTTTAAGGTTCACATCTTCAAATGGTGCCGGGTATTCAGTTGTAGCATGAAGAACAGTAATACCTTCTTTTGCAGTGCCTGATTCAACAAGAATGTCTATTGCATCCTCTATCTCCCCCATGTCTGCCATACCTGTTGAAAGTATAACCTTTTTACCAAGCTTCCCAATCTGTCTCAGATATGGAAGATTTGTAATCTCCCCGCTCGGGATTTTAAAGATACCCATGCCGAAATTATTTAATAGTTCAATACTTTCACTGTCAAATGGTGTGGACAAAAACATTATATTTTTTAATTTACAGTAAGCAATAAGTTCTTCATGGGCTGCTTTATCCAATTCAAGTTTTTTTATCATCTCAAACTGGCTTTCATCTTTCTCAGTGGTCTGTTTCTGATATTCCGCCTTCTGCGCATTTTTTGAAACCAGTTTTTCAGCCTTAAAAGTCTGAAATTTAACAGCATCTGCTCCAGCTTCAGCTGCTGCATCTATCAGCTTTTTTGCTATATTAATATCGCCGTTATGGTTAACACCTGCTTCTGCGATAATAAATGCTTTTATCATTTTACAACACTTCCAGCTTTAATAAAAATATCCGGAGAACTATACTCTTTTGAAACAGCATTACTCCCGAAAAATGAATTGTCAGATATAATTGTCCCGCCATTGACTACAGCTGCTGTACTTATATGACAATTATTTCCGACAACTGCGTCATGTTCAATAAGTGCCTTGCTGTTAATAATGCAGTTAACCCCAATTTTTGCTCCTGAATTAACAAGTACATGGTGCATTATTATTGTTCCTTCTCCAATTTCTGCATGCTTCGAAACATAAGCCAGCGGAGAAACTACAATAGGCATGGTAAAACCCGCATCCCGATAAAAATCAAATAACCGAATTCTGGCTTCAGGGGACTTTATCTGCCCTGTAGTAACTATAGCATTCTTTATATTTTTATATTTTTCAATATTCTCATCACAATCAATTATGCTATAACCGAGAACACTTTGTCCGATTAATTCCCTCCTGTCGATTATGCCTTCAATGACAAAACGATTTTCCTGTTCTATCACGTCAATACAGGATTTACAATGTCCCCCGCCGCCTATGAGTAAAATCTTTTCTTTCATCAATACTCCCTGATTATCTCTTCAATCATTGATTTCCCAATGTCCGCCTTTGTCAGGACCAATCCGCTTTATCAATCCCTCTTTCTGCAATTTTGCAATCTGTTTTTCAACCGCTCTCGGGGTTATACCAATTTCCAGAGATAAAAGCGGGATGGTTATTTCCGGTTCTATTTTCATAAGTTCAATAATTTTCACCGAACTTTTCACCGAACTTTTCACCGAACTCCCATTATCCAGCCCGGCTGAAGTTTTATTCTGATTCCTGACGTAATTTTTATAAACAACAACATGAAATCCGCCCTGCATCTCTTCAAAAACCGGTTCTGCTAATTCATAACATGCTTGTTAAACTATATAAGGATTTATTATCTCCAATTTATTTTCAATAATCTGTTTATGCTGCATATCCTCACTATATAAAACAGTGCAATTGTTTTCAATCGCAGCAGCTAAAACAAGAGAATCAAAAAACTGAAATTTATATTTCTGTTTCAGTTTTAAAGCAAAGAAAATAGTTTCATCATTTAAAACAACAACATTTACAATCTCAACAATTTTTCTTAATGCAGCCTCTGTATCTGCAAGTGACATGTTAAATTTTCTAAGACAAACATTAGAAAATTCTCCCATTACCTGTGTACTAATGCAGCAATTTTCCCTGATAATTTTTTTGGACAATGTTTTTTTATAACTATCATTTGAAAGCAGATACAATAATATATTTGTATCAATAAATTTATTACCTGGCATTTGCTTCATCTCTGCTGAAATTATAATCAGTTAGATCAATTTGAAATTTATCAAAAAAATTATCAGTATTATCAGACATTTCAGACTTTTTCATATCATTTACATCATACTTAATATCTTTGCCCTGTTCTTCCACCAGAATTAAGATTTTAACAGACTCCTTTTGCTGCAGCTCTTTATACCGATCCGGAATATGCACAATACCATTTTTGATTGATGTTATAAATTCTATTGCATACATTATTGCCTCTCTCAGTTGAAATAATTTCAAAAGATATCCTTTGAAATTAACCACTTCTTAAACATAAATCAATAAAAAACAATTCTTTTTTAACGCACAGGCAGTTCCTTCCTGCCTTTGCATCCCTCAAAAACTGACCCTTTCTCTGTAGCGAACCATTTATTCCTGCCGGTTCATCACTCACTACTGCATATGAACACAAATTTATATTTTTAAGTTTTTTCAAATGACAACGCGCACCATACTCAGACAAAATAATCATCTGATTAAATTTTATATTACCTGACCCCGCTAGGAATATTTACCACCCTCTCTTCAAGCCATTTAGAGTTTTCAATATTGCTGCAGTAACAATCTTTATACATTTGCAATCTGTTCATAAGCGTCCAGACAGGCCTTGTCATTACACCATTACTGTTTGTCTCTTCAAGGAAGGAATCCCGCTCATCCCGGTTTTTTAATATAAGGGCGTTTAGCCAGTAATTTGAAACCGTCCCTTCACGTTCAGCAAAGAAGTCGATACCTGCCTCATTAAAAAACTTTTTATATTCTTCAGCTATAAATCTTTTCTCTTTAATAAACTCAGGGAGTAATTCAAGCTGCGCGCACCCCAGTGCTGCATTGATATTGGGCATCCTGTAATTAAAGCCCACTTCATCGTGCACAAACTCCCATTTGTGGGGGAGTTTAGCAGTGGTTGTTAAATGTTTTGCGTGTCTGCCAATCTCAGTATCATTTGTTATAATCATCCCCCCGCCGCCGGTGGTGAGTATTTTATTCCCGTTAAAACTGAGCACACCAATTTTACCGAAAAGCCCGGTATGCCTGCCATTAGAATAAGACCCTAAAGATTCAGCAGCATCTTCAATGAGATCAATATTATACTTTGAACATATTTCAGCAATTTCTTCAATCCTGGCTGGGTGACCGAATGTATGCATGGGTACGCAGGCTTTTATTCTTTTACCGGTAAGCCTGTTGCAGGTATAACTGTCTTTTCCTAATTCGCAGTTATTTTTTAAAAAATGATCAAGTTTCTCCGGGGAAAGCCCCATGGTATCTTTGTCTACATCAACAAATAGAGGCTTTGCGCCTGCATAGCTTATTGCGTTTGCAGTGGCTATAAATGTAAGGGGCTGAGTAACTACCTCGTCATCGTATTCTATTCCGCACAAAACGAGTGCTGCATGGAGAGCCGCTGTTCCATTTACTGTTACTACAGCTTTTGCAGTGCCTGTAAATTCACACATTCTCTGCTCAAAGAGATCTACAAAAGGGCCTACTGAGCTTACGAATGTTGAATCTATGCATTCTGCTAAATACTTTTTTTCATTGCCGCGGAATACAGGCTCGTGGAGCTGTATAGGCTGGTCAGTGCCGTAGAGTTCATGGATAAATGTGATTGTTCTGCTAAAAATTTCAGACATTGTAGATACCTGACTTATACTGTTTTACATTTTCAGGTTTTTTAAACCATTCAATAGTTTCTTTTAACCCTTCTTCAAAACTGAATTGCGGCTTCCAGTCTGTCAGCTTTTGAATTTTCACTTTACTTCCCAATAGTCTTTCCACTTCACTTTTTTCAGGCCTCAGCCTCACATCATCTGTAATAATCTCCGCTTCAAGATTTATCTGGCGAATCAATTCATCAGCAAGCTCACCTATTGATATTTCATCCTGAGTTGCAATATTAATCTCTTCACCTATTGTTCTGTCTTCTTTAGCAATAGCAATAAAACCGGCAACAGTATCTTTTACATAATTAAAATCACGTGTGGGATTAATGCTGCCAAGCTTAATGTTTTTTTGACCCGATAACAACTGAAGTATTATTGTGGGTATTACAGCCCTGGCTGACTGCCTGGGGCCATAGGTATTAAAGGGCCTTACTATGGTTACGGGCAAATCAAAACTGCGGTAAAAAGATTCAGCGATTCTGTCAGCGCCGATTTTTGTCGCGCTATATGGAGACTGCCCCTGGAAGGGATGGTCTTCGTCTATTGGTACATATTTAGCTGTTCCGTATACCTCTGAAGTGCTTGTGACAAGAATTCTTTCTGTTTTTAGATCGCGGGCTGCTTGCAGCACATTCAATGTGCCTTTAATATTAGTGTCAACATAGCTGTCTGGTGAATGGTAGCTGAAAGGTATGGCAATTAAAGCCGCAAGATGAAATACAATGTCAATTCCTTCCATCGATTTTCTTACACCATTGGGGTCTCTGATATCGCCAGAAAATATTTCTATTTTTTCAAGCTTTTCCGCCGGGAATGTGTCAAGCCAGCCCCAGGTATTGAAAGAGTTATAATACGTAAACGCTCTCACCTCCGCGCCTTCGTCCATAAGAGATTCAACCAGGTGACTCCCTATAAAGCCGTCAGCACCTGTTACTAAAACCTTTTTATTGTTTAAATTCATTATTATTCCCTTATAAACCCCAAAATGTACCTGTATAATTATAAATCTTTTTTCTGTTCAATTTCTCATCTAGGTAATTCTCTCAAATTGTCCATTATCATCAATTAAATCACTATCACTCTTCTTAAATCATCCGCCTTATCAGTCCTCTCACATGGGAACAAATCCCTTCCAAAATACCCGTAAGCTGCTGTATCCCGGTATTTCCACCCCTGCGGGTTAAGCAGGCCCAGTTCCCTTACTATTTTCTCCGGATCAATTTTATCCCAGCCGCTACAGGTTATTTCACCGGCATTGCCGACAAAATTGGTTGAAACAAAAGTTTCACATGCAACCCGGCTTTTCGGGTCAAGTTTAATTCATGCATCAAGAATAGAATCGGATATAATATCACAGACCTTGTCAGGGTGCCCTTCACTTACCGATTCAGATGTAAAAATATGGTCTACAGTTAATTTACTCATTATATTACCTCAAGTTTTGTTTTAAAAAAAGGTGAAAGATGAAAGATGAAAGGTGAAAGTTTGTGATAGTAACTTTCAACTTTTGACCTTTAACTTTCAACTTTTGACCTTTAACTTTCAACTGTTAAAACCACCCGCGTTAATGGTTCGAATGGTTTACACCTTTGTTTTAAAACCCGATTCTTTTTGTTTCATTATCTTTCGTTACTTTTATCAGATCATTGATAGCGGAAATTATTTTATCAATCAATTCATCATTCTCTGACAACCTGTGATCAATATTTATTATTTTTTCTGCGATATCCCCGTATGTTAATGAAAACTGTCTCAATATAACAAAAGCCCTCATTATAGCAACTGTAACCTTTGTTGCAACAGGGCTTTTTAATATTGTGGCAAGCATATAAACTCCCTGTTCAGTAAAAGCCTTAGGGATATGCCTTCTACCGCCCCAACTTGAGGTCGAAAATTTCGACTTCAAGTTATTAAATTCTTCACTGGTAAGCTCAAATAAAAAATCATCCGGAAACTTATCAGTATTATTTTTTACAGCCTCATTAATACGCTTGGTTTCCACACCGTACAATTCAGCTATATCACTATCCAGCATTACCTTTATACCGCGAATAGAAAATATTTTTGTTTGAACTAATTCAGCAATATCATTAACATTATCCATAAAACTCTCTCATCACATTTCGCGCTCAGCCATAATCACTATTTTTTTATTCTCTACTCTTCTCCGCGCCTCCGCGTGAGCCCAAATCCTAAAAAAACAAATGGAGTGTTTCTTCTCTTAGATAAATTTGAAGCCGCAGATTGCGACCGCAAAATTTCAAACTCATCCAGTGTGAGCCGAAACTCCCCGCTTTCCTCTACTCTTCTCCGTGCCTCAATCACACATGTTCACGCAGAGCCGCGGAGACGCAGAGGGTTTATAATTATTCACTATTCGTTTTACTCCATTCTTAAACAGACTCAAGCAGACCCGGCCCAAGGCCTTTGTGAAT
>Ga0334882_1001425_pt1 | contig 28433 bp, 20 predicted proteins | sample GraSluR1_MG_5_FD_207226 | JGI IMG/M metagenome (GOLD analysis project Ga0334882, IMG submission 207226) | Sludge microbial communities from methane-producing bioreactor in Wageningen University, Netherlands - Granular Sludge_15_04-R1 | ecosystem: Engineered > Bioreactor > Anaerobic >...
GCTTCTGCACGATCAGGTCGCGCTGGCCGCCGGGAATGTCGTCCCAGTCGGGGTTCAGGCGCCTGGCCTCCGACACGTAGTCAAAGGCCGTTGCGGCCAACTCCAGCCTCCCGGCGTCCAGAGCCGCAGCGAAGTTATCCGCCGTCTCCTGGGCCGTGGCGCCCACGACGGTCTTCGGCCCGCAGCCGCAGACGAGAGCGGCGCACAAGACCCCCAGGCACACGGCGGTGATGATCCGGAAGGCGGGACGGTGCCGCATCTGCTCATTACCCCTTGACCGCAACATAGAATACCCGGTCGCTCCACGGGGTGGGAGGCCGGAAGGTGTATGCGTGGTAGGCCCGCACCCGGCAGAAGCCGGCCTCCTGCAGCATTCCGAGGATCTGCTCGTTGTCGTAGGCATACTGATAGTGCGTCTCCTCGAAGACCAGGTCCCGGCCATCGGCTCGCCAGTTGAACCACATGTCCACCCGACAGATCCGGGTCTTGGCATCCCACACCGCCTTCCACGAGTACAGAAGCGGCGCCCCGCTGTCGAGATTGCTCTGGTTGAACAGGCCGGCACTCAGCGCCCGCTGGGTGTTGAGGTCGAAAACCAGCAGCCCGCCGTCGCCAAGCACCCGGTAGGCCTCGTCGAAGGCGGCCTTCAAAGTCTGAGGCTGCAGGATGTAGTTGAGGCTGTCAAACAGCGACACGACCAGGTCGAAGGCGCCGCCGCGCAGGCCGAGGCAGGAGGCGTCCTGCACCGCCGCGGGCAACGGCGGACGCTGATTCTTGCAGTGTGCCACCATCGGAGCCGACAGGTCAATGCCCACGGCAGGATAGCCCCGGGCTCTGAGGCAGGAGCCCACCTTCCCGGTGCCGCAGCACAGGTCCAAAGTGCGGGCGGGCCTCAGATCGCAGCGTCGCAAGATGGCCTCGAGGTAATCCACCCACTGGCTGTAGGGGACGGCGTGCATCAGGCTATCGTAGAAGTCCGCGACGGCCTCGAACTCGCCGTGACCGGGGGTGGTGGTGGCGTCCGCGGCTCCCGGTGTCTGACCGGTCCTGCGCGACAGAAACGACCTCAGATCCATGCCGAATCCTGCCTAACTGGCCTTGATGTACTTCATCACGATGATGACGCGGGGCAGGTCGGTGCGCACCCGGTCGCCGTAATCCCCCGGCGGCCAGGTGACGCGGAAGGCGACCATGAACCGGTTCTGGCGGAACTGGTTGGCTCCGGTGATCTTCGCCTTGAACGGCACGGTCAGGCTCTGGCCGGGCCCCACGCTGCCCGACTGGGTGCCGGAGGGCGAAAGCTCGATGCCTTCGGTCTGCATCGGCTCGATCTTGATGCCTGAGACGGCCCGCTCGCCCACGCCCTGCAGGATCAGAGTCACAGGTACGGGGGCGCCCACCGCGGCGGCGGCGGGGAGGGTGAAGTCCGCCGTGAGCGGGTAGACCTGCCAGGAGCGGCGCACCACGCTGAAGGCCGCTCCGCCCGCCAGGGCCCACTCGGTGGCGGGATAGGGGCCCAGTATGCCCCGCACCGCGGCGCGAGAGATGTCGTGAACGAAGGTGCCCTGAGTGCGGCCGCCGGCCAGTAGCTTCAGGTGCGCCGAGACCATGCGCCGGTACATCTCGGCCGGCCCCAGCTTCTGGTGCCACACATCGTCGATCTGATCGCCGGCGACCAGGTTCACCTGTCCGGAGCGCACGTACTGGGGCCACTCCTTGAGGATGAAGTCATTGAACCTGCCCACATCCGTCTGGTACAGCATGGGCGCCAGCATGCTCACCCCGGCGTCGGTGAGCATCAGCGGGTCCTGGCCGTGTTCCTGCCCGTGGCGCCAGGAGAGGACGAAGGTCCACAACGGCTTCTTCAGTTGGGAGCGCTGCAGCATCTCCGCCACCAGCCCGGCGCCCATGTGGGCGCGGTACCAGTTCCACATCTCCCAAAAGCCCCGGTGCTCATAGCATCCCGGAGGCTCCACTCGCCGGGCCACATACAGCCAGCGGTCCTGTTTGGACATCTGCTCCCAGTTCCGGGGCAGGTCCACCGGCATCGTCCTGACAAACCCGTCCACCAATTCGTAGGCCGCTTCGGTGCGGATGTAGTCCAGACCGACATGGTCCACGTTGGGGTCCAGTTGCATGGCCGACATGAAATCGGCCAGGTGCCCGAGGCGCTGCCGGTCCAGCAGGGAGACGAAGGTCGTGTCCTTGATCTGGCGAGTGCTCCGGCTGATGTCTTGAGCGAAGCGGTACTCCGGCTTGCCGGAATTGGTGGTGGTGGGCAAGGTGGCGTACGCCATGGCCCAGGCCCCGAACTTCAGGCCCCTGCGGTGTGCCTCGGCCGCCATGACGGGCAGGACGCGGAAGTTCGCCTCCACGAAGGGCTTCTCCAGCGTGAGCTTTTGCTGCTCCGCCTGAGTGACTGCCGCGCGCACCCAGAGGGTGTCGGCCCCCATGAACTCGCACCAGTCGAAGACCGCCCGCCAGTCGCCCATCTGGCCCGAGGGCTTCCGAATCCTGGTGCCGGGCCCCGGGAGGATCTGCTCCCAGGTGGCGACGCACAGTGCCGGGTCCGGCGGCGGCGGAGCGACCCGGCGCACCTCGAAGCGGGCCCGCGCCACACAGAAGGCGTCGCCCGCTACCGAGGCAGGCCGGTCGTCCGGTGCCGAGCGCTTGCGGTGCAGCTCCTCCTCCGGCGTCTCCCACGGCAGATCGGCGGGCTCGGGGACCTTGTACCTGGTCTCCACCACATAGGTTCCCGGTTCGGCATTCCACGGCACCGGCCAGGTCCCGCGGAACACCTGCCTCGAGGCGTCGTAGTGTAGCTTGACGAACTCGCCGCCCCCGACCCCCTCCACCCGCTGGCCCTTGTGGCGTATCCCGACCTTCGGCAGGGTGGTGGGACGGACCCCGCGCCCCTGGGGGTCCGACAGCCGGAGCGTGACCTCGACCACCTCGTAGTGCAGGTGCTCTCGTTTCGCCGTGGCGAGCTGAGCGGGGAAGAAGTGGCGCTCGGTGCCGCGGACGCGCCGGATCTCATCGCGGCGGTCGCGGGCCGCTCGAATGTAGGGGTAGACGGCGACGGCGGAGGCCACCAGGATGAGAGTCAGCAAGAAGCACCCGCAACATGTGGACTGCTGTTGCGCGCGTCGCCGGCGCCGCCTGGATAGGGGCGAGGCTTGCCTGATCTCGATGCCGGAGCCGTAGTCCATTTGGCATAGGGGGAGGAGGCCGACGGCAATGCCGAGCCTCGGCCCCGTGGTCTGGCTGATGGCGGGCGGCGCGGCCCGCGACGGCACGGCCCTTGGTCCGGTGGGAAGCGACCCCACGCAGGACCGGCCTATTGCTGCAACATCGCCATCAGCTCCACCGTGTGCTTGAGCGCCTCCCGGAGACAGTCGATGACGTGCCCGATCTCGCTTTCGTCGATCACGGCGGGTGGCTCTAGACGCAGCACTTCGGGATTGTTCAGAGCATAGGCCGCCAGGATCTTGCGCTGCATGAGGCCTGAGATCACCAGGCCGCCCACGTCGCTGTCGGGGAACTCGACCCCCACCAGCAGGCCGCGGCCTCGCACATCCCGCACGACATGAGGGAATTCACCGGCCAGCGCCCGGACACCTGCCAGGAGCTGCTCGCCCCTTTGGGCACTCTTGGCGGCCAGGTCCTCCTCAGCGATGACGTCCAGCGCGGCCAGGGCCGCCGAGCAGGCCAGGGGGTTGCCGCCGAAGGTCGTGGTGTGCACGTAGGGGTTCTCGGAGAAGATGCTCCACACCTCGGGGCGGGCGACAAAGGCCCCCAGAGGGGCGACGCCACCACCGATGGCCTTGCCGACGGTCATGATGTCCGGCACCACGCCGTCCCAGTCGCAGGCCCACATCTTGCCGGTCCGGGCCAGACCGGTCTGGATCTCATCGAGGATCAGCAGCGCGCCCGCCGCGTCACAGATCTCCCTGGCCGCGGTGAGATAGCCGTCGGGAGGCACACGGATGCCCGCTTCGCACTGGATGGGCTCGAGGATGACGGCCGCCGTCTGCCCATCCACCGCCCGGGCCAGGGCCTCGGCATCACCGAAGGGCACGTGCGAGAAGCCGTCAAGGAGCGGCTCGAAGGGTTTGCGGTACACCTCGCGCCCGGAGGCGCTGAGGGCGCCAAACGTCTTGCCATGGAACGCGCCCTCGGCGGCCACATAGTGCGGCCGCCCGGTGTGCATGCGCGCCGCCTTGAGGGCTCCCTCCACCGCCTCGGCGCCGGAGTTGCAAAAGAACGTGCACTGCAGCTCCCCCGGGGCGATCTGCGCGATGCGCTCGGCCAGCTCGGCCGTGACGGGGTTGAGCAGCAGGTGGCTGCTCAGCGGCATGCGATCGATCTGAGCATGCACCGCCTCGATGATCCGCGGGTGGCGGTGGCCCATGGTGAACACGCCGGGGCCGCCCAGGCAGTCGAGGTACCGCGCCCCGTCGCAGTCGGTGACATAGCACCCCTGCGCCTCCGCCTCCACAGACTCCAGCCCCATGAACTTGACCAGGGCGGCGATGCCGGGGTTGATGTACTTCTCGTAGCGAGCGTATGTCTGAGCCGACAGGGCTGACTGGCTGGACATGGTCATCGCCTCTGGGGATGTGAATGGTGAGCGCGTCGGCCGAGCCCGTCCTCTGAGGCGGCGGGCAAGTGCCTCCGCCTCCCGGCCTGTGGGCTCCCGCCGGTACCCGCGGCCTGCAGGAGAGCGGGGAGCGATTCACGAAAATGGGCCGCCTTAGTGGGGGGTGCCCCGGCGACCCGTTCTCAGTAGAAACGGCGGTGATTCGATTGTGTGGGGAGAAGTGGTCGGGGCGGCCGGACTTGAACCGGCGACCTTTAGACCCCCAGTCTAACGCGCTAGCCAAACTGCGCCACGCCCCGACCCAAACCCATTGACCGATCCCGGCGGCCGCCGCCGGGTCAGTCAACGCAACCTATTGTACAGCATCTTTGAGAGCTTTACCAGCCTTAAATGCCGGAACTTTGCCCTCGGGGACGATAATCGGCGCGCCGGTCTGCAGATTCTTGGCCTTGCGCTCCTTGCGGATGCGCGATTCGAAGCTGCCAAAGCCGGTCAACTGCACCTTGTCGCCGTTCTTGAGCGCCTCGGTGACGACCTCGAGGAAGGCCTCGAGAGCGGCGGTAGCATCCTTCTTGCTGAGCTCGGACTTTTCGGCGATCTTCTCCACCAGATCGGGCTTATTCAAAGTCATCGACACGGAAATCCCTCCCTATGGGAATGGCCCACGCTGCTCTTGGGCAGAGCCGAGAGCATAGCACGTGATGAGGTCTTGCTTACTGCCAGTCTTCCAGCTCTGCACGCCAGCGGCGGGTCATCAGCTCGTGCACCGCATCCGACGGCCCGCGGCCTTCAAAGAGCACCTCGTAGAGCGCCTGGGTGATGGGAACCTCGACACCCACCCGCCGGGCCAACTCCCGGGCGGCCACCGTGGTGGGGATTCCTTCGGCAACCGGGTCCGCCGGGGAACCTGGCGTGACCACCGCTTGCCCCGCCGCGAGGCTCTGGCCGACTTGCCAGTTGCGGCTGAGCGAGCTGTTGCACGTGGCGAGGAGGTCTCCGACGCCGGCCACGCCCCAGAACGTTGCGCGCTGTGCCCCCATCCGCGTCCCGAGGCGGCCGATCTCCGCCAGCCCCCTTGTGACCAGGGCCGCCTTGGCATTGGCCCCGTAGCCCAGCCCGTCGCAGACTCCGGCCGCGATGGCGATGACGTTCTTGAGTGCTCCGCACACTTGAACGCCGAGTATATCATAATTCGCGTAGACGCGGAAGAGGGGGGTGGACAAAAGGGCCTGGCCGGCCAGGACGCAGTCCTCCCTCGTCCCGGCGACCACGCTCACCGCCGGCGCGCCCGCCGCGATCTCCCCCGACAGGTTCGGCCCGGAAAGCGCCATCACCTGTCCCGCCTCCAGACCCGTCTCCTCCACCAGTATCTGGGTCATGCACTTGCCCGAGCCGATCTCGAGCCCCTTGGTCGCGCTGATCAGGAGCGTCCCGGGTGCCAGGTGCGGCCCGGCAATGCGCGCCACCTCTCGCAGGTGCTCGGAGGGCACCGCGAACACCGCGAAGCGCGCGCCGGCCAGAGCCTCGGCCAGATCACCCGTAGCACGCAACGGCTCAGGAAACACCGTGCCCGGCAGACGCAGGCGGTTTTCCCGCGCGGACTGCATGGCCGCCGCGCGCGCCGAATCCCGCGCCCACAGACAGACCGCGTGCCCCCGGCCGGAGATGAGCCAGGCCAGAGTCGTTCCCCACGCACCGGCACCGATCACCGCACACCGCGCCTCATCCACCGGTCTGCTCATGCCCATCACCCGGGCCGCCCGAGTCCGGATGCTCCTTTTGCCCGAGCTTCCGCTCGGTACCCGAGACCAGCCTCTGGATATTGGGGATGTGCCGTGCCACCACGATCGCCGCGATGGTGCCCGTACCCAGCATGTACCCGCCGTGCATGCCCAGCAACCACATGAACAGCGGACAACTGGAGGCCCCCAGCATCGATCCCAGCGAGATGTACCGCGTCTTGGCCACGACCAGGATGAACAGGGCAAAAGCCGCCACGCCCGCGGGCCAGTACAACCCCAGCATCGACCCCAGCGCTGTGGAGACGCCGCGCCCGCCGGAGAAGCGCAGATAGATGGAGAAGCAATGCCCCAGGACGGGCACCGCGGAGGCGACCCCTAGCTGCCAGCCCTCGAGGCCGAAGACATGCCGGGAGATAAGCACCGGCACGACGCCCTTGAGGCAGTCGATGATCCAGACCGCGATCCCCGCCCTGGCACCGATCACCCGCAGCACGTTACTGGCGCCGATGTTCCCGCTGCCGTACTTGCGAATGTCGTCCACGCCCTGAAGCCGGGCGATGTACAGACCCACCGGCAGGCCGCCCACCAGATACCCAATGACCATGGCCCACAGCAGACTGGTCGTCAACGGACGGTTCCCTCCTGGTACCTGCAGAACTGCGGGGCGATCGCCGCTCCCGGCCCCGCCGCGGGCCCGAGCCTACTCGTCCTTCTCTTTCCGGCCGCGAACGATGAGCTTGAGCGGAGTGCCCTCGAAGCCGAACTCCTCGCGGATCGAGTTGAGCAAGTAGCGCTCGTACGAGAAGTGCATGATCTTGGCATCGCTGACGAAGACCACGATCGTCGGCGGCCGCGTGCTCACCTGAGTGGCGTACAGGATGCGCAGGGGGCGGCCCGCCTTGCTGGGCGGCTGGTGGTTGGCCACGGCCCTGCGGATGCAGCGGTTGAGCTGCCCCGTCTCGATGCGCCTGTCATACTGGTCGAAGACCTCCCTGCAGAGGGGCAGGATCTGCTCGACGCCCTCCCCGGTCAGGGCGCAGGTCTTGAGCAGCGGGGCATAGGCCAAGAATGGCAGCTCGTGTCGCGCCAACCGCTGGAAGTCGTCCCAGATGAGCTTCAGATGTCTCTTGCGCTGGGCCTCGGTGAGCGGCTCCTCCTCGTCGTCGGGGAAAGCCGTGTTCAGGACCAGGTCCCACTTGTTGCAGACCACGATCACCGCGCGGCCCATGTCGTGGGCCTCCAGGGCCACCCGGGCGTCCTGGGCCGTCATCCCCTCGGTGGAATCCACCACAACCAGGGCGATGTCGGCCCGCTCCAGGGCGCGTAGCGTACGCAGGGAGCTGAAGAACTCGGTGCCCTGGCTGCGCTTGCCCTTGCGCCGCAGGCCGGCGGTGTCCACGATGCGGATCGGCCGGCCCTCGTACTGTGCCCAGGTGTCCACCGCGTCCCGCGTGGTGCCCGGCATCTCGTTGACGATCAGACGCTTCTGGCCCAAAATCGCGTTGATCAGGGCCGACTTGCCCGCATTCGGCCGCCCCACCACCGCAATGGCGATCTCGCCCTCCCGGCGCTCCTCCTCTTCCTCCTCAGGAGGGAGCAGGTCGAGGATCTCGTCCTCCAGATCCACCACGCCGAAGCCCTGCTCGGCGGAGATGTCGATGGGCTCGCCCAGGCGCAGGGCGTAGAAGTCGTAGCTGTCGCTGGAGGGCCGCTCCATCTTGTTGGCGGCCAGGACGTGGGGCTTGCCGCTACGACGCACGATCTGGGCGATCTCATGGTCGTGGGCCGTGATGCCCTCGCGCCCGTCCACCAGCACCACCAGCACATCCGCCTCGCGCAGTGCCTCCACGGCCTGGTCATTGACCTCCGAGATCAGCGGATCACCCTCGGCACCCACCATCCCTCCGGTGTCGATGAACATCACCGGCCTGTTCACCAGCTCGCCCCGGGCATACAGGCGGTCTCGGGTGACGCCCGGGAAGTCCTCCACAACGGCAACGCGGTGGCCGACGAGCCTGTTGAAGAGCGTCGACTTTCCCACATTGACGCGACCGACGATGGCGACGATTGGCAGGGGCATGGCGCTTTCTTCCGTCCGCTAGTCTCACTCCAGGCCGGGGCGTCGGTGGGGCGACAGGCGAGTGCGCGGGCCGGTCCCCCCGCCGTGCTCGACCGCCCTCGACGACCCTCCTCCGGCTCGCGAAGCCATGGAGCGGAGGACAATACTCTCAGAACGCCCGCGCCACGTCAAGGCTCGGTGCCGTGGTGTGCTCCGGAAGTCCGGCCGCAAACCCCACCTTCGCCGGAAATGTCATTCTGAGAGCGTCCGCTCCCGGCGAGAGCAGCTCGAAGAATCTCCCGGCATTCAGCGAGACTCTTCGCCCAAGCGGCGCAAGCCTGAGCTTGCGCCGCCCGGGCTTGCGACGCCGACGCTCCAGAATGACAGGAGCCGGGCTGCCCAGGTTTGCCGCCGCGCCTCTAGAGCGGCAGGTCGACCCGTCTCCCTGTCCGCGTGGCCTCGAAGGCCGCCAGCACGATCTCCTGGGCCCTGCGGCCGTCGAGACCGGTGGCCCTGGGGGTCTGGGTGCCGCGGATGGACTCCACGAAGTTGTCGAACTGGCCATGGAACCAGTAGGCCCCATCCCGCGGGTTCTCGAACCGGACGACCTCCTGCTCGCCGCCGGGGCGGTAGACGGTGCACTCGTGGAGACCGTCCTCGCAGCGGCGCGAGGTGTGGATGGCGCCCTCGGGGCCGATGATGTCCTGGCCCGAGAGACCCGCCGGAGCGCCGGGGGGCAGGCTCCAGGACCACTGGCACAGCATCGAGTCACCACTTGCGAAGTCGAGGATGACGATCCCGTTGTCCATCACATCGCCCTGCAGGCCCATGTGGCGGACGCTGGCGGTGACGGACTTGACCTCTCCGAAGGTATAGCGAACGAAGTCGAAGTCGTGGGCGCCGCTTTCGGACAGCGGGCCGTCGCTGAAGCGGGAGTCGGAGTACCAGGCGCCGTAGGGCGGCTGAGGCGGACTGCCGGTGGCGATGCGCCGCCACTGACAGGGCCTGCCGATCTTGCCGGCCAGTACCAGCTCGCGCATCTTCCCCCAGTCGGCGTCGAAGCGCCGGACCATGGCCACCTGAAGCACCCTGTCTGCGGCCTTTGCCGCGGCGATCATGGCGTCGCACTCCTGCAGCGTACGGGCCATGGGCTTTTCCACCATCACGTGCTTGCCGGCCGCCAGGGCGGCCAGGGCCACTTCGGCGTGGAGCCCGGCGGGAAGACCGATCACCACCGCGTCGATATCTTCCATGGCCAGCAGGTCCCTGTAGTCGGCGACGGTGCACCGGGCGCCGAACTTCTCGGCCTTCTCTTTGGCCGCGTCGAGGTTCAAGTCGGCGATGCAAAGCAGACCCGCCTTCTCGCTGGCCGCGATGGCCGGCAGGTGTGCATTGCTGATCGAACCGGCGCCGATCATCCCTATGCCGATCTGTGACATAATCTGGGCTCCGTAGTGCTCAAGGAATCTGTGGGGGTGAGGTTGAATGAGTGTACCCGGGATCGCCTGCAGCCGCAGCATAGCACCGCGCGCCCGAGGGACGCCAGCGGTTTTGACGCTCACACTATGCACGAATGCACGGGAGCCATGTTTCGCCATTTTCGCGTCCGGAACGGTCGAAGTGTTGCCGTTCTCCCCCTCCTCCCGTCGCCCGCGGGTGTTTGCGGGCGTAAGGGAGAGGGGGGCCGGGGGGGTGAGGTGACGTGAATCGGCGCCTGCCCGGAACCTGCATAATATGAGTTGGCGGCGCGGCGGACCGGCCGCTTTCGTAGCTACCTTATGTACGGTGGCGACCTTGGCCGCCGTATCCCGATCGGTGATCCGTCTTGAGTGAAGCTCCCCCGAGGAGGACGCGACCCCGCCTGTGGCTGCGCGCCCTGTGGCTCCTTGTGCTGCTGATCCCTATCGGGGCGGCTATGGCCCTGAAGAACCGGCCTGCGCCGGTGGATGTGGTGCGTCCTAAGAAGCGCCCGGTGGTGCAGTCGATCACCGCCAGCGGGCGGGTGATCGGGTCGCAGGAGAGCAGCCTGGCTCCCGCCCAGCCGGGTGTTCTGACTTACCTGACGGTGCGAGCGGGCGACACGCTGCAGCTTGGAGACGTGGTGGCCAGGGTCTCGGGCGAGGTGGTCTCCGCCGAGGCAGAGCGGGCCGCGGCGGCGGTGCGCACCGCCCGGGCGCAGCTTCAGGAGGCGCAGGCCGCCGCCGGAGCGCAGTCGGCGAAGGTCAGACAGGCCCGGGCCGAATCCGACGCCACCATCGCGGACGCCGAGAGTCGTCTGCGCAAGGCCAGGCTGAGAGCGGAGGAGCTGGAGGCCGGCGGCACCCGCAGTCAGCAAGAGGAGGTTCAGGCCGCGGTGCGGCAGGCCCGGCTCCAGGTGGAGCAGGCCCAACGCGAGGTGCGCCGGGCCCAGTCACTTGCGGATGCGGACGCCACCGCGGGTGCGGCCCTGCAGTCGGCTTCAGCCGCCCAGTCGGCCGCGGACGCCAGGGTGCAGCAGGCGCAGGTCGCGCTGGAAGACGCCGAGCGCGAGGTGCGGCGGCACCAGACACTGTATGATAACGCCGCCATCGCCGAGGCCACCCTGGACCAACTCAAGACACGGGCCGAGGTGGCAAGGCAGGACCTGGCCCGGGCTCGGGCCGATCGCGAGAACGCCGCCGTCGAGCTCCAGCGCCAGAGCAAGCTCCTGGAAGTCACTCGGCGCACCGAGCTGGAGCGGGCACAGAGCGATCTTGCCGTCGCTCAGGAGGCACTGCAGGGCGCCCTGGCCCGCCGGGCCCAGGTGGCCGAGCCGCAGCGCGAGGAGATCCGCCGCCAGCAGTACGCCGAGATCGAGGCCGCCGGGCGCTCACTGACGGCCGCGAGGCGATCGGGCAAGGCGCGGGTCGAGGCCACCGTCAGCGAGCCGGTCTCCGAAAGGGTCCAGACCGCCCGCAGGCGCATTGAGGAAGCCCAGAAGGCCTTCGAGGCCGCCGCCGCCATGGTCGCTGAGACCGAAGTCCGCGCCCGCTTCGCCGGCACGGTGGTGCAGGTCCTCCGCTACCCCGGAGACATCGTCGGCCCCAGTCAGCCCATTCTCCTCATGTCCGAGATGAAGACCCCCGAGGTGAGAGTGGAGATGGACGAGCGCGACCTCGCCAAGGTCTCCGTGGGACAGCGCGTCCTGCTGGTCAGCGACGTGGAGCCGGAGAAGACCATCGAAGCCCTGGTCGGCGAGACGGGGTTCCGCGCCGACCCGCAGCGGGGCACGGTCGAAGTCACCGTCCTGCCCACGGATTCGGCGCTGAACCTGCGGTCGGGCATGACCGTGGACGCCACCTTCATCCTCAGCCGGGAGCAAAGCCTGCTTCTGGTGCCCACCGCCAGCGTGCTGCGCGAGGGCTCCGGGGCCGCGGTGTATGTGATCGACGACGAGCGCATCGCCAAACGTGCCGTCGAACTGGGGCAGGGCGACGCCCGGGGCACCGTGGTGCTCTCAGGCCTCAGGGAGCAAGATGCGGTGGTGCTCGACCCCACCTCGGTCCAGGAGGGCGCCAGGGTCCGGCCCAGAGAGCGCCCCTCGGGCGAGGGGGGGCGCCCATGAGCTTCGAGCTGCGCCTTGCCCTGCGCCACCTGCGCTCCGGAGGCTCTCAGACGCTGCTGGTCGTCGCCGGGGTCGCGGTGGCCGTGATTCTGGTGATCTTCATCAGCTCCCTGATCTACGGCGTGCAAAGACGCCTGGTGGAGCAGACAACCGGCTCGATCTCACTGGTGACGGTATCGGTGCCGGAGATCGACGCGCGCCCCCCGCAGGTCCTGCCCGGCACCCTGCAGGACGCCGTGGTGCTGTCCGACCAACGGAAGCGGCCGTTCTCCAGAGATGTCATGGACAACTGGCGTTACCTGGAGGGCGAGATCGCCTCCTTGCCCCACGTCACGGTGGTCTCCCCCGGCGTTACGGGCCAGGCCCTCATCACCCACCTGGGCCGGGAGGCCAGCGTGCGGCTGATCGGGGCGATGCCCGAGAAGCAGGACCGCATCATGAACGTCAGTCGCGACCTGGTGGAGGGCAGGTACCTGGGGCTGGGAGCGCGGGAAGCGGTCATCGGCTACAAGCTCGGGGAGAAGCTGGGGGTCGCGCTGGGTGATCGAGCCCGTCTCATCGCCTCGGAGGGCTCTAACGAGACGTTCACGGTGGCGGGTATCATCCACAGCGGCCAGGACGTGCTGGACGAGCAGACCGTACTGGTGACGCTCCGCGCGGCTCAGAGCCTCCTGGACAAGGGCACAGGCGTCACCTCCTTTTCCACGACGCTGGACGATCGCTTCGCGGCCAATAAGGTGGCCGATCTGGTGGAGGGCTCGCTGGCCCTCAAGGCGGAGTCGTGGATGCGCCAGAACGACAGCCTGCTCAGCGCCCTGAGGGCCCAGTCCGGCAGCAGCCTGATGATCTCGGTGTTCAGCCTCCTGGCGGCGGGCTTCGCCATCGCCAGCGTGATGATCGTCAGTGTGCTCAAGCGCAGCGCGGAGATCGGTATCCTGATGTCCATGGGCGCCCGCCCCGCCCAGATTCTGCGCATCTTCACCCTGGAGGGGCTGGGTATCGGAATCGTCGGCGCTCTGCTGGGCGCCGCCATCGGTGTCGGCCTGGTCTCGGCCCTGCAGCAGATCCCCCAGCCCTCCGCGGTGCCCGGCCGCGCTCCGGAGCCGCTCTTCCCGGCCTTCGTGAGCTCTCGACTGGTGTTGACGGCCATGGCGTCGGCGCTGTGCATCTCCATCGTAGCCGGGGTCCTGCCCGCGCGCCAGGCCTCCAGGCTCGATCCCGTGGAGGCGCTGCGTCGTGGATAGATGCCCCGAGACCCACGTCCCCCCCCGGGCCCCGGAGGCGCCGCAGAATCAGCGCGCCGGCGCGTCCGGAAGCTGCGCCGGTTCCGGCGGCCCCGTGGTCCGGGTCATCGGCCTGCGCAAGACCTATCCCGGCGTGCGGCCGCTGGAGGTGCTCCACGGTCTGGACTTCACCGTGGAGGCCGGGGAGTTCGTGGCCATTGTGGGCCAGTCCGGCTCGGGCAAGTCCACCCTGCTCAATCTCATCGGAGCCCTGGATAGGCCCACCGCGGGGCAAGTCATCATCGAGGGCCGCGACCTGTCCACCATGGGCGACAACGATCTGGCGGCCCTGCGCAATTGCTGCATCGGCTTCGTCTTCCAGTTCCATCACCTGCTGGAGGACTTCACCTGCCTGGAGAACGCCCTGATGCCGATCTCCATCGGCCGCGGAGAGCCGGAGCCCGAGGACGTGCTGCGCGTCACGAAGATGCTCCGCCGCGTGGGCCTCGGCGAGCGATTGGGCCAACTGCCCCGCCGCCTCTCCGGCGGCGAGCGCCAGCGCACGGCGATTGTCCGGGCCCTGTCCAATAGCCCGCGCCTCGTGCTGGCCGATGAGCCCACCGGGAACCTGGACTCCCGTACCAGCCGCGAGGTGTTCTCTCTGATGCGGGAGATGAACCGCGAGACCAAAGCGGCGTTCCTGCTCATCACCCATGACGACCGCCTGGCCGCACAGGCGGACCGGATCCTGCGCATCGCCGATGGCTACCTCACCGAGGAACAGCCCACCGGAGAGACCAGCTAGGGCCGGGGGACAGAGCCAACGGTCAGAAGAGGATCGGACCAGGCGACAGGTAGCGAGAACGCATTGCGCCGCCGGGGAAGCGTCCCGGCGGCGCGAAATGGCGTTGGTGGGGCGGGCTTTGCAGACCGCCGAGCACGGGCGAGATAGCGAGGAATGCCGCTGAATGCCGGGGGATTCCTCGAGCTGCTCTATCCGGGAGCGGAAGCTCTCAGAATGACAATTCCCGGCGAAGGCGGTGTTTCCCGCCGGACGCCTAGTTCGTGTGCCGCCACAGCCTCTGGCCCTGGGCGTCGGTCTGCAGGATGGTGTCCCGCTTGAGCCACTTGCAGTGCCCGTCGACGAAGGCGCAGTTGGCGCCATCATTGTGCCGATCGGAGACGCGGCAGAACCCGTCCCCATGGGCCGGATAGTGGGTCGGACAGTACACCCACGTGAAGTTGTTGCTGTCGCAAAACATCATGACCTCGGCCGGATAGCTCACCTTGGCCAGGCTCAAGGCATCCCCGGGGTACGTGGTGCGATACGGCATGTGGGGGTAGTTCCAGCCGTAGCCGCAGGCATAGGTCGGCTCCGAGGGGCAGCGCGCAATCTGCGCGTTCTTGACGTACGGAGTGAGGACGCTGGTGCCGGCGCTGATGCTGGCCAGGACGTAGGTCACCGGTGTCCCGTCCGTCTGCCCGAAGGGCAGCATGTCGTCATAGTCCTGGGCGTACATCAGAACCGACAGGGCGAGCTGCTTCTGGTTGGACAGACAACTGGTCTGGCGGGCCTTCTCCCGGGCTCTGGCGAACACCGGGAACAAGATAGCGGCAAGAATGGCGATGATCGCGATGACAACCAGCAGTTCGATGAGTGTGAAGCCTCTGCGCATGGGTCTGGGGATGTCTCCTTTTCGTTGTGTCGCCCCGAGAGACGTGGCGGCGCGGTGGCCGGACGGCTCCCGCCTTGGGCCACCGCCACGTGGGGAACGCACTGGGTGCAACGACGCGCAGGCCAAGGCCCGCGCGTCGGAGGTCTATGATACCATATGTTGAGGTTCAGCCGCACTGGCATCTTCTACTGTTCTGTTTCCAGGCTTCGCTTGCCTCGCTGTTTGCTCTCGTTCCCGCGTCCACGACAGCCCCTTGTGGGCCGGTCCGCTCCCGGCGCTCTCTATCTGACGGGCGCCTTCAGCGTCAGCGGAACCTGGCGGCCGATGAGCCCCTGCCAGGCGCCGGTGTCGAAGGTGACTCGGCAAAAGTACCTGGCGCCGGCCCGGGGCCCGGAGAGCGTCACCGCCGCGGCGCCCGCTGTCAGGTGGGCCCGGGCCAGGACCTCTCCGTCGAGGTTGAGTACGGTCACCTCGCCTCTCGGCTCCTGACTGCCCGCGACCGAGAGCAGGTGACCGGCCTGGGTGCGGACGCTCGCCGTGACCTGCAGCACCCAGGCGTCCTGCTCCGGCGTAGTGGTGACGCCAATCTGGGGGCTCAGCGGCCCACCGCAGCTCAAGCTCGTCGCGGCGCCGGGCTCCAGAACCAGCGGTCCGGGAACTCTGAACAGGTACGCGGGAGTGGCTGCTCCATCGCCCAGGGCGTAGGAGATCTCGTACGCGCCGGGAAGCAGCGTGACGGGCCCGTCAACAGCGGTCCGGGTCACGACCGCGTCGTTCCCGACGGCCTCGAGGCCTGTCACCGGTGCCGGGTTGCCGGCCGCGTCGCGGCCCGACACCAGCAGAGTGGTCACGGGGCCACGGTAAGGCCCGATGGTGGCCTGACCTCCGTCGGGCCGAATGGACAGCTCATAGTAGGCGCCGGCGAACTCCAAAGGTGACCTCAGAGGCACGAAGGACCGTGGGTCCGGGCAGGCGGTCAGGTCCGTGGACAGCCCGCGGCGATCTCCCTCCGCCCCCCGCCCCACCAGCAGCTTCCCGTCGCCATCGGCATCGCACACCGTGAGCCGCACCGGGGTCCCATCCAGGTCGAGCACGGCGGTGTGGCCGTTCTCAATGTACATGGCACACGGGGGCCCACAGGGCACCTCGGCGGCGGGCTCGGTGGCCAGGCGGAAGGCGTACCGCCCCACGACGTCTCCGGAGTCGGTGCGGTGGCGCAGGGCGAGGGCGATCTCCTCGGTCGCCCAGAGCTTCGTGCCCTCCAGATCAACCGGCCCCATCGGATAGGCCCTCTCGCCGGCCAAGGAGCCGTTCCAGTTGGCGTCCAGGTAGACGGTGCAGCGGTCCACTCCGGCCTCTCGGCTCACATCGGCGGCGATGAGCATCGGGGGCTTGTCGCCGAGCTGGAGCGAGGAGAACAGGGGAATCGGCGACTGGAACTGCGGCATCGGGCCGGCGTCCACGGGTGGCTCCGGCCTCCAGTCCAGGTAGATGAGCGGTGTGAAGGGGCGCTGCAGCTCGATGGGCTGAAGCCGGTAGGTCTGGGCGGCGAGGGCGGGTAGCCCCGGGCACAGGGCGAAGATGAGAGCAAGGCATGATGATCGGAAGCTCACGGCGGTATCTCCTTTTGGCGGGCGACCGTGACGCCACAGGCCGGGCGGCAATCGAGGCGATTCGGCGGGGCCTGCCGCAAACGGTCGGGGCACGGGACGACGGTCTGGGGGCAGATTCCGGGAAGCCGGCAGGGGGCTGCCGAAGGGCACGCGGGCGTGGCGGCGGTAGGCTGATTATACGCCGAACGCAGCCCCGGCGCTACGAGGACGGGAGGGGTGCGAAAGTCGGCAAGGGCTGCCAAAGGGGTGGCACCCCGTCCGGAGGGGGATAGGAGGCCGGCCGGGAGGCTCCAGGCCCTGGCGGGTACAGGAACGCCCGCAACGAGGCCCGCTCGCGCATCCGGGCTCACTTCGCCACCAGCACCCTCCCCTGCCCCGGCCCCAGCGTCATCTGCAGCTTGCCCTCCGCCGCCTGCACCGTCTCGCCGGTCAGGGCGTCGGTGAACTGTGCGCCCCGGACGCCGAACACCGTGACCTCCGCCTCATCTCCCGGCTCCGAGTTGGAGATGATGTACAGGGGCTTGCCCTCGATGGTCTCGAAGCTTCCTACCCGCACCGCGCCGATGACGTGGGTCGCCGGCCGGCCCGGCCGGGCGTTCAGGAGCAGCGGCGCCAGCTTCCTCAACTCCCCGGCGAGCTTCGCCACATCCGCGTACAGCGGCCGGGGCTCCCGGGTCAGCGGGTCGATCAGGCCGTGGAGGTAGTCGGGCATGTATTGGTAGATGAAGAAGAACACCCCTTTGGCCCCGGCGGCCAAGGACAGGTACGTCATGCAGCGAATCTCCTCGGCCGTCGGGTACCGCCACGAGGGGGGAGGACATTCGAAAGTCTGCAGCACCACCCACATGGGGTTGCCCTGCGAGCTGCGTCGGAAGCCGTCCAGCGCGGACTGGAATCCGCCGATGGTGGGCGGGGTGTCCGCGGCCCGCAAAGGGTAGATGTCGAACACCGCCTCCGACAGCGTGGTGCGCTCCGCCAGGCGGGCCAGGCCGCTGTCGCTGCAGAAGCACGAGAACGCCGGGCGGGTGGGGTCCGCGGCGGCCAGGATGCGCTGCACCAGGACCCAGTTGGGGAGCATCAGGTCGAAGGGCTCGTCCCGGATCTGGTAGCGCAGGAGCGAGTCGTACCCGCCGATCTTCTCCACAACGGTTTCCACCGCCGCGGCCACCTCGGTCTCTGTTGCCGGGTCGGTACGGCTCACCAGGCCTACCAGCGGGCCCACCTCCAGGCAGACCTTGATCCCATGCTCCTCGGCCGATTGCAGCAGGGCCTCCCACAGGCTCTCCGGGCAGTTGGGCACGGCCACCGCATTGATGCCGTGGGCGGCCATGTCCGAGAAGCAGAAGTCGTAGTAGCTCCGGGCCTGCTGTGGCGTGTCGCCCCCCCTGTTCATCGAGGGCGCACCCTCGAACCAGACCCCGACGGGGAAGAAGGGTTCCGCCTGGTAGGCGATGGGGGGCCAGGGCGGCAGGTCGATGGCGGTCAGCTTCGCCGTCAGCACCATCTCGGTGCCGCCGGTGAGCGTGGCACGAACGGTGTACTGCCCCGCCGCGGGCGCCTGTGCCCCCTGCTCGGGGGGCCACTGCACTTGTAGGGCGCCGCCGCGCACGGCCTCGCCACTCACGGGTGTGTCCACCACGGCTCCGGTCGCGTCCAGCACCTGCACCACCGCGGTGGCCTCTCCGGGCACCCGCAGGCGCAGGGCCGCGCTGTCGTACACCCCGTCGCCATTGGGGCTGATCTCCGCGGGCAGGCAGGTGAGTCTCGGCTCTCCCTCGACCATCACCAGATCGTCGATCCACACCGAGCCGGTCTTGGGCCCCATGCCCCAGAGGAACACGCCGATCTTGCGGATGTCCTGCAGATCGGCCTCGCCACCCTGGAAGGCCGGATCGTCGTCGAGGTTGACCTCGCAGCGGTGCCAGTCCGCGTAGCCGCTGTGGAAGTCGGGATGCTGCCCGTGGGGGCCGTAGTTGTTCATCCGGCCTTCGGAATCGAAGACGAAGAGGAACAGCTCCACCCTGTCGCCGGCGCCGCGCACGGAGAAGGCCAGCTTCTCGGCGGCCCCAACGCCCTCGGAGAACTCCCGGGAGTACAGGACGTGATTGGTGCCCACTCCGGTGAAGCCGTAGTCGATGCGCAGGGCATTGGAGCCGGCGACGCCCTCGTCCAGGGAAACCCTTACCTCCTCGGTCTCACCGTAGCGCAAGGCGGGCTGCCAGGCTTCAATGCTCTGGGAGAAGTCGTCGAGAGTGAGCGTGTCTGCCCAGCAGGTGAGGCCGAAGGAGAGTGCCAGAAGGCCGGGGACTGTCTGGAGCATGCGAGAACCTCCGGGATGGGTCGCAGCGGGTGACGGCACAGGGCGCGCGGTCAGGTGAGGCTTCGCCGGGGGGCTCGGCGGCCCCTTCTGGCACCGCCCACGAAGCGCCGAGGCCGGCCCGGCCGGCCGGGTCGGCCTCTTCGATCGCTCATGTCTTCATCACTTCCTGCGCCGGGTATGCTCCGGCAGTGTGTCCATCCCCATGGCGGCTACTTGCCGGGTCGCTGCCGCCCCCGGTCGCCGTCTCGCCGAGGTTCCGGTTCGGGCCTGCGGTCCGCCGGGGCCGGTGGAGCAGGCTTGTCCGGGCGGTTCAGGCCCGGCCCGGGGTTCCCATGGGTGTCGAGCGTCCTGATCTCGATGACTGTCGTCGTTCCCGGAATGGGGGTGACCTGGATCTGGATGGTCACGCCGGTGGCCGGCGGCGGACCCGGCGGCGGTGGGTTAGGAGCGGGCGGCTGCATCTTCCCCGGCTGGTCCGGGCCATCTCTTCCGGGGCCCATCCTGTCCGGCCCCTCCGGCGGACCCGGTCGGCAGAAGGCGGGCACTGCGGTGAGGACGACGCCGAGCAGGACTGTCAGCATCGCAATCTGGGCTGTCTTGTTCATCTGCGGTCTCTCCTTTGGCGGCGCGTGTTGGGCGCCTCGTGATGGTGTGAGGAGCGCCCCGGGCGCTCTTCGTGTCTGCGCGGCTCCTGTTTGCTTCTGCGTCCGTTGTCCTTGTCAGGTGCCGTCGTCGAGGAGAGTATGCCCGCGGTCGATGACGGGATGGAGGGTGCCCGGATGACAGAAACGTCATCGGACGAGAGGCCGTGCGCGTTTGTGGAAGCGCCGTTGAGCGCCCCGGAGGCACTCGTGACGCGGACGCGCGGCGGCGAATGAGGGAGTAGAGACGCGGCCGGGCACCCCGCCTCCGCCGGGAGTGTCATTCCGAGAGCGTCCGCTCCGGGTAAGAGCAGCTCGAGGAATCTCCTGGCGGATGGCGAGATTCCTCGCAGTCTCGCTGCGCGAGATTGGCGCTCAGGATGGCATCTCCACGATGGAACCGGCTTTTCGGCCGAGCCTATGGGCGGACAGACGGCATGCTGCGCGGATTCACATCTGCCGGGGCTGTGCGCGAAGGAACGCCGCAAGGCGGTCGATGAGGGGCTTCTTCTTCTCTATGTGGTGGACGTAGTAGACGAAGGCCTGCACGGCCGCTCGCTGCTTGATCGGGTCCCACAGGTCAACCAGTTGGAGCAGAGAGGGCACGTCGAGTACTCTTCCGCCGCAGTCGGTGATGTAGCGCGTGGCGGGAGCGTCCAGAGCTTGGGCCGCCACGATCGCCAGGGCGTTGCGGCGAGTGACTTCGGCCAGGAAGGGGCCGACCTGCGCGGCCGACTGGCCATCGAGGCTGTAGTGTTTCACCTCGACCGACAGCACGAGTCTCTCCCCGTCCCAGCCGTCAATGTCGCCCACGCGTCCCAGGCGCTTGCTCCCCGCGCCGGCTCTGGCTACCTCGAGATGCAGGTGCGGGGCATCGGCGCGGATGTAGGCGTAGACCGCGCCCTGGAAGGCCGCTCCCGGCGGCTCGCGGCCTTGCTTGGCCAAGTCGAACCCCTCGAGCAGGCGGCTGAAGCTGCGCTCCAGCGGCGGCAGCTCGCCATAGTCGACATCGTGGCTGGGAAGCACGCTCAGAACGTGGGCCTCGACGGCGTTCGCAAGCCATTCCGCATCCGAAGGCGAGAGAGTGACAAGAGCGTCGAGCCAGTGCCGGTAGTCGTGCCACTGGCCCGTGGCGTGCGGCGCGCAGTTGGGGTAGTCATACCTCCGGTGCTCGACGCGTATGCTCGTCTCCGCCGCGTTGTAGGCAGGCCGAATGCTCGCGAGTTCGGGGACTGCTTCCCCAGGCTGTCGGATTTCGACCACGAGCGTGTTGGCCCTGCCGCCGCGTGCCGAAATCTGGGAGAGTGGGTACTCTTCGAGGAAGGCGGAGAAGTCGCGGTAACCGCGACCAAACACGTTCAGTTCGCGGAAGAAGGCGATGAAGGCCAGGAGCAGGCCGGCGGCGAATCGCCTTTGCTCGAAGCTCTCACGGAAGTCATCCAGCAGCTCGCGAGCGCTCATCTTCAGCCTCGCACACAGAGGCGCGAAAGAGACTCGAAGGCTCCCAATGCCAGCCGGAAGTATTCCTCGTCTCTCTCGACACCGATGGCGCAGTACCCCACGGCAGCCGCCGCCGCGACCGTCGAGCCGCTCCCCGCGAAGGGGTCAAGGAGGATCCCCCGTCCCAGAGGGAGCGCCGCGCGGACGATCTCTCGGAGGAACCTCTGGGGCTTGAGTGATGGGTGGGGTGCGATGTCTCGCTCGTCCGGGCGCGTGGGGGAGCACGGGATCACATCTCGGAACGGCTCGGTCTCTGATTTGCGGCGCAGGCCGCCGGTTCCCCAGGCGCGGAGGTTGTCCGCAACCGTGCCTGCGAAGGGCTTGCGGAACAGCCCCCACGGCTCCCAGCAGGAGCGAGGCATGACGGTGACCCCCGGGAATTCGGCTTCCGCACCCTTTGGCCTGTCGCCGCCTCTGAGGGTCTGCACCAGCCTTATGACTTCGCCGCGCTTCTCAAACCCGGCCTGCTCGAAGGCCGTAAACGTCGCGCTGGAGAGCAGTGGGTTCGAAGCCACGAACACGTGCCCCCCGGGCACCAGGACGCGCAAAAGGGCGGTAGCTGTCTTGCGGAAGAAGGCGGACAGATCCGAGCGGTCATCGGGGGACAACACCGTGAAACGCGGGACCGGCGCTCGCTGCACTCCGTCCAGGGTGGGCGGGATGCGCCACACCCCGCCACGCCCGCTACGCAGTTTGTTGTGGTCCCTGTCTTCGTACTCGACAACGCCATAGGGTGGATCGGTGACAACGGCGTGCACAGAGGCTTCCGGGATAGCCTCGAGCCACGTCAGCGCGTCGGCAAGAACTAGAGCGGCACCCGGCCGCAGCACCACCCCATTCGGGCCTGCCAGGCATTCCACCTGGGCAACGCTGGGCGAGTGGTCGATCTCGACCGGCGCTTCCTCCGGCTCGATAAGACGCGGCTGCCGGCCACTGCCTGCGGAGAGCGCGGCGAGGTGTTCGTTCTGCCGGTTGGTGGGCATCCGCAGCCTCCCTCGCGCGGTGGTGCTCCGTATCGCGGCCCGGTACGAGAGCCGCCGAACCGTCGAAGTGTCGAGCAGCAGTGGCTTGCCGTACTCATTGCGTCCTACTGGACTAACTGGACTAAGCATAGCCCATGTGTTCGGTCGTCGCAACCCCGTTCGGCTAAGACCCCGTCGGCCCGGAACTGCCTGGACCCTGGCAGGCCGCGGCTGCTCATGAAGGCCCGGCGCACGGTGGCAGGGAACTGATGCACCACCTTCCCACCAAGCCCCAACCCCATTGGACTTGAGCAAGAGCCGCCCGACCCCGGCGGCGCGCTCCACTCGCGAAAGGGATGAACACCCATGCTCGTTGGCTTTGCGAAAGCCGATGTGACGCCCGCGATCGGCAAGGAAGTGCCCGGCAGTCTGACCAAACGCTACAACACCGCCATCCACGACCCGCTGTATGCAACGGCCGCCGTGTTCGAGCAAGAGGGCCGGCGCGTGGCCCTCGTGGGGCTGGACAACCTCTCGGTGAAGGCCTCGGTTGTCAGGCGGGCGCGAGAGATCATCGCGGGCAAGTGCGGCATCCCGGGCAGCCACGTGATGGTCGGGGCCTCCCACACCCACAATGGCGGCCCCTGCATGGGCGCACTGCCGGGTGACTTCGCCCGGGCCTCCGACCCGGAGCTTTGTGAGAGACTGGCCCAGGAATACTCGACGGCGGGCGATGCGCACTACCAAGAGGAGCTGGCGGGGCAGATCGCCACCGCCGTCATCTGTGCCGATCAGAGCAAGCAGGAGGCGGTGGCGTACGTGGGACGCGGCCACGAGGCCTCGGTGGTGCACAACCGCCGCTTCATCATGAAGGACGGCACGCAGATGACCCACCCGGGCAAGGGCAATCCGGACATCGTTGAGCCGGCGGGGCCGGTGGACCCGGAGGTGGGCGTCCTGGCGGCCTGGTCCACGGCGGGGGAATTCCTCGGCGTCGTGGTCAACTACGCCCTCCACGGCACGGTGTTCGGAGGCGGCGTCTCGGCCGATTGGCCGTACTACATGAGACAACTGGTCACCGACGCCCTGAATCCTGGGGCGCACGTGGTGTTTCTCAACGGAGCCTGCGGCGACGTGACGCAGGTGGATAACCTGTCCATGCAGGAGTCGGAGTTCGGTGAGAAGTGGGCGCGCCGAGTGGGCTACAGGGTGGGTGGCGAGGTGATTCGTACCATCGCCGACGCCGAGCCGGGCGAGCTGGCCCCCATCGCGGCGGCGGCGAAGACGATCGCCCTGAAGACCCGTGAGGTGAGCCGCGAGCGGTACGAGGCGGCTCTGGTGGCGATCGACCAGATGCTTGCCGCCGGGGAGAGCCCCTCGGGCGAGCTGGTGTTCCACCGGGACGAGGTGCTGCTGTACGAGCTGAACCGCTGGGAACCGGAGGTGGAGTGCGAGGTTCAGGCGCTGCAGATCGGGCCGGTCGTGTACCTGTCCAATCCGGCCGAGTACTTCTGTCGGTTCGGACTGGACATCAAGCGGCGCTCGCGGTTTCCGTTCACCTGGGTGGTGGAGCTGGCCAACGGCTGCGTGGGCTATGTACCCACGCCGGAGGCGCTGGGCGAGCACGGTGGCGGGTACGAGCCGCGGCTGGCGCTGAGTAGCAAGTTGGTGCCGGAGGCGGGGCAGATGATCGCGGATGCCTCGGTCGAGCTGGCCAACGCCCTGACCCCGGGGGAGGTGCCGCCACGGCCGACCGTGGACAGCCCCGGCCGGCCGTGGGGATGGGGGGCGTCGAGCTCCAGCAAGGCTTAGGCGGTCGTCGGGCCCCGGTGGATTGCCGGGGCCCGCGTGTGTCTCCCGGCCGGTTTGGGCGGCCCCAGATTGTGACAACAAATGCGGCGCCACAGCAGGAGAGCTCCGTCTCTATAACGAAGGTAAGTAATACAGTCTCGCCATGCGTGCCGGCCAAGCCGTCTCGACGGACGCGCCGGTGGGTGAGGGCGCCGGCGCAGGACTGCCATCTTTGCACGCCGCATCCCACGGACTTCGACGACCGGGGCACCCTCACTACTTCTGTCGCCTCTCGTGCCCCGGCCGACACTCGCGCTCACGCCCACCGTCCTGGAGCGGGTGACACCCATGGAAGACGCCGGGGATCCCAAAGGCGCCTCCCAAGGCGATGCAGACCGGCTACCGCGTTTCGCCAGCAGCTCGACGGTGGGGTTCTTCCGCACCTCCCCCGAGGGCCTGGTGCTCGACGCCAACCCGGCCATACTGGACGCGCTGGGGGTGGTCTCGGTGGACGAGATCAACGCCATCGGTCTGCGTGAGTTGTATGCCAGCGCCCACGATCGGCGCCGGTTCCTGACCGCTGTGATGTCGGGCCCGGTCACAGGATTTGAGACGGAGTTCCGTCGGCCGGACGGGGAGGTGTTCGCGGTGGCGCTCAGCGGCCGCGTGGTGCGGGACAGGGCGGGCAACCCGCAGTACATCGAGGGCACGCTGGAGGACATCACCGAGCGCAGAAGGGCCGAGGCCAAGGCCCGCACCTCCGAGAGGCTCCTGCGCGAGGTGTTCGAGTTTCTGCCTGACGCGACCTTCGCCATCGACGCGGCGGGGCACGTGACGGTGTGGAACCACGCGATGGAGACCCTGACGGGCGTGCCGGCCGCCGAGATGCTGGGCAAGGGCGACCACGCGTACGCCATTCCCCTGTACGGTCAGCGGCGCCCGATTCTGATCGACCTCGTCCTGCAGCCCAATGACGAGATCGCCCGGAAGTACACGGGGTTCCGACGGCGCGGAAGCCGGATCTCCGGCGAAGCGTACGTCCCGGGGATCAGGGGGCGCGAAGCGTACCTGATGGGCACGGCCGGGCCGCTAGTTGACGATGACGGCGATGTCATCGGCGCGATTGAGACGATTCGTGACATGACTCAGCGCCGCATGGCGGAGAAGGAGCAGGAACGGGCCAAGCTGCAGGCCGAGGCGGCGAGCCGCGCCTGGAGCGTACTGCTCTGCAGCATGAGCCACGACCTGCGCACGCCGCTGAACACCATCATCGGCTACGGAGAAGTGCTGCAGGACGATGCCATAGAGCGCGGTCTCAGGGACATGGCCAGAGACCTCCAGCGTATCCGCTCCGCCGGCGTCCGCCTCCTGGAACTGGTCGGCGAGGTGGTGGACCTATCGCGGATCGAGGCCGGCCAGACCGAACTGCAGGAGGAGTTCTTCGAGCTCTCCGAGCTGGTGGACGAGTTGGCCGCAGAGGCCTCCCCCCTCATGGAGATGAATGCCAATCGCTTCGAAGTCCGCTGCTCGGCGGAGGCGGGCAGTCTTCATACGGACCGCGGCAAGCTGAAGCAGTGTCTGCTGCACCTGCTGTCCAACGCGGCCAGACTCACCCACAACGGAGTGGTCACCCTGACCGTGGAGCGTGTCGGTACCCCCTCCGGGGATCGAATCACCGCGCAGGTTTCGGACACGGGTATCGGCATGTCCGCCGAGCAGGCCCAGCACGCGCTGGACCCCCTGACGCACTCCGAGGCCAATGCCTCCCGTCGGCAGGGGGGGGCCGGCCTGGGACTGGCCATCGCCCGGCGCCTGTGTCAGATGCTCGGAGGCGACATCACCTATCAGACCGGCATCGACCAGGGCACCACCTTCACGCTGCTATGCCCGGCCGCCCCCGGCGTCGTCGAGACGCTGCCCCAGGCGGTCTGCGCACAGGATGAGCAGGCGGCGCCCGAAGGCACCCACTCGGTTCTGGTCATCGACGACGACCCGGAAGTGCAGCACATGATCGCCGGCTGGCTCTCGAAGGAGGGCTTCCGCGTCACCTGTGCCCGTGGGGGCGAGCAGGGCCTGGAGCTGGCCCGCGCCTTGCGCCCCGACGTCATCACCCTGGACGTGGTGATGCCCCGTGTAGATGGCTGGACAGTGCTGCAGCATGTCAAGTCGGACCCCGAGCTCAGCCGCATCCCTGTGGTGCTGTGCAGCTTCTCACCGGATCGCGAGAAGGGCTATGCACTCGGCGCCTACGAGTACCTGCTCAAGCCCGTGGACCGCCGGCGCCTGCTCGCGGTGGTCAACCGCCTCGCCGGTGACGGGCAGGAGGGCTCGCTGCTGGTGATCGAGGATGATCTCGAAGCACGCCTCCTGGTGCGCCGCTGCCTGGAGAAGGTGGGCTGGGAGGTGGTGGAGGCCGAGAACGGTCGGGTCGGCCTGGCCAGGCTGGATGAGGTCATCCCCGACATAATCCTCCTGGACCTGCTCATGCCCCAGATGGATGGCTTCGAGGTCCTCGAGAAGCTCCACGACCGCGAGGACTGGCGGGACATACCGGTGATCGTCGTCACGGCCCGAGACCTCACCGAGGCCGAGCTACTTCGTCTGAACAGACGTGTGGACGAGGCCCTGCGCAGCCGCATATGCAGCCCGGCAGACCTCGTGGACAGGGTGCGAAGTCTCGTCTTGCTCCAGGGGCACTCGGCCTGAGAGCACAGTCCCGGCGCCGACCGTTTCCCGTCGCCGCAAGACCCGACGACGCCCAAGCGCACCCCGCGGCCCGGTGTCTCCGCCGGGCCGCGGCACCGTCCGTGCCCCGGGCGGCCCGCACCCGTCCCGATCATTCCCCCGGAGGTCCTTCGGTGATTCACCCCGAACGCATCGAGCCCCTCAACCACCTGCCGCCCCGCGCCGGCGACTACATCCTCTACTGGATGCAGGCCTCACAGCGCGCCCGGTGTAACCACGCCCTGGAGTATGCCGTTCGGCAGGCCAACGAGCGCTCCCTGCCTTTGCTGTGCGCCTTCGGCCTCACCCCCGGCTATCCCGAGGCAAGTCCGCGCGCCTATCGCTTCATGCTGGAAGGCCTCCGGGAGACCGCCGCCGCTCTGGAGGATCGCGGCATTGGCTTCGTGTGCCGGATAGGCGCCCCGGACGAGATCGCCCTGGAACTGGCGAACCGTGCGGCGGCGCTCGTCACCGACAGAGGCTACAGCAGAGTGCAAAGGGCGTGGAGGGCCAGGGTGGCTGCCGAGGCCCCCTGTCCCGTGGTGCAGGTCGAAACCGACGTCATCGTGCCGGTCCAGACGGTCTCGAGCAAGGAAGAGTATGCCGCCAGAACCATCCGCCCCAAGATCCATCGCCTGTGGGAAGACTTCCTAGTCCCCCTGCGAGAGCAAGAGCCGCGGAGCGAGGCCCCGGAGCTGGAGGGGATCGACCTTCAGGATGTCGAAGGCGCCCTCGCGGGGCTGGGGATTGCCCCGCAGCCCCAGGCCCACCGCGATGAGTCGCTCATGGCGGCGCCGCCTGCATCCGCCCAGGAGGCGGGCGAGACGGAAGGAGGGAGAGCTCGGCATGCGGCATCCGGCGCGACGGCCTTCGTCGGCGGCGCTTCGCAGGCTCAGGCGCTGCTGCGGGACTTCATCGAGCACAAGCTCTCCGACTACGACAACCGGCGCAATGACCCCTCCTTGGACTACGTCTCGCACATGAGCCCCTACCTGCACTTCGGGCAGGTCTCGCCGCTCACCATTGCCCTGGGCGTCATCGAGGCCCGCAGTCCGGGAGAGGAGGCCTTCTTGGAGGAGCTCATCGTCCGGCGCGAGCTGAGCATGAACTTCGCTCAGTACAATGACGGCTACGATACCTTCGACTGCCTCCCCGACTGGGCCCGGTCCACGCTGCTTGAGCACGCTGAGGACGAGCGGGAGTACCTCTACACCGAGGCGGAGCTGGAGCAGGCGCAGACCCACGACCCGTACTGGAACGCGGCCCAGCGCGAGATGCTCCTGACGGGCAAGATGCACAATTACATGCGCATGTACTGGGGCAAGAAGATCATCGAGTGGACGGCGGACCCCCGCGAGGCCTTCGCCATCGCCCTGCGGCTCAACAACCGCTACGAACTGGACGGGCGAGACCCCAACTCCTACGCCGGGGTGGCCTGGTGCTTCGGCAAGCACGACCGCCCCTGGACCCGACGCCCGATCTTCGGGACCGTCAGGTATATGAACGACAAGGGCCTGAGGCGCAAGTTCGACATGGAGGCGTACCTGAGGAGGGTGGAGGGTTTCGAGGCGAGGAAGTGAGTCTATGCGGAGCGGCCGGGTCCGCCGCACACCCGACGGGTCGGCGTGTCCCGCTTCACCCATCGTGCCCCCATTTGTCCCCCGTCCCCGATTTCCGCGAAAACATGGAATCCACCCCCGGCCGCCTCCGTCATATGCTACAGACGCGAGAAATCTACCGGAGGTGGCAACCATGACCAACAGAGCATTCGTCTACGCAGGGATCGTCGGGATCGTCGCACTGACAATGAGCATCGGCAGCGCATTCGCCGGGGAGCCGGCGGCGCCGGATACGGACAGGCCGGCGGTGGCCGCAGGCCACGGGGTATGCGACGGTGAGGGGCCGCACGGCATGGCCGCCGGCCAGGGCCATGGGCCTCGAGACGGCCGGGGCTATCAGCACCAGGGCCGCCGGGGTGAAGGCCAGGGACTGCGCAATG
>Ga0334882_1001430_pt1 | contig 28404 bp, 23 predicted proteins | sample GraSluR1_MG_5_FD_207226 | JGI IMG/M metagenome (GOLD analysis project Ga0334882, IMG submission 207226) | Sludge microbial communities from methane-producing bioreactor in Wageningen University, Netherlands - Granular Sludge_15_04-R1 | ecosystem: Engineered > Bioreactor > Anaerobic >...
AATATTCGTCGAAACTGATGTTGCTTATCTTCTGACCATCGTATTCCAGGGTACATTTACCCTTTTTCTCCAGAAGAATAAGCTGGGCGGTTATGACATCGGCGGTGTTGCTGGTAAAAAGATCGAAACGTCCGGAATCATCGCTTTCCATGTAATGAAGGAAAAACTTGACGAACTCGTAATAGCTCACCAGGTGGTAGCGGTTTTTGGCAGTAAAACGCTTCAGGAGCGCATAAACAATTTCTGATGGTTCCATAGTTTGACTCTTAGAATAAACATAACCGCCCTGGACGTCAAGATTAAGCGCGATCTGCCAACAGTACCAATTTTGATGAAGGTATTACCCAGGTAAAGCAAAGATTCCTGAGGATTGGGAGATAAAGAGAACCAGAAGCCCCGTGGAAAGATCCATCAGGAAGTGGATAATCACGAGGGCCGGAAGGAGTCCGGGGCGCCGTCTAAGCACCAGGGCCAGCATCGCCGCAAAGGGCAGAAACATGCCCAGCCGCCACAGCAAAAAACGGGGATCCGGAAGAAAAGGAAGGGCCATGTGCTGGGCTGCCAGCCAGAAGGAAGCGGTGCCCCAGGACAGCCACGGTTTTCCCGTCCTTTGTTCCATTCGGGGAGCCACATAGGCAAAATAGAGGGGAAGCTCCGAAAGGGCCACGGTCAAGGGGAAGAGACTGAGGGATATCACGACGGCCCAGAACGGTAAAGGCTGGATAAGCAGATCCAGGGCCGCCTTGGGATCGCCGAAGAGCCCCCGGGCCAGCAAGGTATTGGGTAGAAAAGCCACAGGCCCCAGCAGAAGGATAACCCCCGCCAAAGCCGCCCCATCCTTCCTCATTTGCCCCCGGGGAGGACGGAAAAGGGCCCTGTAACGATGGCCTTCCCGTCGATAGAGCCTGACCAAAAGGAGGATACTCACCACGCTGCCCAGAGAAGCGGTTACGGGCCACCATCCGGCGGAAGCCCGCCAGGGACGGCCATGGCCGGACATGAAAAGGAAAAAGGCGATCATCCCCTGAAAAAACAGAAACAAACCTGTTCTCACCAGAAGCATGCCCGAGAGATGATAAGTGCCTAACCGGTCCCGTGGCAGGATCATAAACCCTTCCTTTGTCAACTAAGCAGTATACCTCATGATGAAGGCCTGCAGCCTCAGGTTCTGCCTGTTTCCTATTCCAATGGTAAAAAGAGCCCCCCGGCAAAAACCGGGGGGCCTACTATCTGTTCAATAAGATTCGATGGTCAAGGTCGAATCTTGGAGGGCAAAAACCTTATACCAGGCCCTGATCGAGCATGGCATCGGCCACTTTGATGAAGGCGGCGATGTTGGCGCCGTTCACGTAGTTGCCGGGGGTACCGTAATCTTCCGCAGCCTTGGCGCAGGCGGCAAAGATGTTGATCATGATGTTGTTGAGTCTGGAGTCCACTTCTTCCCGGGTCCAGGAAAGCCTCATGCTGTTCTGGGACATCTCGAGGCCGGAGGTGGCCACGCCGCCGGCGTTGACCGCTTTTCCGGGACCGAAGGAAACGCCGTTTTTCAGGAAAACCTGAACCGCTTCGGGAGTGGAGGGCATGTTGGCCCCTTCCGCCACGGCGATACATCCGTTGGCCACCAGGGCTTTGGCTTCTTCTTCGGAAACTTCATTCTGGGTAGCGCAGGGAAGGGCCACTTCGGCCTTCGACAGGCCCCAGGGGCGCTTGCCTTCGTAGTATTTCACACCGTACTTGTCGGCGTAGTCCTTGATCCGGCCTCTCTGGTTGTTCTTGAGGTCGCAGATGTAGTCCCATCTTTCACCGGAAATGCCGTTTTCGTCGATGATGGTACCGTTGGAGTCGGACATGGAGATAACCGTTCCACCCAGCTCGTTAACCTTCTGGGCGGCAAACTGAGCCACGTTTCCGGAACCGGAAATGAGAACCCTCTTGCCTTTGAAATCGGTTCCCCGGGCATCGAGCATCTCTCTGGTGAAGTAAACGGCACCGTAACCGGTGGCTTCAGGACGAATCAGGGAGCCGCCCCAGTTAAGACCCTTACCGGTCAGAACACCTTCGAAAACGTTTTTGATCCGTTTGTACTGACCGTACATGTAACCGATCTCCCGGCCGCCTACACCGATATCACCGGCGGGAACGTCGGTATCGGCACCAATGTGCCTCTGAAGTTCGGTCATGAAACTCTGGCAGAAACGCATCACTTCGGAATCGGATTTTCCCTTGGGATCAAAGTCGGAGCCCCCCTTACCGCCGCCCATGGGGAGACCGGTGAGGCTGTTCTTGAAGATCTGCTCAAAACCGAGGAATTTCAGGATGCTCTGGTTAACCGAGGGGTGAAACCGAAGACCGCCCTTGTAGGGGCCGATGGCGGAATTGAACTCAATCCGGAAACCGGTGTTGACATTCACGTTCCCCCGATCATCCTGCCAGGGTACCCTGAAGGAAATGGTTCTTTCGGGCTCAACGATTCTTTCAAGGATTTTGTTGGCCTGGTATTTCGGATTTTTCTCGATCACAGGTTCGAGGGATTCCAGTACTTCTTCAGCCGCCTGAAGAAACTCTTTTTCCCAAAAATACTTTTTCTTGAGATTCTCAAGAACTCCACCAATGTACTGATTCATATCTTCCTCCAAAAATTTCATTCGATGATTGACACTATAATTGCAGAAATTGAGGTAGTCAACAAAAAAGCCCCCGTTTAATTCTTTAAAACTAACTTATCAGCCTAATATAAGCGATAAATTTAGATTTTCCAAAATTCCCAAATAAATCAGGCTTTTCGTGCCGTTTTCTCCCCTTTCAACACCACCGACCGGCCGGTTTTACCGTCCATGATGATCTTGAGAGGCTGAGAAACCGAAACATGCACGCAGAAATTCCCCCGAAACTCGGTTTTTAGAGCCGACAGCCACCCTTTATCGAGGGATCCAATCCGAGCCTTATTGAAGGGCAAATTGATGTATCCCACATTCATAGCTATGACATTATGAAGAAAATGGGTTCCCTGGGAGGGTTCAATTTCAAAATCCTCAAATCCCTGTTCCACAATCACTCCCGCTCCGCTGATTTCGGCCCATATCACCGGAATTCCCAGAAACTGATCCCGGGAACCCCAGCGGCCCGGTCCCATGAGAAGATAGCGGCGGTTCTCCTTCTTCAGCTTCTCGTTAAGGGCGCGGATCTCTTCCCTCACCTCCTGGGTCTTTGTCTTTTCAAACCTTTCCGGATCGACGTAGATGATATCCCGGATATCGGTGATAATTCCGTTTCCCAGGGATTCGCTGGAATGGAGGAAGATGTCTTCGGGATCAAGGTCGTCAAAGCTGTAGTTAATTTCCTCATAGTTCATGGTCAGGGGTCTCACCTGGAGAACATAAAAGGCGGGGGGGCGGCCCGGATTTTTATCCAGATCAACGGCAAACTCTATCTCCACCGGTATTCCCAGAGCCTGCTGACCCATTTCCAGCAGCTCTTGAAGGATCTCGGAAAGGGGAAACACCCTGTATTTCAGGATATTGGCGAAATTCACCACCCGGGGTCCCGGGCCGGAAAGCCCTTCCACCAGCCTGTGGTTGGGGGCATCCCAAACCGATACCAGATGATCCAGAACTCCGTGGGGTTCGGCCTCCCTGACGGTGACCCGTTTCAGCGCCGCATACTCCCCGGTGGTGTAGTCGGGCTTCCGGGCTGAAAGATCCAGGGCGTAAAATTCGGTCTGGGTGGATTTAACCTGCTCCTCCACGGGAAGATACTCCAGAAGAGGCTGAAAAGGACAGAACCGGAACGCCCGCCCCCCGTCAACCACGGTCTGGCCCAGCCCCAGGGCAACACTGGCCACCCCGTCCTTATGGTCCATCCCGGCGATGGGATAATAGTTGTAAGACTGGGCTACTCCGGAAAAATGAGGATAAAAAAGATCCCCATGGCGCTGCCCCACCACCTCCTGGATGATCACCGCCATCTTCTCTTCCTCGATGATGTAATTGAGACCTTCGATGTAACGACGGGTATCCATGAGAAACACCGAGGCATACACCAGGGCGATAGCACTGCACAGCTCTTCAAGCCTGTCATCAAGGCTTTCCTGGCTGTTGGGAATCATATAGGTCTGGTAAACCCCCGCAAAAGGCTGGGACTGGGAATCCTCCAGAAGACCGGAAGACCGGACCGCCAGGGGATAGCGGGCTTTCTCCAGCAACTGCCGGAGCTGAGCCTTCATTCGGTCCGGGAACCGGGATTCAAGAAAACGTTTCTTGATCTCATTATCATCTTCCAGGTTCCGGATATCATAGAGATTGTTGGACCTGAGGAAAAAGTCGAATTCACTGGTCCCGATGATGCAGGTGATAGGAATTCGAATACGAAGGTGGGAAAACCTTTTTTCCAGTTCCGTGGTCACCAGCAGGGCGTTGAGAAAGGCCAGACCCCGCCCCTTCCCACCCAGGGATCCCCGGCCGAGCCGGATGATGATCTCTTCCTGATTCAGATTGGTTGGATCAAAGGCCAGAAGCCGTCCCCGGTTATGCTCAATCCGGGCGGTTCGGAAAACCTCGATTAGATGCTGCCTTAAATCCGCCACGGAGGAAAAATCTTCGGGCATCACCACCCGCAGGTTCCGGGCGATCTGAAACTCTCCGTGGGCAATAAGCCAGGAAGAAAATTCCAGCCGTTCGGCGTGATAAAGAAGGGATTCTTCGGGAACGGTGGGCAGGATACGTTCAAAATCCAGGGGCTTCTCGGCCCGGGCGATTTCGCGGCCCCCGGGAGTACGGAAGATAAAATCCCCAAACCCAAGGCGTCCCAGGATGAATTCCCGCAGATCACCTAAGAGCTGGGAGGATTTTTTATGGAAAAAATCAACGCCCAGCAGCCGGGCCTGCTCCTGGTTTTCCTTCACCGAAGACTGCAGAATCATGGGAAGGTGGGCATCCCTCTCTTTCAAGAGGGTTAATAGTTTTATTCCCGCCCGGGGATCAAGGCTTTCTCCTTTGCGATACTGGACATCCGAGATCACACAGAGAAGATACTCCCGATATTTTTCGTAAAGGCCAAGGGCTTCCTCGTAGGTCCTGGCGAGTAAAACCTTGGGGCGGGTACGCATCCGATAATACTTGTTGTTATCGTTCATCTCCTCGGTAATCAGCCGCTGAGCCTGCTCCATCACTTCGGTATACAGCAGGGGCAGGTACAGGGAGTGGAAGTTGATGGAATCTTCCACCAGGAGAATAACCCGCACCAGACCGTTTTCCGTATCGTAGGGGGCATTCTTGGCGTCTTCCACATACTTGATCATGGCAAGAAAAAGCTTGGAATCGCCATTCCAGAGAAAGACATTATCTATGCCCCCCAGGTCGTTTCCCCGGTTCTGGAGCAGCTGAATATCAGACTTGACCGTTAGAAGCAGCAGGATCGGAAGTTCCGGATAAAGCCGTCTCACCTCCCGGCTCAAATCGAAGGGGGAGGTTTCACCGGGTCTCATGGTGGTAATCATCAGGTCAAACCGGCCGGTTTGCAGCGTTTTGAGGGCTTCTTCTCCATTGGGGACCGAGGTGATCCGGGGAACCGTGGTCAGGTTCAGCTGATGGTACTCTCCCACGATCTGCTCCGAAAGCCGGGCATCGTGCTCAAAGATGTAGGCATCATAGAAGGTGGAAATAAGAAGGATTTCCTTGACCCGGTACTGCATGAGGTTGTGGAAGTTATCTTCTCCGTATTTAAACTTGTTGTAATACTCGTTCAGTTCCTTTAAGTCCATCGTAAAAATATAAAAGATTCCAAGGGTGGGTACAATCCCGAAGAATTGAAAGATTCCGGAGTCAAACTGCCTAAAAGAAAACAAAATTACTCGCCATTTTTGCCCATATGGTCAGAATTACAGAGGATTTTAACTATTTGGACTTTTTTTGAAGTTTTTGTTTACAGAATCACCAAATACGGTTATAGTTTTAGGGCTGGAAGGCCCACCGGCAGGTGGGTTCGTTTTCTGGAGTTTATCCGATCACCATAAACCAAGGGGTGGACCGGATGTTTTTTAGGAGGGATTTACATGGATCTGAAGAGTTTACGTATCAATGCGGCCCGTCTGCAGGAGACCCTTGAAGAGTCGGCAAAAATCGGGGCCACCCCGAACAAGGGGCTGATCCGCTGTGCCGCCACCGATGAGGACAAGGTAGGCCGGGATCTTCTGCTCAAATGGTATAAAGAAGTGGGCTGCGAAGTAACCATTGATGAAATGGGAAACATGTTTGCCGTACGACCGGGTAAGAACCGGAAACTCGGGGCCGTCCTGACCGGTTCCCACTTCGACACCCAGCGCCCCGGCGGCCGTTTTGACGGCATCCTCGGCGTTCTCGGCGCCCTGGAAGTAATGCGGGTGATCAATGAAAACAACATTCAGCTGGAACGCGATCTGGTCATCACCAACTGGACCAACGAAGAGGGCGGCTGGTACGCCCCCGCCTGTATGGGTTCAGGCGTCTGGGTGGGAAACCACACCAAGGAATGGGCCTATGCCCGGAAAGACCGGGATGGCAAAACCGTCTTCGGTGAAGAGCTGGAAAGAATCGGCTATAAAGGAACCTTTCCTGCTTCCCATAAAAACTGGAACATCTACGCCGCCTTCGAGCTGCACATCGAACAGGGCCCCATGCTGGAAAGAGAAAAAATCCAGATCGGGGCCCCAAAGGGTATCCTCTGCCTCCATTGGTACGACATCTATCTGGAAGGTACCGCCAACCAGGTAGGACCCACCCCCATGATCGGTCGGAACGATGCCCTGCTCGCCTTTTCTGAAATGAACATCGTGGTAAACAAGGTCGCCCATCAGATGGGCAACATGGTCGGCACGGTGGGAGAAATTCAGAACTACCCCAACAGCCGGAACATCATTCCCGACAAAGTCCACTTCACCGTAGATATCCGCTCCTGGGATGACGATCACGCCATCAAGGCCTGGGAAATGATGAAGAAGGAATTTGAAGTCATCGCCGCCCGCCGGGGCTGTCCCATCCGGACCGAAGAAACCTGGAAGGTGGCCCACGCCCCCTTCGACCCCATCCTCCACGACCGGGTCGTGGAAACCGCCGAGGAACTTGGATTCTCCACCCTGCGGATGGTTTCCGGTGCGGGCCACGACATGTCCGAGGTGAACCAGATTACCCGGGGTGCCATGATCTTCGTGCCTTCCATCGACGGCCGGAGTCACGTGGAGGTGGAAGACACCCCCTACGAGGACTGTGCCAACGGTGTCAACGTGCTTCTTCACTGCGTGCTGAAGACCGCCAACGAAGTTTAAGCGTTACGATACCCTTCAATCCGCCCCGGGAGATCATCCCGGGGCTTTTTTTGTCCGCTGCCCTTTTCCGGACGGGACCGGGTGAAATCCGGCGCCAACTAATATGTCTATTTTATCCAATTTACCCTTTCCTTCCGCCCCGTAATCATGTAAAATAAACTTGTTGAATCAGACCGATTATCACGAAAAGGAGTTCCAAGGTGAAACTTGACCCCACAAAGATGAAAGACTGGGAAATTGCCGCGGCGGCAGAAAGCCAGATGAAACCTATTACACAGATAGCCGATGAATTTGGGATTACCGCCGAAGAGCTTCTGCCCTACGGCCACTACCTGGGAAAGGTGGACTACCGGGCGGTCCTGGAACGGCTGGGAAATAAACCGGACGGAAAATATATCGATGTCACCGCCATCACTCCCACCCCCCTGGGAGAGGGAAAAACCACCACCACCATGGGACTGGTGGAGGGTCTGGGGAAAATCGGCAAAAAGGTGTCCGGTGCCATCCGTCAACCCTCGGGGGGCCCCACCTTCAACATTAAAGGTTCCGCCGCCGGCGGCGGCCTGGCCCAGTGTATTCCCCTCACCGATTTCAGCCTGGGCCTGACCGGCGACATCGACGCCATCACCAACGCCCACAACCTGGCCATGGTGGCCCTGACATCCCGGATCCAGCATGAGTTCAACTACAACGATGCCACCCTGGCTAAAAAGGGATTGAAACGCCTGGATATCGATCCAAGGAACCCCGCCATGGGATGGGCCATCGATTTTTCCGCCCAGGCCCTGCGGGAAATTCTCATAGGACTGGGCAGCAGGATGGACGGTTTTATGATGAAGAGCGGTTTCCAGATCACCGTCTCCTCGGAAATCATGGCCATCCTGGCGGTAGCCACGGACCTTAACGACCTGCGGGACCGGATCGGCCGCATGGCGGTGGGATATGACAAGAAGGGTGAGGCGGTAACCGCCGAAGACCTGGAAGTGGCGGGGGCCATGACGGCCATCATGGCCAAGGCGATCAACCCCACCCTGATGCAGACCATCGAAGGTCAGCCGGTGCTGGTCCATGCCGGGCCCTTTGCCAATATCGCCATAGGCCAGTCTTCTATTATCGCCGACCGGCTGGGACTCAAACTATCCGATTATCACGTCACCGAAAGCGGCTTCGGCGCCGACATAGGCTTTGAAAAATTCTGGAACCTCAAATGCCGGTTCAGCGGCCTTCGCCCCAGTTGCGCCGTCCTGGTCACCACCGTCCGGGCTCTGAAGATGCACGGAGGCGGCCCCAGGGTTACCCCGGGAACCCCCCTGGACCAAGCCTACACAAAAAAGAACCTGACCCTGGTAGATAAGGGCCTGGATAATCTGAGAGCCCATATTGAAACAGTCAACCGCAGCGGTGTCCCCGCGGTGGTCTGCATCAACAGCTTCTATACCGACGATGATGAAGAAATCAGACTGATCCGCAAAGCGGCGGAATCGGCCGGAGCCCGGGTGGCGGTGTCAAGGCACTGGGAAAAGGGCGGCGAAGGAGCCGTTGAACTGGCTGAAGCGGTAGTGGCGGCCTGCGATGATGAGAGCAACTTTGCCTTTCTCTACGGAGAAGAAGAACCGCTCACCCAGAAAATTGAAAAGATTGCCCTGCGGGTCTACGGTGCCGAAGGAGTCACATTCTCACCCCTGGCCCAGGAAAAGATCGCCAAAATAGAGAAGGATCCCCTCCTCTCCCGGATGGGAACCTGCATGGTTAAAAGTCACCTCTCTCTGAGCCACGATCCGTCATTGAAAGGCCGTCCCAAAGGATGGACCCTGCCGATTCGGGATGTTCTGGTTTACCAGGGAGCGGGGTTCATCGTTCCCGTGGCGGGGGATATCAAACTCATGCCGGGAACCGCCTCGGACCCCGCCTATCGGCGGGTTGATATCGACAGGGAAACCGGCAAAGTCCAGGGTCTTTTCTAGGCTCCGTGCTTCTTTCTTATCCTCGGCTCCGGAAGAGATTCCGGAGCCGTTTCATAAGCTCCGTAAACCAGCCCGAATCCCTCAGGTCCCAGACTTTTCTGGCCGGGGAAGGCCCATCGGCCAGGCTGCTCCAGTTCTTCAGGGTCCAGGCGTAGAGGTCCGATTCGGTACGGCCGGGAAAACGCTCCACCAGCTTCTGCCGATTTATAATTTCAATCACAGGAAGGTATATTTTTTCAAACCAGGAGCGGGCCGCCTCCTTCAGGGTGACTTCACCGTCCTCCCGGGACAGGTATTCCTTGTGCCCCAAAATATGACTGAGAATCTCTTCATACCGGCCGGGGGTGGTGAACCGGATTTTTTCAAAATCCACACTGTCTTCCAGCCCCGCCCGTTCCTTAATTCGGTTTAATTCAAAAGCGATCACCCGGGATCTCAATTCGGAGAGGGACATATCCGGGGTCAAGGGTATTTCGGTGGTAAGCTCGGTAATCTCCGCATCAATATCGATCTGCCCCCGGGTCCGGGCCACCGAAACCCGATGGTTCCCGTCCCTGACAAAATAGGTATCTCCAATCTGAAACAATTTGATGGGGGGAAGGATCCGGTCCCGCAGGGCCGCTTCATCGATGGATTTCCACCGGTTCCTCAGATGTTCCCGGCGGGGCAGGTAGGCTCTGTTGAAGTCGGTGTACCGGCCTTCGCTGCCAACGATTTTATCCAGGGGGACCGTTTGAATTCCCCGGTAAAACTCCGCCTTGGGCTTTATCAGCTCCCGTATATCGTGGAAAGAAAGAAGGTCGTTCTTCTCGGGGTTCAGGAGAGAAAAAATTTCTCCAAAGGTGGCTTTTTTTTTGGCCTTGTTAAAATCTTCGTTTGTCTGTCCCGACAGGGGAAGGCCCATGGACTTACTCCTTTTAAAAATTCCTATCGTCTTCCTGATCGGCGGCGCGTGATTCATTCGGTCCGCCCCACTTCAATTCATAATGATCGTAACAGTTGATCACTTCGGTATCCGCGTATCGAACCCTTCTCTCTTCGTTGGCATCATAGATATGGATGTGTCCATGAAGCTGATAGCGGGGCCGAAAACGGCGGAGAAACCAGCGGAACACCGAAAAACCCTGATGACAGGTATCTTCCCTGTCATTCACCTTCCGGGGAGAGGCGTGGGTGACGAAAATATCCAGATACCGGCCTCTAAAAATTCTGTTCCACCAGAGCCGGGGGAGCATGCTGAGGATTCTCAGGAACATCTCCCCTTCGGTATACTGATTATCTCCCTTGTTATAGCGGCGGCTGCCCCCCAGACCGCCGATGATAAGATCCCACTTTTTAAGGTAAAAAACCTTTCCCTCCAGAAGGATACCTCCCTGAAACGTTTTCATGGGCTTGTTGATCCAGCTGGAGTTATGAGGAGTCAGGTCTTTCTTCAGGGTGAAACTGCTGTGGTTGCCCAGGACATAAAAGAAGGGGATGTTCAAGGAGGTTACGATGAAATCGTAGTATTCCGGGTTGAGGTCCCCGCAGGATAGCACGATATCGGTCCGGGAAAACCGCTCTTTTATGGAGCCGTTATAAATGAGGGGGTCCACATGGTCGGCCACCACGAGGATTTCGCACGGCCCTGGTTGTCCGGGTTTTCCGTTGGTATCGATTCGTTTCCTCCCCCTGCCAGGGATCACCTGGGGTCTTCCTTTATACCTCAAAAAAGAAAAAAGGAAAAGACGTGGGAGGGAAAACCCAAGGGAGGCTTACCTCTGATGATATTTGAAAGAATTCAGGGTGTTTTTCATCAGCATGGTGATGGTCATAGGCCCCACCCCGCCGGGAACGGGAGTGATATACCCGGCCACCTCACAGGCTGCCTCGAAATCCACATCTCCCTTGAGCAGGGCCACGGTTTTTCCCGTGGCGGCATTGACCGTCTCTCCCACCCGGTTAACCCCCACATCGATAACACAGGCCCCCGGTTTGATCCACTCGGGCTTTACCAGGCCGGGGACACCGGCGGCTACGATGAGAATATCCGCCCGCAGGCAATGGGAGGCCAGGTTTTTCGTCCCCGTATGAACCACCGTCACCGTAGCGTTGGCGCCCGCCCCCTTCTGCATCATCATGTTGGCGATGGGCTTACCGACGATGTTGGACCGTCCCACCACCACCACTTCGGCTCCGTCGGTGGGCACCCCGGTTCTGCGGATCATCTCCTGAATTCCCGCAGGGGTACAGGGGGGATACTTCACCTCGTCGCCCCCTATCATGAGCCGGCCCACGTTGACGGGATGGAATCCGTCCACATCCTTATCGGGGTCTATGGCGTTGAGCACCCGTTTCTCGTTAATGGAGGCCGGCAGCGGAAGCTGTACAAGGATGCCATGAATGGCCTCGTCCCGGTTATAGCGGTCGATCAGGGCAAGAAGCTCCTCTTCGGTGAGGCTTCCGGGCCTGGACTCCTGAACCTCATGAAAACCCAGCTCCCGGGCGGTTTTCATTTTAGAGGTAACGTAGGATACGGATGCGGGATTTTCCCCCACCAGGATGGTTACCAGTCCCGGCACCCGGCCGGTGGATCTTTTCAGCTGCTCCACCTCTTCGGCCATCTCCTGGAGCATCACTTTTCGAATCTCGGTTCCCCTGATCACAACGGCACTCATGATTACCTCTTTCAGCAGTATTGAAAAACAAGGTTCTTCCAAATCCTGCAGGAACTTGAAAGAACCTCTTCAGTTTGTCTTTCAGGGACAGGGAAACCCCGCATATCCCTGGAGTAAGGAAAAGATCCCTCCTCCTTAAACCCCCAAAGCTTTTTTCAGCTCCTCTACCATATCAGCCTTCATATTGAAGGAATGCTCTTCTCCGGGAAAGGAGCCGCCCTGCACTTCTTTTATATACTCCTCCACAGCCTTGAGCTGGATGTCGTACATATCTCCGTAGACCTTGACGAATTTGGGGGTGAATCGTTTGAACAGCCCCAGCATATCATGAAGAACCAGGACCTGGCCGCTGCAGCTCGGGCCGGCGCCGATTCCCACGGTGGGGATGGTCAGTTTTTCGGTGATGACAGCCGCCAGCTGCTGGGGAATTGCCTCGAGAATGACCGCGAAGGCGCCTGCCGCTTCCAGAGCCAGGGCATCGTCAAGAACCGCCTTGGCAGCATCGAGGGATTTCCCCTGAACCTTGAATCCCCCCATGGTGGCGGCGGTCTGGGGAGTCAGGCCGATGTGGGCAAAAACGGGAATTCCCGCCCTGGTGATCGCTTCACAGACGGGGGCAAACTCCTTCCCGCCTTCAAATTTGATCGAATCGGATCTTCCCTGCTGGTAGAGGATACCGGCGTTGGTCACGGCCTGCTCGAGGGAGATGTTGTAGGACATGAAAGGAAGATCTCCCACCACGTGAGCCCTCTTCACCGCCCGGGTCACCGCTTTGGTATGCATGAGCATCTCATCCATGGTGACGGGAACGGTATCAACGTAGCCCAGTTCCACCATTCCCAATGAGTCACCCACCAGGATAATATCGATCCCCGCCTCATCCACAATCAACCCCTGGGGATAGGAATAGGCGGTGATCATGGAAAGCTTCTTTCCTTCGTCTTTCATTTTCTGCAGGTCCGCCGCCAGCAGCTTCTTTGTAGCGTCAGGATGGGTACTCATAGTCTCTCTCCTTATGTTCCGGTTTTTGTCTCGGGGACAACAACAACGGTTTTGTTTAATTTCTCTAATTTCACTATAAACCCTAATTCTTTTTTTTTCAACTTAAATATTAGTAGAGAAAAGCTTGATTGACAAACCGGCGGGGCTGCATTACCCTGAAATAGGAGATTCTTAACATTTTTTACCTTATGGAGTGTTTTGCATGAAAATATTGGTAATAAACAGCGGCAGCTCGTCCATCAAGTACCAGCTGTACGACATGGACGGGCCGTCCTGGATCTGTAAGGGCTTGATTGAACGGGTTGGCCGCCCCGGGGGGGAGTTCCACTACAAACGGCGTGAGGGCGCCGTTCTGGATATCCACCACGATTTTCCCGACCACGTATCGGGAATCAACTACCTCTTCTCAGTTTTGACCGATCCCGAGCAGGGAGTCCTGGGGGATCTCTCGGAAATTGATGCAGTGGGTCACCGTTTTGTCCATGGAGGAGAATCCATAAATAAAGCCGAACTGGTAACCGCCGAAATTGAAGCGGTGGTGGAGGATAACACCAAGTTGGCTCCCCTTCACAACCCTCCCACCCTTCTTGGTTACCGGGCTTGCCGGGATCTTCTTCCCCGGGTTCCCATGGTAGGAGTTTTCGATACCGCCTTCCACTCCACCATGCCTGAATCCTCTTATTTATACGGCATTCCTTTCGAATACCACCGAAAGCACAGTATCCGCCGTTTCGGATTCCACGGCCCTTCCCATAAATACGTCACTTCCCGGGCGGCGGAAATGCTGGGACGGCCCCTGGAGGATACCAATCTGGTGACCTGTCATATAGGAAACGGGGTGTCTCTCACCGCCGTCCGGGGGGGCAAATCGGTGGATACGTCTCTCGGCTTCGGCACCATGTGCGGAGTCCCCATGGGGACCCGGGCGGGTGATATCGATCCGGATATCATGCTCTACCTCCAGGAGTCACTGGGTATGTCCGCCGCCGAAGTGAGGGAACTGATTTACAAGAAATCGGGACTCCTGGGCATGAGCGGAGTGACCAACGACATGAGAGACCTCTTAAATGCCGCCTCGGAGGGGAACCGCCATGCCGATCTGGCCCACCAGGTGTTTACCCATGCCATCCGGCGCTACGTGGGAGCCCTGTCGGTTTCTCTGGGAGGTCGGTTGGATGCCCTTGTTTTTACCGCGGGAATCGGTGAAAATTCTCCCGATACGAGAGAGAAAATCTGTCAGGGGTTAGAGGTCCTGGGAATCCATCTTGACCGGACAAAGAACCAGACCAGGGGTGAGGAGACAGTTATCAGTCAGGCCGATTCGCCGGTGAAGGTTCTCCTCATTCCTACCAACGAAGAACTCATGATCGCCCGGGAAACCGCGGACATCGTATCCCGTTTGAAAGAGGAGAACTGAAGGACATGAAGGAATATTCTATCGCAGACATCCCCGGCATCAAGGTGGGGCACGCCCAGGACGAGGAAGCCGGAACAGGTGTTACGGTCATCCTCTGTGAGGAGGGAATCACCGCAGGAGTTGATGTCAGAGGGGGCGGGCCGGGTACCCGGGAAACGGACTGCCTGAACCCGGTCAACTTCATAGAGGAGATACACGCGGTGGTTCTGTCCGGCGGCAGCGCCTACGGCCTGGACTCCGCCTCTGGGGTGATGCAGTACCTGGAAGAACGCGGCAAGGGGCTTCCCGTGGGAGTGGGAATCGTACCCATCGTTCCCGGGGCGGTGCTTTTTGACCTTCCCGTAGGCCGGCCGGATATCAGGCCCGACAAAGCCATGGGCTATCAGGCCTGCCTCAACGCCCGGGAGGATAACCGGCCCCAGGGTAATGTGGGCGCCGGGACCGGTGCTTCGGTGGGGAAAACCCGGGGGCCCGGCTGTGTCATGAAGGGAGGCTTGGGAGTGGCAGGCCGTCGGATAGGAGACCTGATCATAGGGGCCATCGTGGCGGTGAACTGTTTTGGCGATGTAATAGATCCGGAAACCGGTAAAATTATTGCCGGCGCCCTCGAAGAGGATGGCAGAACCTTCGCTGATTCCATGAAGGTTTTATCCGGCCTGACTACCGTTAACCCCCTGGCGGGCACCAACACAACCCTGGGGGTGGTGGCCTCCAATGCCAGACTTACAAAACCCCAGGCCACCAAGGTAGCCCAGATGAGTCACGACGGCTTTGCCCGGACCATCAATCCCATCCATACCATGTATGACGGGGACACCATATTCTGCCTCGCCACCGGCGAGGTGGACGCTGATATCACGACCCTGGGTGCCATCTCCGCCGAGATTGTGGCCGAAGCCATCATTAACGGAGTGAAGGCCGCTGTTTCCGCCTATGGTATTCCCGGGTATGAAGAAATCCGCCTCAGGCAAGGAGTATAACATGAAAATTTCTGTAATCGGGTCCGGCGCCATGGGATCTCTCTTCGGGGGGAAACTGGCTTTATCGGGCCATGACGTGGTGCTCTACGATATAAATCAGAACCATATCAATAGGGTCAACAATCACGGACTCGTCATCGAGGAGCTGAGCAGCGGTCAAAAATACACCGCCCGCCCCGTTGCCACTTCCGACCCCGCCCAGGCGGCCAAGGCAGAGGTGCTGATTATTTTTGTAAAATCCACCGTCACCGAATCGGCGGCCCGTCAGTTTTCCTCCCTCACCGGCCCTGATACCCTGGTGGTAACCCTGCAAAACGGCCTGGGCAATGAACAAATCCTCAAAAGCTATTTCGGCGACAGCCATACCGCCGCCGGAGTCACGTCCCAGGGAGCCACCTTCAAGGGACCCGGGGAAATTCGTCATGCCGGGAATGGACCTACCCATCTATGCATGTCCAGCGGTGACAACCAGAAACTAAAACCCCTCATTGAAGCCCTCAACAGCGCCGGGTTTGTCACAGAGGCCGATGAGAACATCGCCGGTCTGATTTGGAGTAAACTGGTCATCAACGTGGGAATTAACGCTCTCACCGCCCTGACGGGTCTGGAAAACGGTAAACTTTTGGATTATGACCCTGTGAAGGAGGTAATGGCATCCCTGGTGGAGGAGGCGGTTCAGGTAGCCCGGGCCAAAGGAATCACCCTTTCCTACGGCGACCCTTTAGCCACCGTCTTCGATGTCTGCCGGAAAACCGGACCGAACAGATCTTCCATGCTCCAGGATTTCGACCGCGGCAGCAGTACGGAGATCGATTTTATCAATAACGCCATCGTCCGTGAGGGAGAAGCCATGGGGATTGCCACTCCGGTAAACAGAACCATCACCTCCCTGATCAAGGCAAAAGAAGAAATCAGCAGGAGAGAAAAATAACCACCCTCCCCTGGCCCCAGACAGCTGAAGACGGTTCTGGAGGAGAAAAGTCTCCCTGGCCGGCGGTCCAGCCTATAAAAGCCCTTCCCTCCGGGAGGGGTTTTTCAATGCCCTCATCCCATCCCTGGCATGGTAGGAACTTCTCACAAACGGTCCCGAGGCGACAAACCGGAAACCCTTCCGGTAAGCCTCTTTCTCATACCGCAGAAACTGTTCCGGGGTGATGTAGGCCGACATTTCCCGCTGTTCCCCCGTGGGTCGCAGGTATTGTCCCACCGTCAGGATATCACAATCCACCTTCCGTAAATCGTCCATCAGGGCAAAAACCTGTCCTTCTTCCTCTCCCAGGCCCACCATGATCCCTGATTTTGTGTGAACAACAGGGGCCAGCAATTTACTCTGTCTCAACAGCTCAAGGGAACGGAAGTAGTCCGCCTGGGGTCGAACCGTCTCATAGAGGGGCTCAATGGTCTCCAGGTTATGGTTTATAATATCAGGACCGGAATCCAGAATGGTTTTAAGAGCCCCCCAGTCCCCTTTCAAGTCAGGAATCAGCAGTTCTACCGTTGTTGAGGGGGCGGCCCGGTGAACCGCCTCCACCACGGAGGCAAAATGGGAAGCCCCGCCGTCTTCGAGATCGTCCCGGGTAACGGAGGTAATGACCACATGGGCCAGCTCCAGCTCCGCCGCGGCCTGTCCCAGCCTTTCCGGTTCCTCCGGATCCAGGGGCTTTACGGGGCCCTTGGAAACGGCACAAAACCGGCAGTTCCTGGTGCAGACATCACCCATGATCATGAAGGTAACAGTACGGTTCCCAAAGCATTCCCCGATGTTGGGACAGGACGCCCCCTGGCAGACCGAATGAAGCCCCAGCCGCTGTAGAAGCGCCGCCGTAGCCTGCACCTCGCCGGAGTTCTTTATCCGCCGTTTCAGCCAGGCTGGCTTAACAATTTTTTCAGACACCGATGGCCTCCACTTCGTCGATCTCCGTCCAGGGGTTCTCTGCGGGGATCATATTAACCCCCAGGGTTTCACCGAGATGTAATCGCATTTGATCCCTCACTTCAACCAGGGACGGGTCGGGATAGTGATCCGCCAGGGCGCAGACGCCGAATTCGGTGATTCCGCAGGGATTCATCCGTAAAAAGGCCGCTTTTTCCACGTTGATATTGAAGGCCAGCCCGTGGAGGGTGATCCAGCGTTTGAACTGCACCCCCAGGGCGGCTATTTTTTCGTCTCCCACCCAGACACCGCGATATTCCGGCTTACGGACCCCCTGGATCCTTAAGACCTTCAAGGTGAGAATTACAGATTCCTCCAGAGCGTGAACGTACCAGTGAAGATCGGGTTTGAGCTTTTTCAAATCTACCACGGGATAGATCACCAGCTGCCCCGGACCATGGTAGGTAATATTACCGCCCCGCTTAATGGGGACCAGATCGACCCCCTCGGCTTCCAGAAGGTCCGCTGAAACCAGAAGATTCTCCCTTCCTCCGGCGGCGCCGAAGGTGTAGACGGGCCAGTGCTCCAGGGCAAAAACCACACCGGAATACTGGCCGCCCGCCACCGCTTTATAGGCGGCTTGTTGAAGGGCCAGTCCATACCGGTAGGGGACTCTTTCATTCAAGTTGATCCACAGACAGTCTTTATCAGGCATGGTCAGATTTTACGATGGAAAAGGAAAAGCCGCAAGGCGAAGGGAAAAATTATCCCTTCAAACCAGGGGAACATCGGGAAATGGATCTAAATAATTCCGCCTGTATGCCGACAAAAAAAACCCGCCTCCCCGGAAGTATCCGGGAAGGCGGAACAATAACGGAACGCTGTCGGAAAACAGCACTCAAACCTAGTCGGGAATAATCTTGGCTTCCAGCACCTTCTTGCCGCCTTCGATGCGGAACAGGAAGAGGGGTTTGTCTTTGGGATATCCCCCGGCGTTGGACCAGTTGTACTGAAGGCCTTCAAAGTTCTGAATCTCGTTGACATAGTCCCTGATCAGGATTCTTTCGGCGGCCAGTTTCTTTCTGTCTCCGGTCACACCGGTTTCTTCGATGGCCCTTTTGATCATGTACACCGCGTCGTAGTAGTTGGGAGAAAGGCTGAAGGGTTCGATTCCGTTGTGATCATCCTTGAAAGCCTGACGGAAAGCGTTCCACCGGGGGGTGTTCAGATCGGGGTCAGAGTAGTTGTAAATCATGACACCGTTGATCTTGTCGCCGCCGGTGGTGTAGAGGGCCGCATCATCGGCGGAAGAGAAGACCAGGAGTTTAGCCATATCGGTCCAACCCCGGTTCTTTAACTCCATGATGATCTTGGCAGTCTTTTCGGCGTTACAGGCAAAAATGATGGCATCGGGTTTTTGTTCCAGAGCCTTGACAACCAGGGGGCCGAAGGTGATGGCGTCCTGGGGAACTTCCACGTCGCTCAGGACCTGAGCGCCCGCATCTTTAAGGCCGATGGCATGGGCTCGGGCCATGCCGGGCCAGGGACCGTAATTCTCGACAAACTGAACCACCTTCTTGGCACCCACCCGGTCAGACCAGGCAGTGACAATGGCGGGAAGCCTTTCGTCGGTAGGAGCGAACCAGCTGACAGCCCAGGGGAAGTAGGGTTCGGCATATTCGAAGGAAGTGGTGGCGGTAAAACTGTAGAGACCCTCATCGGCGGCGATGGGTACCGCAGCCATGATGACAGGCTCGGGAACAGGTCCCATCACAACCAGGGCGGAGTTCACCAGTTTGGACATCTCCACGGTGCCCTGTTCCGGGCTCATGCCGGTGTCGATTCTGAGAACCTTGACGGGTTTACCGGCAATACCGCCGGCGGCGTTAATTTCCTGAGCGGCCCGTTCGGCGCCCCATTGCAGATATTCGCCGATACTGGCAATGGGTCCGGTGAGAACGTTGAGAAAGGGAATTTCCCATGCATCCACGACGACTCCCCCGGTAGCGGCACCGGCTTCCTTTTCCCCCCCTGCCCAAAGGCACAGGGAGAAAGAAAGGAGCAATACTAAAACCAAGCTGATTTTCTTCATCATCTTTCCTCCTAATTTTTCAAATCGTACCCTCTTGAGGGTAACGATAAGTTTACTATATCTTATCTTCCACTTTTTTAAAGAGAATCTTTTGAATTCTGTGGCTGATTTTTGACAGAAAAGGTCGCGTGATAAACCCCTCCGGTTTAACCACCAGGACAGAAATAAGCAGCACCCCATAGATGACGATTTTCCAGGATTGCACCGATTCAGGAAGAATCAGAGGGATTCCCCAAAGAAGCGGAGCAGCGATGAGGACTCCCCATTGAGTAGTATAGCCGCCCACAAAGAGCATGGTCATACAGACTCCAATGAGGTGAAAGGTAAAATGGTTGGGTGAAATAGCCCGCATGATAAACAGATACATCACCCCCGACATCCCGCCTATGGCGCTGCCGAAGGTCTGGAGAAACATGCCCATCTTTTTCACATTCACCCCGAAGGTGGTGGCCAGTTCCCGGTCGATGAAGATAGAGGAAGCCGCCCGGCCCAGTCGGGAGTGATCCATCCTGTAGATGAGGTACCCCACCAGGAGAACCAGCAGATAGACGATGATTAAAATAACGTGGCGGTTCGCCGCGCTGGTTCCCTCAATTATCTTGGGAATACTGAAGATACCCAGAGGGCCGCCCAGGGCTTCGGTGTTTTCGATGATGGTTTTTGTCAGATAAATCAAGGTGAATCCGACGATAACCACGGCAAAACAGGGGGCATCCCCTATGGCGAACGAAGCAATCCAGCCAATCAGGGCTCCCAGCAGGGTGCCCGCGATCAAAACAAGCCAGAAGGGCCATCCCCAGCTCAGGGTGGCGACGGCGGCAAAATAGGCAGAAATAGCCATGTTGGCCACGGTCATAAAGTGGAGCTGCCCCATCCTGTAGGGAATGTAGATGGCCCAGCTCATGAGTATGTAGATGGCGGCGATACCCAAAAAATAGAAGAGTGTTAAAGACAACGCCTTCCTCCTGTTAAAGTTTTGTACCGAAGATTCCCTTCGGCTTGACCAGTATGGCCACAAGCATGATTCCGAAGGCCACCGCATTGGACCAGGACCCGGCCCAGTACCCCTGAATGACAGCCTCCACGATTCCCAGGAGAAGACCGATAACCAGCCCTCCATGAAGATTTCCCAGACCGGCGATGATGGACACCGCCAAAACCTTATGACCCAGCTGGTCGCCCAGCCCCGGAGAGGCCGAGCCGAGCAGTATGGCCATGAGGACCGCCGTAACACCGCCCAGCAGTCCCGTAAGGGCATAACTTAACAGCCCCGTTTTGAGGAGGGGGATCCCCACCAGTTTGGCGCCGTCGGGGTTTTCCGCAATGGCCCGGAAAGCCCGGCCGTGTTTGGTCTTGTAAAGAATCCAGAAAAGCCCCAGCACCGCCACGATGCCCACCCCCAGGGTCAGAATCTGTCCGAAGGAAATATGAATCAGCCCCAGATTGACGAGGGCTCCCTTCCCGGCTCCGGTAAAATTATCGGGAAAAGCAATGGGGAAACCGTGATTCAGGTTGTGGCTGAGATAATCGGTGATTACCATCCCGATCCCCATGGAGATAACCATGGTGGCATTGATATCCACCGATCCCCGTTTCTTCATGATGTGCTGAAACAGCGGTGCCGTTGCCATGTTGATCAGAATGGCCGATACAACACTGGCAAGAACGCTGAGAAGAACGTTGCCTCCGGTGATCTGCAGTGTTATCCAGGCCATGTACATGGAAAAAACTACCACCACCGGAAAAGAAAAGTGGATGATCATGGCCACCAGCAGCAGCAGGTTAAATCCCGTAACCAGCAAAACATAGATACTGCCGATGGAGAGGCCGTTAAAAATTTGTGCTACTAATACTTCCATAATACCTCTTAGGCTCCCAAATATGCTTCGACGATGGAAGGATCGCTTAAAAGATCCCCGGCAGACCCTTCTTTGATGATGTGCCCCGTTTCCAGAACATATCCCCGATGGGCCAGCTTCAACGCCTTGTAAACGTTCTGTTCAGAAAGAAGGATGGTATATCCTTCCCTGTTCAGTTTTCCGAGAATCTCGAAGATGTCGTTGACGATGATGGGAGCCAGACCGATGGAAGGCTCATCCACCAGTATCATCTCCGGGTCCGACATCAGGGCCCGGGCGATAGCCAGCATCTGCCGTTCCCCCCCGCTGAGAGTTCCCGCCACCTGCTCTTTCCTTTCACCCAGAACGGGAAACGCATCAAATACCAGTTTTAATTTATCCGAAGCCTGTTTCAAATTATGGTGGGCCCCCAAAAGCAGGTTATCCAGCACCGTCAAGGTAGCAAAAACACCCCGCCCCTCCGGTACCAGAAAAATACCGGACCTGACGTTCCTGTCCACCGGAGAGTTGGTAATATCCTTACCTTTAAAAGAAATACTGCCGCCCTTTGGCTGGTTAACCCCCAAAATCGATTCCATCAGGGTGGTTTTTCCCGCCCCGTTGGCACCGATGAGAACCACAATCTCTCCCTTCCGGATGTTCATGGATACCCCTTTGAGGGCGTTGACATGACCGTAGGAAACTTCAAGGTTGTTTACCATTAAAAGAGAATCATTCTGCCCCAAGGTATGCCTCCAGTACTCTTTGATCTTTCTGCACATCACCGGGGGTGCCTTCACTGATAAGGTCGCCGAAATTCAAAACCGTCACCCACTCGGCCACTCCCATGAGCATTTTCATGTCATGACTTACCACTACCACCGAAATTCCCATATTCTTGATCTTCCGAATAAGCTCCCCCACCATGTCGGTTTCCTTCGGGCCCATGCCGGAAGCCGGTTCATCGAGGAGAAGCAGCCGGGGCCGGGAAACCAGGGCCCGGGCAATCTGAACAAACTGCCTCTCCGCCCAGACAAGGTCCGCCGCCCAGCGTTTGGCCGATCCTTCCATACCCACCAGAGCCAGAGCCTCTCTGGCCTTATCCCGCAAATCCGACTCAATTCTGGATTTCTTCAGAGGATGGGAAAAAAAGGTATCCGCCACATCCTTTCCGGTAAAATCAAAAATGCCGCACATGACGTTCTCTTCCACCGTCAGGGATGGAACTAGTTTTCCCGCCTGAAAAGTCCTCCGGATTCCTTTGTTGGCGATGGCATTGGCGGGAAGACCGGAAATCTTTTCATCCCCCAGGAACACCTGACCTTCCGTGAGGGGGAGCAACCCGGTGATGCAGTTGAAGAGTGTCGTCTTACCCGAACCGTTAGGTCCGATGATGCCATGAATTCTTCCTTCCTGGACTTCAAAAGTTACCCCTTTCAGGGCTTTTAAACCACCGAAGGACTTACTCAACCCTTCTATTCTCAGCATAGGCTCTCATCCTTTAAAATATCCCTAATTAATCCAAAAACCTTATTACGAAGGTATAATCATTCTAAGCTTGTTTTCCCAGGAAGTCAAGAAAAGTATATTTTTGAGTTATTTTATATATTTTCTTTATTATACTTTTTATTGTATTTAGGCATACCTAACCAGATTCGTACATTCCGATAATTTTGAACCTATAAAATAACCAAAGCACTGTAAAACCCCAATAATCTTTGACATATGGGCATTTATAGGTTAATCTCTTATCCAGTTTGATCTGAAAGAGATGTTTGTTAAGGAGGATTTCTTTATGAATCGGTCCACCGAAAAGACCAAAGAGGACGGCAGAAAAGCATACCTGACCGAAGCTGTCCCTCCCTTCACCATCACCACGGCGATGGAAGAAGCTTCACGGTGTCTTCTCTGTCTTGATGCACCCTGTAGTCAGGACTGCCCCGCCGGGACCAACCCCGGGGATTTTATCCGTTCCATCAGGTTCAGGAATTACAAAGGTGCCGCTGCGATCATTCGCCGGAACAATATTCTCGGGGGTATCTGCGGACGGGTCTGCCCCGTGGAACGACTCTGCGAACAGGCCTGTTCCCGCACCGGAATCGACAAACCGATTGAGATCGGCCGGCTTCAGCGGTTCGCCACAGACTACGAAAAAGCCACGGGTCTCCAGGTTCTTGAAGCCCCCCCGGCAACTAAAGCGAAGGTCGCCATGGTGGGAGCCGGACCCGCCTCTCTGGCGTGTGCCGCCGATCTGGCCATGCGCGGTTACAAAGTCACCATTTTTGAAGAAAAACCCAAAGCCGGCGGGGTTCTCACCTACGGCATCGTACCCGCCCGGCTTCCCCAGTATGTGGTGGATGAAGAAATTGAGTACGTCACCAAACTTGGTGTGGAAATCAGACTCAATACCAAGGTCGGCAAGGATGTCACCATTGAGGGACTTAAAAAAGAAGGCTTCAAGGCATTCTTCGTGGGCGTGGGAAACCAGGCTCCCCTTATGGTAGATGTCCCCGGAAAAGACCTGAAGGGAGTTACCAATGCGGTTGACTATCTTGCCGCTGCCAAACCCACCGACGGAAACATGGATCCCGGCAAGAGGGTGGTTGTGATCGGCGGCGGAGACGTTGCCATGGACTGCGCCACCACCGCCCGGCTTCTTGGAGCCGAAAGGGTCATGATACTCTACCGAAGGACCCGGGAAGAAGCTCCCGCCAACAAAGAGGAGCTGGGATATGTGGAACAACTGGGGGTCCAGTTTTACTACGGCTTCAAACCCCTGGAAATTGTTGGAAAGGACGGCAAAGTTTCTTCCATCAAGGGGACCGGCTTCCGGGACGGTTCCACCATCGAACTGGAGGCGGACACCATCGTTTTTGCTGTGGGACAGAAACCCGATCCTTCGGTCCGCAGCCTGGGAGATTTAGAATTCACCGACAAGAATGCCGTTGTGGCGGATGAAGAAAAAGACTGCCGCACCAGTGTTCCCTACATTTTTGCGGGCGGTGACGTGGTTAACGGCGGAAAGACCGTGGTCCACGCCGTAAAAGTCGGAAAAATCGCCGCCGAGAACATTGACAAGTATCTGACCGAGGAGGCGAAATAATGGCCAAGTTACCCGACCTTTCCATAGATTTCTGCGGATTTAAATGTGAAAATCCTTTTTTCCTCTCCTCCTCCCCTGTGGCTGCCACCTATGACATGTGTGCCAAATTTCTGGAAGCCGGAGGAGGCGGAGTCGTTTTCAAAACCATCGGAACCTACATTCCCGATGAATGTTCTCCCCGTTTTGACGCCACCAAAAAAGAAGGCAAACCTTTCATCGGCTTCAAGAACATGGAGCAGATTTCCGACCATCCCTATGAGGAAAACCTGCATTTTCTTAAAAAACTTAAACAGGATTACCCTGAAAAATGCCTCATCGTCTCCATCATGGGGATGAACGAAGACGATTGGACCAGACTGGCCAAAGACGTCACCGAGGCGGGGGCTGATATTATCGAATGCAACTTTTCCTGTCCCCAGATGACCCAGGAAAACATGGGCTCCGACGTGGGCGCCAACCTGGACCTCATCGAGAGGTTCACCAAAGCCACCCTGAAGGGAACCAACCTTCCGGTGATGCTCAAGATGACCCCCAACATTGAAAAAATGGAGGTCCCCGCCAAAGCGGCCATCGCCGCCGGAGGCCACGCCATCGCCGCCATCAACACGGTGAAATCGATCACCGCCGTTGACCTGGACAAGTACGCCCCCCTGCCGGTGGTAAACGGCAAGTCCTCCATATCCGGTTACTCCGGGGTGGCTGTCAAGCCCATCGCCCTGCGGTTCATCGCCAACATGAAACAGGAGCCCGAACTGAAGGATATCCCCATCTCCGGTATCGGCGGCATCGAAACATGGCAGGACTGCGCGGAATTTCTTCTGCTGGGTTGTACCAACCTTCAGTTTACCACCTCCATCATGCAGTACGGTTACCGGATCGTGGAAGACATGATCTCCGGCCTTCAGTACTGGATGCTGGAAAAGGGCTTTGAAAAGATCGATGACTTCGTCGGCCTGGCCCTTCCCAACGTGGTGCCCGCCGAAGAAATCGAGAGGGACTTCAAGGTCTATCCTCAGATTGACTACGACAAGTGTGTCAGCTGCGGCCGTTGTTACATCTCCTGCTACGACGGAGCCCACCAGGCCATCGACTGGGATCCCAAAGAACGTAAGGTCACCATCGATGAAGACAAGTGCGTGGGATGTCAGCTCTGTCTCCATGTTTGTCCCGTGGACGGCTGTATCACCCCGGGAAAGGTGGTTTTCAAACCGGAAGACCAGTTTGGCAAAGGCAGTGAAGCCAAATATAAAGAAACCGTACCGGGTGCTAACCGGCCTATCTCCATCGGAGAGTATGAAGTTTAAATTCCCTTGTTTCTTTCACCGGGACCCCGGTTAACCGGGGTCCTTTTTTTTAATTGGGGCTTGGCCCAGCCCCGCCAGATAGATTCTATTATCGATAAATGTTCGGTTGGATGAACAAGATCTTCACGCTTCAAGGAAGGAGTATCTAAACAGCATTTAACCAGAGCCTGAAAGCCCTTATCCTCATCATCGAGATGATGAAAGTAGAATACCGCTTCATCCAGGTAAGATTGGAGATACTTGTCCCCCACCCCGCCATGGTCAACCCGAAGATGTTCTTCAATATCCTGCAGGATTCCCCTGATCTGAAAAGGATGTCCCCGCTCCTGGGAACTGAGAACGGTGAAATTGTTAAGTCCCAGCCAGCTTCTCAGGTAGAGCTTCCGGTCATCGGCGTAAATACGGCTGTGTTTGCTCACCTGGGTATCGAGAAAATTCTTGAGCCTCATCTCATCGGGATCAACGATTATCTTCAGTTTCAGCTGCATCTGGGGGGCAGGGATCAAGCGGTTGCGTAACCTGATGCCGAACTTCAAGGCCCCAAGGATGACGGTTTTATGATACTCGCTGCTGATACCCCGGATGATGTGGTCATCCATTTCGATGACTCCCGCCATGACTTCCAGATTTTCCCGTGCCATGGCCACACGGATCCGGGCGAGGACAAACCAGGCGGTGCGGTAAGAACCCATGTCCCAGCGATCGGCCATACGTTTAGCGGTAATGGGACCCTTGATATGCAGAAGATCCCAGATAAGAGACAGCCAGGTATGAAGGGGCAGGTGGCTTCCCTGAAAGAGGGTTCCCTGAAGGGGCGACCATTCATGAAGGCAGTGACGGCAGATGAGTTTTCTCCGGGCCGTCCTGAGCCTTGGGTCCGAGCCCCCGCATCGAGGGCACACGGGCTCATCGTCATACTTCAGTTTTACCAGATACCGGAACGCCCAATCTTCGCTGGGGACGTAAAAATGGGAAAATATACCGGGCAAAACAAATCTCCCTTAAAAAAGTGCGTAAAAAGGCTCCAAGTGCATATGATAGCATATTTTTTTCTTGACCTGTAAAAATCCGGCCCTTTAAATGAAAGGTAAATCAAATGTAAGGAGAAGCAAATGTTTGGATTACCCGCAGCGACAAATTGGGTTCTCTTCGGCTTCCCTGCTTTCTGGATCATCTATACGGTGGTGTTTCTCATCAAATCGAGAAACTGGCCGGATGATTCTGATCAAGGAGGCAGCGAATGAATTCCGTGGTACTGATCTTTCTCATCATTTACTATGTGGTGGTGGTTGCCATCGGTTTCTGGGCCGTCAAAAAGGGAGGGGCGAAAGACCTGGAAGGCTTCCTTCTGGGCGGCCGGAAAATCGGGCCCCTGGTAACCGCCATGACCCTGCAGTCCACCTCCATGAGCGGTTACATGTTCCTGGGCGGCGGCTCCGAAGGTTTTCGAGCCGGTTACTGGGCCATCTGGTATGCCGTTGGTGATATTGGCGGTGGTGTGGTCAACCTCTCCATAATCGGCCGGCGGATGCGCAAAATGAGCAAGCTCCTGGGCTCCCTGACCGCCATTGAGTACCTGGAGCACCGATATCCCCATCCCGCCATGCGCCTCATTGCCGGTGGCCTTTCGGTTTTTCTGCTTTACTTCTACGTTCTGGCCCAATTCATAGCCGGCGGTAAGGGCATGGCCCTGGTAACCGGACTGCCCTATGCGGCAGCCCTGATCATCGCCGTGGGCATCATCATGATCTATACCTTCCTGGGAGGCTACTTTGCCGTGGCCTACACCGACTTCTTCCAGAGTATTGTCATGGTTATCGGTATGCTCTGGATCACCTTCGCCACCCTCAAGGCCGTGGGCGGTTTCACCGCCGCCAACAATGCCCTGGCCGCCATTGACCCCACCTACCTGTCCATATGGGGAAAGGACCTGGCCTTTAAGGGTGAATGGGGCGAGGTTGCCGGAGCCGTCCTGATCTTTTCCGTGGGATACATGGGATGGCCTCACGTGGTCACCCGTCATATGGCCATGGAAAGCCCCAAGACCGCCCGGATGGCGGCCCTCTACTCCACCATCTGGAATCTTTTCTTCGTTACCGCCCCCTACCTGCTGGGTATTTTCGCCATCCTCCTTCTGCCGAACCTGGCGGATGCAGAAATGGCCATTTTCACCCTGGCGGGAGAACTTCTGCCTCCGGCGGTTACCGGTATCGTCATGGCGGCCATCATGGCAGCCATCATGTCCACCGCCGACTCGATCCTCCTCCAGGTGGGAACCATCGCCTCACGGGATATTTTCCAGAGATTCTTTAAACCCGACGCCACCGATCATCAGATGGTCTGGGTCTCCCGGATTCTCATTCTGGTGATGGGATTAATCGGCCTCTTTGTCGCAATTTTTAATCCCCCGGGCGTCTTCGCCATCGTCACCTACACCACTTCGGTGCTCGGTTCCGCCTTTCTGCCTCTCTACGTCTGCGCGGTCTGGTGGAAGAAGGCTAACACTCCCGGCGCCCTGGCCTCCATGATCGGCGGGGCCTTGATCGCCTTCCTGTCCCGGCAGCTCGGATGGGGTCTACACCCCATGCTGGCCGGTCTGATCGCCAGTATCGTCCTCATGGTTGTGGTCAGTCTGGCCACTCAGAAATCCAGTCCCGTGCCCAAGCACCTGCTGGAAGCCATGGACGAGGTGGCTAAACTCGGCCCCATTCCCAAGGAGATGCTCGCCGCCTCCGATACGGGATTGTCTGCCGAAGCCCGGAATATCAAGAAAAATCTTTAAGCAAAAAAGGAGGCCTCCCCGGGGGGCCTCCTTCCCTTATTCAAGGACATCATGAAGCAGAGCATTACCGTCATACCGGAAAAGATTACCTATGA
>Ga0334882_1001433_pt1 | contig 28349 bp, 24 predicted proteins | sample GraSluR1_MG_5_FD_207226 | JGI IMG/M metagenome (GOLD analysis project Ga0334882, IMG submission 207226) | Sludge microbial communities from methane-producing bioreactor in Wageningen University, Netherlands - Granular Sludge_15_04-R1 | ecosystem: Engineered > Bioreactor > Anaerobic >...
TGGTTCGGATTAAACAAATATCGTGCTAGACATTTGATTTGAATTAGTTTTTTTCTCAATAATAGCACCTATTATAAAAAACGTTGTATTTCATTGTTTTAAGGGATTTTTTGCAGCAATGAGCAATTTAATATTAGGTAAGTGCAATTAAATCAACGCTTTAATCTTCTGGTGCACAAAGTCGAAGCAAAAGTTCTCCAGTTCATCACGTAGTTGAGAGTATACTTTAATCTTCTCATCTTCTGGAAGATTCATTGCCGAAACATTAGGAAATGGGTACTCGTAAATTTTTGGATTTCCTTTGAAAATGGGTAGTATTTGGATAATATCGGCACTTAACGCGATCACATAGTCGAAACTTTTTTCCACAACTTGTGCAATGCCTTTGGATTTATAGCTCGAAATGTCAATAATGGCTTCGCTCATGGCGTTGGCGGCGTATAGGTCGAGTTTGGAGGGGATTATTCCTGCGCTATACACTTCCACTGCTCCCTTTCCGTAGTATTTAAGCCATCCTTCGGCAATCTGCGAACGGCACGAATTCTTTTCGGATATGAGTAGGATGCTCTTCATTTATTCTTTATTGTAGCCTGCTTAATTCATAAACTTTGTGTTTTCTTTGTGCCTTAGTGACTTAGTGGCAAGTGTTTTTTCGCCACAAAGACACCAAGACACTAATTTTCACTAAGATGTATTTATTTATGAATTAATCAGGGTAGATAAATATATGAAAATCGATTGGAGAAATGCAATTTTTCGAAGAAAAATATTTACCACACAATTTATACCTTTGTGCAATAATCAATAAAAGCCATGCGAATCGATATTATCACCGTTCTGCCCGAGCTGCTTGAAAGCCCTTTAAACCATTCAATAATTAAAAGAGCTCAACAAAAGGGATTGGTAGAAATTGTAGTTCATCATCTACGAGATTACACAACAGACAAGCACAGAACAGTTGATGACTATGCATTTGGACCTGATGCAGGAATGGTGATGAAGATTGAGCCCATATTTAAGGTTATTGAAAAGCTTAGATCAGAAAGGAATTACGATGAGATAATATACACCTCTCCTGATGGTGAGCCCTATACGCAGAAGACCGCTAACGCGCTAAGCATTAAGAATAATATTATAATTCTATGTGGCCATTACAAGGGCGTTGACCATAGAGTGCGCGAAAATCTTGTAACCCTTGAAATATCTATAGGCGACTATGTTCTTTCGGGTGGAGAGCTGGCTGCTGCCATAATAGCCGATAGTTTGGTTAGGCTTATTCCGGGTGTGCTCTCCGATGAAACCTCGGCCTTAACCGACTCATTCCAAGATAATTTATTGGCACCACCAACCTACACACGTCCTGCCGATTTTAGGGGTTGGAAAGTACCCGATGTGCTTATCTCTGGGAATTTTAAGGAGATTGAGAAGTGGCAATTGGAGCAATCGATCGAAAGAACCAAAAGGCTTCGGCCTGATCTTCTAAAAGGAATTGAATAAATGTTTTTTCCTCTATGCTTATAAAAATCATAGAGAATTTTGTTAACGATTTCAAAATAATTCCAAATTATTTAATGTGAATGTTTATTTGTGTTTACTTTTACATTAGGTAAAGGAATTATTTCTTTCAATAAACCTTAATTGCTATATCCAATTATTGTTACTCTATGAAAAAGAAGCTAAAATTAAAAATCTTAGCAGGATTTATGCTACTTGTGGCACTGCTTATAGTTGCAGGGACTGCATCGATTATTGAATTTATTAAGCTAAGTCGTTCGGTAAATGCTTTGATAGAGGATAATTACAAGACAATAGAGGCATCGAAGACGATGCTTGAGGCATTGGAAAGAAGCGATAGCGGAATCCTATTAATTCTTTTAGGAGAAAGGGATGATGGAAGAGAAATTATTAAATCGGCTGATCTCCAATTTACCAATGCTTTTGTTATTGCTAAAAATAATATTACCGAAACCGATGAGGATAAGCACATAGAGGTAATTGAAAGGTTTTACAGTAATCTTTGGGAAAAACTAAAGATTACTTTGGATAGCAAAAATAAGATTGGAGATATGGGATGGTATCACCGGGAAATATACCAATCTTTTCTGGATGTAAAGCATGCAGTAGATGAGTTAATGTCGTTGAATCAGAACAGCATGTATGCTGAGGCAACTTTGCTCAAGGAAAAATCGCACAGGGCAATAATGCCTGGTATTGTAGCAATTGTTGGGGCTTTGGTTTTTTCTTTGATGCTTAGTTTTTTTATTTCAAAATATTACATTTCACCCCTTTCCGAGATTGCTGAGGCAATTAAGAATTTCCACCCCAGAGAAAAATCAATTAAAACAAATATTAAGAACGAGGATGAGATAAAAAAAATTGAGGTGGAGGTGAATAACCTGATTGAAAAGCTTGTTAAATATCAGAATGAACAAATAGGCTGATTATGCGAACTGAGGTTATCATAAAATTTACGGGTTTCGTATTGCTTTTCAATGCGTTTTTCCTAATAGTTTCATCTCTCATATCCATTTTCAATGCTGAAACCTCCACAATTCCGCTTCTTTTCAGTGGGCTAATCTGCATTATTTTTGGGTTATTTCCATTCATCTTCGTTGAGGATCATGATGAAATATCATTCTCCGAAGGGCTTGTGATAGTTGTAGGAGGGTGGTTAATCACTTGCTTAATAGGCATGTTGCCCTACTTGATGTGGGGTGGGGAGTTCAATTTGATAAATGCCTGGTTCGAGAGCGTTTCGGGTTTTACTACTACAGGTTCATCAATCCTTAATAATATTGAGAATTTACCTAAGGGGCTGCTCTTTTGGCGTTCTTCTACGCACTGGATTGGAGGTGTGGGAGTTATAATGTTTGTTTTACTTATACTGCCTCATTCCACCAGTTCGCGTCTCACTTTATTAAATGCCGAGATGAGCGAACTGTCAAAATTTAACTTTAGGTATAAAGCTAGAAAGATTATCAATGTGTTAGCCATTGTTTACGTTGGCCTCACTTTAGTTCAAACACTGCTACTCACCATCTTTGGTATGAGCCTTTTCGATGCCATTAACCACTCATTTGCCACTATTGCCACTGGAGGTTTTTCGACAAAAAATACAAGCGTTGCTTACTTTAATAGCGTATCCATCGACAGCATTATTATGCTTTTCATGGTGCTTTCGGGAATTCATTTCGGATTACTTTATGGTACTTTTACGCTCAAGAAAGACAATATTTTCCGATCGTCTGTGGTAAGGTCATTTGTTCTCATTCTTTTTCTTGGAGTGCTTTTTGTGTCGGCAAAACTATACTCATCGGGAACATACAGCCTATGGAGGTCGTTGCAGTATGGTGCTTTTCAGGTTATTTCGTTGGGAACAACAACTGGCTTTGCCACTGCCGATAGTGCCAACTGGCCTGCTTTTACACATATCATCCTGATCTATTTCACCATTCAGTGCGCCATGGTGGGATCAACTTCGGGTGGATTGAAATTTGACAGGGTTTATCTTTTTTTCAAGTCATTGCGCAAGCAGCTTACTCTTCTTCAACATCCAAGAGCCGTGGTTGTTGTAAGAATAAACGATAGACCCATCAGCGAACATCTCGAAACCCTTACTCTGGTATTCCTGGTGCTTTACATATTTACCCTATTCATTACAACGCTTATTCTTACTTTCCTTGATGTTGATCTATATACAGCTTTTAGTGCTTCAATAGCAACCATTGGCAACGTAGGTCCTGGATTTGGGGAGGTAAGTTCCCTTTCGAATTACGCAAACATTCCCAATTTTGGTAAGTTTTTGCTAACCATCAATATGCTGCTGGGAAGGCTGGAAATATTCAATATTATTGCCCTCTTTATGATTAAGAAAGGGAATTTTTAGCTTAAATCGAAGGGTACGGAATAGAGCTATCGTAGAATCTTCCTCACAAAGGCTACCGTGAAATAGGCCATTAGGAAAACCCCAACAAACCCTTCAAAACCACAGAAGAAACGGATGGCACCCACGGGAACAAAGTCACCGTAGCCAATGGTAAAGAATGTTATTCCACTGTGGTATAATGACTTGTAAAAGACGGGCATATCATTCTTAGCACCGTAGGTGGAAGCAATATCTCCAAAGCCTAAACTTATCATAATGGTGTAAAAGAAGGCAAAACCGAAGAATACCATGACAATAGAAAAGAATACTCTTGCAGGAGCAGTAGCGTAAAGACCAATCTTATCAAAAACAATTTTTTTGAAATAATAGCCGGGGTAAGCACCTATCTTTTGAACAAGATCTCCCTTAAGGTTCGATTCAAGAAGTACCTCCTCATCGCAGCGCTTAAATTCAACGTAAGCGGAATCCTCGTCGGAGTATTTACCAAGGTTTCTAAAGTTCTCTTTTAGCACACGGAATTGATAAGCCTTTTGCGAAATGGTAGTATTTTCCCTTTGATTATATATTAGATTCTTAATATCATTATCATTCCAGTCAATCAGTAGCTGCCCCAACAGCCTTATGCCCGACAAGTTAAGAGCTTGAACCAAAGGTTTTTCGCCATGCGAGTAGAACTCTGCAATATCACGGATTATGGTTCCAGAAAGATCAATAGTTTCTACATTTGAAACGTGAAAGTTAACCCTATCGTTAAACTGGCAATCGACAATCTCAAGGAGGGACGCTTGCATCTTTTCGAAAGTAACCTCATGGTTAAATTTTACCTTCTCGAAATGAAAAGATGAATCGGGAGCAATAAATTCTTCCAATGATAAGTACTCATTCCCGAAATCGGTTTTACGGAACGAGAACTTTGCTCCTTTAGCTTCTGCACCATCGAAAACAACAAACCCTTCGCCAAATGTTGTCCTATTGAAAGAGACCTTTCCGCTACCAAACTCCACGGTTCGAAAATCTACCCGTCCATCAGTAAACTCGGCCCGTTCGAAATTTACATTGCCCTTACCAAAGCGGGCGAAATGAAAATCGACCTTTCCATCTCCAAAGCGTGTTGCCTTAAAATTGACCTCTCCATCGTTGAATCGTGCGTTGATAAACGACACATCTCCATCGCCAAAATCGGTGAATGTAAATGATAGCTGCCCGTTCCCAAAGTCTACATCCTGAAAATCCTTTTCGCCACCCAAAAAAATGGAGCTCTTTAACGAAAAGTTCGTATCATCAAATTTGCACATTACCATGTCAAGTCTTTCGACCTTAACGAAAAGCTCATGTAGGTTAACTTCTTTACAGTTAAATACAGATTCGTGAAAATTTAAAGCCCCACCTACAAAGATTGAACCTGATAAATCGAATGCATTGCCCTCAATTCGGGCATAAGAAAAATCGATATCGAATATTGAGTAAAAAAAAGCATTTCGGGCACAGAATCCTGTTAGTTGTAGCTGAGATTTTTTTTCTTTCAGAAGATACCTTCTGCAGGCAGTGAGTGAAAAACCCTTAACAAAACAGTTGCTTAGATCAATGTATAAATTATTTCCTATAGAATCGTAAATATCATCGAGAGTAGGCAAACCCAGCATCAACTCATCAATCTCTTTCCCCATTTTGTTAAAAAGAGTAATTTTAGCGGATTCCTTAGTAGAAAAACCATCGCTCCTAACAAAAGGCTTTTTCAATACTTGAAGTTCAAACGATTCGAAACTTCTGAGCATACGGCATTATAATTATTAGCTGATATGATGTTGTAACTTTAGCACAAAGTTATGAAAAAGGCACTCAATACAAACTAATTACAGATAAAAAAGTAGCCACAAAAATATGTGACTACTCATGCAGAAGGATATTTCAGGTTATAGATGCATCCAAGCTAAAATGATTGAATATAGGCAGCGGGCGAATCCAGTACATGAAGGCGTTCAGTAAACTTAATACCAACGGCGCTATGCTCAAGGAGGGCATCAACAACATCATTGGTTTTATCGGCCGAAACGCTAAAAGTGCTTTGAATCAGGGATGAGACCTTGTGGCTTTTTGTACCAGAGGCAAGAATCTTTAATCTTGAAACAGTTGAGCCAGTAGCACCCGCTTTCATTCCAGCAGATTTAAGGATATCTTCAGCATCTTCATCCGATATTATTGATATCTCGCAGTTATCATCCGGATGCCAGAGTTCCTTGTTAATTTTTTCGTTCCCTTCGGTATCGAGCCTTTTTCGCCAGAAAGTATTACCCTTTAGCTGATCAATGGCTGCAATAATCTGCTCCATGCTTGCAGCGTATTCCTGACGACCAACTCTCATTCGGGTATCAATAAGACCGTAGCTAATTGGGGTTTGGTATATAAAACCTCGTCCTGGGCGGTCTAATCTACCCTCTTCAAGAAGAAGTTTAACGATACTTTCAGTATCCTGTTCGGGCATAATCAAGTGAACCACTTCTTTTTCCGGTGAAATGGTTATCCTAATCAGTCCAAGTTGATCACGAAGGTCGTTACTTATTCCATGTGTAATAAGGGGCACACATACTCCAAGATCAAGGGCCACTTTAGCCATTTTATCGCCACTTCCGGGTACCGAAAGCACGCAAATAACATATGAAAGTTTATCAAGGTAGGGAATGCTATGATCTGCTTCGCCCTCCACATCATCAAAAACAACGAATGGCGGTTCTTTTTTTGCAAACTCAATAAGATCCTGCGAAAAGATTGTTCCGCGTCCAGGTATATGAAACTCCCCTGCCTTTACCAGGTAGTCCATTACCATACGTGCTTGTTTACGTTGAACCGTAAAACGAAAAACATCAACCGGAGTACTTTGATTTTTTACTGTTGATCCAGGTAGTCCAAAGTTTCTGGGATAGATAAACTCCCTTACCGTTCTTCCTGTTTCGTCGAATACTGATTCAATGCCCAACTTAAAAATCTGCTCAACAATCTTATCGCTAAACAATTTGTTGGTTATGCATGTAATTCGACTTACTCTATGGGGAGAATGAACACCCTTGTCAATTTGAGTTTTCCAAACCGCCCTTGAGGGTGAAAGACCCTTATTTTGAGTTTTAGTGTCCTTATTCATCGTTTTCCTCGGTTGAAGTTTTAACAATTCGTTTTTGACGTGCTCGGGTAATTAATCCAAATGAAAGCACTGTAATGATGGGCATAAATGAGGCCATAGCTAATATACCAAAACCATCAACTACGCTAAGTTCATTTCCAATGCTAAGCCCCATTGCCAGTACCAGTGGAACAGTAACAGGTCCTGTAGTTACTCCACCGCAGTCCCATGCAATTGCCGTAAAACCGCTCTCACTCATGTAAGTAAGTGGCATCAAAGCAAGGTAGCCAGGTAAAAGGAACCAAATTAGTGGTATATCATAAAGTATGCGTATTACGCCTAAAACCAAGCCCAAACCAACCCCAAGAGAAACAACAAATAGTATTTGGGATCGTTTTATGGCTCCAACGGTTAACTCCTCCACGGTGATACCCAAAGCATTAAGGCCTGGTTCGGCCATGGTTGCCCCAAATCCCATACCGAATGCAAAGAGGAGAACCAGTAGTATTCCAATCACTGTTAGCTTTGGTCCAAGTAGGGGAGCGCGTGTAATTACATATTCATAAATATTATTCAGCTTATCGTAACGTTCAGGAAAGAACTCAACGGTCTTAATTTCATTATCTTCTGTTAAGTTGAAGAATTGTTTTGTGTTTCCATCAATAGTTATTGAGCTAAAAACCACAGTGGTATCGAAAGGTGTAATCATTTTACTTTCAATAAACTTAGCTTCCTTGCTAAATGCTCGCGGTAGTTGAGCACCTACCTGTCCGCCAAGCGGACCAAGGCCTAAACGGATTCCAGAAGTGAGCAATGTCATTCCAATAATGGCGAAGAGGATACCAAGGGCAAACTCGTCCCTGTAACGCAACTTCTCGCGAAGCAGTAATGTTAAAACCAGCAATAACATAATGGTTAGTGGTATTACTGCTTGCAATGCAATTTTCGATTCGTCCTTTAACACTGAGGCAAGCTGCACACCCGAGGAGATCTGGAGCGGCTCTGTTTTAACCGAAGCAATATACTTACGCTCTTGTTCGGATGCTTTTCGGCTTAACCAGCTATCGAGGGTTTCGTTGCCCAATAGTTTACCTGTGATTTCTGGGTTATTTGCCAGTTGGTTAAGGGTTTGATAGTATTGCTCCTCATCCGCAAAGAAAGCTTTTCTGCCCACCTCATTCCCCCGTGAGAATGCGTGCTGGAGAAGGTCATCATTATCGTCAAATAGCCTAAGGGCCGATTCACGGTACTCGGGCGAAAAGAATCTATCTTCGGTTGTGGCTTCAGGTGACGAAGATCTGAGAACTAAGCTAAGGGTTAAAACACTCAGGATTGGGAAGGCAGAGGCAAGCAGGATGATTCCAAATCCACCGCTCGAAGCCTTATTCTTGCTTGCAGCCCTCGAAACTCCAATCCCAAGGGCAAGAACAAGCGGTACGGTTACTGCACCTGTTGTAACAGCTCCTGAATCCCACGCCAAACCTATAATTGAACTCAGGGTGGAATCAAAAGTCATTACTAAGGACATGGCCAAAACGGCTGGAATTATAATGAAGATGAATGGCTTTATGGATAGTTCATAGTAAAACATAAACATCCCCGTTGCCACAGCAATTCCAACACCAGCTCCAATGCTGTAAACCAAAGCTGATGTTTGTCGCTCTAAAAGCATGTAAAGCATAGGAGCATCCCAAGCAGTTACGTTAGCACCAGCAGAGCGAAGCGAGCTAATTGCCGGCTCGGCAACGGTTGAGCCAAATCCCAGGAATATGCCGAAAATGGCAATAAAGGCAATGCCAACTTTAGTTGGCAACTTAACTCCAACCCGCTCACCAAGGGGCATTAGTCCAAGGAGGAGTCCTTCGAGAAAGAAGGCTAAACCAAATACGACCATGGCTATACCACCTGCAATTGGGAGTGCATTGGCAAGGGGGACTTGTAGGATTATCATCTGAAAGGCAACAAGGTAGATGATAACGAAAGCTATCAGCTTAATCTGCTCAACTATTCTATCCTTCGCATATCCTGAGAGCATACCAAAGGATGTTTTGAGAGGGAGTTTTATACGCTTTTTCATTAACTTATGAAATTAATTTTTCAACCAATAAAAATAATTAATAATTTGAAACAAAAAATTCCTTTACCGTTGAATCATGTTTTTTTTTATTATTCGCTTCATCCTGTAGATAAAATACTCCATTTCCTTTTGTGTTTTTTCTTTGTAACATTTCAAACTTAGGTTTAAAATAAGATAGCCGTAATTGCTCAAAATCCTTTATGTGGTTGTATTAATAATGCTGATTTAATGCTAATTTTGAGAAATTATTTTATAGAACCATTCATCGATGTATAACTTGCTATTTGGTAATCGGCTGGTTTTAATTGCTTTTACGGCTTGGTGGGTAATTGTTGCCGCTACTCATTCATTGGTAATTTCATATTTTTACGATATCCCTTACCAAATATCCATTGTCGATAGTTTGCTCTCCACAGTTCTCTTTGCAATTCTCTCTGTGGGACTTTGGTTTTGGGTTCGTTTTTCCGACATTGAAACAACCAAACCCCTAACTTTGCTGATCAACCACATAGGAGCTGCTTTGGCGAGCATAGCAATTATTATTACCCTTGTCAACTTTTCGCTTTCCCATATTTTCATCAATCAACCTGATTATATCGAATTCCTTGATTCGTCAATGCCTGCAAGAGCAATTACAGGTACATTTTTATACCTTTTAATTACACTTGTTTTTTACCTGATTACCTACATTCAGAATTACAGGGAAAAGCTTTTGCGCGAAGGGGAACTAAAGTCGCTGATAAAAGATGCAGAGTTAAACTGGCTTAAATTGCAGCTCAACCCTCATTTCCTGTTCAACAGCCTTAATTCTATCAGCTCATTAACCATGACGGCTCCCGAAAAGGCTCAGGAAATGATCATTAGGCTTTCGGATTTGCTTCGATACTCGCTCAAGCAGAAACCGGATAGCCTTGTATCGCTGGAGGATGAATTGGAGAATTGCATTAAATACCTTGAAATCGAGAAGGTGCGTTTTGGTTTGCGGCTTAATTACAGTATCAGCTGTACTCCCGAGTGCCAAAAGTATAAAGTTCCTGGAATGATTCTGCAACCCCTTTTCGAAAATTCGATAAAGTACAGCGTGGCCCAGTCGACCGACGAATCAGCTATAAGTGCAAGTATCGTGAAACTTAGCGATGGGATTGAAATATGTATTTCAAATAGTGTACCCCCAAATCCAAATTCCTCTGAACAAGGAACAGGTGTTGGTATTGACAATATTCAGCGTAGATTAAGACTTACTTATGGCTTATCAAATCTTCTTACAATTGAGAAAACAAAAGATTTATTTACAGCAAAAATTTTAATACCCCAGCAATGAGAGCAATTATTGTTGAAGATGAGCAACCGGCAAGGCAGTTGATCTTAAATTACCTTAATGATATTGAAGATTTGGAGGTTATAGGAGAGTACCCCGATGGCTTTTCGGGAGCCGTTGCAATTAATAGGGATAAACCCGATGTGGTTTTTCTTGATATTCAACTTCCTAGAATCGATGGGTTTGAATTGCTTGAATTGCTTGAGTATAATCCGCAGATTATTTTCACTACAGCATACGATGAGCATGCCATTGCAGCCTTCGAACGCAATGCAACCGACTATCTATTGAAACCTTTCTCGAAGGATCGATTCTTGAAAGCTTTGAATAAAGCTAAAGAAAAGTATGATTTTTACAAGGAACACAAGAAAAGCATTCCCAAAATAGTTGAATCAATTTCAGTTGGATTGCCCTTAAATCGTATTGTGATAAAAGACTCGAAGGGAATTCATGTTATCCCGGTTAACGAAATTTCTCACTTTGAAGCGCAGGATGATTATGTTATGATATACACAGCCAATGCAAGGTACATAAAAAAACAAACCTTAAAACAGCTCGAAAATCGTTTGGATTCAAACCAATTTGTAAGGGTTCATCGTTCATACATATTGAATACCAATGAAATAATAAGGATTGAACCGTACGAAAAGGATTCGTATATGGCAATACTTAAAGGGAATGCACGGGTTAAAATCAGTGGTTCGGGTTATCAGAATCTAAAGAAAAATCTTGATTTTTAAAATGATTTCAGTTTTTGTTTACTTTTATAATTTAACATTTTTGCGATCACTTTAGCATTTTTTTTGTTGTATAAGTATGTTATTCTTTGTTATAGTCATTATATGATAAACAGTAAAAGAAATAATCGCTTAAGATGAAAATACTAGTTCACTCAGTAAAAACCATAATTTTTTGCACTTTACTCATTGCAAGCAGTATTTCACACGCTCAGTATTTTGGTAGAAATAAGCCAATCTATAGGAGTTTTAAGTACGATGTTTATAAAACTCCAAACTTTGAGCTGTACCATTATTTTAAGAACGACTCAATTGTAAACCGGCTCGCGCAGGCATCTGAACAATGGTATCATATGCATCAGCAAGTTTTTCGTGATACAATTCAAGATCGAAACCCAATTATTTTTTATGCCAACCATGCCGATTTTCAGCAGACTACTGCCATTTTTGGATCGGTAGGAGTGGGAACTGGCGGTGTTACCGAAGCACTAAAGAATCGGGTTGTTATGCCTGTAACCGAAACCTGGGCTCAAACCGATTACGTTTTAGGGCATGAGCTCGTTCATGCCTTCCAGTTCAACGCAATCATCAACAACGATTCCACCAGCCTAAACTCCCTTAATAATCTTCCCTTATGGATGATTGAGGGAATGGCTGAGTATCTTTCCATTGGGAGCATAGACCCTCACACTGCCATGTGGATGCGCGATGCCATTCTTAACGATGATTTTCCAACCCTTCAGGATATGACCAGAAATTCAAAGTATTTCCCTTATCGCTATGGTCATGCTTTTTGGGCTTTTGTGGGTAGAACATTTGGCGATAGTCTCATTGTTCCAATTTTTATGGAAACAGCAAAACGGGGGTATGACATTGCCCTAAAAAGGTACTTGGGATTTAACGAGAAAGATTTTTCGGATATATGGAAAAACGCTTACGTTGAGCATTATAGGATGATAATGCAGGATACGGTTGATTCCCCTTCGGGGAAAAGGATTATCGATGAGAGCAATGCTGGTAATATCAATATTTCACCCGCAATTAGCCCTGATGGTAAATACATTGCTTTCTACTCCGAGAAGAATTTATTCTCCATCGATCTTTTTCTTGCCGATGCGGCAACAGGAAGAATCTTACAAAAGATATCGTCCACTGTTCACAGAAACGAGATAGATGCTTTAAACTTCATCGAGTCGGCAGGAACATGGTCGCCCGATAGCAAGTATTTTGCTTTCGTTGCATTTGGCAAGGGAAAAAATAAGTTGCTAGTGGTTGATGTTGAACGACGAAGAATGTCGATGGAAATTGAGATACGCGGAGTGCCATCCTTTAATTACCCAGCATGGTCTTCAGATGGGAAAAGCATTGTAGTTTCGGGTTTGGTTGATGGACAGAATGACCTGTTTCAGTATTTTTTTGAGGATGGTAGGGTTGTACAGTTAACAAACGATGCTAGGTGTAATATTCACCCAAGCTGGTCGATAGATGGGAAGACCATTGTTTATGTTACTGATAAGCCCTCAGATGTTGACATATACTCAAAGCGTATGCCCGGTTATTACATTGCAACCCTTAACATTGCAACCAATCATAATGAAATATTCCATTTCTTTCCAGGTGCATCTAATCTTAACCCTGTCTTTTCAACCGATGGAAAAGAAATCTATTTTTTATCTGACAGGAATGGATTTAGAGACCTTTACCGTTTCAATCCTGAAACAGGTAAGATCTTTCAGGAGACAAAAATACTTACAGGCATTAGCGGGATGACAAAACTTTCTCCTGCCTTTAGCATCTCAACTGATTCGTCAAGTACATTTGCATATTCATACTATTTTAAAGGAAATTACTCAATATTTACAGCAACACCAAATGATTTTTATTCAGAAGAGGTTTTCCCATTAATGGTTGATTATACTGCAGCCACTCTTCCTCCTTTGAATCGTGCAACAGTAGGCATTATCGATAGAAATTTGGCCAAAAGGATGGCTCAACCCGAAACACCAATCGATTCATTTAAGACAGTGGCTTATAGGCCAAAATTCAAACTCGACTATATTTCAAATATTGGAGTGGGTGTATCCACATCAAGTTATATGGGAACGGGTATGGCCGGAGGTGTTGAAATGCTTTTCACCGATATTGTAGGTGCCAACCTTTTCCATGTGGGCCTTGCCCTCAATGGCGAAATCTACGACTTTGGAGGACAGTTAACTTATGTAAATCAAAAAAATAGGATTATTTGGGGAACTACAGTTTCACATATACCATACTCCTACGGTTTGATGGGTAGAGGTTTTGGCTGGGATGAAAGTGGTAATATTTTCGATACTTTATACTATTCGCATGTTAGGATTTTTGAGAGTACAATTGGAGCAATGGCGCAGTTTCCTATTTCCAAAACCCGAAGGTTTGAGGCATCTTCTATGGTGGCCTGGTATAACTATAGGGTAGATATTTACTCCTATTATTACTACAATTATGTTTACTATGGTTGGAAAAAAGATAAGGGAAATGCTCCTGAAGGATTTTCGCTTCAGAATGTGAGTATAGCCTATGTGGTTGATAACTCTAGTTTTGGAATAGCTTCACCCATGGATGGTGCTCGTCGTCGTTTTCAGGTTGAAAAGGTTTTTGGTGAATTTGACTACTGGGGAACCCTAATTGATTTCAGAAAGTACTTCTTTGTAAAACCATTCAGTTTTGCATTTAAGGGTTATTACTATGGGCGTCATGGTGGAAAACTTGATCGCCTATACCCCTTGTATCTTGGCTATCCTTGGCTAGTAAGGGGGTACGATCGTGCATCATTTAGCAATCAAATGGCACCTGATTCAAAATATGTTAGCACAGATCAACTTATGGGAAACCAAATGGTTATTGCCAATGCCGAAATTCGCATACCGTTTACCGGACCAGAAAGGCTCACCCTATTTAAATCAAAGTTTTTATATACTGAGTTAGCACTCTTTGCCGATGCAGGCCTAGCATGGGTTGATAAAGATGATATTGCTTTTAATTGGCATCCTGAAAATGGAACTCAACGAATACCAGTTGTGAGTACAGGGTTAAGTTTACGGGTTAATTTGTTTGGCATGATGGTTCTAGAGCCTTTTTATGCCATACCCTTCCAACTTGGAGGTCTCGAGGCAGCCTACTTTGGGATAAATTTCACACCTGGATGGTAGAACAATAGTTTTTTTAAATAGTAAAGCGGGATGTATTTTTATACATCCCGCTTTGTGTTATTAGAAATTAAATCTCTTTATAATCTATACATTCAACAACATAGGCTATCTCAGGTATTTCATTTCCTTCATCCACCTCACAATCGGCAACATGTGTACCCGGTACTTTTTTTACGGTACCAGTAATCTCAACCTTTTTTCCCATAAGACTCGAAACGAACTTCGGAGAATTTTCGGTTCCATCAACTTTAAGGGTTTTCCCTTCAATTGAACCAAAAACAGTTAGACGTTTTCCTCCATGCATGCATGCATGATCAACTGTTGCGGTAAATTTTACAATCTTTCCATCCAATGCCGATGCATCTGTTAAAAGTGAATCGACAGAAACCTCAATGGTTTCAACTTTATCTTTAACTGCTTTTTGTTCTTTCTGATTTCCACATGACGAAATAAGGAGTAATCCTGAAAGCAGCAACGCTAAATAAAAATTAATTTTCATAGTAATTCAATTTTATTGGTTGATCTAATAATAGTAACTAAGAATAACGAAAATGGCAAAAAGCACACTTGCCAAACCATTTAAAGTAGCAAATGCAAAATTTATTTTCTGATATTTCGAAGAGATAATCACAAAATGTTGATATATAAGAAGGGCAATGAAAAGTATTGCTCCAACCCAAAATAAACTACCTGAATAAATCAAGATACCTGTTTTAATCACTATAAGTGTAACCAAAACATGAAGAGTTATTGCAACCCCTAGTGCTTTTTTCTTACCAAAAACGGCAGGAATCGATTTAAGATTTTCTTCTTTATCAAATTCCTCATCTTGTAGAGAGTATAGAATATCGAAACCAGCAACCCAAAGAAATACAATTAATGAGAAAAGAATTGGTATAAAATTCCACTTGCCGGTTACGGCAAGGTATGCACCAATGGGCGACAAGGAAAGCCCCAACCCTAAAATAAAATGACAAATTACAGTGTACCTTTTGGTATAACTATACCCTAGTATGATTAATAGAGCAACGGGCGAAAGATAGAATACCAATTTATTGATAAAAAAAGTAGAAATTATGAAAATGATTGCATTAACAACCGAAAAGATTAAAGCGTTTCTGGGATGAATTTTACCTGACGGAATCTCCCTGTTTGAGGTACGAGGATTACGCCTATCGATAAATCGATCGGTTACACGATTAAAACTCATGGCTGAGTTTCTGGCAGTAATCATACAAAGTATGATAAGAACTAGCAATTTCCAGCTAAAGTTGTAGTCAAAGAAACCAATGGCTAAAAAATACCCGATAAGTGCGAAGGGCATTGCAAAAATTGTATGGCTAAACTTAACCAGCGATAGATAATCTTTAAATGCCTGAGATTTAGTTTTACTCATTTAACCTTATTTAATCAATATACTGGATAAAAAAACTGGTTAAGAATATTCAAGAAATGAGAGGCAAAAATAGTTGTTACGGCTGAATATACCAAACTTTATTTGTTTACGGATTGTTGATTAAAATCTATATGTGTCTACAAACCCATTTTTGTTGCTAATCAATCGATGATTCTTTGTCGGATAAAACATCAAGGAATTGTTTAAGGTCCTCAACCTTCTGCTGCGATCCAACTTTTTGATAAGAGATCATCAAACTCGCTATTAGCTGCGAAATTGTAGTTTGATTAGAACAAGGGTAGAAATATTTTTCGTTGATCTCAATATTGTTTTGAGTAAGAAAATGCTCAATCTCCTTTTTACCTATAACAGCACCTGCGTTGAATGGATTGATGTAGAACAATACAGATTTAGTATTTTTATCAGATGTTGATGAGGCTTGATATCTATCGATGTATGCAAGAATGAAGTTTCGGGGAAGGCTAACACAATATATGGGTAATCCCAATTTTTGAGCCACCAAGGAATAGAAAATGGAAAGCGAAACAGGACCTCCTTTTTTATTCTCGATTAGTTGATTAATATAGTGATTCTGAGGGGAGAAAAAATTTGTTGTATTACCCGAATAGCCAAGAACTCCATAAATAATATGGTTAATAACTTTCACTTTCTCAAGGGCGGTAAGACTTTCATTTAACTCTAGCCAAATCTTTTGCTTTACTTTCTCGAGGTAATTTTCAATTAAACTGGTTTCAATTTCAGGGTACTGATATCGGGCAATGCAAATAGTGCCATCCAAGAGGCTTGTTGCTCCTGAACTAACCCAACGCTCTAGTTGTTCTTTGGTGCTTTGGAATTGAATTTTATGAATTAACGATTCAATCCTTTGTTGTATGAGAGGATTTTCGCTTGTTTCCCATGCTTTCTCAAGTGCTGGTATGAGTTCCATACCCTCTTGCATAATTTTTTTAGAGATTACACTATAAATTTCATTATCAGGGTCTTCGAGAAGAGAAACCAGTGCGTTTAATTCTTTTTGTCTCATTTAACAAATTACTTGTAAATCTATTGAGTGAGCCTATTCAGCACAACTTCTATTAGCTTTTTTACAGTAGGCTTATAGTTTGGTGATGATTTCTTGGTAACCCTATTTGCAATTATTGCGCAAATGGTAATGGATTTATGTCCTAATACCCTGGAAAGCCCATTGATGGCAGAACTCTCCATTTCAAAATTGGTGATTCGTTTATCCTTGTATCTAAATGATTCAACCTTGTGATTTAATTCGTTATCGGCTAGGGGTATGCGCAGAATCCTTCCTTGAGGTCCGTAAAAACCTGGAGCAGAAATAGTAGTGCCCTTGATGGCAATATCTTCGAATAATTTTACTAGTTCAGCAGACGATGCTACAAAGTAGGGTTTGGCACATAATGGATTCCATTGTGTATGATCCAAAAAGGCTGCTTCCATTTCAAGATTGCATACCTGATTTCTCCCGGCGTAAAAATTTAGTAAACCGTCAAAACCAATGGCCATTTCTGTTAGCACAAAGCTATCAATGGGAATATCAGCCTGAATGGCACCTGAGGTGCCAAGACGAACTAAAGTGAGCTCTTGTTTTTCACTTTTTTCCTGCCTTGTTTCAAAATCGATATTGACCAAAGCATCCAATTCATTAACTACAATGTCAATATTGTCGGTGCCTATTCCAGTTGATATAACGCTTATGCGTTTACCATTGAGCCATCCTGTAACGGTTTTAAACTCACGATTTGATGTTGTGAATTCAATCCGGTTGAAGAACGATGCCACAGTGTCAACTCTACCTGGATCTCCAACGAGAATTATCTTTTTGGAAATATCGTTTGGCCTGAGATGTAGATGAAAAATACTTCCATCTGAGTTGATTATCAGTTCTGAAGGTTCAATAGTTCTCATTTTAAGACTATTTAAAAAGTTTAAAAGTAAACAAAAAATATAAAATGCCATTCCATTATTTAGCTCTAAGTTAATTTTGTATTCATTAACACAGAGGCTTAAGTTCGACAAAAAGGTTAACTTTGTCAGTGAATTTGTAACTAATTGCATTTTTAACCATAAAAATTTGAAAACATGAAAAAGAAACAGCTAATTATCATCATTGGAATAGCAGCATTACTGCTAATTCTTATTTTCAGCAGCCGGATGTTTTACATTATTCAACCCGGTGAGCGTGCGGTTATTTTTAGACCCTTCACTACAGGCCTCGATAAAGATAATATTTATTCGCCTGGTTTTCATGTCGTTGCTCCATGGAACGATTTTCATGTTTACGATGTGAAAGAGTTGAAAGCAGAGGAAACGATGGATGTACTTGATAAGAGTGGTTTAAAGCTTATTATTGATGTTTCAGTGAGGTTTAACCCGATTTATAATCAGATTGGATCCCTCCACGAAGTTTTTGGAAAGAATTACATAAACCAGCTTGTTGTTCCCGAGGTTCGTTCATCGGTGCGACAGGTTGCAGGTCGTTACACCGCAGAGGAGATTTACTCAACAAAGCGTAGCGAAGTTGAGCAGACCATAATAAGTGAAACCAATAAAATATTGGGTGAAAATTTCATTGATATGAGAGCTCTTCTGATTAGAAGCATTAACCTTCCTACTCAAATACAACAGGCAATTGAGAGCAAACTAACTCAAGAGCAGGAGTTCCTCGCATATCAGTTTAAACTGGAGAAAGAGAAGAGTGAAGCTGAACGCAGACGTATAGCAGCTGAAGGGGAAGCACGAGCAAATAATATCATTACAAGCAGTTTAACTGCCAACCTTCTGAAAATGCGTGGAATTGAAGCAACCGCCGAATTAGCAAAATCACCAAATACCAAGGTTGTTGTTGTGGGAAGCGGAAAGGATGGTTTACCGCTTATTCTTGGAGGAATGTAGAAGGGAATAACTCAATAAAACTTTAATTCTTAAAAGCTAACTAAATATTTAAATTCTAATGATACAGAGGATTCAATCGGTATTTCTTCTCATTGCGGCCATTCTATTAGTTTTTTTGGTCCTGTTCCCCTTTGCTGAAATGGTTAGATCAACTGATCAAAATATTTTTGAGTTGGGATTTAAGGGTTTGGTCAATGCTAGCGGTGGTGATGGCGTTACGTTCTCATCAATTTCACTTTCAATCCTAATGATAATCTGCCTATTAATAACCATTGGAACAATTTTCCTTTATAAAAAAAGGATGTTGCAGATACGGTTTAGTGTTTTCAATATTATTTTATTATTAGGACTTCAGGGGTTAATGTACTATTACTTTCGAGTTGCCCAAACTACCTTATCAGGTAGTGGAACATTCTCTCTTTTTTTTGTTTTCCCCTTGGTGGCTGCAATTCTAGTTTTTCTTGCCCTTCGGGCAATTTCAAGGGATGAGGCACTGATTAGAAGTTTAGATCGCCTTAGATAAAATTGGGTTGGTAGTTTTTCCCACAAAATAAAAACACCGATTAGCGATAAATGAAGTTATCAATGATTATAACTCATTCAAAAACAATTCGCTAATCGGTGTTCTTTTATTACAGGTATATCATGTGTTCTTGGTCTGTTATCTTCTCGCAGTAATGACACTTTAACGATACGTTTTTCTTGTCAATTACATGGAATTTCTGTGTTACAGCCTCGACATTAGTAATACACTTAGGATTAACGCATTTAACAATACCTTCTATATTATCAGGAACTTCAACCACTCGTTTTTCAGTCACTTCGTAGTTTTTGATGATATTGAGCTTAGCAAGCGGTGCTGCAATGGCAATTCTGTTAATTTCATCCTTTTCGAAGTATTTATCGGCAATTTTAATAATGGCTTTTTTGCCAAATCTCTGACTTTCCATATTTGTACCAAAAGTGATAAGGTTGTCAAATTTATGGAGTCCTAGTATTGAGATTACGTTGAATAGACTTTTAGCTGGAATATGATCAATTACGGTTCCGTTTTCAATTGCGCTAACATTTAGCTGTTTTTTCTGTGTCATGACAAATTGTTTTTAGAATTATTATAAACCAAAAATTAGCGACATGATAGCCATCCGGGTATATACTCCATTCATGGCTTGAGGGAAGTAATATGCCTTAGGATTTTTATCAACATCGGTATGAATTTCATTAACACGGGGTAGTGGGTGAAGAACACGCATATTCTCCTTAGTATTCAGCAGCATCTTTTCCCTTAAAACATATACATTTTTAACCTTTTCGTATTCAACAGGATCAGAGAATCGTTCCTTTTGCACGCGTGTCATGTAAATTATGTCAGCCTTATCAAGATTTTCGTGGAGATCAGCTTGTTCGGTATACTTTAGTCCAATTTCGTCAAGGTATAGCTTGTACTCATTTGGCATTTGGAGCTCCTTGGGAGCAACAAAAGTAAATGTTGCCCCAAAAATACTCATAGCCATAAGCAACGAGTGTACAGTTCGTCCATACTTCAGATCGCCCACTAGGAATAAGTTAAGATTTAGAAGAGTTCCTTGGGTTTTACGAATGGAGTATAGGTCTAAAAGTGTTTGGGTTGGGTGTTGGTTTGCCCCATCGCCTGCGTTGATGATGGGTACAGGTGAAACCTCGCTGGCATATCGAGCGCTCCCTTCAATGGGGTGGCGCATCACAATAAGATCGGAATAGTTGGCTACCGTTAGTATGGTATCCTTAAGGCTTTCTCCCTTGGATACTGATGTGTTGGCTGCTTCGGAAAATCCAATTACCCGACCCCCAAGACGGTTTACAGCGCTTTCAAAGCTTAATCGGGTACGGGTTGAGGGTTCGAAGAATAGAGTGGCCACCACTTTTTTGCTCAAGATGTTCTGAATGGGGTTCTTTTCAAATTCTTCGGCAAGATCGAGAATCTTAATAATCTCCTCTTTGGTTAGATCGTTAATTGCTACCAGGCTTTTGTTTTTCATTTTTTTGTATTTAGGTTATTGTTTCTATTGTTGATAGATCAAAAAAAACCTCGATTTAACGAGGTTGCAGGGTTATTCAGTATTAATAAATTCTGCCATAGCCGAATCGATTTTATTAATTTTGTCTAGTATAAAAGTGACTTTTGATTGTCTTATTCCCAGTACAACAGAGCAATTATTATCGAACTGCTGTTCCTTAATGTTTAAATCTTCATCCTTTACAAGTTTCATTATCTCGTTCAAGGCAGGATAAGCGAAATTAATTTTATAGATATCGTTTATGGTTTTAGTAATAATTTCAGTGTTGTTAAGAGCCTCAGAGGCAGCAGTTTTGTATGCATAAATAAGGCCTGATACCCCTAGTTTTGTTCCCCCGAAGTAGCGAACAACCACAACTAAAGTATTGGTAAGGTTTCGGCTAATCAACTGTCCAAGAATTGGTTTTCCTGCAGTGCTTGAGGGTTCTCCATCATCGTTTGCTCTCCAAACCTCGCCAGTAAACCCAATTACATATGCATAGCAATGATGACGGGCATCATGATACTGCTTTCGTAAGTTCAGAAGAATCTCCTTTACTTCATCATCAGTATTTACGGGAAATGCCAGAGAAATAAATTTGCTGCCTTTCTCTTTGTATAGCCCTTCTGCTGGGTTTTTTATGGTGAGAAGAGTATCAGATTCTAGCATTTCTTTTGTTTATTTAGCTGAACATTAACACAATGATTGCTCCACACGAAAGTGTAATTCCAATCCAGTTTAAACGCGATGGTCGTTCATTAAACATTATAAAACCTGCTATTACGCTTAATGCTACAATACCAATGTTATTAATTCCAAAAACTATTGATCCCATAGCTTGAACTCCTGTTGAGATATCAACGTAGTTAAGGGCAAGGATTAGGAAATACATTGACCCAAAGTTTACTAACCCTAGAATAATTCCAAATATCCAGGTTTTAGTGAATCTATAGCTGGCTAAAGCATTTTTGCTAAAAGGTAAAACAAGAATACCTGAGATAAGCGCCGATGCAAAAACCATAGTGGAAAAAACAGAGGTTAAATCATTTGTAACGAATGCGGATTGGGCAAACTTAACGCACGAATCCACAATCCCCATCCCAATGAACAGGAAGGCCGGAAGAAGAATTGTGTTGGCATTGATTTTTTGAGTATTCTTTCTATAAACTGTTAGAAAAACCGAAAGAATTGCCAGAACAATACCAAGGGATTTCAGCAGCGTGAGCACATCAGCAGTATCGTACCAAATTGAGAAAGCGATGGGAACAACAACCGACATTTTTACAGCAACTGTTGTTACAGCCACTCCTACTTTTTGGGTACTTTTGGCAATAACATAGAACATGATTATAAACAAAACCCCTATAAGAGCTGAGATGGGAAACCAATTCTCAAAAAAAATCGAAAAAGAAAATTGTTTACTATTGCTCAAAAAAAAACCTGCTATGCAGGCGGCGAGGTAATTAACTACAATGGTGCTGAATGTGTGAACTTTATAATGGTTAATCAACTTAAAGATTATATAAATTGAAGTTGAGGAGAGAATGCTAAGGATTAAAAATACCATTCCTAAAAGTTTGGGTAAAATTACTGCATTTTTTTTTGACGCCAAAGATCCTTTAAGTTCTTTATGTGCATTTTATTAAAAAGTTATTAACATGAATTTGTTCCATAAAAAAGTGAACACTAAAACCTCACAGTAAAAAACTGAAGGAGTAACTTCCGTATCTTTACAAATAATGGTATTTTTGCTTCGTACAAACTCATTAAAACCACACAACCTTGAGGAATATTAAGATTAATACTTTACTGCATACTTTTATTTTATTCTTTTCATTCTCCTTACATTCAAATTTATACTCTTCGGAGATGGCTGATCCATATAACCCGGATCAAATTAGAAATAAGTTGACTCTTGCGCTTAACAATGCCATTTCCGAACCAGAAAAGTCACTTTACATAATAAACGAATCGATAAACTTTGCCGAAAGGGCAAAGGATCGTTCTACTATTCATTTGGGGTATATTATTAAGGGGAAGTATTTTCTTGTAATCAATCAATACGATGATGCTCTTATAGCATTTAATCAAGCATATGTAAATGCCCTGGAAACAGGTAGCGAACTGCAAATAAATGAATCTGTCAGGCTTCTTTCTGAAGTTCATATTATAAAGAATTTTAAAAGCGAATCTCTTGAATATTTATATAAAGGTTTGGACCTGAGTTTTTTACTAAAAGACACCTTGAATATTTCGTGGTATATGATTCAGATTCCCGAGATAGAACAAGAGGTTGGAAACATTGTATTTGCAATGGAAAGTGCTCTAAGAGCAAAATCCTATTTTGAAAGCCAAAATGATATAGTTGGATTAGCTAAAACTCTTTTAACATTAGGAATCATTCACAAAAAGTTAGGTAATCTGACTATCTCAAGGGATCGTATTCAGAATGCTATCGAATTGCTTGAAAATAGTAAGAACCAATTGTTGTTTGGTAAAGCATTGTTAACTCTGGGTGAGTTGCTGTTATCGGAGAATAATTTTTATGATGCTGAAATTAACACCAGAAAAGCGATTGGAATATTTGAACCACTGAATGATTCGGAATACAATAGAGCAAAATCATTTTTAGGAGAAATATTAACTTTAACTAAAAAGTATAATGAAGCGGATAGGTTGCTCTTGGAGGCATCTAGATGTCAGAAAGAGAATGGAGATGTTGTCGGAATTTCACATACATATTTAAGAATTGCAAACCTATTCTGGAAAACAAATCAGCCTTATAAAGCAATTGAGGCATTCAATAGTTGTATTGCTTACTCCAATAGCGTTGGATTGAACGATTTATCCAGATCTGCCTATAAAGGTCTTTCGCAGGTAATGGGAAGCATTGGCGATTATCCAAAGGCATACCAAAGTTTAAGCCAATATACTAGGATTACCGATAGCCTTTTCAATGTACAGATAATTAGTGAGGCAACAAAACTTGAGGAAGATGCTAAGTTTAATCGTCAGCAGCAAGAGATGCTTACTAAAGAGATGGAACTTGAAAGGGGTAAAGAGTTGATTTCGCAACAACAGCAAAAGCAGGTTCTGCTATATATTGTTATAGCACTATTCTTTGTAATAATTGTATTTGCTGTACGAGAGTTTATTCATAAAAGACAAGCCAATCTTGTATTGGCAAATCAAAAAGAGGCATTGGAAAGGCAAAAATTTATTTCCGAGACTAGAACACGTGAGCTAACCGATAGCATGAATTACGCAAAATATATTCAGCAGGCAATACTTAGAACATCTCTGAGGATAAGAGAGTTCTTTCCAGAGTCTTTCTTAATTCTTATTCCGCGCGACATTGTTAGCGGCGATTTTTACTGGGTTAAGGAAAGGAATAACCGAATTCTGTTTGCCCTTGCCGACTGTACCGGACATGGTGTACCTGGTGCATTGATGAGTATTATTGGAACCTACGGCTTGAACAGTTTGGTTAGCGAAATGAATATAATCAACCCCGGTGAAGTGTTAAACAAGATAAACTACCTGTTTGAAGACAGTTTAGAGCAACAAAAGGGTGTTGAGATATTTGATGGTATGGATATAGCTTTTTGTAGCTATAATCCCCAAAGTCATGAACTTAAGTATGCTGGTGCGAATATTCCACTTTACATTCTTCGTGGTTCAAATTTACCTCAACCTGCCAGTGCAATAATTTCAAAGGGTAAAAACCATGTACTTTACCAGGTTCGACCCAATAAACAGTCAATTGGCTCAAACATTGATGTTGTTCCCTTTGTTACTCATAGCATTACCCTACTTGAAAACGACATCATATACCTTTTTTCCGATGGATTTGCCGATCAGTTTGGGGGGGCACATGGACGAAAATTTATGACGAGTCAGCTAAACAAATTGATTTGCGACTTAGCCGACCTTCCATTATGCGAGCATAAAAGGATTCTTGAGGAAACTTTTTACAGTTGGAAAAGGGATGCTAAACAGGTTGATGATGTAAGCTTTATAGGGATAAAAATTTCGGGAGAAAAAATATAACCTAAAATCGCTTGTTGATCACCAGTAAAAAATCAATCATAAGTAAAAAAAGTAAGAAAAAGTCGGCTTCTTGCCACCCGGCAACATTCATGGTTATTGTTAAAATCATTAAAAAAAGTATCAAAATTCTGTAGAGATCAATATTTGTCCCCTTATACTGTTTATTTTTAATGATTGTGAAAAGCCTGTAAAGCATAAAAGGTAAAAAAGCAATGTAGAAAAAAATTGAGCCCGCAGAGTAATTTAAAAGTCGAACTATTCCTGCAAGAACAACCAATCCTGCTGTATATAAAATAACTTTCCTCTCAGAAATGCGTTTTCTTTTCATTTTATAGCTATTCCAGTGCAAAATTATAAGGATTGTTAACAATTCAACGATGTATACGATTTAATTTTAAGTCTTTTTCAAAGTAAATTCAACTATTTTTGTCATTACAATTTTTTTTAGATGATTATTGTATGGATGCTTTAAAATGTTTTACCCTCCGATTACTTTTCTTGGTCAAGTTAGCCTTGTTTTGGCTGATATTCTTCGTTTCTATGAGGTTAATCTTTATGCTATATCATTTTGGACAATTACCCTCATTAAGTGCATATGACTGGATAAAGATTTTTTCTCTGGGTGGATGGATGGATTTTTCATTAATAGGTTACATCCTCCTTTTATCAGGGATTTTTATTTCGCTGTTTTTTTTTACGGGAAGGATTACTCAACTTGTCTTTAAATATTTCAACTTGTTTTTGCTAACATTTTTTGTCTTGCTTTTAGTCAGCGATATGGAACTTTACAGACATTGGGGATATAGGATAGATGCAACGCCCTTATTTTACTTAAAAACTCCAGAGGAAGCGTTTGCCTCACTTAAATTCTGGCTAATATTAGTTCTGTTTCTATTCAGCTTGTTGCTAATATTTAGCTTCTCTAAATTTTACCATTTTTTAATAGGCAGAATGCGACTTGACAAAGGCAAGTGGTGGATGGTTCCGATTTTCCTTTTTCTATCGGCAACCATGATAATTCCTATAAGAGGAGGTTTGGGTGTAGCTCCCATGAATCCGGGTAAAGTCTACTTTAGTCACAATTTATTTGGTAATCATGCTGCATTGAATGGGGTATGGAATATGATTTATGGCTTAACCATGCTAAAGTCAATGGGCAAGCAGTATCCCGATTACATTTCTGCCAAAGAAGCAGATCCGTATATTATCTCGTTTGAGATAACAAATGATGATGCTCCAAAAGTTCTTAAAACCACTAAACCGAATATTGTTGTAATACTTCTTGAGAGCTTTACATCCAAGTTTATAATGCCTTTGGGAGGGTTGGAGGGAGTGACACCAAACCTTAACAAACTTTGCAAACAGGGACTCCTTTTTTCAAACATCTATGCTTCGGGCGACAGAAGTGATAAAGGATTAGTTTCGATACTTGGAGGATTCCCGGCGCAATCAACACAATCCATTATTTTATACCCTCCAAAGTCGATCAAACTGCCTACATTAAGTCGTTGTCTCGATTCAGTTGGCTATTACACATCTTTCTATTATGGAGGTGATCCAGATTTTGCTAACATTCGAACGTTTCTCTACTCAGCTCGTTTTAATAGAATTATTTCGCAGACTGATTTTCCACGTTCCTTTAATTTTGGGAAGTGGGGAGTCCCTGATGAATATGTTTTTCAAAAACTTCTTTCCGATTTAGATGAAGCAGAAACGCCATTCTTCAAATTTTTCTTCACTCTAAGCAGTCATGAGCCATTTGAATTTCCTGATGAACCGGTTTTTCCTGAGCATAATGCAGTAGATAAGTATGCCAGCAGTGTTTATTACACAGATTATTGGCTAGGTAGATTTTTTGATGAGGTATCGAAAAAGCCTTGCTGGGATAATTCACTTTTCATTTTACTTGCCGATCATGGGCATCGGCTACCGGGAAATAATCGAATTTATGAATCTGCAAAATTTGAAATTCCTATGCTATGGTTAGGTGGAGCATTGGATACTGTGGGAGTTGTTTCTCGAATTGGGTCCCAGATTGATTTAGCAAGAACCCTACTTTATCAACTTGATATTGATGCTAATGAATTTGCATTTTCCCGAAATCTTCTCTCCAATTCAAATAAACAATTCGCATACTATGCCTTTAACGATGGTTTTGGTTTTATAACAGATAGCTGTCAGTTTATATGGGATCATAGGGGACAAATTGATATACTCAATAATTGTAATGAGGAGATAAGGAAGGAAGCATTTTCATATTTTCGCTATTATCACGATTTTTTTCTGGGGCTATAAAATTGAGTTTTTAAGAATTCCGATTTTACATTTCAATTTTGTTATTTTTTATTTTTCGCTTAGGTTTGTAATAATAAACAATCATTAACCGCTAATAGAAATTCCAAAAAAATGAAATTACTTCGACTTACTCTACTTTGTACTTTTTCAATTTTTATTGCCTGTTCACAGCAAAAGAAGTTAAATCCTGATATCACAAAGGATGAGCTTTATTCACACATCGACTTTTTGGCTTCCGATTCTTTGCAAGGACGAAAGCCTGGCACTCCATTCGATAGGGTTGCAGCTAAGTATATCAAGGATGCCATGGAGAGATCAGGGATTTTACTCATGGGTAAAAATGGCTATCAATTTTTTGAATTTATTGAAAAGCAGGAAATTGGTAAAAACAATTTCCTTAGCATCGAATCAAAGTCGTTGCAATTGGGTGAGGATTACTCGGTATTCCCGTTCTCTTCGAGTGATACCCTTTCTGCGACTATTGTTTTTGTTGGATATGGATTTAGCATCAGAAATGATTCGATTACCTGGGACGATTATCAAGCGATGAATGTAAACGAAAAATGGGTACTTATTCTAAGGGGAGATCCCGAGTACAACAATCCCATAAGTCCTTTTGGACAATATTCAAACGATAGATATAAGGCCATGGTTGCTAAAGATAATGGAGCCGCTGGGGTTATCCTGATTTCAGGAAATGAGTTCGATGAAGAGGATGAACTGATTGGGTTGAACCAAAAAACATTCGATATTGGAATACCTGTAATTCAGTTAAAACGAGAGAAAGCAGATGTTTTAATTGGTTCGATGGGTTATACAATTTCTGGGTTGGAAAAAAAAATAGTAAACCTTCGTAAGCCGGTATCAATAAACTTAACAGCAAAACTAAATGCTCGAACACATATTATTAACAGTAAAAGCAAATCGCAAAATGTTATTGGTATAGTCGAGGGGACTCATCCTATTTATAAGAACCAGTATGTTGTTATTGGGGCTCACTACGATCATATTGGAATGGGAGGGGAGAATTCATCCAGTCGTATGCCCGATACCCTTGCAGTGCATAATGGAGCAGATGATAATGCATCTGGAATAGCGGCCATGCTTGAAATAGGTCAGAAGTTGGCATACTACCCGTCACAAAGAAGCATTATTCTTATTGCCTTTGGTGCCGAAGAGCAAGGTCTCATTGGATCAAGGTATTTTACAGAATATCCTCTAATTCCACTTGACTCAATAGCTGCAATGATAAATATAGATATGCTTGGTAGGCTTTGCGCAGAAAAGACACTTCAGATTGGGGGAGTTAAAACATCCATTGAGTCC
>Ga0334882_1001436_pt1 | contig 28322 bp, 24 predicted proteins | sample GraSluR1_MG_5_FD_207226 | JGI IMG/M metagenome (GOLD analysis project Ga0334882, IMG submission 207226) | Sludge microbial communities from methane-producing bioreactor in Wageningen University, Netherlands - Granular Sludge_15_04-R1 | ecosystem: Engineered > Bioreactor > Anaerobic >...
GTAGGCTGGTCGCGTAGCCCTAATATTTTTTTCCCAAAGCTGCCCTCAAAAATCTAAGGGGCAGTTTGGGAAAAAAACATTAAGAAAGTTCATTTTAAATTTGGTTTTTAACACAGTTCATTGCGAGTTTGGCGTTTTTGCCAAACGAAGCAATCTCTTTGTAATAAGTAGATTGCTTCGCAAATAACGCCTGCCTACCGCAGGCAGGTTCGCAATGACGCGAAAAGTTTACTTTATGGAAAGACTCTAATTATTAAACCATAATCAATCTCATTTCAAACATTAAAAAAAGAAAAAAATGAGTGAACAATTCAAAGATGTTACATTCACCAAAAAGCCAAAAAAGACCATTGGTGTATTTGAGAAGTACCTCACATTATGGGTTGCTCTTGGAATTGCTGTAGGAATAGCAATAGGTCACCTTGTGGGCGATGGCATCGAAATAATCAGCAGCATAGAGATAGCGAGGGTTAATATTCCCGTAGCCATCCTGATCTGGCTGATGATCTACCCCATGATGCTTCAGGTTGATTTCACCAGCATAAAGCAGATTGGGAAAAAACCCAGAGGCGTTGTGTGGACTGTGGTTATCAATTGGCTGATAAAGCCCTTCACCATGGCTTTCTTTGCATGGCTGTTCTTCTCAAAGCTATACCAAGCGTGGATAGACCCATCCCTAGCGGGAGAGTACATTGCGGGTGCAATAATACTGGGTGCTGCACCCTGTACTGCAATGGTATTTGTTTGGAGCTACCTAACCGATGGCGACCCAAACTACACGCTGGTTCAGGTTTCAGTAAACGACCTGATTATTCTTGTGGCATTTGTTCCAATTGTTGGGCTTCTACTTGGAATTACCGATGTTTCAATACCATACGATACACTTGTTGCCAGCGTTGTAATTTTCGTTGTTGTTCCTCTTGTTGCTGGAGCTATCACCCAGAGGTTGTTAATTCGTTCCCACGGCGAAGAGTGGTTTAAAAAGGTGTTCCTTCCCAAGCTGAAACCTGTAAGCATTGTTGCTCTGCTTGTTACGCTGGTTTTGCTGTTTGCCTTTCAGGGACAAAACATACTTAGCAACCCTTTAATTATACTTTTAGCAGCGGTTCCATTGGTGATTCAAACCTATTTCATTTTCTTTTTGGCTTGGTATGGAGGGAAAAAACTAAAACTTTCGCATCCTGTATGTGCTCCAGCGGCCATGATTGGTGCCAGTAACTTTTTTGAACTAGCAGTGGCAGTTGCCATTGCGCTCTTTGGACTTCAATCGCCTGCAGCGCTGGTTACTGTTGTTGGAGTTCTGGTTGAGGTGCCGGTAATGCTTTCGCTGGTAGCGTTTGCCAATAGGAAGAGGTATTGATACCGAAAAACCCCACAATCAGATTTTGAAAGTGGGGTTTTAATCTCCTTTAAAAAGATATGTGTAAGTCTTAGTGGTTACACTTAGAGTGGTCGTGCTTTGCATCCTTCTTTGCGGAAGGGCATTGAGTGGCACATTTTGCGGGATCATGATCCTTGCCTTGGTCGCAGTTGCTGTCTTCATGGTCGCAGCAGTTTGCGCATTTTGCAGGGTCACAGCTCGACTTGTCGCCCTTATCGTGCTCACAGGCATGGGCTGCACCGCACTCATGTGCCTCCTTTACCATTTCGGTTTCGGCTTTTTTGTTCTCTTTTGAACTATCGTTGGCTCTAACAACAAGCGTTACGGCCAATGCAACTACTGCTAATGCAATGATTCCTAATAAATACTTTTTCATTACTATACTGTTTTTAGTGATTATTAACTCGATTAAAGAACTCTTGAAACTACATAACAAAAATAGCCTCTCTATAAACTGCTTCCTGTTATTGGGTTGTTAATTCATGTTATAGCGATGTTAAAATTTCTGTTTGTATCCAATTTGGTTGTAATTTTACGTCCATGAAGAAAAAAATCCATCTAGTACTATTGGTGATTACCATATTCAGTTTGGCTGTGCTTGTTGGCATACAGATTAGCTGGATGCTTAAGGCCGCCAAAATGCAGGAGAACCAGTTTAAGCATGCCGTTTCGCTGGTAATGAATCGCACCATTGAAAACCTTGCAAGCGATAAGGATTTCTGCAACGAGCTGGTGGGCTGCCTGATGGAAGGGGAAATGCAATCCTGTTCACTTATTAATCAGAATAGAGTTGTTTTTTCTGGGATAGATTCCATGATAAGGAACGAATTAAGGAATTTAAATATTGATTTAGATTTTGAGTTTGAACTGGTTGAAAAGGGAACCGTGCAGGAATGCCCTTACAAAAAGAATGTTTTTGTCCATAAAAATCTTGAAAATATTGCCCCAAATTCTGGATTTGAGCTGAGCATTCGATTCCCCGAGAAGAAGGAATTCATCAAGGCGCAAATGGGATCAATCTTCATCAGCTCCATTGCATTGCTAGTACTTGTTTGTGTATCAATGGTTTTGATATATAAATTCCTAGAGCATGAACGGAGGCTAACTCGCAACATTATCGATTTTATAAACAACATAACCCACGAGATAAAAACGCCCCTAACCAATATTGCTCTGGCAAGTAGCATTATATCCAAACACGAGGCCATTACTGCTGATGAAAAGCTGGTAGCCTACACAAAAGTTATCCGCAACGAGCATAAGAATATGAAGGACAAGATCGAAATGATGCTCAAGGCTACTCTTCTTGAAAGCAATATCCCCATGGAGATAAATCAATTCTCTGCCGACGAAGAGGTATGCAGCGTTGTCGACACTTTCGGCGTTCAACTCGATCAGAGGCAGGGACGGATCAGCATAGAGAAATCGGGCGATAACTTCATGTTATTGGGGAATGCTGACCTTTTTCGCATCGCCATTGGCAACCTTATTGATAATGCCATTAAGTACTGCTCAGGTGAACCAGAGATCAAAGTTGAGCTAGAATCAAAAGGTAAACAATTAAGGATTTGCATATCGGATAATGGAATAGGAATACCCAAAAAGCATCATTCTCGTATCTTCGATCGGTACTATCGGATAACAAATGGCGATGTGCATAGTATCGATGGATTTGGTTTGGGATTGCACCTTGTGAAGAGTACGGTTACAAAAATGAAGGGTCAGATTGATGTTTCAAGCATAGAGGGCAAGGGAAGTGTTTTTACCATTAAATTGCCATTGGCATGAGCGTAGAAACAAGTAGAAATAAAACTCGAATATTGCTGGTAGAGGACGATTTAAACCTTGGTTTTCTGCTAGTTGATTTTCTCGAATCGCAGGGGTTTGAGGTGAAACTTTACCGCGATGGCGAATCGGGTTTGCGTGGGTTTACATCTAACTCTTTCGATTTCTGCATTCTCGATTTAATGCTTCCCAAAATTGATGGTTTCACCCTTCTTGAGAAGATAAAACTTAAGAATAGTGATATTCCCGTTATCATACTTTCGGCCCGTTCACTTAAGGAGGATAAGATTAAAGGCTTTCGCCTTGGGGTTGACGACTACATAACCAAACCCTTCGACGAGGAGGAGTTGCTGTTCCGAATAATGGCAATTATCAACAGAACAGGCCAGGTAAAAATACCCGAAAGACAAACAAGAACAGCTTCTTTAGGCCAATACGTTTTCGACCCATCGAACCAAATGCTGAAAATTGGGGAAAAATGTCAACGGCTTACCATCAAGGAGAATAAAATTCTGGAATTATTGGTCAACTCAGCCAATAGCATTGTTCAGCGCGAAGAGTTAATGGTTACAGTTTGGGGTGAATCGGATTATTTCATTGGCCGTAGTCTCGATGTTTTCATTTCAAAGCTTAGGGCTTACCTAAAGGATGATCAAAATATTAAGCTGACAACAATTCCAACGGTTGGGTATGTTTTAGAAATTAGCTAAATGGTAATCTTTCAAATCGTTTTATTAAGTTTCTATCTATTTTCCGAACCATGTAACCAGCTTAACTGTTTATACTAGTAATAAGAAAGTAAAAAAAATTAGATGAAAAACACCGCCGAAATACCCACTGTGCAATCGTTCAACTTGCCAGGAGTAGTTCATATTGAACCAAAACATGCAGTGGTTGAGCTAACCAATTCAGATGCTTTTATTGTTGATATTCGCGAAGACGAAGAGCTTGATATTGTTCAGTTCGATACCACAAAGCTCATCCATATGCCCATGTCGTCCATTATGGATAACTTTGAGACGCTACCTAAGGACAAACCCCTGATTGTTGCCTGCAACAACGGAATCCGAAGCGTTAAGATTGTCAATCTACTTAATCATCAAGGGTATAACAATGCTGTAAATCTCGATGGTGGTATAGTCCAATGGTATAGGGATGCTTTGCCCATTTTAGTAAAAGCCCACGAAGATAAAAAGCATGGAGGCTGTGGCTGCTCCTGCGAAGGGGGATGTTGTTAGTAAACATGATGTTAAGGAATCAGTAATTAATGATCAATTATCAAATCATCCAATCAACTATGCCTACATTCTACTGTAAATCGTGCAAATTAAAATTTGAAGCCCAAGGGACAAAGCAGGAGTGGATCGATCCAACCTTTGGGCCATGCAGCAAGCTTACGGCACCTTGCCCAGCCAATGGGGAGGAGTGCAACGAATACATACCACCCAAGGTATCCAAAGAATCATCTTTCTCAAGTTCACCTGCTTGTGGAATGCAGGGAGGATGCTGTGGGTGTGGATAGTAATATTAAATGTACAATGCAAAACCGCAAAATGTAATTAATTTTTTCAGTATGGTTGATTTTTATAGTGGTTACGGCTTTACAATCAACAATACCCTTCACCTTTCACCTCGCGAAGCGTTTGAACTCTGCCAGAAAGGTGCGGTTCTCCTCGATCTTCGGCTTGATCTACTATTTAACAATAAACGCTTCGATGTGCCCGAATTCCTTCACTGCGTTTACGATGAGATTGGTGACTACTACCATCATTTACCAACGAACAAACCAATTATTGTAGCCGATGCCGTAGGCATTCACAGCAAAGAGGCAACGGAATTCTTGATGAAGAAGGGATTTACCCTTGTGGCAAACCTGGTTGGTGGAATCCACGATTGGGAAAGGGATGGACTTCCTCTAATCATTGATCCCGACGAAACCATGACCGGTGGCTGCATGTGCCAGCTGCGTACATGGGGAAAAAGAAAGAAATAATAGGGAAAATATTCTATCAGTCCAATTTAAACCAGGGTTTAACCAAATCGGTTTTATCGCTAATTTCCTGCTTGTGCTTAAATTCGTTGGTATGCTTATTGTAAATATAATCCTTTCTCCACTCCTTATGATTCTCAGAAATTTCCCGAACGCCCTCAACTAGAATATCCAACTCACAATCGGTCATGGTGGGATGAAGCGAAGCCCTTATCCATCCAGGTTTTTCCGAAAGATCGCCATGGTTGATTAAATCGGTGATTTTCTTCGATTTTTCGTAGCTAACATCCAGCAGGAAATGGCCATATGTGCCTGCACAGGCACAACCACCACGCACCTGAATGCCAAAGCGATCATTCAGCAGTTTCACAACGAGGTTAAAGTGTACACCCTCAATGTAGAATGAGAGTGCTCCCAACCGATCCTCCACATTATCAGCGAGTATCTTCACTCCATCAATCTTCCTAAACTCTGCGAATGCCCTCTTTACCAGCTCGTGCTCGCGCTTTCGCATTTTCTCCGTTCCCATTTGCTTCTTCAATTCAATAGCCAACGCTGTACGAATAGCCTGCAAAAAACCTGGCGTTCCGCCATCCTCACGGATTTCAATATCGTCGATGTACTTGTACTCGCCCCAGGGATTAGTCCAGTCAACTGTGCCACCACCCGGATTATCGGGAATTGTACTCTTGTATAAGCTTCTGTCGAAAATCAGCACACCCGAACTGCCGGGGCCACCCAAAAACTTATGGGGGCTAAAAAAAATGGCATCCAGCTTTTTCATTTCATCATCAGCAGGATGCATATCAATATCGACATATGGTGCCGATGCAGCAAAATCCACAAAGCAAACCCCACCATACTCATGCATAATCCTGGCCATCTCGTGGTACGGCGTTTCAATCCCCGTAACGTTGGAGCAAGCTGTGAACGATCCAATTTTAAAGTTCCTATCCTTGTACTTTTCGAGCTGCGCTCGAAGCTCATCCAAATCAACAAGTAAATCTTTGTTTGGCTGCAGAACAACCACATCAACATTTGCCTCAAACCAGCTGGTGTGGTTAGAGTGGTGTTCCATGTGTGTAATGAAAACAACTGGTTTTTCCGATTTCTGAATGCAATCCGACTTCTGAATCAGCCCACAATTTTTCAATCCCAGAATTCGAATCATCTTATTCACAACGGTTGTCATTCCGAACCCAGCAGTAATAATCACATCATTGGGCCCTGCGTTCACATGTTTTTTAACAAGATGGTGCGCATGGTGATATGCCTTGGTCATCAAAGTTCCTGTTTCGCTAGTTTCAGTATGAGTGTTAGCCACAAAAGGACCGAAAACATTGGCAATTTTCTCCTCTATTGGCCCGTACAACCTTCCGCTCGCAATCCAATCGGCATATATCATCTTTTGCAAACCAAACGGAGTGCTAAACGTTTGCTCGTTGCCAATGGTATTCTTTCGAAATGGCTCAAAATGCTTTTCTAGCTGATGCATGGAGTTTTTCTATTTGAACTTTATGCAAATGATTCAATGAAAATGTGTGAATAATTAAGGGAATAATTACCCAGTGGCAAAAGTATAAAAAGTTTTTAACTCAATTTATGGAAGTATAACAGACAGGTTTAGTGCGGGCACTTTAAATCATAAAAAAATCAAATAACACATTAACAACTAACCCCTTATCTAGAGGTTGCAGCAATCGTTGATACTGCAACTGTTGTAGCAATGGCAATCTGAACCTGCTTTATTGTCTTTGCCACCTCGCTGGCGATAGGATTATCCTTTAAAATTTCTTTAAGATTTTTTCGTAAAATTTTAAGTTCTACTTTATCACGGGAAAGGATTTTATGCATGCTACATGCCTCTACCAAACTTAGTAAGACTATTAAATCATCACTTGTATCTTTTTTGTACAATACGCTATTTTTAAGCTGTAAAATGAGGCTATTTCTAGCGTTCTGGTCAATTAAGTAACACCTTTTGTAAGGAATAAAGCTCAAGAAATACTTTTGCTCAATGCTAAGGATATGCCTTTGCGCCATACCTTTTAGGACAATCCATTTATACTTTTTTGACTTTCTATTAATTATTGAAATCCAGGATGATAATTTACGGGGCTTACTTGATTTCTTAATCCTTTCAACTACTTCGAGATAAATGGGATTTGGTGTCCGGATACCATCCTTTAGAATTAGCCTTTTGTTATCAATGGAAAACATCCCCTCAAAAGACATGTCGAGGAGAATGGATCCAACCAGACCATGGTAAAGGTATATATCAGAGGTGATGAAGCGACCGTTGGTTGGATTCTTTGCCAGAAGCAAGAACCTTTCAGAGGTGGTTAAGATCATGCTATATTGTAGATTATTAGTAAACGTTTAAAATTGCATGTTTAACTATTACTATTGTTTATCTCTCAAAGTTATTAACATTTTTTTTACCCGAATATTTTTTTCCCCAAGTTATCAACATCGCCCTTTTTGAGGATACCAAATAGCTACCTTTGAACAAGGGATTTTATATTGATAGAGCAAGAGAAAAAGATTGATTTTGAGATGAATAAGTTCGTTCACCTTCACGTTCACACCCAGTTTTCCATTCTCGATGGCGCATCAAGCATTAAAGGCTTGGTTGATAAGGCTCGTAAGTTGGGGATGAAAGGCGTAGCCATTACGGATCACGGGAATATGTTTGGCGTAAAGGAATTTCTTAACGCTGTTAATGAGGCCAATAAGCCCATCAATTCCGAGATAAAAACCATACTATCAGAGATTAACTCCAAAAAGTTGGAGGATACTGGTTCCGAAAATAGTTCAGAACAATTAGATGAACTTGAAAAACGGTTGAGGGCAGAGCAAGAAAAGCTGTTTAAGCCCATAATTGGTTGCGAAGCGTATGTTGCATCCAACAGCCGATTCAACCGCGCCGATAAGGACGACAGAGGTGGTGATCATTTAGTTCTTTTGGCCAAAAACAAAATAGGGTATCATAACCTAACCAAGCTGGTTTCCTATTCATGGACTGAAGGGTTTTACTACAAACCGCGCATGGATAAGGAGCTTCTTCGCAAGTACAACGAGGGCATAATTGCCAGCTCGGCTTGTCTTGGAGGAGAAATTCCTCAGGCCATTCTGGCTGGAAACATGAAGCGTGCCGAGGAGTTGGTAAACGAGTACAAGGATATATTCGGCGATGATTTCTACCTTGAAGTCATGCTTCATCCTGTGAGCGAAGGTGGTTTTGCTGCTGATACCTATCACGAGCAAAAAAAAGTCAACAAAGCCATATTTGATCTTTCCGTAAAGACCGGGGTAAAGTGCATAGCCACCAACGACGTTCACTTTATTGATGCAGAGGATGCACAGGCACACGATAGGCTTATCTGCCTTAACACAGGCAAAGATGTGGACGATCCTAACCGATTGCACTACACCATGCAGGAATACCTGAAAAGCGAAGCCGAAATGCTTGAGCTATTCCCCGATAATCCCGAAGCCATTTACAACACCCTGGAAGTTGCAGAAAAAGCTGAGTTCTACTCGCTCGAACATGAACCCATTATGCCCCATTTTGAACTCCCCAAGGAGTTTAATGATGAGAACGAATACTTAAAACATCTTACCTACGAGGGTGCAAAGAAACGATGGGGCGAAGACCTTTCGCAAGAACTTCGCGAAAGGATAGATTTTGAGCTGGACGTAATTGCCCGTATGGGATACCCCAGCTACTTTCTTATTGTTTGGGACTTTCTTAAAGCCGCCAGAGAGATGGGTGTATCAGTTGGTCCGGGAAGAGGATCCGCTGCCGGATCGGCGGTGGCATACTGCTTAAAAATTACCGATATAGACCCCATTAAGTACGACTTACTATTTGAGCGTTTTCTTAACCCCGAGCGTATTTCCATGCCTGATATCGACATTGATTTTGATGAGGACGGCAGGGAAGATGTGCTAAAATGGGTGGTTAACAAGTACGGTAAACAAAGGGTAGCACACATCATTACCTTTGGCACTATGGCTGCAAAAATGGCAATCCGCGATGTTGCTAGGGTGCAAAAACTACCTCTGCCCGAAGCCAACAGATTGGCAAAGCTGGTTCCCGAACGACCGGGTACAACACTTGCCATGGCCTACAAGGAGATTCCCGAGTTGCTCGAGAGCAAAAAGTCAGGGAGTGAGTTGGTCCGCTCAACCCTTCAGTACGCCGAGGTTCTCGAAGGTTCTATTAGGCAAACAGGGGTTCATGCCTGCGGGATAATCATAGGGCGCGACAACCTTGAGGAGCACATTCCCATTTGCACCGCTAAGGATACAGAACTTTACGTTACCCAGTTCGATGGCAAGCATGTTGAGTCCGTGGGACTTCTCAAGATGGACTTTCTGGGGTTGAAAACCCTTTCCATCATTAAAGATGCCATTGCCTTTATCAAGGAATCGAAAGGTGTTGAAATAGATATTGAAAGTATCCCACTGGACGATAAGGAAACCTTTGAACTTTACTCAAGGGGTGAAACCACTGCCCTCTTCCAGTTCGAGTCGCCAGGGATGAAAAAGCATCTGCGCAACCTAAAACCCAACCGTTTTGAGGATCTGATCGCCATGAACGCTCTATACCGACCAGGTCCTATGGATTATATCCCTAGCTATATTAACCGAAAGCATGGCAGGGAAAAGATAGAGTACGATATCCCCGAAATGGAAGAGTACCTTAGAGATACATATGGCATTACGGTTTACCAAGAGCAGGTGATGCTCCTGTCGCAAAAACTGGGTGGGTTTACCAAGGGGGAAGCCGACTCTCTTAGAAAAGCCATGGGTAAAAAGCAGAAGAGCGTAATGGATAAGCTCAACGAGAAGTTTATCAATGGCTGCCTAGAGAAGGGTTTCGACAAGAAAAAGGCCGAAAAGATTTGGAACGATTGGGAAGCTTTTGCTCAGTATGCTTTCAATAAATCTCACTCCACCTGTTACGCAATGGTATCGTACCAAACAGCATATCTCAAGGCACACTATCCCAGCGAATATATGGCTGCTGTTCTTAGTCGCAACCTTTCAGATATCAAGAAAATTACCTCCTTTATGGATGAATGCCGACGCATGGGAATTCAGGTTTTAGGCCCCGACGTCAACTATAGTAACATTAAATTCACCGTAATGCCCAATGGTGATATACGCTTTGGGTTGGCTGCCATAAAAGGTGTGGGCGAAGCCGCAGTTGCCAATATCGTCGAATCGCGTAAGGGTGGAAAGTACAAGGATGTATTTGATTTTGTGGAACGGGTGAACATTCAGACTGTTAACAAGAAGAACATCGAAGCCTTAATATTGGCTGGTGCACTCGACAACCTCGGTGACATCAAACGTTCTCAGTACTTTGCCGAGGATATTAAGGGTGTTTCTTTTATTGAGCAGCTAATGCGTTACGGGGCAAAGGTACAGCAAGAGAAGAACAACGTGCAGCAAACCCTCTTCGGTGACATGGGTGGAGGCTTTGAACTTCAGAAACCTGAGATCCCCATTGTTGATGACTGGCCAATGCTGGAAAAACTTAGCAAGGAAAAGGAGGTAATTGGCATTTACCTTTCAGCTCATCCTCTGGATGACTATTCGCTGGAGATGGACAATTTTTGCAACACGCCTCTTGCCGAGATGGCTTTTCCAGAATACCTAAATGGGAAAGAACTCGCCATAGCTGGCATTGTTTCTTCTGCAAAGGTACTCACATCGAAAAACGGAAATTTTTACGGACGTCTTGCCATTGAGGACTTTACCGATTCGTTTGAGATGACACTCTTCGGGAAAGACTTTGAGAACAACCGCAAGTTCTTTTACGAGGGCTACCCTCTTCTTATAAAAGGTAAGTTTGAGAAAAGCCGTTTTAAGGAGGGTGAGTTAGAGTTCAGCATTAAAAACATAATTATGCTCTCCGATGTAAGAGAGGAATTGGTAAAAAAAATCACCCTAACCATTATTGTCGATGAGCTGACCGATGGGTTGGTTGATTCCTTAAAGAGTTTGACATCAACAAACAACGGGAAGGTACAGCTAAATGTAAAGCTGGTTGATCCCGAAAGCAGAACTACCCTTGAGATGTTCTCACGATCTTTTAGAGTGAATATTACAAACGAACTTATTGAAAAGTTGAAGACACTTCAGCTTAACTTTAAGGTGAACTAGGTTTGATTTTTTATGCAACAAGACTTTGCATTTTAAAACATTTATTAAATAAAACTGTTATTTTTATCAAAAAAAAAGAAGTATGGCAATAGCAATTACAGACTCCAACTTTGAGGAGATGGTTTTAAAAACCGACAAGCCCGTTCTACTTGACTTTTGGGCAGAGTGGTGTGGCCCTTGCAGAATGATCGCTCCATTCGTTGAGCAACTCTCGCAGGAATTTGAGGGTAAGGCCGTCGTAGGCAAGGTAGATGTTGACAACAACCCCAACATTGCAGGTAAATACGGCATTCGTAATATCCCAACCGTTCTATTCTTCAAGAACGGTGAGGTAGTTGACAAGCAGGTTGGTGCTGTACCCAAGAATACCCTTGCGGCAAAACTTGAAGCACTGCTTTAGTATTCCTTCATAAGGATTTTTGGCATAGATATTCCCTGCCCATGAGGCAGCTATGATCTATGTCATGTGTTTTTTCATTTAACCGTGGGTAAAACAATACATTACCAAACTGATTAACAATGCGTATATGCGTATTCTGCGCTTCCAGCGCTAAGGTGGATTCCGACTACTTTAACCATACCCAGACTGTAGCCGAGGAATTCGTTAAAGCAGGAATAACCATTGTCTATGGTGGTGGTTCCATTGGATTAATGGGTTGCCTTGCCGATACGGCATTATCTCTCAACGGAAAGGTTGTGGGAGTGCTTCCCCGGTTCATGGAAAAGGTGGAATGGGGTCATAAAGGGCTTAGCCAGCTAATCCTGGTAAAAGATATGCGCGAACGCAAGAAGAAGCTGATTGAGAAGGTTGATGCTGTGGTTGCCCTACCAGGAGGTTGTGGCACGTTGGAAGAACTAATGGAGGTGTTCACCCTTAAACGCCTTGGTAAGTTTACCAAGCCTATTGTAGTACTAAATACCAATGGCTTTTACTCCCACTTAGAACTTATGATTGAGAAAATGATTGAGGAGCGATTTATGCGTCCTGAGCATAGACAAATATGGACTTTGGTTGAACAACCATCGGATATTCTTCCAGCCATCATTAATGCCCCTCACTGGGACGAATCAGCCATTCGGTTTGCTGCCGTTTAATCCTTATCAATCCTATTACGGTAAGTAAAAAGTTTGCTCTCGCCCACCTGATCGTATGAAAAGAGTTTCCCGTTTAAAGTGGGTGCTTTAATACCATCGCCAAAGAATTTATTTCCAACAAAAACACGAGCCTCGTCCCATAGATCACGCTTTATGAAGCTGCTCATGAGTATGGCTCCTCCCTCAATGATTAGAGAAACTATCTCCCTCTCGAAAAGCTCCTTGCAAACCTGTGTCTCAACTCCCTTGGCAAAATCAACAGTTAACATCTCCAAGTTAGGAACGGAGGCAAAGTTTGCCTTGCGTGCCGATGCGCTTGAGTTGTTTCCGATGAAAACAAGGGTGGGTAAAGAGCCATCGTACACATTGGACTCAGGTGAAATTCTAAGCAATCTGTCCATGACAATCCTTAGGGGAGAGCGTCCGCTCCAATATCGAACATCCAACCGGGGATTGTCCTTATCAACGGTGTTGGTGCCAATGAGTATGGCCTGCTCCTCACTACGCCATCGGTGGACCAATGTTCTTGCCAAATCGTTGGTAATCCATACCGGGGCAATGGGTTGATTGGGCAGCCTAACCGCATCGATGAAACCATCGAGGGTCTGCGCCCATTTAAGGATTATGTATGGGCGCTTCTTTACGTGGTAAACAAAAAAACGACGATTTAACTCCTTGGACTCTTTTTCTAAAACACCCACTGTGACATCGCATCCAGCCTTCTTAAGCACATCGGTACCCCTGCCCAAAACCTTGGGGTTGGGGTCTTTGGTGGCTATCACCACCCTTTTTATCCCCGACTCCTTGATGAGATCGGTGCAAGGGGGCGTTTTGCCAAAGTGAGAGCAGGGCTCAAGCGAAACGTAAAGCGTTGACTGACTCAACTGCTCTTTGTCTTTAACCGAATTTATTGCAATACGCTCGGCATGATCCTGCCCGTAATCCTTATGAAATCCCTCCCCAACAATGGTGTTGTTGTAAACCACCACTGCACCAACCATGGGATTTGGAGCCACGTTTCCCATGCCTTTCTTTGCCAATTCAAGGCATCGGTGCATGTACATCGTATCGAGTTCCAGCTGTTCCATAATTATTCCGTAAATTTGATCTCAAAAAAAAACTCTCTCACACGGTGAGCAGCATAAGCATCATATCCTACTTCAAAAAACTCTGCCAGAGCCTAAGCGAATACTATGCAGAGGATGAGGCTAAGGCCATTGCCCGGATCCTGCTGCAAAAAGTTACTGGTGAGCCTTTCCATCAGATTCTTGCCAATGGTCTCCTCTTCATGAGCACCTCTCAGCTCGAGAAGATGGATGGCTACCTTTCGCAGCTAAAGTTACAAAAGCCTATCCAATATATCATTGGCGAAACAGAATTTTTTGGCATAACCTTACAGGTTACCCCCGATGTGCTTATCCCACGCCCTGAAACCGAGGAACTGGTTGACTGGGTAATCAAATCGAATAAATACCAAAGGCCCAGCATACTAGACATTGGAACGGGTTCAGGATGCATAGCCATAGCATTGGCCAAAAATATTCCCAAAGCAAAAGTGCATGCCATCGACATATCGACTCAAGCCATTGCCCTGGCAAAGAAAAACGCTGCGATTGCTGGTGTTGAGATCAACTTAAATGTTCAAGATATTTTAAAACTACACGGCAGTATTCCTGGTACTCCCTTCGATATTATTGTCAGCAATCCACCATACGTTCGCGAAAGCGAAAAGGCGTTTATGCATCGCAACGTGCTGCAGTACGAACCGCAAATGGCACTTTTCGTTAATGATAACGATCCGCTGATCTACTACCATGCCATTGCCAAATACGCCAAAGATCTTTTAAAGCCAGAAGGTTTAGTTTACTGCGAGATCAACGAAGCACTGGGAAAGGAAACTTCAGCAATTTTTAAGACCTTTGGATTTGAGGATGTGGAAATTCGAAAAGATATAAACGGAAAGGATAGGATGATCAAGGTTAAAGGCTAAAGGGACAAGGTTAAAGGGTAAGGGGATAAGGGGAAAAGTTGTGGGTAATTGCATTTGATATAACAAAAACGATAGGTATCATGTTGGTTAAGAAAAGGATGAATGCTAAGAAAGCGCTGGAGAGGGCTCAGAGGCTCTGCAGTAGGCAGGAGAAGTGTTCTGCCGATATAAGATTAAACCTCGTTCGGTGGGGTGTTGAACCGAAGGAGATCGAAAGTATTATTGCCATGCTGGTACGTGAGAAGTATATAGATGAGAGCCGTTACGCGGTAACCTTTGCCCGCGATAAGGCGCGTCTCAACAAGTGGGGGCCCAAAAAGATTGCGATGGGATTAAAGGCCAAAGGCTTATCGAGCGATAACGTAAATATTGCCCTTGCTGAGATCAAGGATCTTGTCACAGCTGAATCGCTGATGGATCTTCTGAACAAAAAGGTTAAAATGGTAAAGCATTCAAGCCCTGCTGAGCTAAGGGGTAAACTCATCCGATTTGGCCTATCGCGTGGGTTTGAGTACAGTGATGTTGCCAACGCTGCAGAAAGGATTACCCGAAAATAGCTGTTCTTCTACTTCCCTTTTTTTCACCAGACTAATCCTTGTGTAAACCACAAATCGTTGCGTTTTTTTTGAGTTGTCCATACACTAATCCAAAGATTGTCAACATTATTTATAGTTTTAAAGGATAAATGTATTATTTTTAGTAAGTAAAAATTCATCGCCCTATGTTAGTTTTATGTGACTGACGGGGCGAAGCTGTGCAAAACAACTTACCGTATGAGCAGAGTAAAGGTTTTGCTCACAAGGGGTTATCATAGAGATAACGCTGTAGTTTTCATATCGTTTCCTTTTGATCAAGAGATCAAGGATGTGGTAAAAGGTATGGCTTTTTGAGGGTCAAACTAAAGGTATGCCCTAAAGCGAGCAGAGCCTACAGTGCGTATTCAGGCAGGCTTTGGTAAGTGGAAGTATAAAAAGGTCGGCCACACTACACTGGTTAAGGCACAGCTATGCAACGCATTTACTTGAATCGAGAACAGATTTAAGGTACATACAGGAATTGCTTGGGCATAAGAGCAGCCGCACCACCGAGATTTACACCCATGTATCTCATCAATCGTTAGGAAAAATTAAATCACCTTTTGATGATTTAGATATTTAGGTTACCTTTATCAAAAAACACAAAAAGTTGTCTTTAACAACATATTTTTGAAATATAAGCAACTTTTATTGGATATATAAACAAGTTAGCAACAAGGCGAAAAAAGACATGCAATTATAAAAGTTCGGTGCAAACTTGGAGGAATTTATTTTGTTTTTTTTCTCCCCCCGCAAAAAAAGGAAAGAAACCCCACCCCACATTGCAGCACATTTCCATGCCCCCACAAGCCAACGCCCAAACCAAAGGCTTGTAAAAGAGCTGCAATTTTGCCTACACACTCGTGCTGAATTGTTACTTTTGAGCTATTAAGAAATGAACCGACAAAATGAAAAAGGAAATAGACAACAAACTCAACTTAAAAAACATCAAACCAACTGCAATGCGACAATTGGTTTTGCAAGTTCTAACAGAACAAAAAACGGCTATTAGTTTGCCTGAATTAGAACAAAAATTTGAAAAAGCTGATAAAGCAACGTTATATAGAACTTTAAAAACTTTCCAGGAACATCAACTCATTCATTCAATTGAAGATGGCTCTGGCTCTTTAAGATACGCACTTTGCGAAGATTTTTGCACTTGCGAACCAGAACATTTACATGTTCATTTTTTATGCAACAAATGCGGAAAAACGTATTGTATGAAAGATTTACCTGTTCCCCAGCCAGACTTACCCAATGGATTTGAATTTTCCAGTGCAAACTTTGTTGTCAAAGGTATTTGTTCAAATTGCAAAAAATAACTTTGCAACCCGGTTGCATCAACTTTTGAGTATCTTTGCTGTTGTACTTTATAAATGACAATAATTTTCAGATGAAATATGTAACAGTAATATTATCAATGTATGTAATGGTTTTAACAGCCATACCATGCAATGATGTACATGCTTCCAATTCAAATTCTGTTACGCTGGAATTATCAGAACAAAGCCAAAATCACACAAATAATGTTGATTTATGTTCCCCGTTTTGTTTTTGTCATTGTTGCCAGACCCTTTCTTTCCCATCTTTTTTTAGTATTTCCTTTACCAATTTAGTAGAAAGTACTTTAGATGTTAAATTGAAAGAATCTTCGTTTTCAAGCCCTGTTGCATCTATCTGGCAACCGCCCAAAATATAATTCATTTCTTCTTTCTCTACAGCTGAGCATTAAGCTCATGTATCATTTCATTGCCATGATATAATGGGGTTTCCATGAACAAGCACATGGATTTTAGCTCATTATAATTAATCGTATTCACATTAAAAATTTATAGAAATCAAATGATAAACAGTATAATATCCTTTTCAATAAAGAATAAGGCACTTATCGGGCTGATGACAATCGGACTGATTATTGGCGGAATATATTCCATGACGAAAGTGCCACTTGACGCCTTACCTGACATTACAAACAATCAGGTTTTGGTAATTACCACCGCACCCAATTTGGGCACGGAAGACATTGAAAAGTTTGTAACCTATCAGGTAGAATTGGCAGTAGCGAACCTGCCCGACGTGACCGAAATACGAAGTGTGTCACGTTTTGGGCTTTCGGTTGTAACCATTGTTTTCAAAGAAAGCGCCGGGACATATCTTCCCCGGCAGTTGGTAAGTGAAGCCTTAGCCGAAGTGAAAGAAAAAATTCCACAGGGATTTGGGGAACCGTTTATGGCGCCAATCAGTACCGGATTGGGTGAAATTTACCAGTACACGCTTGAAGTTCAGCCCGGTTACGACACTGTGTATAACGACATGGAACTGCGCACCATGCAGGAATGGATTGTAAAACGCCAGATGGCAATGGTTCCGGGAGTAGTTGAGGTAAACTCCTTTGGGGGCAGGGGTAAACAATACGAAGTCGCTGTTAATCCTGATAAACTCAAAAGTATGGGTTTAGCCATTTCGGATATTTTTGAAGCACTTGACGACAACAATCAGAACACAGGCGGCGCATATATCGAGAAAAATTTTCAGGCCTACTTTATCCGTGGCGAAGGGTTGATGCGTTCGTTGGATGATATTAAAAACACTTTGGTCGCAAACATTGACGGGCAACCCATTTTCATCAGGGATGTGGCAGAAGTGAAATTCGGAAGTTTTGTCCGTTATGGTGCTTTTACCAAAGATGGAAAGGGAGAGGCCGTTGGCGGAATCGTGATGATGCTGAAAGGCGAAAACTCAAACGATGTGATTAAGGATGTAAAAGAGCGAATGGCTTTAATTCAAAAATCACTGCCTGATGGTGTTGAAATTAAACCTTTTCTTGACCGCAGTAAGCTCATTAAAAGTACCACATCTACCGTTGCCGAAAATCTTTCATTGGGTGCGTTAATAGTAATATTTATCCTTGTAATATTCTTGGGAAACCTTAGGGGCGGGTTAATCGTGGCATCAACCATTCCTTTGGCATTGCTGTTTGCCTTTATCATGATGAACTTGTTTGGGGTGTGGGCTAACCTGATGAGTTTGGGGGCACTCGATTTCGGGATATTGGTAGATGGTGCAGTAATTATTGTTGAAGCCATGATATTTTACCTCCATCGTAAAAACCTTATCGGAACAAAACTTGACCAGGCGAAACGAAACGAAATTGCCTATAATTCGGCAAGCAAAATGATGAACTCGGCATTTTTTGGACAACTGATTATTTTGATTGTATTTATGCCCGTTTTGGCCTTACAAGGTGTCGAAGGCAAAATGTTTATCCCGATGGCTATGACCTTTGGTTTTGCTGTTTTGGGCGTAGTTATCTTGTGCCTCACGTACATTCCGATGATGGCAGCCTTATTCCTCCAACCACCAAAAACAGACAAAAAAACCTGGGGCGATAAAATAATTGGAAAACTCGAAAATACTTATACTCCTGTAATCGGATGGTCGCTTAAAAGGAGTTGGATTGTAATTACCATCGCATTCGTGCTGTTAATTTCCGGTGGTTTTCTGTTTACCAGAATGGGAGCCGAATTTATCCCACAACTCGATGAAGGCGATTTTGCTTTTCAGGCATTTTTAAAGCCGGGAACTTCATTAACCGAAGTAACAAAAACTTCCACCCGACTGGAACAAATTGTCTTGGAAAACTTTCCTGATGAAGTAGAAAGTATTCAAAGCAGGATTGGTGTGGCAGATCTACCCATGGACCCAATGCCTTTGGACATTGCAGATATATTTGTGATATTGACACCAAAAGACCAGTGGACACAAGCCGAATCGAAAGCCGAATTAATTGAAAAAGTAAGGGAAAAAGTAAGTGTTTTGCCGGGTATAAATTTTGAATTTACGCAGCCTGTTGAAATGCGTTTCAATGAATTGCTGACCGGAATACGTGAAGATGTTGCGGTTAAACTTTATGGCGACGATTTAGAAATTCTGGCAGCCAAATCCGAAGAAATTGCCGGGCTGGTTTCGGGAATTGAAGGCGTGGCAGGTGTAAAAGCTGAAGCCACACGCGGATTGCCGCAGATAACCGTTCATTACGACCGTAACAAACTTGGAAGGTATAACCTGAAAATTAAAGAACTAAATACCATAGTTGAATCGGCTTTCAGTGGTGGCGTTGCCGGAAGCATATACGAAGGCGAGCGGATGTTCGACCTGGTTGTGCGTCTGGACGAGGAACATCGACAGAGCATTGACGACATCCGAAACCTTTTTGTCAACCTGCCCGACGGTAATCAAATCCCTTTAAAAGAAGTGGCAGAAATAAGTTATCAGCCGGGGCCAATGCAAATCAGCCGCGACAATACCAACCGGCGAACTTATGTAGGGATTAATGTTTCGGGTAGGGATGTAAAATCACTTGTGGAAGAAATTCAAACCACCTTAGATGAAAAGCTGGATTTACCTACGGGCTATTATATCCGCTACGGCGGCGCTTTCGAAAACCTCGAACGGGCATCAAAACGCTTGTCGCTGGTTGTTCCGCTTGCTTTGGCATTAATTTTCATGTTGGTTTTCTTCGCTGTAAAGTCGTTTAAACAAACACTAATGATTTATGTGGCTGTGCCGTTTGCCGCTGTTGGGGGTATATTTTCGCTCTATTTGCGTGATATGCCTTTTAGTATTTCGGCTGGCGTAGGTTTTATCGTCCTGTTTGGCGTTGCGGTACTTAACGGTTTAGTGTTGATTAGCGGTTTTAATGAATTGAAAGAAGAAGGCAAACTCCATATAAACGACATTATTAAAAAAGGTTCAATCCGGCGTATCCGTCCAATTTTTTTAACAGCTTCAACCGATATTCTGGGCTTTCTGCCTATGGCGGTTTCCACGTCGGCAGGAGCAGAAGTTCAACGCCCTTTGGCTACTGTGGTGATTGGAGGAATGTTGACATCAACCTTGTTGACGCTTATTGTGCTACCTATTCTCTATAAATTTGTTGAAAGTGGCGTTAAAAAAATAAAAATGCCAAAAACAGCTTTAGGGATGTTTACCGTTCTTGTTGTGATTGCAGGTTTGGGAATTTCAGGAAATGCCAATGCGCAGGATTCTACGATAACATTGCCACAAGCCATTGAAAGGGCAAAAGAAAACTATCCGGCAATTAAGGCAGCCAAATTGGAAGTTGACAAACAGGAAGCATTAAAAGCTACGGCATACGAACTGGGAACGACTTCGATTTATACCGGGAAAGAAGAAGTAGGCAACAACGCACCGGGTATTCAAAACAGAATTGGGATTGGTCAGTCGGATATCGATGTTTTTGGTATTCCGGCAAAAAGCAAGTTAGCAAATGCACGTACCCAACAAGCTATTTCGGGGCAGTACCTTACCGAATATTCGTTAATCCGTGATGTTAGTATCGCATGGTACAATGCAGTCCATGCCAAACAGCAATGGCAACTATTTAAAGACCTTGACACCTTGTACACCGATTTTCAGAAAGCTGCGGAGTTGCGTTACAATACACAGGCAACTTCAAAAATCGAATATCTTTCGGCATCGGCCAAATACAAAGAATTGCAGGTGAATTTAAGGAAAGCCGAAAGTAACTATTTGGCAAGCTTGCAAATCCTTAACCAATACCTGCTATATCCGGGGGCTGTTGATGTGAATACTCAGGATTTAGGACAATATGTTTTTGAACTTGTTTCAGGAACTGATTCTTTGGGTGCAAGCCCTTTACTTGATTACTATTCAACCGGAATTGATGTAGCAGAATCGGCGTGGAAAGCTGAAAAGGCCAATTTCCTTCCAAAGTTAGACTTGGGTTATAAATGGCAATCGGTTGACGGCAATTCAGGATTTTATGGATGGGAAGTAGGTATTTCTGTCCCGCTGGCTTTCTTTTCACAATCGGGCAAAACCAAAGCTTCAAAAATTGACTTCCAAATTGCAAACCAACAGTACGAGCAAAAGGAACTGGAACTGAAAGCCGTGTACAACCAGCAAATCAGCCGTTACCTTACTTTGCAACAGGTTATCAACTATTATCAAAAAGAAGCATTGCCTCTGGCCGACGAACAAATTCAGGCTTCCAACCTGGCGTACCGTTTAGGCAGTATCGACTATGTCCAGTTTATTCAGAACACAGAAGCAGCCATACGGACAAAACAAGACTTTTTAATGCAACAGGCAGAATACTTCGAATTGTCTGCCCAATTAAAATTCATAACAGGTAAATAATCAACAAAATATAGTAACGATGAATACAAAAATAATTATAGCATTGATGGCAATCGCCACATTAATATCGTGCAACACAAAAAACAAAACAGCCGGAGAAGGCGAAGAACACGAAGAACATAGCCCCGAAGGCATTGTGATATTAAATAAAAACCAACGGGAAGCCCTGAAATTAAAATTGGGGTCTTTTCAAATGCGCAACCTAACCACGGTAGTAAAGACAAACGGGCAACTCGAAGTACCTCCTGCAAACAGCGCCGATATTACAGCCGTTATTGGCGGGAATGTAAAAGAGATAAAAGTATTCCATGGCGACCGGGTAAGCAAGGGTCAATTATTGGCAGTACTTGAACATCCGGATTACATTGCCTTACAGGAAAGTTTTGCCGAAGTTGCCAACAGGCTTGAATTTCTGGAACAGGAATTTGAACGCCAAAAAGAATTGTTTGAAAACAATGTTGGTGCAGGCCGAGACTTCCAACAGGCAAAAGCGGAATACAATACGGCAAAAGCAAAATACGAAGGATTAAAATCACGCCTGCAATTGCTGAATCTTTCGCCCGATAAAATTATGCAGGGCAATATTTCAAATACCATAAACATTAATTCTCCTATTAACGGTTTTGTTAATGAAGTGAATATTAAGGTGGGAACCTATGTTGACGCAACAAACAAGCTTTTTGCTATTTCAGACAACAGCGCTATCCATGCCGATTTTATGGTGTATGAAAAAGATGTGTATCTTGTTAAAGAAGGTCAAAAAGTTCATTTCACAGTATCAAACCGCCCGAGCGAAGAATTAACAGCAACCATATTTGCCATTGGAAAAGAGTTTGAGGCCAATTCGAGAGCAGTTCACGTTCATGCAAAAATAAATGAGAAGGTATCCGGACTTATTCCTGGTATGTACATTAACGGCCATTTGCATACCGATGAAAACTATACGCGGGCACTTCCCAATGATGCCATTGTTGCTGAAGGCACAAAATCCTTCATTTTTATTTTGGACAATGAAGCTATTGAAGAACAAGGGCACAGCGAAACCGAACATGCCGGACACGATGAGGATAAAGAAGCACAAGTTGAAGAAGGAAATCATGAGGGGCATGAACATGGCGATGCAGACGATGATGATGCAACTCAAGAAAAGATGGCTTTCAGAATGGTAGAGGTCATTCACGGTTTAAAAGACGAAGGTTATACAGAAATACAACTGATTAACTCCTTACCTGAAAACACACAGGTGGTTTTAAATGCGGCTTACTATCTATTGGCCGATATGAAAAAAGAAGAAACTGAACACGAACATTAAAATTTTATGAGATGAAAAAACTGAAATTAGAAATACCACTCATTTTACCCGAAGTGCCGGACGAAAAAGACCAATGCGTTCAGGAGCTTATCTCAATGCTTCAGGAGCAAAAAGGACTGGAAAAAGTGCACGTATCAGAAGCTGCAGATAATGGTGTACCTCAGCTTTGTTTTCACTACAACCCGGAATTGATTTCCATGGACCGCGTACGTTCAATTGCCCGGCAAACCGGGGCATCCATTACCGAAAAAATCGGGCACAAGCTCATCGGCGTAGAAGGCATCCGCCACCCGCGCCATGCGCGCGGCATCGAGCGTAACCTGCGCGACTTAAACGGTATGATTGAAGTATCGGTTTCTGCCTCGGGAATGGTACGGGCTGAGTTCGACACAAGCCAGATGGATGAAGCGGCAATCGTTGAAGCCTTACGAAAAGAAGGCCTCGGAATAACTGATACTGCCCTAAAAGCCGGGGAATATCTTCGCGGCATCAAAGAAACAGAGAAAGCACCGAAAGACAAGAAGCCTGAACACAAAGAAAAAGAAAGAGAAGAACATGAACATACCCATGGCGGCCTGTTTGGTAAAAATACGGAGTTGATTTTCTCTATCCTTTCGGGAATATTGCTGACCATTGGTTTTGGCCTTTCTTTCGTAGATGCAGTCTCTTCATGGGTAAGCCTATCGTTGTACATCGGAGCTTATTTATTTGGCGGTTTCTACACTACCAAAGAAGCGTTCGAAGCCGTACGTAAAGGTGGATTTGAAATTGATTTTTTGATGCTGGTTGCCGCTATTGGTGCAGCTATACTGGGTGAATGGGCCGAAGGCGCTTTACTGTTGTTCCTGTTCAGCATGGGTCATGCCCTCGAACATTATGCCATGAACAAAGCCCGCAAATCCATTGCCGCTTTGGCTGAACTTGCCCCTAAAACCGCCTTTCTAAAAAAGAACGGGAGGATTGAAGAAGTAGGTGTTGAAAAACTGTGTATAGGCGATATCATCGTGGTGAAGCCACACAGCAAAATCCCGTCAGATGGCGTCGTGGTTAGCGGCGAAGGCAGTGTGAACCAGGCCCCCATCACGGGCGAAAGTATTCCTGTGGATAAAATACCGGTTGAAGATCCCGAAAAAGACTATTCCAACGAAAAAAACATCAGTGACGAAAACAGGGTTTTTTCGGGCACAATCAATGGCAACAACACATTAGAAGTTAAAGTCATTAAGGAAGCCAAAGATTCTACCCTCTCCCGTTTGGTAAAGCTTGTGAATGAAGCTCAAACGCAGAAATCGCCCACCCAGCGGTTTACCGACAAGTTCGAGAAATACTTTGTGCCTTCCGTTTTGGGATTGGTGGTGTTATTGCTCGGTGCTTTTTTGGTCATAGACGAAAATTTTAGCGACAGCTTTTACAGGGCCATGGCAGTCCTGGTAGTCGCCAGCCCTTGTGCTCTGGCCATTTCCACGCCCAGTGCGGTATTGAGCGGGGTGGCCAGGGCCGCAAAAAGCGGGGTGCTTATCAAGGGCGGGCGACCGTTGGAAGACCTGGGGGTTTTGACCGCCCTGGCTTTCGATAAAACCGGGACACTTACCGAAGGCAAACCAAAACTCACTAAAGTAGTTCCGCTGAACAATACCGATGAGAATGAATTGCTGATAATGGCAATTGCCGTGGAAAACCTGAGCGACCACCCCTTGGCAAAGGCGGTGGTAAGGGACGGCAAAAAGCGTTTGGAAGGAGATAGTATTCCCGAGGCCACTGATTTGGAAGCCGTTTTGGGTAAAGGCATAAAAGCAACGCTGGGAAATGATAAAGTATATATAGGCAATTTGGAACTGTATGAAGCCCTCGATGATAAAAAACCTTCCAAAAAGATTGTAGATGAAATAAAAGCCCTCGAAGCCGAAGGGAACACCACCATGCTAATTCGCCGGAACAGCGATTATGTGGGCATCATCGCCTTAATGGACACCCCGAGGGCAGAAGCAAAAAGTACGCTGGTGCAATTAAAGAAAATCGGAATCAAACGGATGGTCATGCTCACGGGCGACAACCAGAAAGTGGCCGATGCCGTTGCCAAAGAAATAGGCTTGACCGATGCATGGGGCAGCCTGTTGCCAGAGGAAAAAGTAGATGCCATAAAGAAACTGCAAGAGCAGGAATCGAAGGTGGCAATGGTAGGCGATGGCGTAAACGATGCCCCCGCAATGGCCAATAGCACCGTGGGCATAGCCATGGGCGCGGCCGGTTCTGATGTGGCACTCGAAACCGCTGATATTGCCCTAATGGGCGACAAACTTGAAACCCTTCCATTTGCTATTGGACTGAGCAGAAAGGCAAAAGGTATAATAAAACAGAACCTTTGGATTAGCCTGGGTGTCGTAGCTCTACTTATTCCTGCAACCATCCTTGGCCTAGCCAGCATCGGTATTGCCGTGCTCATTCACGAAGGTTCAACCCTTGTTGTGGTATTTAATGCACTAAGGTTGTTGGCGTACAAAAAATAACTATATGCAAAAGAGTACATTTCACATTTCCAAAATGGACTGCCCTTCCGAGGAAACCCTTATCAGGATGAAACTCGAAGGGCTTTCCATGATTAAAAGTTTGGTGTTCGATATTGAAAACCGAAAACTTACTGTCTTTCATTCTGAAGAAAGCTCTGAAATTGAGAATCACCTGAAAGAACTCAATTTTCGGCTGTTGAGCTATAAAAGGAAACAAGTCAGTTTTTTGTGATTATTTCATACTATTTTTACAACGATGGAAAAAAACAAGTATTTAAATAGACTTGAAAAAAGTGGTATCAAGCCAACAGCCAATAGGCTGTTGGTTCTTGATGCTATTTCTAATAAAAAGGAAATTATTAGCTTATTAGATTTGGAAACTGAATTAGGCACGATTGATAAGTCCACATTATTTAGGACTTTGACATTATTTCAAAAACATTTAATAGTACATACCATTGATGATGGTTCGGGTTCTCTGAAGTATTCGGTATGCGATGAAGAGTGTGATTGCAGTACTGAATGGCAACATGTTCATTTTTATTGCTATGTCTGCAATCGGGCGTATTGTTTAAGAGAGATAGCAATACCTCAAGTTGAATTACCTGTTGGATTTGAACCCAAAGCAATGAATTATGTAATTAAAGGAGTATGTAACCACTGTAAGAAGTTTGCAAACAAGTTGCATTAAACATACATTACTTTTGCCATAAATATAAAATAATTGAGTCATGAAAAAAAGTAGAAACTTATTTAAAGTATGTGTTGTAATTGCCGGAATGTTTTTTATTACCGGCAAGGGTTACGCCCAGGAGTGTGGTCCTAATTGTCCGGCATGTTCGGGCGGTAGCAGTGGCGGTATTATTGCTAAAAACAATTTGGTAGTATCGGTTTTAGGAATGCCTACATCCGATGACGAATATGCTGTTACAAATATTCGTTATGGTGTTTTCAAATGGATGGATGTGGGAGTTGGCTATGCCTTCAAGGCTAACAAACCAATATGGAGTTTGCGCATTAAGGCATTAGCTGAAAAAGAAGACAAATGGTATCCGGGTGTAATTGTAGGTACGGGAAGTGTGCGTACAGGTGGAAACGACCAATCAGTATATGGGATGCTCACAAAGACTGTTGAGTTTAACAAGAAATTTGCATTACAGGGTTATGTAGGTGCAGCATCTGTATTTAAGGATTTCAACCAACCATTTTTCCTTTCGGGCTTATCTGCCATCTTTTTTGAAAAATTTACTGTTTTTGGTTCTTATGACGGTAAAAACTTTCACGAAGGATTATCATGGATTGCAACAGATAATCTTACACTTTCAGCACTAATGATAGAAACCCGTTATCCAGCATTATCGGTGAGTTATAGATTCGATTTAGGTAAAAAGAAGTAAATATTTTCAAAAAAAATTAAATGAAAAAATATAAGCTAAACAATTTAGATTGTGCGTCATGTGCAAATAAGATTGAAAACAGTCTGTCAAAACTGGAGGGCGTAAAATTCGTAACCGTCAATTTTGCAAATGCCACTATGACTATCGATACAGATGATATCGAAAAGGTCAAATCCAAAATTAAAACAATTGAACCGGATGTCGAAATTCAAGATATTGAGAAAGATAAAACATTGGTTTCGGTAAATGAACTTGCAGAAAATAAAGGAACAATAATTAAAAGCACCTTTAAAATTTCCAAAATGGATTGCCCTTCCGAGGAAACCCTTATCAGGATGAAACTCGAAGGGCTTTCCATGATTAAAAGTTTGGTGTTCGATATTGAAAACCGAAAACTTACTGTCTTTCATTCTGAAGAAAGCTCTGAAATTGAGAATCACCTGAAAGAACTCAATTTAGGGTCGCAACTCCAAGAAACAATTGTTGTCCAAGCGGATGAATTCAAGGACAATTCATCGGTACAATCTGTTGAAAATGAAAAATTGGCAGGTGTTGCAAATGAGGTTCAACAAAAATTAAAAATGTCATTCACAATGTTTAAAAGCACCTTTAAAATTTCCAAAATGGATTGCCCTTCCGAGGAAACCCTTATCAGGATGAAACTCGAAGGGCTTTCCATGATTAAAAGTTTGGTGTTCGATATTGAAAACCGAAAACTTACTGTCTTTCATTCTGAAGAAAGCTCTGAAATTGAGAATCACCTGAAAGAACTCAATTTAGGGTCGCAACTCCAAGAAACAATTGTTGTCCAAGCGGATGAATTCAAGGACAATTCATCGGTACAATCTGTTGAAAATGAAAAATTGGCAGGTGTTGCAAATGAGGTTCAACAAAAATTAAAAATGTCATTCACAATGTTTAAAAGCACCTTTAAAATTTCCAAAATGGATTGCCCTTCCGAGGAAACCCTTATCAGGATGAAACTCGAAGGGCTTTCCATGATTAAAAGTTTGGTGTTCGATATTGAAAACCGAAAACTTACTGTCTTTCATTCTGAAGAAAGCTCTGAAATTGAGAATCACCTGAAAGAACTCAATTTAGGGTCGCAACTCCAAGAAACAATTGTTGTCCAAGCGGATGAATTCAAGGACAATTCATCGGTACAATCGAAACTCCTTTGGACGGTTTTGATTATCAACTTTGCATTTTTTATTATTGAAATTACCACGGGTTTTATTTCTAAATCTATGGGTTTGGTTGCCGATTCGTTGGATATGCTGGCAGATGCACTTGTTTATGGTCTTAGCCTTTGGGCTGTCGGTTCAACTGTGTTCCGTAAGAAAAAAGTGGCAAAGCTGAGTGGCTATTTTCAACTGGCTTTAGCATTGATTGGGCTTATAGAAGTAATACGCAGATTTATCAGTTTCGAAGCTGCGCCGGATTTCAAAACCATGATTATTGTTTCCATATTGGCATTAATTGCCAATTCAGTTTGCCTCTATCTGTTGCAAAAGTCAAAGAGCAAAGAAGCACACATGAAAGCTACCATGATTTTTACATCAAACGATATAATTATCAATACGGGCGTTATCCTTGCAGGTATTTTGGTATTGTTGACCCAATCAAAATATCCCGATTTAATCATTGGGGCAATTGTATTTTTAATCGTGGTCAGGGGGGCTTTCAGGATATTGAAACTTGGTAAATAGACAGAGCATGGCACATTCGCATGAACATACAACTCAAAAAAATTACGGAAAAGCTTTTGCCATTGGCATAGGTTTAAACATCGCCTTTGTTGCTGTTGAAATATTTTACGGTCTGTTAGCCAACTCATCAGCACTATTAGCCGATGCAGGCCACAACGCCAGCGACGTACTGAGTTTGATTTTTGCCTGGGCTGCAATCAGGCTCGCTTCCATAAAACCAA
>Ga0334882_1001449_pt1 | contig 28169 bp, 25 predicted proteins | sample GraSluR1_MG_5_FD_207226 | JGI IMG/M metagenome (GOLD analysis project Ga0334882, IMG submission 207226) | Sludge microbial communities from methane-producing bioreactor in Wageningen University, Netherlands - Granular Sludge_15_04-R1 | ecosystem: Engineered > Bioreactor > Anaerobic >...
GCTTTCGATCTCAACGAACACCCCCGTTTTACCGGTCCGCGCAAATATCGCTACCATTCCCCCTTGATCTCTGCCGAATGGTGCACCTTTACCAATTACCCCTGGGGTCGGGGTTTGATCAACTTTGCCCCCGAAGAAGAATCACAGGCAATGGAAACTTACCAGACCTGGGTGCGGTTGTTTGAACTGAACCGGTATTATTCCTGGGTAGTAGATCGTTTTCACATTTCCACGCAAATAGTGCAATGGCTCACCTATGGAAAACAGATCGACTTCACGTGGCTGGAAGAACGTTTGCTCCCGCTTAATTTCCGCCTTATTTTTTGCACCCGTTCCCCCGGCTCTTTTGCCGCCGCCCGCGAAGAGCGCCTGAAAGTCTCTGGAAATCCCAGTCAATATGACGACCTGGATCAATTCAAGCGCGAGCAGGAAGTGCTGGAAGAGTTGATCAGTCGCTCACTGCTGCCTGTATTAAGAGTGGATATCAGCGACAACAATGTTTCCAAAGCGGTTGAAACGATCGTAAATTGGATGTCTGCGACCGGTGGATTGGAAATGCCTGAATAGAGTAATTCAATTCTGATTGTGCCGGTCTCCTGACCGAGCACACGTTTTCACCGCAGGTGTCCTGTTATCACTGCAGACCTTTCGGTAAAATCACGTACTCAGTGAGGGCACCGGTGCGATCAAATTATTTTCTACCTATCCCCTGACAAAGGGGTTAAAGCGTTTCTCGTATCCTACCGTGGTTTCTTTCATGTGCCCGGGCAGCAAGATGGTATCGTCTGGCAGGCTGTAAATCTGTTCGCGGATGTTTTTCAGTAATAGTTGGTGATTGCTGCCTTGGAAGTCTGTCCGACCAATGCTTTCTTTGAAAATCGCGTCCCCAACCATGGCAATTTTCAGTTCCGGACAATAAAAAATCACTGAACCGGGGTTATGACCCGAGACATCCCTTACCTCAACAACCCGCTCGTTGCTTTGCGGGTTAATGCCAAGCCAGGCACCGTGAACCAAGGGGATATCAACCCGAGGTACGTCGTCGACCCTGACACCAAACATGCCGCCTGAAGGGTTTGCCTTGGCCGCTTCGTAACTTTCAAGATGCATAGCAATCGGAATTGGTGGCTCGTATGCCTCGCTGACCGTTTTTACCCCAGCGGTATGGTCAAAATGCCCGTGGGTGATCCAAATCTGGCGCAGGTTCCAGCCATTTTCTTTGATAAAGTCGAGTTGGGTTCCTGGCAGAAAACCTGGGTCAACGATCACACAATCTTTTGTGTCCTCGTCAACTAAAAAATAGACGTTGTTGCCCATCGGACCAATGGTGAGAGTCTCGTAAGCAAGTTTCATCTGTTTTCAAAAAAGCGCATCAGTTCCAGGTATCGTTCAATGGTGAGTACTTCTCTAGGCAGAGATGTAAGGCAGGTCAGCCCGTCTTCGTTTACAAACACATCGTCTTCGATTCGAACTCCTCCTAAACCTGGCAGGTATATTCCGGGTTCGACTGTAAAGACCATTCCTTTTTCCAGTATCAGGTCGTTCCCGCTGAAGATGTAAGGCGCTTCATGTGTTTCCATCCCCAGTCCATGCCCGGTCCGATGGGTAAAATACTCTCCAAAGCCGTTTTCTTCAATTTCCTGACGGGCAATCGTGTCAACATCACCCGCCTGCATGCCAGCCCGCCCCCCTGAAACTGCATAATGGTTGGCATGTTGGACAGTTTCAGCAATTTTTTGCAGCCGCTCATCAACCTGCCCAAAGAAAAAACAGCGGGTGATATCCGAAAAGTAGCCCTCAAACCCTGCTCCCCAATCAACCAGCAGTACATCACCCAGCTGCAGACGGCGCTCTGAGGGAGAAGCATGCGGATTGGCTGAATTTGGTCCTGTCGAGACTATTGGAGCAAAGGGTAGTGCCTGGTCAGAACCATGTCTATAAAGCTGCACCACCAGTTCCGCGGCAATTTCCTTTTCAGTTTGCCCAACCCGGATCGTTCGCAAAGTCTCCATCATCGCTGTTTCAGCAATTTCAGCGGCTTTGCGCATCTTTGCCAGCTCCTGCTCGTCCTTGATCATTCGTAAGCTGGCGAATGTCTGGCTGCCATCCACAAAATCAGCATCTGGTAAAGACTTCTGGAGCAGATTCAACTCCAAAAAACGCAGTCCGGTCGCTTCAACGCCTATGCGCAATTTCTGACCTTCCAGAGCACTTAACGCCTCTGTAAACAAACCCTGCCAGGTAGTAGGGTTGTCGCCAAAAGCGTACACATCAAGTTCACCCTGAAGATTTTCCAATTTCGCTAGTTCCAGTTCTGGCAGAATGATCAACGGTTTCCCTGCTTTGGCAAGGAATAAGATTACAGGTCGTTCCATCAGGTGAAAATTCAAACCGGTAAGCCATCTCAGACTCGCACCAGGATTTACAACTACTGCATCCAGCCCAGAACTGGTCAATTTTTGACGCAAACTTTCTATTCGTTCGATCATTGAACTTTCTATGTCCTCTTGTGAAGAATTGCTTCCCGAATCACAGTAAAAAAGACAACCAAAACCAAAAGACCACCCACCAATAAGATCCCATTGATATTGACCTCTGCAGGCAGGACGATCGGATAGGTTTGATTAACCAAGGTGCCTTCGCTCGTTGCTTGCGCCTCCATATAGGCTGCTGTACGGGTCAGGGCAATTGCTGTGACACTGCTGCTGCGGTCACTGGTCATCACAAACGCAACCAGGGCAATCACCATTACTCCAAGTACCACGATGGTCCAAATCGTGCCATTCAGACGTTTTGTTTTTTGGGATTTATCTTCTTGATGGGTCATCTAATACTCTCGATAGTGGTTTTTGCAGTCTCAGTCGGATCCGCCCCATCCCTCAAGATCAACAAGGTCGCATTGCGTAGTGCTGGTCCCAAGCTATTGATTATTTCTTCTGTTGGGTAAAGCCTGGTTGCTTTGGCAATTTTTTCCAATGCCGGTTTCAGGTCTGGATTATTCCAGGCTCCCAATGCCGATGGACGGGCAGGCAATTGCCCCAATGCTTCGCTCCAGCTGGCAAGAAACTCTGTTTCAGCCAGCTCTGATAACAAATCCAGCGCAAGCTCTTGTCTTGCAGGGTCAGGATTGCCCAACGCCCATGCCATTGCATTTCCCAAAGTAATTTCCGGCTCGGTTAATGCGGGTTTGGGTTGGTTCGCAACCACCTCCTGGTGGTTCAGTATCACCGCAATCGGCACAACAGCTGTATCCAGACTGCGGTTCAAAAACCCATTCCAAACCTGATTTTCGGTCTGATAGTCAATGGAAAGCGTGCTGATGTGAAGGCTCGCCAACCCTTCTTTGAGAGCAGTCAGCGCTTCGATCAATGGTTCTTCTTCCAAAATCGCACGTCCCTGGGCATCCACTACTTTTCCACCCGCTGCAACATAAAGCAGCAGCAGGTATTTTGCCTGAGAATCGTCAGCAGCAAATCCAAAGTATCCGTAATTGTCTTTGATTGCAGTCCAATCATTAGATGGCACAAGCAGTGATGCGTCATTGTATACCAGGGCTAATGGATTGCTTACCAAAGGGATCCCTAAAACTTGACTATCTACCAGGCTCAATTCCTGACCGAATGGGTACCAGTCGATGTCGTTCATCATTGCTTCCAGGCGCGCATGTGGGTAAATCAGCTCCCGTTTCGCTGCCAACCGTAAATCGGATCTGGAAAGCACAATCAGGTCAGGCAAGATTGCTGTTGATGCCAGATTTGTGGCTGTCAGGGCGTCTGTCAGGCTGCCGCTGCCAGTCTGAGCTTTGACTCGCACAATGATTTCAACTTTATTTTCATGCGCAAAATTGTTCAACTTTTCTTGCAGCAAGTGACCAGCCAGGCTCTCTTCGTGTGGGCTTAGCTCTGGTGGCAGCCATAAAATCAACTTCTCAGTGCTGGTCTCAGCCGTTAAAGTAGGCTCGGGTTCAGGGATAACCGGCGTAGATGTAGCATCCGTCGTCCCGGGAAGTTCTGTTTCTATTGTAGGTACGGGAGAATCGAGCCAAGGCAACTCAATTTCAATGGGCAAGCCTTCGCAAGCCGTCGTGAGCAGCAACACAAACAGAACAGCAATCAGCCAGACGCGTGCAAAATAGCTTTTGTTGAGCCCAAACCACTTCGTTTTCATAAATTCAATTGTAAAGCATCTCAGCAAGGGTGCTTTTTGCTTAAAGCTCGATTCCTTTACTTAGCAAACCTGTCAACAAGTTGACACATTGCTGCATGTCATCCACATCCACCATTTCAGAAGGTGAGTGAATATAGCGGCATGGTATCGAAAGACAACCCGCCGGCACACCAGCGCGCGTGCGCTGGATGGCAGCACCATCGGTCCCGCCTGCTTCTAATACTTCCATCTGGTAAGGCAAACCCTGGGCTTCTGCTTCATTAACCATCCAGTTGACCACGCGCGGGTCGGCAATAAAGGATGAATCGCGTACTTTAATAGCGGGACCCTTACCAAGGGCAACATCCATCTTGACACCCTTGGGTGTGTCCCCGGTGCGGGTCACATCTACGGCGATGCCAACTTCAGGGTCAACCCCATAGGCTGCGGTAATTGCGCCGCGCAGACCCACTTCTTCCTGCACGCTGAATACAAAGTAAATTTCATTTGGAGTCTTCTTGACTGCTTTCAAGGCTTCGACTGCCACGGCGACTGCGGCACGATCATCCATCGATTTTGCCACCAGGCGCTTGCCCAGGTTCATAAAAGGTCGCTCGAAACCGCAAACGTCTCCAACACCGACTCTGCTGTCTTCTTTGGAAGCCGCGCCGGTATCAATAAACAATTTCTCCAGGCTTGGATGTTCGTCTTTATCCAATCTTTCCATGCCGATAACGCCCTGGGTTCCATTCATAAACAAAACCCTGCCTCCAATGCAAGTATATGGACTGACCCCCCCGATGGTGATGAAGCGAGCAAAACCGTTCTCATCAACATGTGTGACCATCAACCCAATCTCATCTACGTGGGATGAGATCATTACACGCTTGCCGCCCTCAGTCTTGCTGCCCTTTTTAGCGATCAGGTTGCCAAGCGCGTCTGTATAAACTTCATCAACATGGTCGCGAATAGCTTCTTCAATTCTCGAGCGGATCAGATGCTCAGAGCCAGAAGGACCAGGGGTTTCAACCAACATCTTCAAGACGTTCAATAAGTCGTTATTTTTCTTTGCCATTATTTATTCTCCTGCGGTTTTAGGATGCTTTTATCAAGCCGTGAAAGAGCGGCATGCATTAATTTCAGTGTGTTCAACTCGTCATCGATCCGGACTATACCGGCGGGTGAGTGTAGATAGCGCTGCGGCACTGAGACAGACACACTGGGGACACCAGCACGGGTCTTGTGGATCGCGCCTGCATCGGTGCCTCCCCTACCGGGTTGGCGATACTGCCAGGGGATCTTCTCTGCCTCTGCAGTTTCAGTCAGCCATTTCACCAGGCGATGGTCGCCAATGGTGGCACCATCCATCAGGTAAATTGCCGGACCGCCATCGAGTTTGGTGTTGTGAGTGTGATTAGCCTCTCCATCAAAATGGGGCATGTCATTGGCTGGCGTTGAATCCATTGCAATTCCAATATCAGGATTGAAATGATATGCTGCTACTGTTGCACCGCGTAACCCCAGTTCTTCCTGAACTGTGAAAGCCGCCAGTAAATCGATGTTTTCCGGTGCATTTTTGAGCAGTTGGATCAAATTGAAGACTCCCAGGCGGTCATCCAATGCTTTGCCGCGCAGGCTGGGACCCAAGACCGCCAAACTTGTCGCGAAAGTTGCCCGGTCTCCGATTTCGACCAGTTTTGAACCACCAAGTCCGACGTCAATTCGCAAAGAATTGACCTTCAGAACTTGTTCACGTTCCTCTTTGGTGGTCAGGTGAATCGCTTTTGCGCCGATAACGCCGGGAACATGTTTTCGACCTACAATCACCGGCTTGCCTACCAATTGGCGCGGATCTACCCCGCCAATGACCACAAATTCAAACAATCCATCACCGTCTTCTTTGGTCATCATCATGCCAACCTCGTCCATGTGGGTGGCAATCATCACTTTTAGTCGGTCTTTGCCTTTGCCTTCGTGCCTTACCAATACGTTACCCATTGCGTCAGTATGCATGGGCAAATCGAGCGGCTTTAACTCTTCATAAACGATTTCGCGAACTTCCTGTTCATCGCCTGAAACAGACAGGGCATTGCTGAGGCGTGTAAGCAAATCCAGCTCTTTTTTACCTAATTTGGGAGAATATTTTTTCGAGTTTTCAACTTTTCCCGCCATGATCTACTCCCATCTCACTGTATTCATAAAATCAAGCGGTAGACTGCTGATAAATTCTGCCATCAGCCTTCCTGCTCGTTTGATGTCTTTGATACTGACCACTTCCACCGGGGTGTGCATGTAACGCAGCGGAATTCCAAGTTCCACCACCGGGATACCAGCCTGCGCAATCTGCACATCATAGGCATCCGTACCAGAACCACTTGGAGAAAAATCACGCGTTACCGGGATCTCATATTCATCCGCGACTGCCTTCATGGCGTCATAAAGCGCAGGATGGTCGCAAGCGCCCCATGTGATCGGTACTGTTTTGCCCAGTTCAAAAATGCCAATGCCGCCACCGCCGGGACCGTTAGCAAAGGTCACATCGATCACGATGGCAAAGTCAGGCATGATGTCAAAGGAACTGCCTTTGGCACCGATGCCGCCAACCTCTTCCTGGGAAGTGGCAACCGCAATCACATCCCAAAGGTGTTTGCGCCGGCTGAGCTCATCGAGCGCCACTGTTGTGGCAGCAACTGAGGCGCGGTTATCCAGGGTGTGACCGCTTATTGTGTCACCGCTCAGTTCACGCGGATCGGTCGCAAAAGAGATCACATCGCCTACTCGGACAAGTTTGTCCACCTCTTTGGCGCGTAACCCGGTATCAACAAACAAATATTTTTGAGGAAGAGGTCCGCTCTTGCCGTCTTTTGGCAAAAGGTGAGCTGGAGGCATAACGACCATGCCTGGAAGTTCCACCATCTCTCCACTTTTGCTGCCATGGACTGTTACCATTTGACCGGGCAAAATTCGAGGGTCTACACCGCCAACCTGGGTGATGCGCAGAAATTCGTTTTCGATTGCGGTTACCATCAGACCGATGGCATCCATATGAGCGGCAATCATCACTTTGGGGCGGGGCTCTGCGCCCTCGCCGTAGCGCATGGCGTGCAAACTGCCATGGCTGCTCACCCAGGTGCGGTCGCTCAAATCTTGCCATACCGGGGTGATGACATCACGAATCGGTGTCTCGTAGCCGGATAAACCTGCTACAGAGATCATCGACTTCAGGAAGGGAAGAATTTCAAAAGTCATAGGCCTCTTTCATGGAATGGAATTCGGAGTTGGTTCCTCCGTTGGTGGTACTTCTGTCTCACGTGTAGGCAGTGGTGTCTCAGTCGGAATTTCAGTTTCTGTTGGTGTTGCACTTGGCAGGGGTGTTGCCGTTGGCTCGGGAGTATCTGTTGGGGGATAAGTTGCTGTGGCTGTTGGCGTAATCGAGGCTGTGCGCGTCAAATATGGTGTCAGTGTGATCGTCGCTGTAAGAGTGACAGTTGCGGTATTGGTTGAAGTAGCCCGGTTTGGCTGCGGTCCCTGATCCAACCTGAGCATGATAAAACCCAGAAGGTAGCAGGGAATGGTAATTAAAATCAACAAGGTTAACAGGTAGCGAATCCGTGTCTGCCTTGAAAGCTCTTCCAAACCATCCTCCTCGATCAAGAAATTACCTGCAAAGGCAGGTTCCAACTATTAATAATACCATTGCCGGGAAATCTTAACCCAGAACTGCGTTATAATAAAGAGGTAATCACCCGAAAATGGAGGCTACTATGGCTACAAAGGATAAAGCAGGAAAAGAAGAACGTAAAAAACCCAAGTTGTCTATCAAAGAGAAGCGTAAGGTAAAAGACGAGAAGAAGAAAAGTACCTCTGTAATCAACACCGGCGCTTAATATCACCCAATTTCAGACTAAAGCCAACTCAATGAGCTGGCTTTTTTTATGCCTTCAGGTCTTTAGCGCCCTGTATGTGGCTGCTTCCCAATAAAAAATTGCTTGACATTCCTGCTTCAAACCGTTAGAATGTTTATCTTGAAATCTGGATGGAGTACGGGCCTGTAGCGCAGTTGGGAGCGCGCTTCAATCGCACTGAAGAGGTCGAGGGTTCGAATCCCTCCAGGTCCATTAAAGAGACATCAAACGATTCTCTTAAAAGGAAGGAGAGAAAAGGGCCCATAACGCACGCAGTCCCCTCCCGGGGGAATTGGGAGCGCCATGGGAAACAAAAGAAGATAGTAAAAAAGGGCCCATAGCGCACGCAGTCCCCTCCTGGGGGAATTGGGAGCGCCATGGGAAACAAAAGAAGATAGTAAAAAAGGGCCCATAGCGCAGTTGGGAGCGCGTCTCAATGGCATTGAGAAGGTCGAGAGTTCGAATCTCTCTGGGTCCACTAAAATCAGCCGAAAGGCTGTTTTTTTTTAACTGATGATTGAGAAGGTCGGTTCTGACTAAAGCCAGAAGGCTCCGCACAGTTCGAATCTCTCTGGGTCCACTAAAAGCAGCCGAAAGGCTGTTTTTGTTAACTGATGATTGAGAAGGTCGGTTCTGACTAAAGCCAGAAGGCTCCGCACAGTTCGAATCTCTCTGGGTCCACTAAAAGCAGCCGAAAGGCTGTTTTTTCATCACTCTGCCGCCGGCAGAGCGTACTTTAGGTGTCTCAGCCACCCTCAGGCAAAGTATCTACTTCAATGAATTCGACATGTTCAGGGATGGCAACACTGGCTGTTTTCAACAGATTTTCGGCTTCAGGAATATCATAGACATAGACCTGTAACCGGGCTGGCTCCATTCTGATCGCTGTCGTGTAAATCACGCCTGCCTTGTCCATCTCATCCTTGAACAGCTCACGTGTAGCTCGTAAAGACTGACGGGAAATTTCTTCTTCCCTTACTTCAATCAGTTCGAACAGGCGTGGGTCTTCAACAAATGGTGCAAGGTCAGCTCTACTTGCCCCAGTCAGGTAAACGATAACTTTCAGACTTGGGTAACCTTCCACCTGGATGCCGACATAATTTTCCGAAAAATTCGCGTCCAACTCTTCTTCTAATTCAAAAGCGGCATTTTGCAGCAAATTTAAATCCGCCTGCGCAGTAGCTGCGACAGACCTGGTGGCCTGGTTTACGACCCCAGTTGGCTGGGGGTCGGATGAAATTTGGCAGCTTGCCAGGGCACTTGCCAACAAAATTAACGCGGCAATCATGAGTAGAGCTTTTTGTTTTTGCATAATACCTCGAAGCAACATCAATACAGATTCAGGATGAACATAATATCAAAAAGAATACTCTACAAACAAGCCCGGAACGCGAGAAGGTTTTACAGCCTGTTTCATAATATCAACAACGCGTAAAACCACGCGGCTTGAATTCTAAAACTATCCGGATTTTACGCTGCCAGTAGTGCCTTTGCCAGTTCTTCCAGCGCTTCAACATCCGGACCTTTTAATGAAGACTTGATCGAGAGTGTTTGTTCCAACACAGTGATGTCCTTCATTTGGTCCAGAATCTCACGCATCTTCTTTCCACTTGACAGCGCCCAACTGCCATTTTCGACCACCGCTACCGTGCGGTTGCTAAGATTATGCGCTTTTAGTTCAAGCAAAAGCGTTTCCATGTAAGGGAAAATCTCCGCATTAAACGTCGCAGAAGCAAACACTAGCCGGTCATAGCGGAAGCAATCGCTCAGGATATAAGAAAGATCAATTGAGGTGACGTCGTAAACTTTCACGATCTTTTCGCCGCCATCTGCCAGTTTGTTCGCTAAAATTTCGGCAGCCAGCGCGGTGTTCCCATAAACTGTACCGTAGGCGATCACCACACCCCGCTCTTCGGGAATGTAGGATGCCCATTGCCTGTACTTCTCCAGAATCAGGTGCAAATCCTTGCGCCAGATCGGTCCATGCAGGGTGCAAAACATGCTGATTTCCAGGTTGGCTAATTTATCGAACAGGTTGTTTACATTTCTACCGTATTTTCCGATGATGCTGGCATAATAGCGGCGCACTTCGGGCAGGTATTCTTCTTCAAACTTGTACTGGTCTGCATACATTCTTCCGTCGGTCGCTCCAAAAGTTCCGAAGGCATCTGCACAGAAAAGGATCTTGCTTGTGGTGTCGTAGGTCACCATTACTTCAGGCCAGTGCACCATGGGTGCAAAGAAGAAAGTGAGATTATGCTTGCCGGTCTGGAGCACATCGCCTTCATTTACTTCGAGCTTGTGTCCTTCCAAATCGACATCATAGAACTGTTCCAGCATGGTAAAGGTCTTTTTATTGCCAACAATGGTCAGCCCTGGGTATCGCCGCAGCAAATCAGGGATCGGGTGACAATGATCGGGTTCGATATGGTTGATCACCAGGTAATCCAAATGGCGACCGTTCAAAACAGCAGTCAGGTTCTGCCAAAACTGTTCGATGATAGCGTTGTCAACGCCATCCAGCAAGACTGTCTTTTCATCCAAAAGCAGGTAAGAGTTGTAAGACATGCCCCTCGGAACTGGATGGGCATTTTCGAACATGGTTATACGCCGGTCATTGGCACCGACATTATAAAGGTTATCTGTTATTTTTCTGTAGTTGTGCATTTCATTTCCTTTTCTTAAAAATCCGTGTAAAAACAGGAAAATCGACTGTCATTTTCCACTGTTACCTTATGTTGAGTATACTTCACAAGCTCGCCATTTTTTGCTGTTATACATCTTTTAAACGGGAGAAATGATAAGTAAACGTCTTCTTTTTCATTCCACCTAATAGTGTTATAATTGCCTGCACAAACACGATGGCAGAGCATAGGTCATCCGCCAGAGAGCAGCCATAACGCTGAAAGGCTGCCAGCGCCCGCGGAGCACTTCAGACCCCACTCACCTGCTTCTCCACTTGGAGCGTGGTTGCGGTGATTTCCTTTAGCCGCAGACGATCAGACTCGTTATAGTCTCCATGAGCTGTCCATCCAAGTGGTGGAAAGCAGGGTGGTACCGCGAAAGCAATTTCGTCCCTGCATGCAGGGATTTTTTATTTAACAGATAAATTTTTATTTTGCCCACTCGGGGAACGGCCAGTGTCCGCCTGCCCTGTGTAAGGGTTCCGTACATCAAAGAGGATGAACGAAGGCTGAAAAGTTGAAACAACAGGAGAAAATTATGATGGACCCAACCAGTATACCGATGTATAAGCCCGAAGATATCGAGTCTAAGTGGCAAGCCCGCTGGGAGGCAGACCGCCTTTACCAACCCGAGCGCGACCCGAACAAAACCAAACACTACGCGCTTACCATGCTGCCTTACCCATCCGGCGACCTTCACATAGGTCATTGGTATGCCATGACGCCATCAGACGCGCGCGCCCGTTTTAAGCGCATGCAGGGTTACAACGTCTTTTTCCCTATCGGTTTCGACGCCTTTGGTCTGCCGGCTGAAAACGCCGCCATCAAACACAATATCCATCCGGGAAAGTGGACTTATTCCAACATTGAACACATGCGCGGTCAACTTAAATCGATGGGCAACAGTTTCGACTGGCGTTCAGAAATCATCTCAGCCGACCCCAAATATTATCGCTGGACGCAGTGGTTCTTCAACCAGTTTTACAAAAACGGACTGGCTTACCAAAAGTTTTCACCGGTCGATTTCTGCCCGAGTTGTAATACCACCCTGGCGCGCGAGCAGGTGCAAGGTGACGACCGCCATTGCGAACGCTGTGGCACGCCTGTGATCCGCAAAGACCTGAATCAGTGGTTCTTCCGTACGTCGAATTATGCTGAAGAACTTCTCAATTATGAAGGTCTGGATTGGCCCGAGATGATCAAAACCTTGCAGCGCAACTGGATTGGTAAATCTCAAGGCGCATCGGTCATCTTTAAAACAGAAGCCGGCGACTCGATCGAAGTCTTCACCACCCGCCCTGACACGCTCTGGGGTGTGACCTACATGGCGCTTTCCCCTGAGCATCCCTTGCTGGAAAAGATCACCACGGCTGCCCAGTTGGATGACGTACGCGCTTACCAGGAACAGGCAAAACGCCAATCCGACATCCAGCGCGAGTCCATCACACGGGAGAAAACCGGCGTTTTCACCGGTGGCTACGCTGTCAATCCAGTCTCTGGTCAGCACATCCCTATTTGGGTGGCTGATTACGTGCTCATGAGCTATGGTACTGGGGCCATCATGGCTGTTCCAGCTCACGACCAACGTGACTTTGAATTTGCCCGTCAGTTCGACCTGCCTATTAAAGTTGTTATTCATCCCAATGGTCAGGAACTTATCCTGCCGGAAGAGATGACCGAAGCAGTTGAAGCCCATGGATCCATGATCAATTCCGGTCCGCTCACCGGCACCCCGGAAGAAGAGAGTTTTGACGCTGCTTGCCGCTATATTGAGGAAATCGGTGTTGGCAAAGGCACCACGAATTATCGCCTGCATGACTGGCTGATCAGCCGTCAGCGCTATTGGGGCGCGCCGATCCCGATTGTCTATTGCGAGCATTGCGGCGCGGTGCCCGTGCCTGATGAGCAGTTGCCCGTTCTGCTGCCGGACGATGTGGAATGGCTGCCCACCGGTGAAAGCCCGCTCAAACTTCACCCCACCTGGCGTTTCACAACCTGCCCAACGTGCGGGGGACCCGCCGAACGCGAAACTGACACTATGGATACTTTTATGTGCTCCAGCTGGTACCATCTGCGCTACCTGAGCCCGGATTTCGACGAAGGACCTTTTGACCCTGCCCAATATAACTATTGGATGCCAGTCGACACTTATACCGGCGGCTCAGAACACGCTACCATGCACCTGATCTACACGCGCTTCTTCCATAAAGCCGCACGCGATTGCGGCATCACCAACGGCGATGAACCCATGCTGCAATTGCGCAATCAGGGCATGGTGCTGGGTGAAGACGGCGAAAAAATGAGCAAAAGCCGGGGTAACGTGGTCAACCCGGATGATTTGGTTGCTCGTTATGGAGCTGACACCGTTCGCGCATACATCATTTTCTTCTGTCGTTGGGAACTGGGCGGACCATGGTCCAGCACCGGTATCGAGGGAAACAGCCGCTGGCTGCGGCGCGTCTGGCACATTCTGCTGGAACCATCCTTTGGTAAGGCTGATGCGGAAGTCTTGAAAGCTCTAAGACGCAAAGCTCATCAAACACTGAAACGGGTGACCTACGACTTCGAAAATTTCGAATTCAACACTATTGTTTCCAGCTTGATGGAATTGTTGAACGAGATGGGTCGGGCGAAGAATGCCGGAGCTTTTGGCTCGCAAGAATGGAACGAAGTTGCCGATATCTACCTGCGCATGTTGGCGCCAGTCTGCCCCCATATCGCTGAAGAACTTTGGGAACGACTGGGCAAGCCTTATTCGGTCCATAATCAGCTTTGGCCAAAGGTGAACGAAGAAGCAGCCAAAGACGAGATGATTACCTTGATTGTCCAGGTCAATGGCAAACTGCACGATCGCATCGTTGTCGAGCCGGGCATCAGTGACGAAGAAGCTGAAAAATTAGCCTTGGAAAGCGAAGCCGTCCAGCAAACTCTGGAAGGTCGCCCCATTCGCAAGGTGATTGTCGTGCCTGGAAGATTAGTCAATGTAGTCGGGTAGTTTTAATCGCACAGGTCGGGTTCTCTACCAGCCCCGATGAAAATATACGGGGCTGAGCCCGGCTCAACTTGTTTACAAGCGCTTGATTTACAGGTTTGTATCACTTCTTAATCGTCATACAATTTATGCAGATGAAATCGAGTGCCATTAATTTCGGGTAAACTTAAGTAAGAATTGTTTGCCTGCCAGTCCGGCAGGTTGCTCAAGTAATTTTGGGTTAAACACCTTTCCGATCAGTATTGAAATAGGAGTAAGTATGAAAACCGTCGTAGCTGGGGCATTGGGGGAATGTGTACATGTTGCAGGAGTAAGTAATTTTCTTCGATTAGCTGAATCAGCTGGTTGGAGGACGATCTTTCTTGGTCCGGCTGTCCCAATAGAAACCTTCCTCGAGGTTGCCCGCAAAGAAAAGGCTGACTTGGTCGGCGTTTCTTATCGTCTTACCCCCGAAACCGGCGAACGACTTCTGGCTGAATTCGCAGAAGCCGCCGCTGACTTGCACGAGAAAGGTGTGCGATTTGCCTTTGGCGGCACCCCACCAGTCTCTCGCAAAGCAAGAGCCCTGGAAGGCTTTTTTGATCAAATTTTTGATGGCAGTTTTAGCTCGGAAGAAATTCTTGCTTATCTTCGGGGGGAAGATCTCGATGCAGCGGGTGACTTAACTTATCCCCAGAGCACCATCGAGCGCATTCACTGGAAGCAGCCTTATCCGCTTTTGCGACACCATTTCGGTTTACCGACCATGCAGGACAGTATTGAAGGCATCCAAAAAATTGCTGAGGCAAAAGCGCTGGATGTGGTCTCGCTGGGTATCGACCAGGATGCGCAGGAAAATTTCTTCCACCCGGAACGGCAGAGTTCTCGCGCCACTGGTGCTGGTGGGGTGCCTGTGCGCAGTGCTGAAGATTATCGCCAACTTTATGAAGCTTCACGTACCGGAAATTTTCCACTTATGCGCACTTATTCCGGTACCGACGATTTTATCCGCCTTGCAGAGATGTATGTGGAAACCATCAACATCGCCTGGTGCGCCATCCCACTATTTTGGTTCAACCTGATGGATGGTCGCGGTCCTCTGACCCTGGAAGACTCTATCCGCGAACATCAGAACGTGATGTCCTGGTATGGTCAACGCGGCATCCCCGTGGAGCTGAACGAACCGCACCATTGGGGCATGCGCGACGCGCCAGACGTGGTCTTTGTTACTTCGGCTTATCTCTCAGCCTATAACGCCAAAGCTTTTGGTGTCAAGGATTACATTGCTCAACTGATGTTCAACAGCCCTCCCAACCTTTCGGATGCGATGGACCTGGCAAAAATGCTTGCCATTCTTGAAATGATTGCCCCTTTGGAAGACGAAAATTTCCATATCTGGCGCCAGACCCGCACAGGTTTGCTCAGTTACCCGTTGGAAGACAACGCTGCCCGAGCCCACCTGGCTACCAGCATTTATCTCCAAATGGCTTTGCGCCCACACATCTTGCATATCGTTGGACATACCGAAGCCGATCATGCTGCCACTGCGGATGATGTTATCGCCGCCAGCCTGGCTGCCCGGCGCAGCATCGAAAACGCCCTGGCTGGTCAACCTGATATGACCGTTGATCCCGAGATACAATCCCGCAAAAAGTACCTGATCGAACAGTCGCAAATCACCTTGCAGGCTATCAAAAATATCGCTGTGAAGGGCGCCGATGATGCGCTTACGGATCCAGCAACGCTGACACGAGCCGTCACCCTGGGCATCATGGATGCTCCCCAACTAAAAAATAACCCCTTCGCTCCTGGCAAAATCAGCACACGTGTCTTACACGGCAGCAGCGAAGCAGTTGATTCAAACGGAGAGCCTGTCTCCGAGCAAGAACGTTTAGAAAAATATCTGAATTGAGGAAAATATGGACAAGAATTATCGTTATGTCGTAATTGGTGCTGGCAATGGTGGTAAGGCAATGGCAGCTTACCTCGCGTTATTAGGCACCCAGGTGACTTTGTATAACCGTACTGCCAGCCGTGTAGAAATCATTCAACTTCGAGGAGGGATTGACCTTGAAAACCCGGCCGAACCGCACGGATTCGGTAAGTTATATAAAGTCACTGACAACATGGAAGAGGCTTTGCGAGATGCTGATATTGTGATGGTGATAGTGCCGTCCAGCGCACATTACGATGTTGCCAAAGCCGCAGCGCCTTTCTTAAGGGATGATCATATTGTGATCCTGAATCCCGGTCGCACTGGTGGAACCCTGGAGTTTCGTTTCACCCTCGCCCAAGAAAATTGCAGCACGAATCCAATCATTGCCGAGGCTGAGACGTTCCTTTTCGCCAGCCGCTCTGAAGGACCCAGCCAGGCAAAAATCTTCCGCATCAAAGAAGCCGTACCATTGGCAGCCTTACCTGCCACGCGTACCGCTGAAGTGTTGGAGGCGATCCGACCAGTTTTACCCCAATTTATTGATGGCAAAAACGTTCTTCAAACCGGCCTCAACAATATGGGTGCCATTTTTCATCCCGCCCTGGCTCTGCTTAATGCTGGCTGGATTGAGGCTACCTCAGGAGATTTCGAATTTTACGTGGATGGTGTCACTCCTTCAGTTGCCAAAGTTTTGGAAGTGCTTGATCGTGAACGCGTCACAGTTGCTTCCGCGATTGGAATTAGAGCGAGAAATGCACTTGAATGGCTGGAACTGGCTTACAATGCCACCGGCGAAAACCTTCACGAAGCTATGCATAATCAGACCGGATACTATGGAATCCGGGCACCAGGCACCCTGAACCACCGCTATATCACCGAGGAAATCCCAATGAGCCTGGTGCCGATCGCCTCCTTTGCGAAGGCTTATGGCGTCTCGGTCAATGGCATCAACAGCATCATTAACCTGGCTTGTTATATCCATGGTACGGATTACCGGCGCAAAGGTCGGACAGTGGAAAGACTCGGCATCAAGGAATTAAGCGTTGGTGAGTTGGTGAGATTCGTCGAAACCGGAGAAAGAGATTAGACAGCAAAAATAAGGGGGTAATGCTTTTCTTTAGTAATAATTTCAGGGCGGTAAATACCGCCCTGAAATTTTAATAAAGGATATGGAAAGTACTTATTTGGAAAGCAATTCACGGCATTTCTGCAATACGTTTTCCACAGTGAAACCAAATTCTCTGGACAAAGCGCTGTTGGGTGCGCTGGATCCAAACCGATCAAGTGTGATCATCTTGCCTTTCGGTCCCACCCATTTATGCCATCCCAGGCTGGTGGCAGCTTCAACAGCAAGGCGCGCCTTGATTTCAGGCATCATCACTTCATTTTGATAGGTTTCTGGTTGCGCTTCGAACAATTCCCAACTGGGCATGGAGATCACGCGCACGCCTACACCCTCGTCTGCCAAGGTTTCTGCTGCACTGACAATCAGCTCTACTTCCGAACCAGTTGCTATCAAAACCAACTGAACCGGTGCGGGTCCCAAGTCTGCCATCACATAAGCACCCTTTTCTGTTCCCTCGGCACCAGCAAACTTCTCGCGGTCAAAAGTAGGCACTGCCTGCCTGGTCAGCGCCAGCAGCGTCGGTGCCTGCCGTCGTTCGATGGCTACCTTCCAGGCGACTGCGGTTTCATTGGCATCTGCAGGACGCAGTGTAACCAAATTTGGAATCGCGCGAACTGCACTAAGCTGCTCCACTGGTTGGTGAGTTGGGCCATCTTCTCCAACCATGAAGCTGTCATGGCTGAAGACCCAAATGCTTCCTACATTTGAAAGGGCCGATAAGCGCAGCGCTGGGCGTAAATAATCTGAGAACACGAAAAATGTAGCCGCGAAGGAGATCAAGCCCCCATGCTGGTTGAGCCCATTATTAATGGCACCCATGGCATGCTCCCGCACACCATAATTGATCATACGGCCTTCGTAGGAGTCCTTCTGAAAGTCAACTGTATTTTCGATAACGGTTGAGTTAGACCCGCTCAAATCTGCCGAGCCTCCCACCATCTCCGGCAGTGCACCAGCCAGGGCGTTGATCACCTTTCCGGATGCTGACCTCGTAGCCAGCCCTTTTCCGCTTGCAGGAAAAGCTGGCAAAGCGTCCTGCCAGTTTTCCGGAAGCTCACCTGCCAAAACACGTTTAAGTTCAGTCCCCTTCTCAGAATTGTTTTGATAGTAACTTTGCAGGGCTTCTTCCCAATTGTTCTCAACTTCTGCCCCCCGTCCAAGCGCTTCGCGGAAATGCTCAAGAACCGCATCATCAACATAAAACATTGGCTCAGTAGGATAGCCAAGCGCTTTTTTGGCACCAGTTAATTCATCGTTACTCGGTATGCCGCTATGGGCTGCTGGCTTTCCGCCCCAAGTTGGATAACCATAACCAATAACTGTATGGCAAAATATCATGCTCGGTCGCGGATCTGCCTTTGCCTGGACGATTGCCTGGTCTATCTCAGCCACATTATTGCCGTCCGCAACATGCAACACCTGCCAGCCATATGCCTCATAACGTTTAGCACGATCTTCGGTAAAAGCCAGATCGGTCATTCCGTCGATTGTGACGTTATTGTCGTCATAAAAGCAAATCAACTTTCCCAAACCCAGGTGTCCAGCCAGAGATGATGCCTCTGACGTGACGCCTTCCATCAAGTCTCCATCACCAGCGATCACATAGGTGAAATGATCCACAATCTTTTCTTCAGGTGTGTTGTAAACTGCTGCTAAGTGAGCCTCCGCGATTGCCATCCCTACTGCCACTGCCAGCCCCTGACCCAACGGTCCAGTTGTGGTCTCAACCCCTTCGGTGTGTCCGGATTCCGGGTGCCCGGGGGTCAGGCTGTTCAACTGGCGGAATTGCTTCAACTGCTCCATGGTCATTTCTTCGTAACCGGTCAGGTACAGCAGGCTGTAAAGCAGCATGGAGCCATGCCCGGCGGAGAGCACAAACCGATCCCGATCAAACCACTTTGGGTTGGTAGGATTGAAGCGTAAATGGTGGGTAAACAAAGTGTAGGCAATCGCCGCGGTCCCCATCGGCATACCAGAGTGACCTGAATTTGCATTCTGGACTGCATCGGCTGAGAGAAAACGGATTGTGTTGATCGCTTCTTCCTGGAATTGAGTGTTTGATTGCATGATTCTCCTTAATGAGTATTCAGATATTTACAAATAATAACCTTTTTATTATAACCTCTCGTCTGGGCAGTAAGGTTGTGGATGTAAAAAGAGGTCGCAAAAGTTTGCGACCTCTCATCTTTCAATTACTCAGGGAATTGCCTTAGCTTCTCTTTTCAACTTCAGCCTTCAGGTAGGCAATCACTTCAGCTTCAGTAGTCAGATTTTGAGACTTCTTTGCAATCTCCTCGGCTTCCTCAAGCGTGAATAGTGAGAGTGTGCGTTTTACCCGGCCGATATTGGCAGCGTTCATGCTGAACTTCCGTAATCCCAGCCCAAACATCACCAGCGCGCCCAAATGGTCGCCCGCCAACTCGCCGCAAACAGAAATTGGTTTGCCAGCTTTATTAAACTCAGCGAAGATGCGCCCCAATATTCGCAACATCGACGGAGACATGCTCTGGTAGTAACCAGTGATGGCAGGATTCATCCGATCTACCGCGTGCAGATACTGGGTCAGGTCATTCGTGCCAACACTGGCGAAATCAACTTCTTTGGCTGCCAGGTCTGCGATCAAGCCAATGGAGGGGATTTCGATCATGATACCAATCGCGATCTTCTCATCAAAAGCAATGCCGTTCTTACGCAGATTTTCTTTGACCTCTTCCACCACCACCTTGGCTGCTCGGATGTCATCGATCGTACCAACCATCGGGAACATGATCTGCAATGGACCAAAAGCTGAAGCCCGCAAAGCTGCCCTCAACTGTGTCTTGAAAATGTCAATATGGTCGAGACATAAGCGCAGCGCACGGTTACCCAGGAAAGGATTGTCTTCTTTTGGCATTACCATGTAGCGCAAGGATTTATCACCGCCAATATCAAGCGTTCGCAGCGTGACCGGGTTGCCCATGGCATTTGCCAAAACTTTCTTATAGGCGTCGAACTGTTCCTGTTCGGTCGGCATGTGTTCGCTGTTCATGTACACAAACTCAGTCCGGAACAAGCCCACAAAATCTACGTACTTGAAATTTTCGTCAGGGTCTGTGCTGCCAACATTGAGACCAATGCTATACCGTTCTCCACTGGCAACCAGTGGAATCTTATCCAGGTATTGGCTGGTTTCGCGCTCTTCCTTAATATATTCCACCAGCTTTTCCTGGTATTCTTTAATTGTCTCCTTCTCAGGATCCAAAAGAACTTTGCCAGCCAAGGCGTCCATGATGACGTTGTCACCATTGCTTACGATCTCTGTCGCATCTTTTACACCCAACAAAGCCGGGATCTTGTAGCTCCTGGCGATAATAGCTGTATGCGAAGTTGCTCCACCAACTTCGGTGATGATGCCCATCACCCGGTTGCGGTCCATGGTAGCTGTGTCACTCGGCAGCAAGTCATGCGCTACTACAATGACGCTCTCACGCAAACTGGAGAGATTGCTTTCTTTCTCACCCTTCAGAATCCGTAAAACACGGTTGCGCACATCCCTTAAATCAGCAGCCCGGGCAGCAATCAGCGGATCTTTCGCCTTTTCCAGCAGGTTGGCAAAGTCAGTATAGACTTCATCAACAGCGTAATCTGGCATTGTCCGGCTTTCATAGATCATTTCTTTGACGCCTTCTTCAACTTCTTCATCCATCAGGATCTCGACATGGGCGGTGAAAATTTTAGCCTTCTCGGGTGATTCCTCGCTCATCGAATCGATGATGCTGTTGAGCTCTTTCTCAGCCGTTTCTACCGCGTCCTGGTATTTCTTGTAAAAGTCGTCTTCTTTGCCTGCCTCAAAATACGATTCATGAACATCCGCTTTGAAGGCTTTGTAAATATAAACTTTTCCCAGGGCAATACCCCTTGAGACTGGATTCCCTTTTAAGATCCTCATAAACGCTCCTTTCAACCTCAGCGGCTGATTGTTTGTTGTTAATCTTCGCCGAATTTTGACTCGACCAGTTCAAAAAGCTTATCAACTGCTTCTACTTCATCTGGTCCTTCCGCTGCAATTTCAATTGGAGTGCCAACAGCAAGACCCTGAGCCAAAATCTTGATGATCGATTTGGCGTTGGCAGGCAGTGCGTCTTCACTGTCCAAACGTTGCACAGTAACCTTGGATTCAAACTGCTTTGCCATTGCGACGAATTCTGAAGCGGGGCGGGCATGAAGTCCAGAGGCATTTTTTAATTCTGTTTGTTTTGCGTACATAGTTTCTCCTTTTTTACTGATACCTATTGCGTTGGTGCTTGATCATCAGATCGAATTTTCTGAAAATAGTATCAAATAGAAGGCGGAAAAGTTGATTTTTCTAAAAAAGAGAGAAATAGGTCCTTCTTCGCCTTGTTAAACCAGCTTATATGCATAAATGTAGATCCCATGATCAATATTATTCAATTTTACCGAATTGTGGCGTTCTGTGTGAGCCAAATTTTGAGCACGATGCTGTAGGGGGGTTACTTATTTGCCATCTTTTGCCGCAGCCGGGCAACTTGTTCGCTGTCTGCTCGCATGATCAACCGAAAATGACGCAGCACAGCGACCGGATCTTTGAAAATCAAACGAGGACCAGAAAATCGCATCACCTCCCGAACCCTCTCCCTATAGGAACCTTGATAGCAGTGCACCGGACAGCGAGCGCAAACCGGTTTATCGGGCAAGAACAGGCAGCGCTCCACCCGTTCCCTGGCATAATCAAAAAGTTCCTGGCAATCCGGACACAAACCATCATGAGTGTTGTGCTTTGCATGGCAATACAAGCCGATCATGCTGCCTAAGGTTGCCTGTTCCTGTTGAACAAATTTTGAGTCAACTGATTTTTTCATACCTGACAGATTGTAAACTACTTTAATAAGCAGGTATGTGGTCATTGCATAGGCTGGCAACAAAAAGCGCCTGAAAAAAATTTTTTTCAGGCGCTTGACATTCAGGAAATGATCAGATCGTTTCCAGGTAACGCATAACTTCCCAATCGGTGACTCTGGTGCGATATTCTTTGATCTCCGCTTCGCGGGAAGTGACAAAGGTCTCATACAGGCTATCACCAAGGGCGTCTTTCATCAGCGCATCAGCCTTGAACTCGATCAGCGCATCTTCAAGCGAACCCGGCAAAGCCTTTACCATCACCTGGTCGCGTTCTTTCTCGTTGAGCTCGTAGAGATTGATGTTGTTGACCGGTGCGGGGCATGTGACCGATCGGTCATCCACGGCTGTCAGCGCGGCAGCCAGCATGGATGTGAACGCCAAATAAGGATTGGCGGAAGGATCAGGACAGCGCAGTTCGATTCGCACAGCCTTTGTATTGCCATTGTTGACCTGGGGTACGCGAATCAATGCCGAGCGGTTCACCTGTGCCCAGGCAATATAGACTGGCGCTTCATAGCCAGGAACCAAGCGCTTGTAGGAATTGATAGTTGGCGCCAGCACGGCCGAAAGAGCCTTTGCGTGCTTTAATTGTCCGGCGATGAATTGTTTTGCCAGTTCAGACAAATGCATGGGGTCAGTCTTGTCATAAAACAAATTGTTGCCATCTTCGTCATAAACCGATTGGTGGCAGTGCATCCCTGAACCAGCCGCCCCATAAATCGGCTTGGGCATGAAAGAGGCGATCACACCGTGCCTCCCCGCAATCGCTTTGACTGTTGATTTGAAGGTTTGCACGTTATCGGCAGTTTTCAGTGCGTCGTCAAACTGGAAATCGATCTCATGTTGTCCAAGCCCGACCTCGTGATGACCGACCTCAACCTTTAAACCCATCATGTGCAGCGAGGAGATGATCTCAGTTCGGATATTGACAGCCTGGTCGTTTGCCGAAAAATCAAAATAGCTGCCAACATCATAGGGCACCGGGTGGGTCTTTTCAGGACCATTTCGCAAAAAAAGGTAAAACTCCGGTTCCGGACCAATGTTATACGTCCAGCCTCGTTCCTCTTTGACCTTTTTCAGCGCTGCTTTGAGCCTGCCACGCGGATCCCCTTCAAAAGGCTGTCCATTCGGGCGGTAGATATCGCACAACACTCTCGCGCGCCGGTATTCCGGATCAGACCAGGGCAGGATGGTATATGTGTCCGGGTCAACTCGCAGGTGCATATCACTCTCCTGGATGCGCGCAAAGCCCTCCACAGATGAACCATCAAACCATATTCCGCCGTCCAATACCTCTTCGAGCCTGGTAACCGGACCATCCAACGATTTGACCACCCCGTTGATATCGGTAAATTGGTAGGAAATGAAGGAAACCTTATCCTCCTTGACACGTTTTAATAACTCTTGATTGTCCATTTTTCTCCTGATTAAATAGGTAAGAAATCCAGAGTGACATAGTAAAGTCAATCTGCCCACCAAGCAAACGCTTTGTCCCGGATGTCACCATCCGGCTTTATGTTGCTTTTTTCAAGAAGAATGGAACCCGTGAGGGGCTCCGAAGGCTTCCGCTGATCTGTTCGATTTTCCCCGGCGTTCCGGGTTAGCATATCCCTCGCGGGATAGAACCTTCACCTCGTCATCTCATTGCTGAGATCCATACGCTATATCTTCGCTATACAATTGTGATCCCGAAATTTTCTTTTCGGAATTATATTTTTTATATCACAAAACCGAAAAATCAAGTAATTGAGTTTGGATTGTTTAATTCATCTACCAATGCCAAAATTTCCTGGTTGCTGGGGATGTCGCTCATGTCATGTCCATAGTGAACAAAGCGTGCGAACCCTGTTTTATCGATCAACACCTGGGCTGGCATGCGACCCAACTTAAAAATATTCACCTCTTGCCCGTACAACTTCAGTACGCTGGCTTTGGGGTCAGGCAGCCCGATGAAAGGTAGCCTTTCTTTTTGCCAGTAATCCGCGAAACCCTGGGCATTTTCGGGACCGACGACTACGACCGCAACGTCGCGAGCTACAAATTCTGTGTGGTCATGACGCAACTGCGCCATATGCTTTTGGCAGAATGGTCAGGCAAAGGTGCGGTTGAACACCAGCAGCACAATCTTTTTACCGTTAAGGTCAGCCAGAGTGAATTCATTCCCTGAGAAATCAGGCAGAGAAAAATTGGGAGCTGTTTGATTAAGAGATACGCGAGGCATAGGTGATCCTTTCCTGGTTATGAGGTTTTTATCGCCTGTTGTAGCTGGTTTTTGCCGTTTTCCAGAACTACCCGGCAAATTATCTGGCTTTGAGGATTATATCTTAGAAGCCTTTACCCTCTGAGCGATCACGATCAAATTTCACCAGATGCCTGGGAACAAGCGGTAGTGAACTTTATCTACATATTCGCTATATCCAGTCAAGTTTTCTTTCAGGAAACTGTCTTCAAGATGAGTTCGAAGCACGAAGAAAAAGCTAAAAATAATCATTGGCACGAAAGCCCATAGCGAGTCGAGCAGTAAGGGCATGCCCAAACTGGCGATCAGACTTCCCAAGTAACCCGGGTGACGCACCCAAGCGTACGGTCCGCTCGAAACAACAGTCTGCCCGCGCTCTGGCTGTAGACGCACAGTCCCGGAAAAGAAGGCGTTTTCAACAAACGCATACGAGCCAAAAATATACCCAGCCACTACCAGCGCCAGACCAACCAATCCCAGTCCCAGTGGCAGGTCAGGAGACCAATTGAACAACTCATCCAACCCGGCTATCAGCAGGATGAACACACTGCCAAAAGCCATAATGGGAGAGAGCCACTTATCCCATGCTTGCGTATTGCTCTGGGTGGCATAATCTGCCCGTTCTTTGAGAATATCCGGCGTCTTCCTGGCTGCGATAGCCCGACTGACGATAAAACTCAACACAAACAGGGCAAACATCACCCAGGCTTGCCACCAGTCCCACCGTCCCGAAATGATCATTGGAAGCAGGGGAAAAATAACCAATACAAGCAGCAGCATAAAAACAATGCGAACAACGGATGTTTTTTTGTTTGATTCCATATTCACCTCACACAAGGTTAATAAAGCAAACTCTTATTCAAATTTGTAAGAATATAGAAAAGTATACTTGGATTATATATCCGAAGGACCTTAGAAAATATGAGGGTTATTTCAGCCCGGATCTATTCCTGGTTATTGGGCAGTGACGAGTGTGATGACAATTGCCGCCAAAAAGGCTGCGATGAATATCAGGATCATCCAGCCTAAAGTTGCAGAGTAATTTTTGGGTTCAATCTGATCATCGCGGTCCATCTTCCGAATGATTGGGAAAAGCCGCCAAAAGAACGAGGCGATCGAAACAACCATTGCAGCACCGGCAAAAAGCAAAGTCTGCCCGCGATCAGTCAGAAGAATTACGATCAAAAGCAGGATGACTATCAACTTTGTGCCAGCAACCCAATTGACCAGATAACTGACAAAATTATGAATCTGGGGATCTTGTTTTGATTTTTCCCAGGCTTTGAAAACACCAACACCGTTCGCAAATTTTGAGCCTGGAAAAAAGTAAAGCGTAATAATATTCGAGGCTTCCATGATTAGAAATGCGATAGTCACGATTGTTATAGCTTTCAACGTCATGTCAGGTGCCTGTGTTTACTTGTCACCAGATCGCTTTGATGCTTTTGTGATTTTTTGTGAGGCGTACCAGCCTGTCATCATTGCGATAGGCACGCCCGCGGGGGAATAAGCCCATTGCCCTGCTTGCAGGATCCCGGGGATTGGTGTGTCAACCGATTTTGGAATACCTGCCAATTTATTTACAACCGGGACGTCGGTTTCAAATGACCAGCCGGTAATTGCTCCTTCAGAATTCCCGAAGACCTGTTTTATCGTGAGCGGTGTTGAAGAAAACTTGAAAAGGATATCATCTGCCAGGTCCGGATAAATTGTTTCAGAAAAAATGTTGATGATGTTATTCTCAAGTGTTTGCTTGAAATCAGCATACCAACCCGCTTTTTCAATTTTCTCAACTATGTCGTAATCCATCAGGCAGCTGATCATCAAACCCGATTTTCCTTCAGGTGCCAACATTGCATCGCGCAGCGCTGGAATTGAAACCTCATAAGTATTCAACGCACAATACTTATCTACCCATTCAAATACTTCTTCTTTGGTTTTTCCATCAAAATCTCTGACAAGATTTTGTCGTTCCAGCCGGTTTGTTTCTCCCAATCCCGTTTTTGAGGGAGTGTAGAACATGTGCTCTCCACCCTTAGCCTGGAAGTAAGAAGTTGGTCGGTCTACTCCCATGAATAAAATAAAGACCGATTCAGCCCCTTTCGCTGAAAGCATGGCCTGCTTTTCGGTTTCCATTTTTGCGGAGATTTCTGCATCCAATCCTGCCGGATTGAGATGCAGATAAAGGGTTTTTAAGTCGGCCGCCCAAATCAAGTGATCGTAGGAATAACTTTCGCCTGTTGAATCGGTAACCGTCGATTCTGAAGGGTTGACCGCTACGATCTGTTTGTTCAGCTTTATCTCTCCACCGCCATTAAGTATCTTATTTTTCAGAAGATCAACTACTGCCGCTGTTCCACCTTTGGGGTAGAAATAATCAAGATAAACATAAAAATAACCCAACGCAAAATAAGTAGGTGTTTTTCTGAAAAAATGTTGGATAACGATATCTATCAGGGATCGATTATTGGCTAACTGATCCATGAAAGGTTCCATGGGCATGTTGAACTTATTAAACTGTCTTAGCGCGTTGAGGAACTTGAATGTCCAGGGGAGCAGTTTTTTGATTACGAATTTTTTATCAGCCATCAGATTGGCGGTGAAATTTGGATTGTCAAACTCGTATAAAACTTTGGTATATTCCGAAAGCTTAAAAATCATGGGGATGATCTTTTCAATGTCATCAACGCTCTCAGGATAGAGATTGATCAGCATCTTTTTATATTCTTGAAGTGAATCCATGGAATCAAATCGGACAATCTGGTCTTCAACACCGATGGAGATCTTATTTTCCAGGAACTCCCAGCCAATCTCCAAATCTTTTAGAATTGGTTTCATGATTCCGGAATTGACAAAAGCTCTTGGACCTGAATCAAAGTAAAAATCGCCGGACTGAAACGTCTGCAGCAATCCGCCGCACTTGTCACTCTTTTCGAGGAGCAAGACCTCGCAGTTTTCTCTCACCAGATAAGCGGCGGCGGTCAAGCCTGCCATACCTGCCCCAACAATTACGACTTTTGTTTTTTCTGTTGTCATTTCACTCCACCTAACTCACAACTTAAGTTCCATAGTTTATCCGCAGCGTCTTTATCCAATGCTGGAGGCGCTGGTTCTTCTTCGGTTGTGAGGTTAAAAAATTTTCCGGAAATACTTTCTATTTTTTTTGAAACACCTAAATAATAAAGGGCTTCTGCGGCAATCTCAGCAGACTGTGCCGATTTATCAACAAATATCTTCTTAAAAAACTTGTAGATCGGACCATTATTTTGTCCGCTGTTGGTTTTTACATTGCCAGGATGCATGGCGTTTATGGTCACCCCTGTGTCAGCAAAATGTTCATCAAATTTAATCATGGATAATAATTGGGCTAATTTTGCAGCGCCATAACTTTTCAATCCTGAGTAGGCGTGTTTTTCCCAGGCAAGATCATCCAGGTGTAAACCCCATGCTGCAAACCGGTGCGCTTCAGAATTCACAAACAGGATTCGCCCGCTGTTTTGCTTGATGAACTTTTCCTTGAGGTAATGATTCAAGATAAACGTGCTCAGGTAATTTGTCTGAAACACCGCTTCCAGGTTGTCTGCTGTGATGGTCTTCTTGGTGTTAAAGACCCCAGCGTTGTGGATGAGCACATCGATGTTTGTGTCCAATGCGGCTAATCTCTCGCCCACAGAATGAACTTCAGATAAGTTCGAGAGGTCTGCAATCCAATAGGTGCATTTTGTGCCGTAGAGGTTTTTTATTGTTGCACAGAAATCGATTGACTTTTGTTCGTTCCTGTTGATGCTCAAAATCTCGGCACCGTGGGAAGCATACTTTTGTGCGGTGGCATAGCCAATCCCGGAAGTTGCTCCGGTAATCACAACCAAACGATTCTTAAAATCATCTGTGCAGATTTCCGGATGCGATTTCAGATTGCGCAACATTGCGGCTATGTTAGACCATTCATAATCTTTGAAATACTTATTCAAGTTGTCCTCACGAACATTTTATTCGTTTTGTCAAAACATTGCTTGTTCTAATTAACAATGATAATTTATTAAAGTTATCAGAAAGCAACCAAAATGAGTTGTTAAATAAAAAAAGCAAGAATTTCCTCAAAATTATACTAAAAGTTTAGTCGGAGTAAAAACTTGCAGATACTGTGCTTCTTAAAATCAAAGCTGTTTTCTAGTGGGGAAACAGAATGAATTTCAGGCGTTAATAAAATTCAAGGTTATTCTACCTGGAGCGAATTGCGGTAAGCAGTTCTGAATGCGCTCC
>Ga0334882_1001454_pt1 | contig 28119 bp, 28 predicted proteins | sample GraSluR1_MG_5_FD_207226 | JGI IMG/M metagenome (GOLD analysis project Ga0334882, IMG submission 207226) | Sludge microbial communities from methane-producing bioreactor in Wageningen University, Netherlands - Granular Sludge_15_04-R1 | ecosystem: Engineered > Bioreactor > Anaerobic >...
ACGGGCGGTCAGAACCGTGCAAAAGGACGTCTCAAGTTGAAATGGATAAATATTCAGGGGCGCATTCCGCATCGATATAACAGGCCAAATCTGCATGTTTTCAAAAATTAAACCGGACAGCAGTGATTTCAAATCTTAAATCTTAATGCCTGACCCCTATGGTGGGGACAGATTGTCGCAGCGCGGATGTGCATTTTGTCTCAGGTTGCCTGTATGAAATGGGGGTGCAAGGAACACGGAGAGGGGAAACGGATTATATAGTTGTAATGACCTGCGCATTTTGGGGTTGGTCTATGAGCCATTTGGCATGCGGACTGCTGGACGGGGAACTACCCATCAGAGCGTTTGGAATGATTTGCGTCTGTTGTGTTGGACCGGCCAACCGGCTTTAGGTCGCCACCGGTTTCGTGGGCGGGTGCAACCTCCAGACGTTGTGTGGGGGATCGCGGGCATCGGGCGGTATCGATGGACCGCACAAGGAAGGGAGAACATGATCAAGGTTGAGCACTTGGTGAAGAAGTTTGGTCCGCGAGTGGCTGTGGATGACATCAGCTTCGAAGTGGAAAAGGGGTCGGTGCTGGGTTTTCTGGGGCCCAACGGGGCCGGCAAGACCACGACGATCCGGATGATGGCGGGATACCTGCCGCCGACTTCGGGGCGGATATGGATCAATGGGTTGGAAGTGGGCGAAAACGCGGTGGGGGTGCAGCGGCAGATCGGCTACATGCCCGAAAACACGCCGTTATATGACGAGATGACGGTGCGTGGATTCCTGGCGTTCCTGGCCGAGATCCGCGGCTATGCGGGAAAGGACCGCGATCGCCGGGTGGACGACGTGATTGATTCGTGCATGCTGGGATCGGTGCGCCACCAGCCGATCGATACGCTTTCAAAGGGCTATCGCCGGCGGACATGCCTGGCTCAGACGCTGATTCACGATCCGCCGGTGCTGCTGCTGGACGAGCCGACGGAGGGGCTCGATCCGAACCAGAAGCAGGTGGTGCGCGACATGATCGAACGCATGGCGCGCGACAAGATCATCATGCTGTCCACGCATGTGCTGGAGGAGGTGGAGGCGGTCTGCACGCGGGCGATGATCATCAGCGAGGGCCGGCTGAAGGCGGACGGTTCGCCGGCGGAGTTGAAGAAGCGCAGCGGGCGCTACAACGAATTGACCCTCGAGCTGCTGGCGCCGGCGGAGAAAGCGGTGGAGGCGTTCCGCCAGATGCCGGACGTGGAGCGGGTCGAGCATGTGGCGGACGGGGGCGGCAAACAGGTGCTGCGGCTGGTGCCGCGCGACCGCCAGTCGCTGGCGGTGGGGGCGATTGAACTGGCCGCGAAGAACAAATGGATGGTCGTGGAGATGCGCTCGGAGAGCGGCCGTCTGGACGAGGTGTTCCGCCAGATCACCACGACGGATGACGTGGTGCGCAGCGCATAGGCACGGAGGAGAGGACGCATGGACATGATTCGACACAGCCTGGCGGTGGCCAAGCGTGAGTGGAGTTCCTACTTCAACTCCCCGGTCGCCTACATCTTCATCATCATCTTCCTGGTGCTGGCCGGGTTCTTCACGTTTTCGCTGGGAGGCTTCTACGAAGCGGGGCAGGCGGACCTGCGGGCGTTCTTCATCTGGCATCCGTGGCTGTACCTGATCCTGGTGCCGGCGGTGGCGATGCGCCTGTGGTCGGAGGAGCGCCGGCAGGGCACGATCGAGCTGTTGTTCACGGTGTCGGTGACGCCGTTGCAGGCCATCGCGGGCAAGATGGCGGCGGCCTGGGCGTTTCTGATCCTGGCGCTGCTGCTGACGTTTCCGATCCCGCTGACGGCAGCCTGGCTGGGCCAACCGGACTGGGGCGTGGTGGCCAGCGGCTACGTGGCCAGCGCGCTACTGGCGGGGGCCTATCTGGGCGTGGGCATGTTCACATCTTCGTTGACGCGCAACCAGGTGATCAGCTTCGTGCTGGCGGTGGTGGTGGGGCTCTTCCTGATCCTGGCGGGCTATGAGCCGGTCACGGCGCTGCTATCGCAATGGGCGCCGCGCTGGCTGGTGGAGGGCGTGGCGGCGTTCGGCTTCATGCCCCATTTCGAGGCGATGCAGCGCGGCGTGCTGGATCTGAGGGACATGGTGTATTTCGCCAGTGCCATTGGGTTCATGTTGTTCCTGACCCATCTGGTGCTGGCCAACCGGACCGGGCGCTGAACGGAGCCCGGGAAGTGAGGTGTGCGAATGAACAAAACGACATCCAAACGGTTTACGGGGGTGGTTGGCGCGCTGGTCGTGCTGGGCATCTTGATGGCGCTGAACGGGCTTCTTGCCGGCGTGCGGTTGCGCATGGACATGACCGAAGAGAAGCTCTACACCCTGTCGCGGGGGACCGTGGAGATGCTGCGCGACCTGGAGCGGCCGGTGGATCTGAAGCTGTATTTCTCGCGCAGCAACCCGAACCTCCCGATTCCGCTAAAGAACTACGTGCAGCGCGTGACGGATTTCCTGCGCGAGATGGAAATGCGCAGCGGCGGGACCGTGAGGCTGGAGATGCTCGATCCGCGCCCGGACACGGAAACCGAGGAATGGGCGCAGCGCTATGGCCTGACGCCGCAGACGACCGGGGGGCTGGGGGCGCCGCCGGACCTGTACCTGGGGCTGGTGGCGGTCAGCGGCACCCGCGAGGCGTCGATTCCGCTGCTGGCGCCGGCGCTGGAGCCGCAGATGGAGTACCTGGTGGCGCGCCTGATCCAGGAGGTCAGCCGCGAGAACCGTCCGCGCATCGGATTGATGAGTGGCCTGCCGGTGGTGGGCCCGCCATCCTTCGGTCCCGTTCCCCGTCGGCCCGACTGGCTATTCGTGGGCGAACTCAAGGCGCAGTACGAGCTGGTCCCGGTGCCGATGGATGCGCGGGAGATCCCGGCGGGCCTGGATTCGCTGATGGTGGTGCATCCGCGCCGGATCAGCGAAAACACCCTGTTTGCGATCGATCAGTACCTGCTCCGCGGCGGGCGGTTGATCGCCTTCGTGGATCCGTTCTGCCTGGCGGATGAGGAAGAAGCCGGCGAAATGGGAAGGGGCGAGAACGCCTCGGACCTGAATCGGTTGACGGGCGCGTGGGGGCTGACGATGGACCCGGGCCGCGTGGTGGCGGACTTGGCGGCGGCCACTCCGGTTGACCTGGGGGATGGGCGCGCCGAACGCCTGCCGGCCTGGCTGTCGCTTCGGGGGGCGGAGAATCTGTCCGGCGACGAAATCACGACAAGCACGCTCGACAGCCTGATGCTGCCATTTGCGGGGCACTGGATCGGAACGCCGGAGGAGGGATTGGAACTGGCCCCGCTGGTGCGCGCATCGAAAGACGCCGTATCGCTGGATATGAGCCAGGCGCGCAATCCCGTTGCCCAGCGCACTCGCGATGGCCTGCCGGCGCCGGAGGCCATTTTGGCGGCGCGGGTAACGGGGCGCTTTCCGACGGCGTTCCCCGACGGGCCGCCGTGGCTTGGGGAGGGAGAGGAGGCCGACGAAGCGGATGCCGGCGACTGGCTGGCGGCGGCGGAACGCGAAGGCGTCGCGGTGCTGGTGGCGGATGCCGACCTGTTGGCCGACCGGTTCGCGGCTCAGACCGTTCACTTCTTCGGGCAGATCTTTCACCAGCCGATCAACGACAACCTGAATTTCACCATGAACATCGCGGAGCAGCTCTCGGGGAGTCCGGCGCTGGTGCGGCTGCGCAGCCGCGGGCGTTTCCACCGCCCCTTCGACCGCGTGCTGGCGATGGAACAGGCCGCGCAGGCTCGCTGGCAGGAAGAAGAGGAGAAACTCCAGGCGAAGCTGATGGACACCCAGCGGCGCCTGAATGAACTCCAGGCCGCTCGGAGCGATGACCAGCATTTGGTGCTGACCGCCGCACAGCGGGCGGAAATCGACCGGTTCCGGCAGGAGCGCTTCGAGACGCAGCGGGAACTGACGCAAGTGCGGCGCAACCTGCGCCAGAGCATCGAGCGCCTGGGGCTGACCCTGAAGATCGTGAACATGGCGGCCGTGCCGGTGCTGGTGGCTGCGTTTGGCATCGCCTATGGCATCGCCCGTCGCCGCAAGGCGTCGGCCACCGCGTGAAGGAGGCCCGAAGATGAAACAACCGACACTGATGGCTTTGGGGATTCTCCTGGTCCTGCTGCTCGCGGGGCTGTGGATGACCGGTCATTTTTCCGGGACGGGCCGCGAGGCATCCGGCCCGGCGGGTGAACAGCGCCTGATGGCCGGGGTGGATTGGGAGACGCTGGAATCGATCATGATTGAATCGGGAAGCCAGCGCACCCATCTGCAAGTGGTCGATGGGGTGTGGACCGTGGCCGAGAAAGACGATCATCCCGCCGACATTGGACGGCTGCGCGGCATGGTTCAGGCTTTGGATGAACTGAGCTCGGGCATGGTGGCGGATCCGCGCGCCGCGAACCTGGAGGAGTACGGCCTGGCGGATGACGGCGAGCCGGCACCAACGGCGGTGACCCTGCGGCATGCGGGTGGAACCACCGTGTTGCGGCTCGGGCGCGCACGCCAGCCGCGGCGACCCGAAGATGTCTGGATGTCGCCGCCCGGTCGCTATGCCCGGCTGAACGAGGGTCCGGTTGTACTGCTCAGCCGGGACATTTCCCAAGCGCTCGCCGATCCGAGCCTCTGGTGGGAGCGCGTCCTGCTGGAGATCGGCCCCGAGGTGATTCAGGAAATCCGCGTAAATTCGGGGGGCGAGGCCTATGCCCTGCGCCGCCGGGAAGACGGCACCATCGACTGGAAGGAAGACGACCCGGTCGCGGGCGTCCAGGCCGCGGCCGCCAGCCGGTTGTTCAGCGCGTTGCGCCACCTGCGGGCCGAGCAGATCATGGAGGCCGACGACATCGCCGGCATCATTTGGGAGGCGGATGCGGATCGTTTCGAGGCGGTGACGGATACGGCCGTGGTGACCATCGAGGTGGCGGAAGCGCTTTCGGACCGCGCGGCTGGCCGACCGATCCGGATCTCCGTTGCGGCCGCGGAGGGCGTCGGCCCAGAAGCCCGGCGGGAGGTGGAGGCCATCCAGCGCCGAACGGAGGGCCGCGTGTATTTCCTGCCCGTCTATCTGGCGGACACCCTGCGCATGGCGCGGGAGGATATCGCCGAGGCGCCGGAATCCGATTCCGTACCTGAGCCCGAACCCGATGGGGCGCCTGTCCCGGAAAGCGAATCGGACGATCCGGAGGAATCCGCGCCGGCAACGGAAGAGGCGGAACCCGCCGTAGAAGCTGCGGCAGAAGAGGCGGAAGCGGAGGGGGAGCCCGCGGAGGAGGGAACCAACTAGGCTCGAGCAAATCGGGGCATACCGAAGGCGGTCCCGGCGGGGCTGGTTCCCGAGTGCTCGATCCCCGCGCCCAACGGGCACGGCTACAGCCTATGGGGAATCGACTTGGCGAGCGGAGAGGCCCTCAGGCTGGGGCATTCGCGCTGGATGACGGGCGATCGAGGGCCCGGTCTCCGGATCGGGACAGGACTTCGCGCAGGATGTCGAGAATGGCGTGGGCATCGCGCGCTTCCGACAGGCGGATGCGGTTTTCCATTGGACGCATGGCCCGGGCGAGTTGGGCCAGGAGTTGGACATGGATGTCTTCGGCATCGCTGGAGCTGGCCAGGAAGAAGACATGGTGGACCGGGGCGGCGTCCGGCGCATCCCAGTCAATGCCCTCGTTCGAGTGTCCATACGCCAGCACGGAATGTTTCAGGTTCTCCAGGCGGACATGGGGAATGGCCACGCCGTCGCCGACGCCCGTCCCGTATTCGCGCTCACGTTTGAGGGCGGCCACGGCAATGGCATCCAGCGCGGGCGTGTCGGTCCGCCGGGCGATCAACTCCGCCAGCCGGCGGATGGCGTCCTCGCGGGATGCCGTGGCCGGCAGATCCGGAAGAATGGCGGCTTCATCGAGGAATTGCGCGGGGGACACTTTGCGGCGGCGGGCGACCGCCTTGGCCATCCAGGGTCCCATGATGACCGACGTGAAAACGGCGCTGAAGACGATGGCCACAAACACGGGCTGGGTGATTAGGCCGGACTCGAGGGCGAGCAGCGCCACCACGATTTCCATCATGCCGCCGGGCGTGTGGGCAATCGAAATCAGGTGGCGATTGACGCGCGGGACGCTGGTGAGATTGACGCCGAGCCAAGCCCCGAGGTAGCGGCCGGCAATGCCGACCAGGCAGATCAGGGCGACCAGTCCGAAATGAAAATTGGCGACAAAGTCGATTTTCAGCCCGATGTTGGCGAAGAACAGGGGAACGAAGAGGGCGTAGACCATCTGGTTGATGACACGCCGGGTATCTTCGGAGAGGCTCTTGGCCTCGCCGGCGACAATCCCCGCGAGGAAAAACCCGAAGAGGGCATGCACGCCGAGCTTTTGGGTAATGGAACCAAACAGCAGCCCCAGCAGCAGCGTGACGGTCAGCGAGCTGGCCGGTTCGGGAAACCGGCGGGCTTTCATGGTATCGAAGATCCGCGTGGAAACGGTGCGGCCGACGGTCAGCGCCAGCACGGCGAAGCCAATGGTGCCGACAAAGACCAGGAAGATCGGGCCGAGGGCCACGCTGGTTTGCAGGAAGAGCCCAAGGATAATGGCAAAGAGCACCCATCCGATGATGTCATTCACCGCCAGGGCCGACATGGTGAGAAACCCGAGATTGGTCTTCAGCAGATTCAGGTCGTGGAGGCCGCGGGCGGAGACCGGCATGGCGCTAATCGTCATGACGGTGGCCATGAACAGGCCGAAAATGATGCGGCGGTCTGCATGGGCCAAAAAACGGTCCGGCAGGAAAATCAACGGAACAAAGGCGACGACCATGGGGATAAGGATGTCCGACAGGGCGATGACGAGGGCGCTGCCGCGCTGGCGCCAGGCGATGGAAAAGTCAATTTCGAGACCGGTGTCCAGCAAGAGAAACAGCACGCCGAGCCAGGCAACGGTTTCGAGCATGGCCTGCTGGATGGCGTCGGGGGGGAACAACGCGGCATGCACACCGGGCAAGAAGCGCCCGAGGAGGGTCGGGCCCAGAACCAGTCCCACCAGCAGTTCCGCGGTCAGCGCGGGCTGTTTCCAGCGCCGGAACAACTCGCCCAGCCCGCGCGCGCACAGCAGCAGCAGGAATACCTGCACCAGGAAGAGAAAGATGTGATGCTCATCCAGAAAGTGCATTTCAGGGGGCTCGCGTCCTTTCGAGGGTCAGAGTAGCGGCTGAATCCATCGCCCGCAAGCCGGAACCAGCCGGAATCAGGACGTAACACCAGCGTATTCCGACCTCCGGCCATGGAGCCCGCCGGAAAGGTCCCACGGATGGCTTCGCCGGCCCACGGATGAACAGCCTCCGAGCCAGGCAGGAAAACAGGAAACACAGGAACACCGGACAGAACCGGGTCAAAACTGTGAAGGAATATGCGGACGAAGGGCAGATCGAAGTACAAAGAAAGACGTTGGAATCAAGGCTTCGCCGGATCGGTTGTAGATGCGCCCGCTGGGCGCGTCTTGTCTTGGAAAAACTTGTTTTCCGGGCGCGTCCGCGGCAGTATCCGGCGTAAATCAGACGGGCCCTTAGCTCAGTTGGTCAGAGCGGAAGACTCATAATCTTTCAGTAAGTTAAGAAAAGCCAATAAATAAGGCCATAAATGGTTTGACTGTGGGGGATATGTGGGGGATATTGCTCCCGTAAACGTGCGAAACCATCTCACACGCTAACAAGGAGCAACACACCATGAAAAAGGCGGGAACCGGCCACCTATACCAGAGAGGCCAGACCTACTGGCTCGAATACGTTGTCGACGGAAAGCGCTTCCGGCAGACCCTCGGGACGACGAAAAAGGCCGAGGCCAGGAGCAAGGCAGACGAAATCCTCGCCCCATACCGCGCCGAGGGAGAGGCGGACCGCTTGGCTATCATCGCCAGCCGGATCAAAACCGCCAAGACAAAGGCGGCCACCGGGGGAGCCGTAGCGATTGCGGACGCCTGGAGGACGTTTGAAGCCCTAGACACCGAAACCCGCCCGGACCCCGGACCGGCCACCCTCAAGCAGTACATCGGCCAATGGAACGCATTTGCAACCTGGTTGCAGGAAGACGCGCCAGCCATTAAGACCTTGGCGGGAGTCAGGGAGGCCCACGCAAAGCGATTCATCGAGCATTTGAAGGGCAGGGGATACGCCGTCGGCAGGGTGAACCAATACAAGATTTTCCTCCGAATGTTTTTCCGCTGCATGGGGATTGTCGGAGCCGTGGCGGAAAACCCTTTTCAGAACGTCAAAACGCAAAAGGCGATCCAGAACTCCCGCCAGACCTTCACCGCCGAAGAGATGCGCCGGATTATTGCGACCGCCGACGGCGAATTGAAAACCCTGTTTTTCGTCGGAGCCGGAACCGGATTGCGCTTGGCGGACGCCTGTTCCCTTATGTGGGGAAATACCGACCTTGTGCGCCGTCTCATCGAGTTGATCCCGAACAAGACCGCCCACCTCGGGGAAAAGGCAAAGATCAAGATCGGAATCCCGGTTGAACTGGCCGCCCATCTCTCCACCCTCCCAAGGCGAGGGCCCTACATCATGCCCGGACTGGCCGCCGAATACACCGGAGGCAAATCGGCGGACGTGTCGAATCGAATCCAAGCCCATCTTGAAGCGTGCGGAATCCAGACCGTGAAGCCGGGGACGGGGCAGGGGACCGGGAAACGCGCCGTTGTCCTTAAAGGCTTCCACAGCTTCCGGCATACCTATGTTTCCATGAACGCCGACGCCGGGACTCCACAGGCCACCATGACGAAGTTGGTCGGGCATGGAAACGCGCAAATGACCATGCGCTATCTACACCCCACCGACCGCATGGTCCTACAGGCCGCCGACGCCCTCCCCGCCCTGCTGGAAGGCCCCAAGGTCGAAAAGGCCCCCGCCGCCGAGATCATGGTCCCCGCCGCCGAGGTCCGCGCCCTGGTCGAGACGTTGACGACGAAGAACGCCGCCAAGGTCCGCCGCCAGTTGCTCAAGATGCTGGAAGTTTAGTCGACGGCTTGCGTCAGATGGGCATGGTCAGAAGCCGAAGCCGTCGAGCGCTTTTTCCCGCCGAGGCGCTGCTCGATCACAGGAGCCCGGCACTCGGGACAAAACGCATCCCAGGCGCCCAAAGCCCCGCCGCAATTCGTACAGGTCGACTCGTCTTGTTTTGAAGTGACACGCGCACCCAACCGCCGAAGCCCCGCGCCACGGACTCGGGGAGGCTTGGAGCCTATCAGCTTGAACCAATCGCCGGTTGCATCCCGCCCGAGTGTCTTTGTGATTCTCCCAATAAAGATTTTCGACGCGAGATGGCGCTCGATGCCCAGCAAGGCCGCTACTCGATAGGCGTCCGGGCGGCCCTTGCCGACTTGCCCCAAGTCGATTTGTATTTTTCGGGCGCCCCGCATGAACGCCGCCCGGAGATCGGGACCGGATGCCGGATTGAGAACCACCCGCAAGGCCCGAATCCATCGCATAGGGGAAGGCACTTTTTCGCCCTTTATGTCTTGCATCCGATAGGCGTCTCGAATCGCTTTGCCGTCCCCGAATAGAACCGCGTCAAGCCACTTGGCGCGATCCTGGACAGGGGGAAACAGCGCCTCGTCAAGCGCCGTTGCATAGCCGGATTGATTGGCCCGGTAGCGCAACCGCCGCGACATGAAAAGAGCATCTTGCGCGAGGTTGATTGCATGGCGTTCCTCGGGGGAGAACACGCTCCACGGATGCGCCGTCACAACCACCATGCCCGCCAAGTAGTCAACTTCCCTCGGGGAGAGTTTGGCGCAGATGCCCCGGACCCCTTGGCGAATCCCATCCGGTACGCCCTCCAACGCCGGGAACCGTTCACGCGCATACTTGAACGCCGGGGAGCCATCGCGCCACCAACGCCAAAGCATTTGCGACTCATGGCGGGGAAACACGTCGGCGGGTTTGTCGCCCATGCGGAGACGATGCAGCCCGTACACCGCCCGCGCCAGGAGTTCCGCGTCGAAACACCCTCGAAAATCTTTCAGGTCGGACGCCTTGAACCATAGCGCCTTGCCCCGGCCCCCGCCTTGAGCGGACAGCCGCCCCGCCTGGACATCTCGGCGCAGTTGTCGAGACGACCGGCCCAACAGGTCCGCCGCTTCATTCAGAGATAGGCGCTCATCTAACATAGGACATAATCTACCATAACATAAGTAAACCGCAAGAGCAAAAAAAAGGAATCCCCCCATGACTCGCCAACACCTAAAAACGGCCAGAAAGCAGAAAGGCTGGACCGCCCTGCATCTGGCCGAGCGCATAGGCGCGACGGAAGAACACGTCTACCAAGTCGAGCGCGGCAGATACGGCACGAAGCCCGAAACCGCCGAACGTTGGGCCGCCGCCCTGGACATGGAACCCGCCGTCGCTTTCCCTGAAACCTTCGGCCAGCCCGTCGACGGCCCTTCCACCCCGTGAAAACGCCGACGATGGAGCAGCTTGTCGCCGCTTTTCTGCCCGCGCCCCCGGCCCGCAGGCTGGCCGCCCTGCACGTCCTGGAAGGTAGGGAGCCCGCAGAGCCCAAGGCCAGCACCCCCAGCACCGGACCGCAGACCGGCTACACCCTGGCCGGAGCCGCAAGGCTGGCCGGTTTTTCGACCATGACCCTGCATCGGGCGATTAAGGCCGGGGACCTGCACGTCGTCCGCCCCACCGGCAACCGCCCCCGCATCCTGGCCGGGGAGCTTCAACGATGGATGGAGGCCGCCCAATGAAAGCGAAAGTCGACACCGCCCTCGATGCCGTCCTGGCCATCTGCTTTGCCGCCGTTGTCGCCACCATGATTTTGAAAGCAATCCACCCATGAAGAAAAACCGCCGCCCCGAACGCCGCAGGGACCGCCGTCGTCTACGCCAACAGGCCGAAGCCCGACGCGATGGGAGATTCCCACGATGAACCCAACCGCCGCCAAATCCCCGACGCACGACGCCATTGATCAAATTATCCGCCGTCAGCAAGGCCGACTTTTAAGCCGGTTGCGCGAGACGTGCAGACTCGACCCACAAACCGAAACCGCCGTTTGCCGTTCCTTCGGATGGATCGGTCAAGACATCCATGAGGCCATTGAAGGCAAATCTACGGAGGCCACGAATGCCAACCGACCCCGCTAACGCCACCGCCGCAGGAAATCTCTCGGGATTCATGCCAGCCAACGCCGCCGAACTTGCCGAGCGCAAGGTCAGCCGCTACCAGTCCGCCAGAGACAACCGCGGGCAGCCCATCGCCCTGGCCGAAATCCTCGAAGCCATCCAAGCAGGCCATTGGGAGAAGCCCGTCGCCGCCATCCGCGAGGCCCTGGCCGCAGGGGACACCGCCAAGGCCGAAACGCTCAAAACGGCGCTTGAAGGATTCACCGCCTCGGGAGTGTTCGCGCCCACCCGCGCCAAGGCCAATCCGAAGGAGACGACCGGCTGCATCGTCGCGGACGTGGACCATCTCGCCAGCCCCGCAGAGGCCGAGGCCACCCGCGACACCCTCGGGGACGACCCCCACGTCCTGGCCGCCTTTATCAGCCCCTCCGGGCGAGGCGTGAAGGCCATCGTCTACGTCGGAACGTGCGCCGACGATGCCGAAGCAAAAGCCGCTTGGCGGGCGCTGGCCGAATATCTCGCCACGACCTACAGCATCCAGACGGACCCCTCGGGGAAGGACGTTTGCCGTCTTTGCTTTGTCTCCCATGACCCCGGCGCAATCATAAAGACGGGCGAGGTCCGCCCCTTCACCGCCAGAGCCGAGGCCCCGAAGCCCGCAGCACCGGCAGCGCCCAAGGCCGCCAGCCCGAAGCCCAGCACCGCCCCCGACGCCGCCGTCATCCGGTCCGCCGTCGCCGTCCTGGACGCTGGATGCAGCCGCGCCGATTGGCTGGCCGTTGCTTGCTCGATCAAGAACGCCCTCGGGGATTCCGGTTTCCAGATTTTCGACGCATGGAGCGCAACCGCCCCGGAGAAGTACGACGCGGGCGAGACGCGGAAGCTATGGGACACCATCGCCGCAGACGGCGGAGTCACGGTCGGAACCCTGTTCCATCGTGCAGAGGATGCCGGATGGATTAACCCGACCGGACGCCTTGCCCTGTCCATCCGCCGCCAGCAGGCCGCCGAGCAGGCAGACGGCGACGCCGACGACATCGAGGTCGAGCCCGAGCCCACCGCCACCCCGAGGCCCTGGCAGACCGTCACGGACCGACACGCCGCCGCCGCCATCGCGGGGACCCGACTCGAAACAATGGTCCAAGTCCTAGCCGCCGTCACCGTGCCGCCCTTGCCGTTGCGTATCACTCTCCCCAAGGCCATCGCCCTAGCCGCTTGCGCCTTGGCCCAGCCGCTAGAGCATGACCGCAAAACCGAAGAGCGCCGAGGGCTGGACCTTGCCCGGAACGTCATCAGCACCGCAGGCGGGCAGCTTTGCAATATATGGGTTTGCATTGTCGGCCCCTCCGGTTGCGGGAAGGACGTCGGAAATCTGCCATTCCGAATTGCCCTAGAGCATGGAGTCGCCATCGGCCACGCGGGGAGCGCCGAAGGTTTGGCCGACGCATACACCACCAACGGGGCGGGACTCATGGTTCTATCAGAATTGCAGCCCTATCTTGACCCCCGATCCTGGCAGCACAAGGCCACCGGATTCTTGACGCAGGCTTGGAACCAATGCCAAGCCAAGATCGTACTTTCCAATCGGAACGGCGAGCCCCGCGACATCCGCTATTGTGCGCCCTCGCTCATCGCCGCCGTGCAACCCGGAGTCCTGGCCGCCACCGGCGACACCTTGCTCATGGACTCCGGCTTCCTTCCCCGGTTTGTCTTTTCCTATCTGCCCGAGATCCAATCATGGAGGCCAAGCACATCCCCGGTTGATATAGCGCCCTTGTCGTCATCGTTCCGCGCATATAAGAGGATGCAGGCCGGTCGAATCGCCGTCCCGCCTAGATACTTGCAGGAAGTCATGGACGAACTACTCGACCACGACGCGCCCATCCCCGGCCACTATAACCGATTGATTAACGAAATCGGCCCCCGACTGGCCGTCATGCTGGCCGCAGACCCCAACCACCCCCGCACCGTCGAAATCACCCCCGACCATTGGCAGAGAGTCGCCGTCCTGGTCCGCTGGTTCTACGGCATGGCCGAAGCCGTACTCGCCACCATCGGCGAGGGAGCCCACGTCAAGAAGATGGAGGACCGGCTTGATCGAATGCTGACATGGATCAAGAAGCACCCGAAAGGCGTCGCCAAGCGTCTTTTCTCCCATCGGTTCTTTGAGCGGGGAACCACCGCCGCCGAACGGGACAAAGACCTCGCCGAACTGGAAGCCCGAGGGAAAATCTCCATCCAGAAGGTCGGAGCCCGAACCATTTTGAAGGCCGTCAAATGAGCTCGAAGGGTGTTCTAACAAAGTGTTCTGAAAATCGAAGTGTTCCAACACTTTTCCGGCCAAGTGTTCTAACAAATCGCCCTGTTCCAATAATTCAACCTAGAACACCCGACCCCCATTTTACCCCTATAAATAAAGGTCCTTCTAAAGGTGTTCTAACGTTCTGTAAGTTTGTAATGCCATTGGAATCAGAGGGGGAGAGTAGGGGCTTGCAACGAAAACGCAGAACGTTGGAACACCCCGCCCAATCAGTCGAAATCCGACCCGAACAGCCCCGCCCGTCCGCCCACCCGAAAGGCCCCACGCCATGACCGCAGCCCGATACACCCCCCGCACCGTCGCCGACTTAACCGCCCATCCCGAGTTATTCGGCCCCACCTACTGGGGGGGATTCGACGTGGACGGAAACGCCGACGTAATCACCGGCGAAATCATCGCCAATCGGGACCGCCTTGTCACCGGCTACCACGTCGAGAAGCTGGCCGGAATCCGCGTTGACGTTCCATCCACCACAGGGACCGAGCTTGACCATCCCGAGGTGTACGCTCTCCGGGGGGGTGCGTTCTTGCTCATTTGCTCCAACTATGGGGACACCCCGCCGCCCGACGCCCTGGGAATGTTCAAGACCTTCCCCGTCTATTCATCGAGCTGCATCACATACGCGCAGACGTTCGCCACCACCCGCCACCTAAAGGCCGCCATCCATGCGGCAGGGGGTGAAGCGTGATCAAAGTCGAGACATACACCGTCGCCAACCTTGGCCGCGCCAGGATCGGCGAGCGCTTCGAGTTCAAAGGCCAGAGCTACGAGGTCCTAGACATTGAAATCTACGAGAACGCCGGAGGCCAGGAGCGTATGGCCGTCACGCTCCAAACGTACTGCCATGAATGCGGAGCATCGTTCGAGTTCACCGTCAACCGCCGCCCGAAGTGGTTGAAAAGGGATTGCGGCAGAAACCACGCCACCACGCCCTGGACGCGCAAGAAGCCTAGCGCCAGCCCTACACCCGTCCACGCCATGCCGACGCGCCAGAGCGCAACGTCGAGCCAAGACGAGGCCAGCCAGCAGACGCCCCACAATTTACCGGCCAGCACGTCGCCAGCCGGGACGCAAACCGCCAAAGGATACCAGCCATGACCACCGAAACCAAAACCCCCGACGAACTCCGCCAAGAACTCGCCCGCGTTGATGCCGAACAAGACGCGACTTCCCGAAAGATCAGCGACTTGACGGGAACCGGCGACGCATCCGAAAAGAACATCGGCGCCATCATGCGGTTGCAGACCAAGGGCGGATTGCTTTTTGTCCGCGCCGAACAAATCAGGCGCCAACTTGCCGCCGCCGAACGTGCCGCCGCCGTCGCCGAGGTCGAGCGGTTGCGGTCGGAAATCCAGCAGTTGAAGATTGACCACGAAGCCGCAGTCGAGGCGACGTTCGAGGCCGTTTATCCCCATTTGCGTTTCCGCGATTCGTCGGGGCACGAATGGCACGTGCGCCGTCGTCACGAAATCCGCAACTTTTGCGTTATGGCCCACGCCCCCGGCGAAATCCAGGCGCGAATCCACGACGCGGAAGCCCATCTTGAGCGGGCCGAAACCAACCTCCGCAAGCTGGACGGATTGATCTAGCAGAGGCACAACATTATGCAACGCAATATGATGCAACCCCCTCCCCCGTACGGGGCCTTATTCGCCTTCCGGCTTCGGTACCCCACTGCACGCAATCGTCCAAAATAAAACCGTGACCCGTTCAAATGCTTACCGCACCACATAACCACATACTATCACGCGGGACCGTCCAAACCGTTGACTTGGGCGAACTTTCAGCACCATGGCAGAACATCCGCCAGCGCCGGGACGTGAAGCGCGAAACGATGCTCCTATGGCGGAAGCAAAACGCCGAGGCCGCCATCGCGCCTTTGTCTCGGGAGGTCGAAATCTACGGACTAACCAAAGGGCAGTTTTCCCTTTTGGACCTATTGAAAGCCGTACTCACCAAGACCGGCCCCGCGTCGATGGACCTTTCTACCTGGACGGCGAACCGCAAGGAAGCGCTAGAGCTTGCGGCCATGAAGCAGCGCGGGGAGCTTGTTGCCGTCCGCTGGCTGGTCGATATGACCTTTTGCCGCAGGGACCCCGAGGCGACCGCCGCCATCCGTCAGGACTTTGGCGCCGACGCGATCCGCGTCGCCCACGTCCACGCCAAGTTTGCCTTGTTCTACAACGAGACTTGGAAGCTGGTTTTGCGTACTTCGATGAATCTAAACATGAACCCCCGGACCGAGGACTATCACCTCGCCCACGACCCCGAGCTATTCGACTTCATTCATGGAGTGATGAATCGGGTTTGGAAGCTACAGCCCCGCACCCTGGCCGAAGCCAAGCCGGGAACCATCTCGCAGGCATTCAAAACGGAGACCCTGGACACATGACCACCAAACGCAAGAAGTCGAAACCCGTTCCCCCCGCCACGCTCAAAGCCGTTTTGGCTTGGATTCTCGCAGCCAACGACGAGCGCGACGTCCGCGAGGCCATCCGCAAAGAGTTTCCAGACGCGGACGAGGCCGCCGTCCTGTCCGCAGCCGTCGAGGAATTGGAGGCCATCGGCAACGAGTCGCCCGAGTTCACCAGGGGATGGGCGCTGGCCGCGACGCGGGAGCTTGTGCGGAAAATGATCGAGGTCGGGGACTACGCAAACGCCATGCGCGGGATTAAGCAGGTCAACGAGCTTGCCGGGAAATAGGAAATGGCCTTTACCACATCCAACCCAACCAGAGCGCAGCGCCCGGACCGCAAGGAGCGCCACCGGCAGACCGTCGCCAAGTCCCGAGCCCGAGGCCGCGACTTGCGCGGGGCGATGCAGGCAGAGGGAGCCCCGTTCGAAGATGCAACCGGATTGCCCGAGGTCAGGAACCCGGACCGCAAGGCCAGATGCGCCGAATCAATCGCCGTCTTTGCCGAAACCTATCTCCCCCGCGTTTTCACTCTCGCCATGAGCGACGGCCAGCGCCAGGACCTCGACACGATGCGGAAGGCCATTGTCGAGGGTGGGCGCTACGCATTCGCAGCGCCACGCGGCGACGGAAAGACATCCCGCGTCGAGGCGGCGATCCTATGGGCGGCCCTGTACGGCCATCGCCGTTGCATCGTCGTCGTCGGAGCCGATTTGACAGCCGCCCAAGAGATCGTGGAGAGCGTGAAACTCGAAATCCGAACCAACGAGACATTGCGCGACGACTTCCCCGTCCCCTGCTGGGCGGCCACGCTTGCCGAGGATACCGCGTTGAAGGCCAAAGGCTGGACTTGGGCGGGGGAGTCCCTTTTCATGCGATGGGGGAAGGGCGGAATCGTGTTGCCGGTCCTGGACGGCGCCGACGGCCCCGGATGCGTCATCGTGCCGCGAGGATTGACCGGCAGACTCCGGGGGATGCGCTTGAAGGTCGGGAAAAGAGCCGTCCGCCCGGACTTGTACGCGATCGACGACCCGCAGACAGACGAATCGGCGGCCAGCCCCGCACAGGTCGACACCCGCGAAAATCTGATTTTGGGCGCAATCATGGGAAGCGGAGGCCCCGCCGCCACGATTGCCGCCATGATGCCATGCACGATCATCCGCCACGACGACCTGGCCGCCCGATTTTTGGACCGGAAACGCCGCCCGGACTGGCAGGGTAGCACTCGGGGACTGGTCCGCCGCTGGCCCGACGCCCAAAAAACGCTTTGGAAAGAGTACACCGCCAAGCGCCGAGAGGAAGGCCCCGAGACCGCCGACGAATTCTATTCAGCAAACCAGGCGGCCATGGACTCGGGAGCCGTTGTCGACTGGCCCGAACGCTACACCCGAGGAAAAGAGAGGACCGCCATGCAACACGCGCAAAATCTGCTTTGCGATCTAGGCGAGGACGTTTTCGCCGCCGAATATCAAAACGATCCGAGGGAGAAGGATGCCAGCGTCTATGACCTAAACGCTCACATTGTCGCCAGTCGGATACACAAAGGCCGCCCGCCCCTGGTATTGCCGCAAGAGGCCAGGACGATCATCGCCGCAACCGACATCAATCACTACGGCCTGCACAGCGCGATAATCGGATTTGCCAACGATCAAACCGCATGGATTCCATGGTATGGCCGCCACGACAACGGAGGCCGGGGGATTGTCCCGAAGAATTGCCCGGAGATGGCGTCGAAACAAATGGTCTACGCCGCTCTTGCCGCCCACGGCCAGGAGTTGAGATCCATCCAGTTGAGTCAAGGCGAGCAGACAGCCCGAATCGGATGCTGGATAATCGACGGAGGCTATGCGCCCGACGTGGTTCGACGCTATATAAACGGCGAAGGCCGGAACCTGGGGATTGTGTTGCTTTCCTCGAAAGGTTTTTCGGCAGACTTCTACCGCCCCAACCCCCGCAGCGCCGTCGGCGCTCCAATGGAACAATGCCACCGCGCCGAATCGGAAAAAATGGGGAGGTTTATCGCCTTTAATTCCGACTATTGGCGAGAGGTCAGTCAAAAGGCTTGGCTAGGGCTCCCCAACTCCCCTGGCAGCTTGTCACTCTACGAGGGAGGGAGCCACAAAGAGTTTTCCGAACAAGTCACCCGTGAGCCCCTGGTCGAGAAACTGATCGGGAAAACCGGCCCCGTTTGGCGCTGGGGGAAGGCCCCCGGCTGGCACGACTGGGGGGATGCCGTGCCCCTGGCCTATGTCGCCGCGGCAGTCGGGGGAGTCGGAACCTTGCAGGGAACCCACCGCCCAGTACAGAGAACCCGCCGCCCAACCGTGACGAAAATAAGGATTTGACGCGAGCACGACGCCCGCGACGAAACAAAAAGCAGCCGGGACACCGGCAGAAAGACAACACATGAGCACAACCGCAACCCCCAAGACCTTGACCTTCGACCAGGCGATCAAACGCGCATTGAAAATTGCGCTAACCCGCGACCCGAAAGTCATCCTGGCCTCAATCGAGCATACCAAGGCGCTCATGACGAAGGCCGCCGAAGGAGTCGTCGAGCAAGTCCTGCCCGCCGCCAAGAAAAATCCGAACGTGACGGACGTCGGCCAGCTCATGAAGTTGACCAAGAGCATCGCCGCCGCGACGACTTTCCAGAAGCGTCAAAAGGAGTACGCGATTTTGTCGCAAGACCTGGCCGAACTTCGCGCCGAATTGCAGGCCGCCAACAACGCGAGAATGTAAAAAAACTTGCGCCACCGCACTGCCATGCGGGTTCAGCCGCCCCGGCCGTCGGCGCAAAGCCGGGAGCGCAACGGTGCGGGGGATTGTCTGCCCCTGTTCCATTAGAACCGGGCCGCCGCCACCGGGCGCGATGGCGGCACTATTTCAAAGCTCCGACCTTGATCCACGAGCCCCCCCTCGAATACATCGAGCAGGAAGCTGGCCGCCGCCAGGATTAGGACTTGTCCCGTTTTCCGGTTCCGGGCATGATTCGACCCACGATGAACGCGGAAACCGAAAATATGATTGTGGGGTTTATGTGGGGGATATCCTTCCCAAACATGGCACAACAAGCCATCACAAACAGCAACACGGCGACCCCGCAAGAATTGAAAAAAGCCCTTAAAATAAGGCGGAAAACGCGGTTTTTATAGCATTCGGGCCCTTAGCTCAGTTGGTCAGAGCGGAAGACTCATAATCTTTTGGTCGCAGGTTCAAGTCCTGCAGGGCCCATATTCACGCAACGGAAGTGATTGCGTGGCGGCTTGCGGTCATCGGGGTGGGGGGCAACTACGAATTGAACGAATTGCACGAATTTTCCTGCGGCGAAAGGATTCGGGGGTACAAGGGCTAAGATTGAAAAGGCGCTGGTGGGTTGGACGACCGCCTGATAGCCTTCCTAGCGTGAGCAGAGCCTATTACTCGAACTCTATCGCTAGTTTTGTCGCGGACACAACTGACACGATTATTGGGAAACTGGCACGTGCAAGTGAGTTTCCCGTAGAGCAAAGCCAGCGGATTGCCTGGGAGAAACAGATTGAGTTTCTTCAGCCTGTCGTCGCAGCATACCAGGGAGCCATCTACTTCGAGTATTCGATTCCACGCATGGGGGAGCGTATCGACGTGGTTTTGCTTATCGGTCCGGCTATTTTCGTATTGGAATTCAAGGTGGGCGAGACAGAGTTTACTTCCTATGCCTTGGATCAGGTCTGTGATTATGCCTTGGATCTGAAAAACTTTCATGAGACGAGTCATGATCAGTATGTGGCACCCATTCTCATTGCGACGAAGGCCGAAGCATGTGAGATTCTGGTTGGGGCGACTCCGCAGAATGACAAGTTGCTTTTCCCAATCAGGTGTACCCCAAAAACGCTGTGTGAGGCGCTTGATCTCGTTCTTCATTTCTCCGAAGGCGAGGATATCGGGGCAAACGCTTGGGAGGCGGGACGCTATTGTCCGACGCCCAACATTATTGAAGCCGCGTTGGCTTTATACCGTCAACACGATGTGGCCGAAATTTCCCGGAGTGATGCGGGCGCAAAGAATTTGCATCAGACCACACAGGCCATTTCTGAAATCATACGAACGGCAAAAGCAAACGGGAACAAGGCCATTTGTTTTGTAACGGGGGTTCCGGGAGCGGGGAAGACGCTAATTGGCCTGAATATTGCGACAAAACATCTGGATGCAAAAAGCGATTTGTATAGCGTATTTCTGTCAGGCAACGGGCCACTTGTGAACGTGCTCCAAGAGGCCCTGGCTCGTGACTTAATACGGCGGGAACAAACTGTAAACCACCGCATCAGCAAAAAGGACGCGCTAAGCAAGGTGAAAGCGTTTGTCCAAAACGTTCACCACTACCGCGACGAGTATCTTAAGGATGAAAACCCGCCGGTGGATCATGTGGCGCTCTTTGATGAGGCACAACGGGCCTGGCACAAGGAGCAAACGGCCAATTTTATGCGACGCAAAAAGAATCGACCTGATTTCAATCAATCGGAACCCGAGTTTCTGATTTCCTGCGTGAATCGGCATCTGGACTGGGGTGTTGTGGTTTGTTTGGTCGGGGGTGGTCAGGAAATCAATACGGGGGAAGCCGGGATTGGGGAATGGATTGACGCATTGAATCGCTCCTTTCCCCAATGGCACATTCATATTTCAGATCGGCTGACGGACAGTGAATATGGTGCGGACGCACTGTTAGGGCGACTGAACGGGAGGGCGAATGTTGCCTATCGGGATGACTTACACTTGTCGGTTTCGATGCGTTCGTTCCGGGCTGAACATGTGTCACAGATGGTGAAACAGATACTGGACATGGACGCGGAGGGCGCGCGCCATACTTTTAGTCAATGTAACAAGAAGTATCCTGTCGTGATTACGAGGGACTTGGTGGCGGCCAAGAAGTGGCTAAAGCGACAGGCACGCGGAACGGAGCGGTATGGAATCGTGGTTTCCTCCAGCGCAGAACGGTTGCGTCCCCACGGCATCCACGTTAAAGCCCCGATGGATCCTGTCCATTGGTTTCTGGATGGAAAAGATGATGTTCGATCGTCCTACTTCCTCGAAGATGTGGCGACGGAATTCTCCATCCAGGGGCTTGAATTGGATTGGGCGTGTGTGACGTGGGATGGTGATTTTCGCTATCGGCCAGAAGGTTGGAGTCATCACTCATTTGTCGGGAACAAGTGGAATCGAGTGAAGAAAGCCGAGCGGCAGCAGTATCTCAAGAATGCCTATCGGGTGTTATTGACTCGTGCCCGGCAGGGAATGGTGATCGTGGTCCCGCCGGGTGAACCCACGGATCCAACCCGTTTGCCAGAGATTTACGATCCAACCTATGAATATCTGAAAAGCATCGGACTGCCTGAACTATAGGGAGGAAGGTGCGGAACGGGGGCGTTCCGGCTCCAAATCGCCGCAAGAGACTGCTGCGTGGGCCAGCAGGAACAGCCGGGCAACGGTTTTTGGGGGGGGCATGGAATCACTTGAACATTCTGCGGTGATTATTGAATATGGCTCCCCGCGAGATTGAGCGAAGGGAAAGCGAGATGGACGAGACGACAAAGGCGCCGCATGAGGCCCGGCTATTGGCATTGAAGGCGGAGATCGAGCGGGAGCTCGGCCAGACGGATGCGGAGGCCCGGCCGGTGGAGGTGAATGGCGCCATGGGGCGGGTTTCGCGCGGGGATGCGTTGCAAGTCCACTACATGGCCCTGGAGAAGCGGCGTCGCCGGGAACAGCAACTCCTGCGGGTGCAGTCGGCTTTGCGCCGCCTGGAGCAGGGACTCTATGGCGTGTGCGGACGCTGCGGCCGGCCCATCGCCGACGACCGCCTGGAGGCGGCGCCGGATGCCCTCCTGTGCGTGACGTGTGCGGCGGGCGCGCGGGCCTGAAGCGCCAGTTCCGCATCGAGAAGGGGCGCCTGGTGTTCATGCTGGACACATCCCTGAATACTCACGACGCCGTGTGGCAGGAGGAACTGGGGCGTGCGGCCGACGAGAAAATGCGCAGCATCGTGGCCACGATCCAGCGCGACCAGAATGCCATGATCCGCAACGACCGTGCGCCGGTGTTGATCATCCAGAGGGCGATGGGGCGAACCCGGGGGAAGCCGCGCTCAGCGAGCGCAGCTACAGATCGGACAGTTTCTTGTAGAAGCGTCCGGTGGGCGCAAGGGATTCGGCTGTTCCCGACCTCCAACGAAACCCGCCGGGTCGATGCGGCCTACCGTGCCTGCCGGGGGCTGTTCCGTTCCCCAGATCGCATAACGCCTTACCGCGGGGTGAAGAACATGGTGATGGGGGTACCGTAGGGCGGGACGGTGCGGGGGTTGGCGTGGAGGAGGGTGTCGTCGGCACCGGAGGGATGGGCGAGGTTGATGATGGCGTAGGGATCCCAGTAGGTGACGACGAGGGACTCTTCGGCGAAACCCATGAAGCGTCCGTTCTGGATCACGGAGCCGGTGAAGATCCAGGGACCGTCGGGCAGGACTTCGTCTTCGTCGACCAGCCAGACGAATGACTCGGCGCGGGCGCGGCGGGTTTCGCCGTCGGCGATCCATTCCACATGGATATCGAGGGGGGTGCCGCGGGGCGGTCCTTGGCCGAAGCCGGCCATGGGTTCGCCGCCCTTGAGCCCGGCGAGAAGCAGGGCGGCCTGGAGATCGATGGGGTTGAGGTCGAGGACGAAGACGGATTCGTGGAGTTTGCCCTTGGGCCCGGCGGCGAGGACTTCGATGAGGCCATCGAGCTGATTGACCCAGCCGGTGGCGGTGACGGTGCGGGTGGCGGCATTCAGGCGGACGGAGCCGAGGGTGGCGACATCACCCTCCCAGAGGACGGGGGAGGGGTCGGGCAGGGGCTCGGAGCCGGCGGGGTAGATGACGGGCGGGGCTGGTTCAGCGGTGGACGTGGCATCCGCGGCCCGGCCATGGACGGCCATGCCGAGAAGGGCGGCCAACGGGACGAGCGCCATGAGCCGCGGCCGAAAGCGAGGCGGGCGAGAAATCATTCCAACGGGGAGAAGACGAGGATGGCTTGTTGGCATAGGAACTCCTGTTGTTGATAGCGCTCGGTGGCTTGAGAGTTGAGGGGCTGGAGGGCATCGAGTTCGACGGCCCGCCGGGCGGCGGTGGCGGCGGGGATGTAATCGCCGTCGCGGTGAAGCAGGACGGACAGGACATGCCAGGCGGCGGGATCGTCGGGGCGGGCGTCCAGGGCCGACTCGGCGGCGGCGATGCCGGCATGGATGTCGGCCCGGCGGGGATCGGGCAGATGCGCCGTGGCCGCGGCGACATGCCAGGCCGGATCGAAGGCGTCGGGTTCCAGGGCCCGGAGCCGTTGAAACAGGTTCAGGGCGTCGGCGGGGCGGTCTAGTTCCATGAGGGCGGCGCCGAGGCCGACGAGGGCGGTGCGGTTGTTGGGATCGCTGCGCAGGGTTTGGGCGTGGCGGCGGGCGGCCTCGATGGGCGGTTCGCCCCGGCCCGGGCTGACGGCGCCGGCGACAAGGAGGCCGGCGGCCAGAATGACGACGCGGGGAATCATTCGCGAAGCCGGACGGAAGTGGTCTCCGGTTCGATACGGACCAAGGCGACGCCCGGCGGCAGGACGGCGCGAACGGGAAGACGGGCGGCGCGGGTGCTGATGATGCCGGAGGCATCCACGAACAGGTGAATGTCATCCGCGACGAGGCTCTTCATGATCTCGGGCCGGCCCTTGACCGAAAGCGAGGCCAGGTCGGGTTCCAGTTCGGCGCGCAGGGAACGGCCTGGAGAGACCAAGGGCCGGATGGGGAGGTCCTCGTAAGAGGAGGTGATGGAGCGTTCGACGATGATGAGGTCGAGGGTGACGGTCGTGGGTTCGATGGATACGCCGGATGCGGCGTCGTCGATGACGAGGGCCACGCGGCGCCGGTTGATGGACCGGATTCGTCCATCCAGGTCGATGGGGATGGTGCGGACGGTCGCGAGATTGGCGAGGAGACGTTCGGGGCCGGTGATTTCGACGGTGGCGGGGGAGACGGTGACGCTTTCGATTTCGTAGCCGTCGGGCAGGAGGTTCTGGGTATCGACCTGAACGGGCACCTGCTGGGTGATTTCGCGATCGAGGCGGATGGTGACCGAGGCGGGCCGGATGAAGTCGATGCGTGCGCTGCCGGGGGCGTTGATATGGGAGGGCTGGAGGGCAATGGTGAACGGCTGCGAGTCGGTGCGGTGGCGCGCATCGATGGTGGCCTTGATTTGTTCGCGGTTGAGGTAGCGCAGATCGTCGCGGGTGCCGAGGAAGGCGACATCGATGGTGCGGACGGAGCGGTCGACCACGGTCCAATCCGGCGGCGGCTGGATGGTGAGGGGGATGCCGGTGATGATGGTGGAGTTGGAGATGGCGGCCCGGATGGCGTACCAGACAAAGACGGCGGCCACCAGGGAGACCAGGCGGATGCCGTTGCGGCTGCCGAGAAAATCAAGGATTCTTCGGAGGAATTTCAAATTCGCGCTCCATCAGTTCTTCGTTGCGGATCAGTCCTTCGGTGGACAGGTCGAGGTTCTGGCGCAGGCGCTGCCAGCGGCTCTGGTTCTTGACGCCGCGCAGCAGGACGGAGGACAGGATGCGGTGGAGGCGGGCTTCGTCGAGGCCGCGGATCAGTCGCCCGCGATAGGCCAGGGAGATGGCGCCGGTTTCCTCGGAGACGACAATGACGAGTGCATCGGTTTCGTCGGAGAGTCCGACGGCGGCGCGGTGGCGGGTGCCGAGTTTGCCGATGTCGCGCCCGGAGAGCGGGAACACGCAGCCGGCGGTGCGGATGCGGTCGCCCTTGATGATGACGCCGCCGTCGTGCAGGGGGGTATGGGGGAAGAAGATGGAGGCGAGCAGTTCGGCGGTGACGGCGGCATCGAGGCGGGTGCCGGTGTCCTGGACGGCGCCGGTGCCGATTTCGCGTTCGATGGCGATCAGGGCGCCGATCTTGTCGGCGGCGAGGCGCGAGATGGCCTGGATGATTTCATCGAGCACGCCGCGCTCGCGCATGGTGGAGGCGAAGACGTGCTGCTTGCCGAGTTCGGCGAGGGCGCGGCGGATTTCGGGTTGGAAGATGACGACGAAGGCGATGACGAGATAGACCGACAGGCGCTGCAGCACCCAGGTGAGGGCATCGAGTTTGAAGAGGGTCGTCAGCAGCAGCATGGCGGCGACGGCGGTGATAAATCCGAGCAGGGCCTGGGCGCCGCGGGTGCCGCGGAAGAACAGGATGGCGTAGTAGATCACGACGGCCAGCACGAGGATTTCCAGTAGGCCGAGAGCCCTGGGCAGGCGCTGGTAGAGGTCCATCCACGTGATGTTCATGCGGGCAGTCTGCCACGGGGCATGAGGCCGCGCAAGTGTCAATCAGGGAACGGCAAGGGGAACCGCCTCCGGGTCAACGCCGCGGGCTTCACGGTCGGATGGATCGGAACTGGTTTACTCACGGGAAACCCGTGGGGGGCCCGAGCCAAGGGTGGGCGATGAAGGGTGGGCGATGAAGTGTAGGGGGTGGAAGGGGAGACAATCGTGAGGGGCGTTGGTGGCGGATTGGAGAAAGATGGGGTAGCGTGGGCGCCATGAAACGAAACGTATGGAAACAGATTGTCGGTTTGGGCTGGGCGGCGGCTCTGGTTGGGTTGCTGCCGGGAGCGGGAATCGTCCGGGCGGGGGAGAATCAGGAGATCACGATGACGGAACGGGTGGAGAAGAGCGATGCGGAGTGGCATGCGATGCTGACGCCGGAGCAGTACCGGGTCACGCGCTGTCAGGGGACCGAGCGGGCCTTTACGGGGGCCTTTCACGAGCATCACGAGCCGGGCACGTATACCTGCGTGTGCTGCGGGACGGAGTTGTTTTTGTCGGACCACAAATTTGATTCGGGCACGGGCTGGCCCAGCTACTTCCAGCCGGTGGCGCCGGGGAGGGTCGAGCTGCGCGAGGACCGCAGCCATTTCATGGTTAGGACGGAAGTGGTCTGCGCCCGCTGCGACGCGCATCTGGGGCATGTGTTCGAGGACGGGCCCGAGCCGACCGGCCGACGCTACTGCATCAATTCGGCGGCGTTGCAGTTCGAGCCTCGGACGCCGGAAGGGCCGGCCGAAACCGCTGAATGAACCACGGATCCTGACGGCCGGGGGGGGGAGGGAACGATGGATATGGATTCGAGGCGGACAGCCGACTAGAAAAAGCTCGAAAGACGCGAAGGGGGAGAGGGGGGGCAGGGTTCAATTGTCGATGTCCAGCACGGCGGGGATCAGCCCGCGGACGGAATTGAGGATGAAGAGGGGGTGGGGTTCCCGCAGACGGGTGACGGGGAGAATGCGCTCCTGAAGGAGGCCGCGGGCGAGCCCATCGGCCCGGGCGGTGCCGGGAAGCAAACCGCATTCGACCGGGGGTGTGCAGAGGCATCCATCCAATTCGACGACCAGATTCGCGAGGGTGGTTTCGGTGGCCTCGCCGTGGTCATTGAACAGGACGACATCGTCGTGCTCCGGGAATTCGGCCTTGGCTTGCTCATAGACGCGTCGATGGGTTGTCTTGTGATAGAGGAACGGGTCCCGGCGATCGATGGGGCGAGTGGCGAGGGTCAGCCGCAGGGGGCCGCGGCGGCCGAGGGGGGCGAGGGGCTGGTCTTCGATGCGGAGGGAGCCGTCGTGGGCGAGCAACAATCGGATGCGGCGGGGGGCATCGGCGGGCCATGACCGCGCGGCAGCTTCCAGCCGGTCTCGCACGGCGGATTCGTCGCAGGAGTAATCAAAGTATTCGGCCGATTCCCGCAGGCGCTGGAGATGTCGGTCCAGAAGGTATAGACCGTTTTCAGGTGTCCAGAGGATGGTTTCGAGCAGATCGAAGGGGGGCGGAGGGGGCGTGGACAGGATGCGGGCCTTGGTGCGGCATTCGGCTTGCTCGGCGTCAAGGTCCGAGTTCCAGACGATGCCGCCGCCGACGCCGAATTCGGCCCGCTGGCGATGAAGGTCGATCAGGAGCGTGCGAATGGCGACGTTGAACTGGGCGTGGCGGCCGGGGGCCAGAAAGCCGATGGCGCCGGTATAGACCTGACGCGGCGACGATTCCAGGCCGGCCAGGATGTCCATGGTTCGGGCCTTGGGTGCGCCGGTAATGGAGGCCGGCGGAAAGGTTGCGGCGAGAATGTCGGCGACCGGGGCATGCGTTTCGGCGGTGACGGTGGAGACCATTTGCCAGACGGTGGGATACTTTTCCAAGGTGCAAAGAAGATCCGCATGGACGGAGCCGGGCCGGGCGACACGGCCGAGGTCATGGCGGACCATATCGACGATCATGAGGTTTTCGGCGCGGTTTTTCTCGCTGGCGGCGAGGGCCTGGGCCTGGGCGCGGTCCTGGGCGGCGGTGAGGCCGCGCGGGGCGGTTCCCTTCATGGGGCGGGATTCGAGGCGGGTTCCGTCCAGGCGCAGGAAGAGTTCAGGGGAAGCGCTGGCGATGCGCCAGGGATCGGCCGCGAGATAGGCGCCAAAGCGTGCGTCCTGGGCGTGGGCCAGCGCAAGGAACGCTTGCCAGGGGTCGTGGGGGAAGGCGTGGTTGACCAGGCGGTAGGTATAATCGGCCTGATAGGTGTCGCCGTCGTGGATGTGGCGCTTGATGCGTTCAAAGGCCCGGGCATAGGCTTCGGGAGAGGTATCGGGAAGCCATGGACCGGCGACAGGGGAATCGGGAAGAGGCAGGTCGATGAACTCCCATTCCGAAAACAGGGCGAACCAGAGCAGGGGGAAGTCGTTGGCGGGGTGCGCGGTCAGGGCGGGGTCGAAGGCCGGAGCGGCTTCATAGGCGATCCAGCCGGCGGCGTGCAGGCGGTCGGCTTCGACCGCGCGTTCGATGTCCCGAAGGCGGGGCATGACCTCCTCAATTCGCGAGGCGGTCCAGACGGTCATCGGGTGGCGATATCGTCGCCACCGGCCGCTGGCCGCGTCGCGAATGACTGCGCAGGGGGATTCATTCGCGAGGGAGCCGGATGGGAGCGAGGGGGCATTCATTCGAAGGCGCCTACTAAAAACGCTGGGCGGCTCGGATACAAGGCGTTTGTGGTTGGGATGGTGGGTTTGGGGCAGGGCTGTGTCTTTAATGCCGACAATCAGAAGAGAGAGAGGGGATTAGGAGGAAAAGCTGGACACCCCGGCGCTTCTTTGATACGACGGGCCCATGAACACACAAGCTTGGGCAGGTTACGC
>Ga0334882_1001457_pt1 | contig 28096 bp, 25 predicted proteins | sample GraSluR1_MG_5_FD_207226 | JGI IMG/M metagenome (GOLD analysis project Ga0334882, IMG submission 207226) | Sludge microbial communities from methane-producing bioreactor in Wageningen University, Netherlands - Granular Sludge_15_04-R1 | ecosystem: Engineered > Bioreactor > Anaerobic >...
ATTCTTCTATTGACACATATCAAACATGTCCATTTAGATACCTAATGAGTTATGACTATGGTTTCGAGTATCCACCATTTTTCATGCAAAACTATGGAATCATACTCCATAACTGTTTAAACAAACTTCACTCATCCATGAAGATGAATGAAGAAATCAACGGGGCTAAAATAAGGCACATCGTTGAAAGATGCTGGATACAAATCCATAAAAATAAGAAAAACGATGAACTAGAAAAACGAAGATTGGAAAGAAGCTTATTAGATTATTACTATGATGCAAAAGAATATATAAAGGAAGTTATATCAACAGAAGAGCCATTTTCTATTTCCAAAAATAATATGGAAATAAATGGACGGACAGACTTACTTATAAAAAATAAAGAAGATGAAATAGAACTAATTGACTTTAAAGCCAGGGATAAAAAAGGAATAGATTTATTAGAAGTGGAATTTCAGCTTAAGATGTATGACTATGCATTGAAAGATAAATATCATATCGATAAACTCTGTGCATACACCTTTAAAGATAAAGCTAAAACTTATTTTGAAACGAATGAAAAGGATTTGGAAAAATTAGACAGCAAATTGCAAGATATTTGTGAAAAAATTACTAATGAAGAGTTTGATCCTAAAGAAAATGAATTCTGTCCACAGTGTATTTTTAATTTCTGTTGCAGGTGAATAAATATGCATAACCAATTTAAAGATTTCTACGATGTAGTAAGAGAAAACTTAGATTCCTATAGAGGAGAATACGAGAGATTCGTAGATTACGGACCTGATTTATTTAAGTTACTGGCAGATGTGCTTAATGAAAAGAGTTTAAAACCAGAATTGAGATTGAAAGTCTGCGCGGCTTTAGGTTACTTTGTTGCTCCTTACGATTTATTTCCAGAAGTGATATATGGTCCACATGGTTACATCGATGATGTATTCCTCTGTACCTATGTAATTAATGAATTGGAAAAGGAGATGGGCTATGATTTTCTAGATAACTTATGGGAAGGAGAAGAAGAACTGGAAGACGTGCTTGACATTTGCTATGAGCAATCCATGGAAATTCTTGGAGATAAAACTGATAAGGTTTTGTCTTATGTTGGATTTAATGAAAAGATGAATAGTGATTAAATGCCTATTAAATTAGATATGGAAAAAGGAAGTAAAGTCGCAGAAACCCTTTTATAATTGTTTTAATACAAATGGTATCCATGGACATACGGATATGCCTGATATACTCCCAGAGGGAGTAGAAGGAGGTTCATTGGAACATGTGTTATTTATTACATTAACTGTTTCTTTAGATTATATGAGAGATGCACCTACATTGTGGGAGAGTGCAAGAAAACATTTGATGATACCGATACTAATTATTTATTTCATCCTGATAAGGTTGAAAATATATCTCACGATGAATTAATTAAAGATCTACAGAAGTATAAACTGGCAAAAAGATCAAATCAAGATTTTAAAATTTGGATTACTAATTCAACGACTTTAAATAATGATTATAATAGTAATCCACTTGAATTTTTAGAGGATTGTAATTGGAATTCTTTAAAAATTCTTAAACGATTAAAAAAAAGAAAATTTCTTATATTTGGGTGGAAATAAAATTGGACCTCTTTGGCTTAGAATGCTCAGAGATAATGTAGGAATTAGTAAATTAAAAAAGTTAGAAGAAGTTCCTATTCCCGTCGATGTTCATGTTGCTAGGCATCTTTAGCTACAGGAGTTGTTATGGAGGATTTAAAGGTAGATTAGATGAGATTTTTAATGAAACAAGAAATGTATGGTTTGAAAGTGTAGAAGGATTAAGGATCAATAATAGAAAAATGATTGCTTTGGATATCGATGAAGCTCTATGGCATCTATCTAAATATAGTTGCAGTAAAAGGAATGATAAGACAGGTAAATGTAGAGTCTTTAAACAATGTGAAGCAAATAAATTTTGTATTAATGGAAAAATTGATATGAATAAGGATTTTTTGAATTTAAATACATGATAATATGAACATAATGAAATCTTCAATGATATTTAGGAACTACATCAAGAAATAAAAATTGACTATTAATTGATTAAGGGATGACTATGGAAAATGATATTGCTGTTAAAATTATTTTGAATGTAGTTGAAACCACAGAACCAACTTGGAGACAATATGGGATCTACTGGAGTGATATTGACTATCTTTTTATCCAGAGAGGTTATGAACAGGGCGGATTTAACACTTCAAAGTTCTCCAAACTTCTGGAGGAAAAAAATATCTTCTCCATAAATAAGCTTGGTGGAATACTTGAACATTTCAAATTTGATAAGAAATATAAACGAGATTTTGCAGGTAATCCAGAAAACCAATTTTACCAGGATCTGAAAAAAGGAAAAGCCGGCGATACAGGCAGAAGATTTTATAAAGTTGTTGAAAACTTCAAAGGGCACAGAGGTTATGCCTATTACCAACTATTATGGAGAATGCTTGTCTGTTGTAATTACTTGAAAACAAACTATAATGGCAATTTTTCTAATTTTTTAACAACAAAATACTCAGAATTTAAAAATAAAGAGATTACTGAGAATGAATTTATGAACATATCTTTATCTGAATGGGAATCATTCAAAAAAACAAAACCATGGGATAAATTGTATGGGATAGGCGAAAATGTTTTCGACTTTTTAATAGGAGACCTCATAGATGAAGATGGACGAAGCATAGAATTTGCGAAAAATTCCTATAAATTAGATGACTCCAATATTCGCTTTTTAAAGGCCACTGGGATATGTAAAAACCCAGAACATGATATAGTCACTACTTATTTAAAGGATTTAAACCTCCCATATACTATAAGGGAGATTAATAAAGGAATTTATTCTTATTGCTCAAAAACAGCGCTAAATGAAGTTGAAGAAGGCGTTTATATTGGTGATCCAGGAAATCATGGTTTCTGTTATCTTCACAGGTGTTCTGAATGTAAAGTATATGAAATCTGTGAGAAGAATTTCGACTAATTAAAACTAAGTGAAAAATATCTAAATATAAAAATTAATTTCTAGTTTTGTAATTAATTTAATAGCCCATATTGTTTCATATATCTTGCTAATTGTTCTTTTTCCTCTTCGGTTAATAATTTAGTATTTCTTTTATATTTTTTCCACAATTTCTCATATGCTAGTGGAATTTTCTTTTTATCCCCAGAGACACAATTATTTGCGGATGAATCAATTTTATTTCCTTTTTCCATATTTTCCTGACGGGTGAGTAATTGTAAGTTGTCTAATTTAGTTACCCCCCCTTCAGAAAAGGGAATGATATGGTCTATTTGAAATTTTAATCGATTCTTACTTTTAAAACCGCTTATAGCACTATAATAATAACCATTTTCATCTTTAAATTTATTATAAACACTATCACTCATTTTTTTCCAATATTCCGGGCAATATTCTCTTAATTCTGACATGGATAATTTTTCAAGTTCTCGTTTCTCATGTTCAGTTTTAGGTAGGTTAGGATTGGTTTGATATAGTTCAGGAAATTTTAATTTCCGTAAAATTAAATCTATTTCATTTAAGAAGAATTTTTTATCAAATCCAAAGAACACTTTCCATTTACTTTCAGCTTCATCCCAATTCTCATCTAAAAATTTCTTTTCAGATCTTTCACCCATATCTTCATCATAAATTTCTCGAGCAAGTTTAGTTAAATCATATTTTTCTCTGTCTTTAAGTTCAATGAAATCAGGTTCCACTCCTTTTTGAGCAAAAAATAACAGGATGTCTTTAATATCATCTGGAATATATCCTGGGTATTTTTCAGTACCGTAAAAGAATTTGTTTTCTATTTCACTAAATAACTTATTTAATGTAATTTCATCTAATGTTTCTTCGTTTGATAGATCCTTTTCACTAAATAGATCAGGAAGAGCATTAATTAAGTCTTCATAAGATTGTTTAATATTATCGTAAACTAGTATTTCACAGTTTTTTTCTCTTTCTTCACCATCTAATGATTCTAATATTGAAAATGAATATAAGCCTACAGGTATTCTTTCTATAAATTCTAATGATTCTAATTCGTCAGTGTTAATTGATTGATCCATTAAAGAGGCAAATTCTTCAATCTTTTGGATTGATACCAATCGCATGAGTTTTTTCTCAGTATCTGGTGTTATATCATTAAAATCAGTGTTTTCCTCTATAAACAGCTTTTCTGGATTTACCCAAGCGACTTTATTTTTCCAATCATCAATGAAGCCAACTATATAAGCATTTTCCGTACCACCTGCCTTAACCCCACGTAATCCCCTGCCTACCATTTGAGTCATTAATATTGATGAAATTGTGGGTCGGGCAAGGAAGATGGTTTTTGTCTCAGGTAAATCAGTTCCTTCAGTTAAAATATTGACATTAACAAGAACTTCTAAATCTCCATTCCTGAAATTTTCTATTTTCTCTTTATTTAACTTATTTGAAATAGTAACTCCAGTAACTGAGTCTTTTATCGTAGAAACAACATAATCAGATTTTACTCCATTTTCATTAAATAGCGTATTTAATGCAATTGCGTTATCAATATTTAAGGCAAATACAAGAGTTTTATCATATTTAGACCTGTTATTAACGTAATGATCTACAATGCAATGGTTTCTTTCACTATTTTCGGCAATTGTTTTGGCAGTAATTTTCCCTATACTATCAATATCAAAAAATTTTATATTATCGATTTCTTTTTCATTTAGAATCTTTGTCATGTCGATAGAAGTTTTTTCTTCTTCGAAAATAGGTTTTGAGAGAATACCTCTATTAATCAATGTCCGTAAGTCTATTTTGTAAATTATATCATCGGGAAAAACTTTTAATAATAGGCCTTGTTCTTTTTCAGCTGTTCTAAAGGGCGTAGCTGTCAACCCCATCATTTTAAATTCTTTAATTTCATTTTTAATATTTTTTATTAAGTTTCTATAAGTTTTTGCTGTAGCATGATGGGCTTCATCAATGACTAAAAATATTTCATCTTTATTATATTTTAATAAATTATTATAGAGATGCTTGAATCCTCTATTTAAACTGTCCTTACTGGCAATAATAATGTCATCAGTAGGTTTGATGTTAACTGGCTTATCATGAAGACCAGAAATAATTCTATAATTAAAGGAAGTCCTATTTTTAAGAATATCAGAATATGCTAATTGTACAAATGAGTTTTTTGCTTGTTCTAAAAGCTCATGACGATGGGCAATCCAAAGAATTTTCTTATTTCTATCAGTGTAATTTTTCAATAACCAATAAGTAGCTGTTAAAGTTTTTCCACTCCCTGTAGGTAAAACTAATAATCCTACATAAGAACTTTTTTCATCATGTAAAATTTTATCATTTAAATTCTGAATTGCATCATTTTGATGCTTGTACAATCTTATATTACTATTTCCAGGGGCTATATTGATTGTACCAGCATGAGGATATTTTATTGATTTCATTGGTATCCCATCTGTAGTCTTATTCTAATATTTATTCATACTATACGTATCTATAAATCTTTTTTGTATCGTTAGTTATGTCATTGTTTAATTCAAAAAAAAATGAAAAAAGTTAAACTTCTGATTTTTAATACAATCTATTAGGTGTAATTAATGGCTAATAACGGGGCAAACTTAGGATTTGAACAAAAACTATGGCAATCGGCAGACAAATTACGGAACAACATGGATGCGGCGGAATACAAACATGTTGTTTTAGGTCTAATTTTTCTAAAATACATATCAGATGCTTTTATTGAAGTTCATCGAGGGCTTGAAGCGGATCCATATGCAGATCCTGAAGATAAAGACGAATATCAGGCTTTAAATGTTTTTTGGGTTCCAAAAAAGGCCAGATGGAACTTCCTGCAGAAAAATGCCAAAAAACCAGAGATAGGCAAAATTATAGACGATGCTATGGATGCAATTGAAAAGGACAATACTTCATTAAAAGGTGTATTACCCAAAAATTATGCACGTGAAGCTCTTGATAAAACTAGCTTAGGAGAAATAATTGATCTTATTGGAACAATTGGTCTGGGAGATAAAGAAAGCGTAAGTAAAGACATTCTTGGTAGAGTATATGAATATTTCCTAGGACAATTTGCAAGTGCAGAAGGTAAAAAAGGAGGTCAATTCTATACTCCACGAAGTATTGTAAAATTACTCGTAGAAATGATCGAACCATACCAAGGAAGAGTATATGACCCCTGTTGTGGATCTGGAGGAATGTTCGTCCAAAGTGAAAGATTTGTAGAAGAGCACCAAGGACGCATAGAGGATATAGCCATTTATGGCCAGGAATCAAACAGAACGACCTGGCAATTAGCAAAGATCAACTTAGCAATAAGGGGTATTGATGCTGATATCAGATGGGGTAACAGTTTTACTGAGGATATGCACCCAGATTTAAAAGCAGATTATATCTTAGCCAATCCACCCTTTAATGACAAAGACTGGAAAGGAGAGCTACTTGAAGATGACATTCGATGGAAATATGGAATACCACCAAAAAGAAACGCTAACTTTGCCTGGGTCCAACACTTCATTCATCACTTAGCACCTACAGGCATAGCAGGATTTGTACTTGCAAATGGATCGATGTCCGCAGGAGGACAAGAAGGTAAAATAAGGGAAAAAATTGTTAAAGATGATCTGATTGACTGTATGATAGCCCTCCCATCTCAGTTATTCTACAATACAGGCATACCTGCCTGCTTATGGTTTATTAGTCGTGACAAAAGTAATGAAAACTTTCGTAACCGTCAGGGAGAAATTTTATTCATAGATGCTCGTAAGATGGGTCGAATGGAAGACCGTACACATAGGGTATTGGACGATGAAGACATACAAAGAATCTCTCAAGAATATCATAGCTGGCGTGGTGAGGGTGGAGAATATGAAGATATCCGTGGATTTTGCAAGAGCGTAAGTCAGGATGAAGTAAAAAAACATGATTATACACTCACACCGGGACGATATGTTGGCTTTGCAGAAGAAGAAGAAGACCCTGAAGAGTTCGAAGAAAAGATGCAAAAATTGACATCTGAATTAGCAAAGCAGTTTAAGAAGTCTGATGAACTGGAAGCTGAGATAAAAGCCAATCTCAAGAGGTTAGGCTATGACTTATGATTTTGAAAAATTTTTAACGAAAGTTAAATGTTCTTTAAATAAATTGATTGAATATGATTCTTTTTTACTTGAAAAAGATTTAAATGAAAGAACTATTATGCATAAACTTGCTGAATATTTACAACAGGAATTTAAAGATTGGAATGTTGATTGTGAATATAATAGGGACTATGAAAAGTATATTAAGAAAATTCCAAGATGGAATGATGAATGTTGTAAGAAACCTAAAATTGATGATGAAGCAAAAACAGTTTTTCCAGACATTATAATACATCATAGAGAATCTCGAGATAATTTAATTATAATTGAAGCTAAAAAATCTGCTAGTGAGAAAAATAGGCAATGTGATATAGATAAACTCGAAATGTTTGTAAATGAACTTGAATATAAATTTGGTATTTTCATAGATTTTGCAGTTGATAATAAATGTGGATATGCTCTATATGAAGTGGTTACTGGTACAGAATTTAAGGACGGTAACTATGACTAAAGAATTCAAAGAAACAGAGATAGGATTGATTCCTGAAGATTGGGAAATTAAAACAGTAAAACAATTAATTGATGAAGGTGTCTTATTTAAACCTATAGATGGCAACCACGGCAACATTCATCCAAAAGGATCCGATTTTGTTCCTTCAGGAATTCCATTCATAATGGCTTCAGATTTAAAAAATGGAAAAGTTGATACCACTAAATGCAGCTATATTCGGAAATCTCAAGCCAATAAATTACAAAAAGGATTTTCGAAGGAAGGCGATGTACTTTTAAGTCATAAAGCAACTATTGGTCGAACAGCAATAGTCAAGGACCTAACTACGGATTATATCATGTTGACTCCACAAGTTACCTATTATCGAATTAAAAATCCTAAAACACTGAACAATACATTTTTAAAGTATTATTTTGATTTTAAGAATTTTAAACAACTTTTTATATCTTGGGCTGAAAGCGGTGGCTCAACTCGGGCATATTTAGGAATCATTGGACAGCAACAATTACCTATAATAATCCCGCCCATCGGAGAGCAAAATAAAATAACGAAAATAATTTATTCATTGGACCAGAAAATCGAACTCAACCACAAGATGAACCAAACCCTTGAAGAAATCGGCCAGTCTATCTTCAGGCACTGGTTTGTGCACTTTGATTTCCCCGATGAGAATAGTCAACCTTATAGGTCTAGTGGTGGGGTGATGGTGGATTCTGACCTGGGAGAGATTCCGGATGGGTGGCATTTAAAATCTTTAGACGAAATTGCTAATTATTTAAATGGATTAGCTTTACAGAAATATCCTCCAGAAAATGATATTGAATTTCTTTCCGTGATTAAGATCAGAGAGTTAAAACAAGGAATTACAGTACAGACTGACAAAGCAAGCATTGGTATTCCTGAAGAATACATAATTGATGATGGTGACATTATCTTTTCTTGGTCTGGCAGTTTAGAAGTCGTAATTTGGGGAGAAGGTGAAGGAGCATTGAATCAACATCTTTTCAAAGTTACATCAGAAGAATATCCTAAATGGTTCTATTATTATCAAACATTACATTTTTTGCCTAGTTTTAGACAAACAGCTGCAGATAAAGCTACAACTATGGGTCATATAAAACGAAGTCACTTAACTGAATCAAAAGTTGCAGTACCACCAGACAATATTTTAAAAGATGCTGACACAATATTAAGTCCGATTATTAAACATATAATAAATAATAAAATCAATTCACGCTATTTATCCCACATAAGAGATCTTTTATTACCTAAACTTATGTCTGGCAAAATAAGAGTTAAAGAAATGGGGTTAAGGAGGTTTAATTTTGAACGCTGATGCAGTTCCTTTACACAAAATTTTGAATTTTAGCATGCAGATGGTCATTCCCATTTTCCAAAGAGAATATAGTTGGGAACGGGAACAGGTAATGATTCTGTGGGAAGATATTTTAAAGCTTTATGAAAATGTTTATGAGCATAGTTTAGATGTTACTCATTTTTTAGGCCCTATTGTTAGGGTGGAATTACAAACAAGCAGTGTAGATGTTGATAAATTATGGTTGATTGACGGTCAGCAACGGATTATCACTCTTATGGTTTTAATGGCGTGTATAAGAAATAAGGATCCTTCTCTCAAAGGTAAAATAGAATATGGATATTTCTATAATCAAGAAGAGGAAGGTGAAAGTTATTATAAGCTTATTCCGAGTGAAGGAGACCGTGAAAATTTTAAAAATATAATCGATGGAAAAAAGGAACTTAATAAGGGGAAACTTAAAGATACTTATGATTATTTTAGTGCAGTTTTAGACAACCATAGTAATTTAGATCTCGAAAAATTAAGAGGTTTGTTGATAAAAAGGCTCATTTTAGTAAACATTGATGTAGATAAGAATGAAAACCCTTATATCATCTTCGAAAGTCTTAATGCCAAAGGTACTCCTTTAACTCAAGCTGATCTTATAAGAAACTATATTTTTATGAGAATAGAAAATGAAAAGAAACAGATTGAACTGTATAATGAATATTGGAGACCCATGGAGAAATTCTTAGGCAAGGAATTAGATAATTTCTTTTGGAGATATACTTTAAAGGATGGAACATTTGTAAAAGGAAAAAGAACTTATGCAAATTTGAAATCAGCATTAGAAACTAAAACTGAGGAAGATACTGAAAAAGAGCTCCAGAATTTTCATAAATATTCTCAATATTATAATAATATAATTAACACTTTCAATGAACCTGAATATGAGTTACAAAGAAGATTTGAAAGGCATAACAAATGGGAAATTCGAACAGAATATCCTTTTTTGCTTAATATATATAATGATTATAAAAATAAAAGGTTAACAGTTCGACAGTTCTGTGAAATATTGGATATTATTGAATCTTTTGTAATAAGAAGATTTTTCTGTGGTCGGCCAACAAATAAACTAAATCAATTATTTATAAGACTTTACTCGAGGATTAACCTTGATGATCCCATTAGATCATTAAAAATGGAGTTGTTACCTGATTTTCCAGATGATAAAGAATTCAGAGAAGGTTTAAAATCATATCCTATTTATTCAAGTGGTTCTCAGAAAGTTTCACTTGTTTTAAAAACTTTCGAGTATTCTTTTCAAAATAAAGAAATTGAGTTGAAAAGTAAATTACAGATTGAACATATAATGCCACAAGCAGGACGAATTAGTGCTGATCTTCCTGAATCATGGAAAAGGATGTTAGGATCCAATTATAAAGAAGTGCATCGTAAATATTTGGATACGCTTGGAAATCTTACCCTTACAGGTTATAATCCAGAATTAGGTCAAAAATCGTTTAAAGAAAAACAAAAAATATATAATTCAAGTAAATTGGGGTTAAATGAATATTTTAAATCCCTTAATACTTGGAATGAAGAAGAAATCCTTAAAAGATCCGATAAATTGGCTGATATGGCCATTGACATATGGAAAAATTTGGAAGATAATAAAAGTATTGATGAATGGGTGAAATAATGATTACTGAGGAAGAAGTTGAAGAACTGGCCCTGGAAATTTTCCAGGAGATTGGTTATGAAATTCTTCATGGTCCTGATATTTCACCAGATGGTTCCAATCCTCTAAGGAAATTATATAGTGATGTTGTTTTACTTGATAGATTAAGAAAGGCTGTTTATGATATTAATCCAGATATTCCCTCAACTGCTAAGGAAGAGGCGATTAAAAAGGTTCTCCGTTCTGAAGGCCCTGATTTAGTTAATAATGAAATTTTTCATAAATATTTAGTTAATGGTGTGGATGTAGAGTTTCGTGTTGATGATCGTATTGTGGGTGATAAGGTCTGGTTATTTGATTTTAATAACGTTTTTAACAATGAATTTTTAGCTGTTAATCAATTTACTGTTAAAGAAAACAATTATAATCGACGTCCGGATATTGTTTTATTTGTAAATGGTTTGCCCTTGGTTGTTTTGGAGTTGAAGAACCCAATTGATGAAAAAGCCACCATTAAAAAGGCTTTCAATCAATTGGAAACTTATAAACTAGAAATTTCACCTCTTTTCCATTATAATGAGATTTTAGTTGTAACTGATGGAACTGAGGCTAGAGCTGGTACTATTACTTCTGATTGGGATAGGTTCATGCCCTGGAAAACAATTGATGGTGTAGAAAAAGTACCAGCTAATATGCCCCAAATGGAAGTTTTAATCAGGGGATTGTTCAATAAAGAAGTCCTTATAGATTTAGTAAGACATTTCATTGTCTTTGAAAAGGATCAAAAAGTAACTCGTAAGAAGGTTGCTGCGTATCATCAATATCATGCTGTGAATAAAGCTGTTAAATCAACTTTAGAAGCTGCTAGTACTTCAGGTGATCAAAGATGTGGAGTAGTTTGGCATACACAAGGTTCAGGTAAAAGCCTTATAATGGCCTTTTATGCAGGTAAATTGGTTTTAAGAATGAATAACCCCACAATTATTGTATTAACTGATCGGAATGATTTAGACGATCAATTATTTGGAACCTTTTCTGACTGTAGAGATCTATTAAGGCAAGTACCACAACAGGCTAATACACGTAAAAATCTAAAGGAATTAATCCAAGTGGCATCAGGTGGAATTGTCTTTACCACAATCCAGAAATTTTTACCAGAAGATGGAGTCACTTATCCTCTCCTTTCTGAACGTGGGAATATCGTTGTGATTGCTGATGAAGCCCATCGGAGCCAATACGATTTTATCGATGGATTTGCCAGACATATGAGAGATGCACTGCCAAATGCTTCATTTATTGGTTTTACAGGCACTCCGTTAGAATTAGGGGATAAAAATACTGTCGCAGTTTTTGGTAATTACATAGACATTTATGATATTGAACAGTCCGTAGAAGATGGTGCCACTGTTAGAATCTATTATGAAAGCCGTTTAATAAAATTAGAACTAAAAGATGAAGAGAGAATTGATCCCTGGATTGAGGATGTTACGGAAGGAGAAGAAGTAGCAAGAAAAGAGAAATTGAAAAGTAAATGGGCAAGATTAGAGGCTATTGTTGGAAGTAAGAACAGAATTAAAAAAATAGCACAGGATATTGTATACCATTTTGAAAACAGGATGGAGACTCTTGAAGGTAAAGGAATGATCGTTTGTATGAGCCGCCGTATATGTGTAGATCTCTACAACGAAATCATTAAACTTAAACCAGAATGGCACAGTGATGAAGATACACAAGGTTTTTTAAAAGTTGTCATGACTGGCAGTGCTTCAGATCCAGCCGATTGGCAACAACATATCCGGAATAAACAGAGGAGAAAAGAATTAGGCGATATTTTCAAAAATCCGAAATCACCCTTTAAATTGGTTATTGTAAGGGATATGTGGTTAACTGGATTTGATGTACCCAGCCTTCATACCATGTATTTAGATAAACCAATGCGTGGGCATGGATTAATGCAAACTATAGCCAGGGTAAATCGTGTTTATAAGGATAAACAAGGTGGTCTTATTGTTGATTACCTTGGAATCGCAGCAGAACTAAAGAATGCCCTGGTAGAATATACAGAAAGTGGGGGTAAAGGTAAGCCCACCCTTGATCAAGAAGAAGCAGTGGATGTAATGCTAGAGAAATATGAGATAGTATCCGGATTATTCCACGGCTTTGACTATGAACCATATTTCACTGCGGACACACGAACTAAAATGCAAATTATACGAGATGCAGAAGAACATGTACTTAAACAAGAAGATGGGAAGAATAGATGTTTAAAATATGTTAATGAATTATCTAAAGCTTTTTCACTTGCTGTTCCACATAAAAAGGCTATTTCAATCCGTGATGATGTAAGTTTCTTTCAATCAGTAAGGTCTAATCTTTCTAAATTTTCAGATTATACCCCCAAATCGGATGAAGAATTAGACACGGCTATTAGACAAATTGTATCTGAATCTGTAGTTACTGATAAAGTAATTGATATATTCGATGCAGCAGGTCTAAAAAAGCCCGATATATCTATCCTTTCAGATAAATTTTTAATGGATGTTAAAGATCTTCCACAGAAAAACCTAGCTGTGGAATTACTGAACAAATTGATAAATGATGAATTGAAAGTACGATCAAGAAAAAACGTTATTGAAGCACGGTCTTTCTCAGAAATGTTGGAAAATACTATTAAGAAGTATCATAACAAATCTAAGGATGCACTTGAGATTATAGATGAACTTATTGGATTAGCTAAAGAAATTAGTGAATCCGATAAAAGAGGGGAAGATTTAAATCTAACAGAATATGAACTAGCATTTTATGATGCTCTTGGGGTTAATGATAGTGCAGTTCAGGTACTTGGTGATGAAATATTAAGAGAAATTGCTATTGAATTAGTTAAAATTATTAGATCTAACATAACAATTGATTGGACATTAAGAGAAAATGTTCAAGCCAAATTGAGGGTGGCTGTAAAAAGAGTTCTAAGAAAATATGGTTATCCTCCAGATAAGCAAAAATTAGCAGTTAATACGGTTTTAGAACAGGCTAACCGTATTTGTGAAGGATGGGTTGAAACTTCGGTTTGAATTTGTTTTAGAGGTCAGATATGGGGGATTCAAATTAAAGAGCTTATTGAATATAAAGAATTAGTAGATAAGTCTAAATCCACAATAAATGGTGATGAAACTTTACAAGAATTGATGAAACATTATTCAACTGATTAAGAGCCAGGAAAGACAAGTTTAGATTTATCGTGGAAGGTTCAAAACTAATGACTTCAAATAAATATTTGTATTTCGATGATTACCTGATCTATAAATTAAACTTTATCATTACTTTTTATCTTGTGATCTTTTACATTTTTAAATTCGATATATACTTCATCGTTTTTCAGCTAAATCCTTCCAACATAAAGGATCTTTAGTAACTAAAATCCATCTCCCATATTATCTAACTTTTTTTAGACTTCTTTTGGAAGAATTAATAATCATTGATTTCAGGTAAATAATGCTGTTAGATTTAAGATCAGATAGACTGCATAAATACAGCCGAATCTACAAGAACTAATGAATTTTCATATAATACTCTTAAAAGTCCTTCCTTATCATAGAGTATTTCCATTTTAAGCATTGCCTGGTCTTCATAAGGTAATTGATAAATAAATTTATTTTTTATGAATTTGCCTGTTTTTTCATGGATAATATTATAGATTTCTGGATCTTCAAATATTGATTCAATTGAACTTGTAGTTGTTAAAATGTTTTCGAAGTTTAATTGTCCATTATATTTGAAGGATGAATAATAAGCTGTATCTTTTACACTATGAATATCATGATATAGGCTAAAAATAGTTGATAAGAGTGCATTCGCTTTCATTCCTGCAAATGTATAAATATATACTCTATGTTCTTTAGAATGAAATTCTACAGATATTATTCCTTTTCTAAAACCAGCTTGATTGGCAGCTTCAATCAATTCAAATACCACATCTTGCGCATATGAATCAAAATATTTAAACAGCTTATGATCAAAATCACCTAACAAAATATCATAAATTTTACGGCTTAGTAAAGAATCTATTACTCCGCCCTCTGAATGCCACTGAGGAATATCCCCTTTCTTTTCTTCATCTCTTTTAACTTTTAAAATAAAACGTTTATGATCAATATCAGTTACTTTCCAGGGGGCACCAGCTAAAATAAAACTTTCTCCTGGTTTTAAAAATAGGATTACAAAAGCCGAATCAAGAGTGCCTATATTTTTTACTCCTTCCCTAACCTTAAATTCATAGTTAGGACAGAATACCGTGTAAAAATTTAAAAAATTCATTTTACCATATTTTTTTTCAAAATTATGGCCTAAACTTAGATATCCATTACGAGAATCAACAAATTCCTTTTCTTCCATATTCTCAATGATTGATTTAAAATCATTTTTATCTATTTTTGAAAAAGAGAAACTGTTTTTGAGATTATTAAATAATTTACTTTGTTTAATTCGGCCATGTTCAAAGATGGAACTTAAGATTTGATGAAAGTAAATATCCTTAGGTTTTTCTGGTATTTTTATATCTTCAATATTGTTTTCTTTTATTAAGGATATCATAGCAAGAGAGATAAGGATATCAGCATATGTAAATTTCTCACTATCATAAAAAATGATTGATCTCTGATTTTTTGATCTTCTTCCGCTTCTTCCTATCCTTTGTAAAAATGAACTTACATTGTGGGGAGGGTGTATTTGAACTACAATGTCAATGTTCCCTATATCGATACCTAATTCTAATGTACTGGTACTTATCATAAAGCCATCTTTAAAATCCTTAAATTTTTCCTCACTTTCTTCTCTTCTATCTCTATCAATCGAAGAATGATGAACATAGATGTTTTTTAATTTTAATTCTCTTTTTAAAATATTGTAATATTTCTCAGCATCTTTTCTAGAATGAACAAAAATTAACAATTTTTTATGCTTATACTTTGATAAAACTTTGCAGATATTAAGTTCTGATCCACATAAAACTTTATATTGAAAAGGACGTTTTGAAGGATCTTGCACAATCTGTGCGGGGTTTTCAGGATTAATCCATTTTGAAACAAGTTCTGGATTACCAACTGTCGCAGACAACCCTACCGTAGTTATGGGATGATTAGAAAATTTCCTAATACGATTTAATAAAGAATTAAGCTGTGTACCTCTATCAGATTCAACAAAATAATGGATTTCATCAACAATGATATACTTAACATTTTGAAAAATTCTAGCTTTCTCTTCATAAGTTTTATTCATGAAGATAACTTCAAGAGATTCAGGAGTAATTAACAAAAAATCGGTCGGATTTTTAAGAAATGCGTGCTTTTTTGATGGTATTACATCTCCATGCCATTTAGTAACCTCTAAACTAAAGTGTTCACACCATCGTTCAATCCTAAAGTGCATGTCATTAATTAATGCTTTTAGGGGAGAAACATAGATAACACTGAGTGGTTCTAGATTATTTGTAATTATTTCATCAAAAATAGGAAGTAAGACCGCTTCAGTTTTACCTGATGCAGTCGGTGCAATGACTAATGTGTCTTTTTTCTCTTTAATATAAGGAATAGCATTATTTTGGATAGGGTTTAAGCGTTTCCATCCCAAATTATTTGCTAAATATCCTCGAAGTCTGTTATTTAAAAGTTCAACCGATGATGAATCATTACCAGTCATCTTCATCAAACTCTTTTTCAAACTCTTCTTCTAATTCAATTTCCCTTTCTTCAAACAATTGAAGTATTTTTTCATCAGTGTCTAATTCTTTAGGATTCTGTTGTACAGTGTCTAATATACTAAGGAATGATCTGATAAAGATTCGTGGAGTGACCTTTCCTCCAGTTAATTGAGCATTCTCTTCATGAATATCAACAATTCTATTAATTAATGGGCTGATTTTTTGTTTACTATCCCATTCAAAAGCTTCATTGTGCATATCCATAAGTTTATCAGACATTTCACTCAATTCTTCTTTGCTAAAACCTTCAAGAAGAACAATCGGTTTTCTTAGATCTTGATAATTAGATTTAATTGCATCTTTAATTCTTTGATCTAATGCTTGATATGATGGCACTCCTAGCTTCATGTCTTCAAAAAACTGAGGTGTACCAGCAAAAACAAATAACGTAAATTTGAAGTTTTCTAAATTACATTCATCATATATGTAACGAATATAATCATAAGCAACATCTCTAAGCTTTTTAGTATGTAAGGCCATAATATCTTCAGCTTCATCGATTAAAACTACTAATCCAGAATAGCCAACAGAAACAACAAACGCTGCTAATGCTTCTAAAAATTTAAATGCATTTTCACGATCAATATCACCTTTCACTCCAAATTTTCTTTTTATTGTAAAAGGTATATTTGCATCTCCTCTAAGCCATGCTTGAGCATATTTAGCTGTTTCATAGTCTCCAGATTTAATAGCTTTATGATAATTTTCAATAGCAGTGGCAAATGGGTTTGAGTGTTTTCTGGCATTTTCTATGTCATCATGGATATTTTCTTGTACAATGAGTTCTTGTTTAACAGGATCAGTAGTTTGTTCATAAGCAAGCATTTGTAGATGGGTCATCCATTTTTCGATTATATGTTCTAAAGATGTGCCTGTTTTGCATCTTAGAGTTTTTACAATATTTCTATATACGATTTCAAACTTATTAAAAGGCACATCACGACTCAAAGTTACTTTAGAGACTACGAAATTATCGTCAAATGCCATCTCTTCTAATACTTTAAGGAAAAATGATTTACCAGTACCAAAATCTCCGTTAACAAATTTAGTAACCCCTTTCCCTTCTTTTATCTTTTTTAATAGATATTCAAACTCTTTTATTTCTTTTTCCCTGCCAATGCACAGTTCTGAGGCCCCTTTAGCAGGCACGTTACCATTTTTTAGTGCCATAATTATATCTTCATTGTCCATTGTTCCACCCTATTCTAATGTTATATAACTAAATCCACGTTTTTTTCCTGTACTACTATATAAATCAACTAATTTATCAGGGTCACGTGAAGTTTTATGATTGAAACCTTGTTTCCAAGCATTCTTAGAATAAAACTCTTTAACTTCATCATAACTTTTTGTTACCCCATATTGTCGTAAAATATTAGTTAAAAGTCTTATGAAAGTTAAAATCTCAATTTGCTTATTAGAACTTGTGTTTTTTAAAGTATAGTAAAGACTGTTTATCGAATAAAAAATAAATTCATCCATAACAAAAGTAAGTTCTTCAAAATATGCAGGGAATTCTTTGGTAATGTTAGACTTTTTCAGTATTTTTTTAAAGTCATCCTTATTAATTTCTTTATATTCTGATTTCAAATAAGCTGAAGACTTTTTAGGATTTTTAATAAAATTTAATTCATCTGCTAAATCCTTTGCTATAATAGGGTTTGTAAAATATTTTATTCCTTTCAATTTTAATTTCTTTTTAGCTTTATATTTATTATAAAGAGATTCTTTATCTTCATAAGTATTATCAACCATTGTATACCCAATAAAGGAAATAGTTGGTTTATTATCAATATTTAATGTAGAAAAAAGAATAATTTTATCGTTTGCTTCAACAGGTTTAATTCCAACACTTCGTTGTTTTTCAGCACCCAAAACTTTTGTTTGATCCAATTGATTTAAAAGATTTTTATCAACTTTATGAAGCCAATATTTGGTCTCATCTGTTGAATTAAGCTCCTTTATTAACTTTTCTTGACTTATCTTACTTCCCCCAGTAATAATTAATTAATATATAATTTGACATTTTACTTTATATTACATAAACATTATAGATAGAGATTACAATATCACAATTTATAATTAATAATCCTCTACACAGGGGGATAGTTATGAGTTTAAATGTATTAGATAACAAATTCAGAATTAATCTTGCTAATAATGATTTTTACAATATTTTATCTACATATTCAGCTAAATCTATATCTGGTAAGGTCCAATATGAAATATTTAAGGATAATGATTATGCCGATTTTAATTTCTTACAGAATATTTTCTATTTAAAAGATTTAGGTATTTGGTTTTCATATATAAAAAAATATAATAGACATATTTACGTATTTGGTGCAGATAAGCCTCAAAACTTTAATAATAAACCATTCTGTATCATTGATTTCTCTGATTCCGGGATAAATCAAGATACTACAGCGGTATTTGCTCAAGATAAAAAAGGAAGAGTATCAATTTTATATAGAGTTAATCAAAATAATTTAGATTGGAATTCATTTGAATTAGATATAGAAGGAGGATGGATTCAAGCTAAAGAAAATGGAATAAACAACTATTTTATTTTTATTGGAGAATTGAATAGCATCAATTTCATTGAAACTTTTAAAAAGTTCATTATAGATTATGAAAAAAATATTTCTTCCAAAAATGGATTAAAAGATAATGCACTTAAAGAAAATTTCTGTGAAAGTTGTGGAAATGCCATATCTTTCATAAAATCTGATAATGAAATTATAAATGAACTCCATTTAAAAAATAAGAATCTTTGCAAACCATGCATAGAGAAACTAGCGGCTGAATATGTTACTAAAAAAATAAAGGAAAAAATAAAAGTAACAATTTTTAATAAGGATTCTCTTTTAGAAAGAGTTGATGAACCTGATTTATATCAATCATATCTCAAACTTTTAGTGGAATTAGGTTATTTAAAGGAAATAAATAAGAATCTTTTCATCTTTGATAAAAAAACAAATTCGGAAGACCAAGAAAGCAGTTTTAATATTGAAAAAACAGGGAAAAAAGAAAAAATTAAAGAAGAAAAGTGTGTAAAGTGTGGAGTAGTTTTATCTTCAAATAATTCTATTAAATCAGGTTCTAAAATCATATCAGATAAATGTAAAGATTGTACTAGAAAGACATATGCAGTTAAAGCATTAAATCATTTAGAGGAATACGTGGACCCTGGTATTTCCTTTAATAAAGATGATCTTTTAAAACAAGTAGATAATAAAACAAGATTTTTAGATTATTTATGGACATTAGAAGAGTTTGATTTATTAGAAAAGGATAATAAAAACGGATACGTTTTAAAGTCAGCAGATGTTTTACTAAAGTTTAAAGAGAAATACGGGAAAGTTATTAAGGAATCAGAAGATAAAACGATTGTTGAAACCATATCTAAAGAAAAAACGTCTAAAAAAATCATTAAAGAATGTGAGACTTGCCATCAAAACTTACCAATTTCCAAATTCTATAAATCTGGAGATGGATATACAGATAAATGTAAAGAATGTTCTAGAAAATCCTATGCAGCTAAAGCAATAATTGAGATTAAAAATTATGTTGTACCTGAAGTTGAATTCTATAAAGATGATTTGCTTAAACAGTTTGAAAACACTACCCAAATTTTAGATTATTTCTGGACGCTTCAAGATTTCGATTTTATTGAACATAACGAGAAAAACAACACTTACATTCTAAAACCAGAAAAGGAATTAAACTCTTTTATACAAAAATATGGTGATGAAAATATGGTTGATGTTTTCATCGATGAAATACCTGCAGAAAACACACCGAAAACAGTAAAAGAATGTCTAACATGTAAAAAAGTGTTACCTGTTTCAAGCTTTTATAAATCATCCGAATCAAACGATGGGCTTATTGCAAATTGTAAAAAATGTTCTGATAAACTTAATGCCGCCTCAATTTTATCTGAAATAACAAATCATATTGGAATTGGATTTCCTTTTAGCAAAAAAGATCTTTTTAGTCGACTTGGAAATCCAAACAGGGCAAATTATTATATTTGGGTCCTTTTAGAACATGATTTAATTGAACATAACGATTCGACCGATACTTTCATCATAGAAGACAATGAAAAATATCAGGAATATATTAAATTAGCTCCAAAACTTAAAGATACTTCAGAAGAGACCCCTACAACTCCTATTGAAGAGAATGCTATTGAATCTGAAGAAAATTCTATAATTAAAGATATTATCTATATATCTGAAATATCTGATCTAAATAATTACAGAACAGTTGTTTTAAGAGGAATAGTCCAAAATCATGAATTATATCAAATTTTGGAAGAAATAAAAAATATAATAACCTCTAATATGACCAATATGAATTGCGATAGGTATAAAGAGAAATTAATTAAACTAATCGTAGAATTGGATATTGAAAATGAAAAATTTGAAGAAACATTGGATTATTTACATTCACATCAATGGAAAAAATTCTGATTCGATCATAATCCTACGAAATCTAACACTTCTTTAATTTTATCTTCTAAAATTTCACTTGATTTTTCATAGCATTCTTCCACAACAGCTTGAAGTTCTTTATCTCCTTCCCAGAATTTTTCTAAAAAAGAGTATCCATACTCATCTGTAAGAAGTCTAATTACATACGCTGTTATGAAAATATCGTCTATATATCCATAGGGTCCGTAAATCTGCTCAGGAATTACATCCATCGGGGCAACATAATATGCAATTGCAGCGCTAATCTTCAATCTATATTCTGGAGTTAATTCTTTACTTATTAATAAATCATTTAGAAATTTAAATAATGCAGGTCCATTATCAATAAATGGAGCGTATTCACCTTTATATGACTCTAAATTATATGATAATACATCATAATAATCTTGAAACTCTGGTTCCATATTAAACACCTATATTAATTTATAAATTCATTATTTAAATAGTCAACTGAAAAATTAGAACTATATCAGCGTGAAAATCTTATCTTAATCCAATTCAACCTTCAAAAAATCCCCATAAATAACGGTATTCTCCCCACCAACCAGGTTTAATACTTCTTTAATTAATCTATTCTGCCTAATAGTCTGTGAATTTCCAATTACAATCAGTTTTTTTCTTGCACGAGATATTGCAACGTTTATTTGGCTTGGTTTTCCTATGAATTGAGTATAACATCTTCCGACTTTACTTTTACAGAAGCTGAGGATAATAACATCTTTTTCTCTGCCCTGGAATCGGTGCACAGTATCGACTTCTACCTGTGAGTTATCTAATTTATCAGATATACATTTTCTTTGTTTAACATAGGGAGTAATTATTCCAATTTGTTGCGGATCAAGATGATCTAGTAATGTTTGTACGATCTGTGCTGTTATCTGTGCTTCATATTTGTTTTCACAGCCAGATCCAGTACCTTCTTCATAATAACCCATCCCTGCAGTATCAATGAATGTTATTGGTGTATGCGGATTAATTAATTCTTTTAAGTTGGGATTCTATATTCAAATTTAGAGTTTGATCAACTATAGGTGGATGGGTTTTTAGTTTTCCTTCATAGAACAGTTCACTGGAGAGTTCTGCTATTTCCTGGTTCATACGATATTGTGTGTCCAGGAATGTGTAGTTTTCAGGGTATAAACTTATTAAACGATTGAATATGGACAGATTCAGGTCAGATTTTAATTTTTCTTCTGGTATGGGTTGGAGTTGCTTATGATCACCTACTAATATGAACTTTTTACATTTAAGGAGAGTCATGAGTGACATGTATGTTGCTACTTGGCTTGCTTCATCCATCAGCATTAAGTCGAATTTTTCTTCATCTAAGAGGTATTGGGCTGAAGAAATAACTGTAGTTGCTATGATTTGAGAGTTATCAAGTATTTCTCGTTCAATTGATAATATAAGTTCAAGCTGTTCTTCCTGGCGTTTAGAAATAGTATTCTTTATATTTCTTATCTCTCCGATTAATCTATCTTTTTCAGTTACAAGCAGATGAATTTGAGTGTTTAAGCTTTTTATTTTCTCTTCTTCTGTTTTTTTAGAGTAATCTACGGATTCAAGAAAATGAATATAACATTCATAGATTAATTTATCCTTATTGTATTCAATTTGGTTAGTTAACTCATTCTTTTTAAGTTCTAAATATTCTTGATGTACATCCAGCATATCTAATTCACATTTTACAGCATCTTCATCGGGTTTCCCTTCTCTATCAGAATATAATTTCTTGTATCTAACTTCTACTGGGTCCCTTATCCTCCAGTACCGATTATAACTCTCTGTCATCTCGTTATATGATTTTTCCATCTTTTTAAGATCATCTAAATATTCTTGATAGCTTTTACGTCTTATAATTCCAGATATCCTCTTTTTGGATTTATTGGCATGCATCTCTTGTATATCTTCCTCTAATTGATAGTAATCTTCCCCTTTTGGTAGATCCTTTTCCAGAATTTTAAATGCTAAAATATCTAATGCTAAATAATAATATTCCGCGGCCGTTATCTCTTTATTTGATATTTCTTTTTCCTTTACTTTGAGATCTACTAATTTTTTAATGGGTAATGGTTTAGATTCTTTGGCCAACAAATCAAATTTCTCTCTTTTCTCTAGAAATTCTTCTAATTTAGATTTAATTTCATCCCTTTCTACTTGCATCTGTTCTATACTACTTTTAATACCCCTTAATTCATCCCATCTACTCCCAATATCCTCATAACACATTTTAATTGTATTTTCATATTCAACCACTTCCTTCCATAAGGGATGTTTTTCTCTCCGTTTGCCAATAGAATATCTTGCTACAGAAGGAGCTATACTTTGAGCAGGACCCACTCTTAGAATTAAATCTTCATCAATACCCTCAATTCTTTCTAAGATATTATCAACACCCACGTTGGTATGGCTGTTATGAGAATTTTTTTATCCTCTTTAAAAGAATCATTAATTAAATTCGTAATTACATGGGTTTTACCCGTTCCCGGCGGACCCATTACTAAATGAAAATCACGAGCAGCCAGTGATTTTTCCACAACTTCTCTTTGACTTTCATTTAGATTAGATGAAGAAGGAAAATCAATATTTTTATAAGTAGGATTTCCTTTATGAACTAAAAAATCAAGAAATTTCTGGCTATCTGCATCCAGTTCTTCCTCTTCTATTTTTGTAATAGTCTTTTCTAGTCTATTCAGAATGATGTTATTCCTACTTGTATCTATTTCTACCTTTTTTTCCAGGAATCTAGATGCGTCCTTTTTAAATTCTACAATTATTTTATTCCCGTAAACATCGATTAATCTCCCCAACAAATTTTCTATCAAAATCAGGGACCCTTTGTTAAGATAAATTTTTTTCTCCAATTCAATCTTGGCGTGATTATTTACTGGAGAGATTTCCTTGAAATATCCATGGACTATAGTACCATTTTCTCTTTGTTTTTCAATAAAATCCCGTATATCCTGAACTATTTCTTTATAATGGGAATGGGCAATTTTCATTTTATGATTCATCCCCTAAACTCTAGAATCATCTTTTCAGTCAATGGTTCACTTTCATCCCACACTCCTTTAAAGAATTTCAGAGCTTTTTTAACTTTATCCTGATTTTTAATAACCACTCCAGCTTCATAGTTTACAGATAAACCTTTACGTGTTAAATTAGCTGAAGATATTATGGCTATCTTTGAATCAATGAAAACCATCTTAGCATGCACATTATTATTATATCTTATCTCTGCACCTAATCTTGTTAAAACCCGAAATTTATCTAAATCTGTTATGCCGGACTTTACGTCTTCTTCCCTAAAATTAGCAATTACTTTTAGTCTTATCTTCTTATTAAAATCCCCAAATTCATCCACCAAATAAGTTATCCAGGGAAAACAAACCAACACTTCCTATTTGGCATTTGATAGTTGTTCACGAATCTCACCATACACAGATGAAATATCGTGGGGTGTGGTGACAATAAAATCGTATTCTTTTTCAAGGCGCTTACTATTTAATAGGAGCCTTTGATTTTCGGCTTCTAGATCTTTTATTTTTCCAAGAAGATCCGCTCTATCGAGTAGTTCACTACTAAGCTCAACTAATGCCTCTTCATAATCTTCTTTTTCCTGTTTTAGGAGCTCATTTTCAAGTTTTAGGGTCTCTTCTAACTCTTTACAATTACGGAATTTCCTTATCTTTTCAATAAGTTTCAGATTTTCTTCAGAAACATCCATTGCCTTCCCCCTACATTCTGATGTATCTTATATCTTATTTATAGAATAGTTAGTAAAAAAGAAAATTCTACATAATATTTTTTTAAAAAATAATAATAATTATTAGTATAAAGTTACAATTTACTAGATATCCTTAATGTTTTATAAGGAATAGGCTGTATGAACTATATAATGGAGAAATGGTTAAGAATTAGTATAATATTAGGAGTTTTTCAAGATGAGCGATTGGATTGAAGTTAACAATGAAGATGAAGAAAAAAAACAAACCAAGATGTGGGAACCAGATGCAGTAGGTGAATCCATTCAGGGTAAATATATAGATAAAGAGGAGAGTGTGGGCAAATTTAAAAGTAATCTTTACACAATTAAAACCCAGGAAGGAGAAGAAATTAAATTCTGGGGGTCTACAGTTTTAGATAACTTATTAGAAAAAGTACCGCTCTCTTGTGAAGTGAAAATTATCTTTCAGGGTAAAAAGCCGTCAAAGTCTGGGAAAAATCCCTATAAGGACTATAAGGTGATGTATAAAAAGGATTGAATTTGAAGGTTAAATTTAAAATTTCTTTTAAACAAATGAAAATTAAATGTTATTTTCCCAAAATATTCCCATTATCCAACATCATGGTAAAGGAAATCGGCCATTGGCAACCATTTATCTTTCCATTCATCAGATATGTGTTTTTGAGTATTTTCTGGTAGTTCCTGAGCCCAGATTTCACGTTGGGCTGGTGGTAAATTGTAGAATTGGAAGGGAATAACCAGATAGTCTGGTGTATAACGTTCCATACTGAATTTTCGATAACTTTCTATCAACTTTATCATTTCATCTTCATCCAGCAGGTTACCAATCTTTTCGACGGTGAGGTATATCTCCTCCACATCTATATGCGGGTGCCAGATGTCATTAATACCAGTTAATGCCTCATTCAACTGTTTTAAAGATGAAATTAACGAATCACCCTTTAAATCTGGGATTATATCATCGAATTTAATTAAATGCATTCCAATTTGTCCATGCTCTTTATTTAATTTATCAACCGGTAAATCAGGTATTTTATCCCTGAAATACGGAAATACCATTTGAGTTTCAAGATGATGGTGGGCGGTTAGCACTGTTTTAATACACTCAATATAATCAATAAATCCCCTTTTAGATGTTTCATCAAGCCCATCAGAACTTAAAGATTTACGACAATGCTCAATAGCCACATCCAGAGAACGTGTAATAATATGATGAGTGCAAATCAATCCTATAGCCAGATTAGGTTCATAAACCATAGAAAATCATCCTCCCATAAAATATAATTTTTTTAATTTCTTACTCCCATTTCTAGTCTATTAATTACCTAATCTAATTCCCAATTGGGCTTTCAAAGTAAGATTAAACATTATTTATCTAATTCAAAATACTTAATTTTTTAGGCCGTGTAAAATGTAACCAGGTGGTTTAAAATGGCATATTCAATTCCTTCTTCCACTCCGGATCGTTGCCATTCTGCTGTTAAGTCTTTCCGGATTTCTATTGTTTTAAGTCGCTGTGTGATCCATTCTTCACTGTAACCCTTCTTTCTGTATGTGTTTATTGCCCTTTCCATCGCCAGTTCAGGGTCAGCTATTTCATCTAAACGTTCTTTTCCAACTTCTGCAAGCCAAAGTTTAAATGGTTCTGCTTTAGGTGAAGGAACGGACTGTATGATCCTTAATAATTGTTTTGTGTTCGCTACATCAGTTAACCTCATTTTACCGTCTTTTGCTTGAAGTTTCAACCTGTGACAATTTGTCACGGTTTCATTACTCTCTTCTTTAAGACGTTGTTTTAACTTTCTCCAGTAATCTGATGGGGATTTACTTTCACTTAGGACTCCTACAACGTCAATTACTGAAAAATACCAATCTTCATCCTCTTCATTCCACAAAGCCCTTATTTTTTGGTTTTCAAAAAGTTTAATTGCATTTTTCCCCGTCATTATTAATAACCTCAATATAATTTTGCATTGATCAATTTAAATATCCCATATTTTACAATACTTTATTTAATACTATACAAAATATAAGTATTAAATTTTGTGGTCAACTGAGTTACCTTAAAAAAACCAACGAAATTAAAAAAAAGGATAGTAACACCAATTAAAGATTTCTCAAACTATTCGGCCTACTATAATCTCAGCGGCGGATTTACACGGTATTCTGGTTTTATATCTTCACCTTTAAGGATTTGCTTAAACCCAAATTCCGCCCTGAGCTTTTTTAGTTCTTCATCCATTTTACCAATTATGATGGTATTTACCAAAGATCATCTTGTAACTTTTTCAACGATTCTACACCCATACTTCTGTTAGTTCATTTGACTTTCTTTTCCTAGCGGAAGGTATTAAAGAATGCAGGAATTTTACCCCGATTAGTGTGGCCGCCTTGTTGAACTATTAATATCCCTGAACTTTTCGTAGCTTATCATTCATTTACCAAGTGTAAGGTAGAGACGGATTGTAAGAAATTATAAATAGTAAGAAATATATAATTATTCTCCAGTGGTTACCATGATTAAAGTTGAAACTAATATTTACGACAAATTTCAAACCGTAGTTCCTAAAAAAATAAGGGAAACAATGGGATTGACTAAAAATCATATAATTGAATGGACGATAAATGATAAGGGAAAAGTAGAACTGAGTTTCAGAAAAAAAGTCACTGATGATGATGTAATCGGGATGGTATCCTTAAAAGAAAAAACAAATGCCGTTAAGTTAGTGGAAGATTTATACAAAAAAGGGGATAAAAAGAGTTGATATTCATAGATACTAATTTCTTCTTGGGACTTTTTATCAAAACAGATTATTGGTTTACAAGAGCAAGTGAACTCATAAAAAAAATACCTGTAAAAGACAGGATCATATGTCAAGCTGTATTAAATGAAACAATCACTTTACTCGGTATGAAAACAGATATGAGTACCTGTGAAATAGCATATAACTATTTAAGAGATACTTGTACCATATTTAACGAAACGGAAATTAGTAATTATAATACTAAAATAATGAAAACATATTTAGAATTTAATGGTGATTTATCATTTACAGATTGTACTATTGTTGAATCTATGATGCAATTAGGCATAAAAAAGGTAGTAACCTTTGATAAGGACTTTGATAAAGTAAACCGGATAGAAAGAATACATTAGGCTTTTTATCTAGTAACCCGGTGCGTCGGGAATTTAAACTTGCGACACTATGACTCATTATCTAGGCCAGATGGATTATTTAAGAAAATTGTTTATCTCTTTAGTGACCCATTTTTTACATCCTAGAAGAGAGTTAAACGGAAAGTAATCCGTTAAAAAGGAATCAATTCTACTCAATACATCTGAATAGAATTCATAGTATAAATCTTCAATATTATCTGTAATCACATCCATAGAGAAGGGGGATTAATAGAATCAAAATTGAGAAGGGAGTTGGGATTATGATGTTAAAACTTATTAAAAGGAGGAATGGGAGTGAATTTATCCAGG